>Ga0105047_10008067_pt1 | contig 17646 bp, 11 predicted proteins | sample MAT04_FD_78384 | JGI IMG/M metagenome (GOLD analysis project Ga0105047, IMG submission 78384) | Freshwater microbial communities from Lake Fryxell liftoff mats and glacier meltwater in Antarctica - MAT-04 (megahit assembly) | ecosystem: Environmental > Aquatic > Freshwater > Ice > Liftoff...
ACCGTGGGAGCGCAGCCGACCGGCCTGACTCTGAGCAGTGCAGGACTTCTCAGCGGTACGCCGAGCGCCACGGGGACTTTCAACTTCACCATTACTGCCACAGATAACATTGGCGCCACAGGCAGCCAAGCCTACACAGTCGTCATCAATCCGGTGGTTTCGATCACCACCGCGACGCTGGCCGACTGGACCGTGAACAAGACCGGATACAGCCAGACCGTTGCAGTCACGGGAGGCACCGGCGCCAAAACCTTCACGAGCACGGGTACACTGCCCACCGGCCTGATACTGAGCAGCGCCGGAGTCCTGAGCGGCACGCCGACGGCCACGGGCGCTTTCTCCTTTACAGTCATCGCCACGGACACCGTTGGCGCGACGGGCAGTCAGGCTTACACCGTTACGATCAACAACGCCGTTTCGATCACCACCGCAACGCTGGTCGATTGGACAATCAACAAAACCGGCTACAGCCAGACCATCGTCGCCACCAATGGCACGGGCGCGAAAACATTCGCAACGACCGCTGGAACTGTGCCCACGGGTCTGACTCTGAGCGGCGCCGGAGTCCTGAGCGGCACACCGACGGCTGCGGGCTCCTTCACCTTCACCGTTACCGCGACCGACACTGTCGGCGCGACGGGCAGCCAGGCCTACACCGTAGTGATCAATCCCGCCGTCACGATCACCACCGCGACGCTGGTCGATTGGACCGCAAACAAGACCGGTTATAGTCAGACCATCGTGGCCACCAATGGCACGGGCGCCAAAACTTTCGCGACCACTGTGGGATCCGTTCCGACCGGACTGACCTTGAGTAGCGCGGGTGTCTTGAGTGGCACTCCGACGGCCGCAGGCACATTCAACTTCACCGTCACCGCGACCGACACTGTCGCCGCAACGGGCAGCCAGGCCTACACGGTTGTGATCAACGCCGCCGTCTCCATCACCACCGCGTCGCTGGTCGATTGGACGGTGAACAAGACCGCATACAGCCAGACCCTCGCAGCCACCGGCGGCACCGGCGCCAAGACTTTCGCGACCACTGCGGGAGCCGTTCCGACCGGACTGACCTTGAGCAGCGCGGGCGTCCTGAGCGGCACGCCGACCGCCGCAGGCTCCTTTACCTTTACGGTTACCGCGACCGACGCCGTCTCAGCAACGGGCAGCCAGGCCTACACGGTCGTGATCAATCCAGCCGTCTCCATTACTACCGCAACGCTGGTCGATTGGACGGTGAACAAGACCGGTTACAGCCAGAGCATTGCAGCCACTGGCGGCACCGGTGCCAAGACTTTCGCGACCACTGCGGGAGCTGTTCCGACCGGACTGACGTTGAGTAGCGCGGGCGTCCTGAGCGGCACCCCGACGGCCGCTGGAACATTTAACTTCACCGTCACCGCGACCGATACCGTCGGCGCAACGGGCAGCCAGGCCTACGCGGTCGTGATCAATCCGGCAGTCTCCATTACTACCGCAACGCTGGTCGATTGGACGGTGAACAAGACCGGCTACAGCCAGACGATTGCGGCCTCCAACGGCACCGGCGCGAAAATATTTGCAACCAGCGCCGGGGCTTTGCCGACAGGTCTGACGCTAAGCAGCGCCGGAGTACTGAGCGGCACGCCGAGTGCCGCCGGCACATTCAACTTCACCGTCACGGGGACCGACACTGTCGGCGCAACAGGCGCTCAGGCGTACACAGTCGTGATTAATCCCGCTGTCTCCATCACCACGGCCACGCTGCCGGATTGGACTGTCAATTTTGGCGGTTACAGCCAGACCGTCGTCGCCACCGGCGGAACGGGCGTGATTACCTTTTCGGCGCCTGCGGCGAACCTGCCAACGGGCTTGTCCTTCAGCAGCGCGGGTGTCTTAAGCGGCACACCGAGCGCCACGGGAACGTTTACATTTATTGCGACGGCCACCGATTCAGTCGGAGCCACCGCCACACAGAGCTACACCGTGGTCATCAACGCCGCGATCACCTTCAATCCAGCCACACTGAGCGGCGTTACCGCCAACCTTCCTTATAGCCAGGTCATCGCGGCGCAAGGCGGAACCGGCAACAAGACCTTGAGCCTCAACGGCACGTTCAACGCCGGCGGTTCGGGAATGGCGGCTCCGGCACTGACCCCCAACACTGCAACGTTCAACTCTACTCCGAGCGCTGGCGGCACAGTGACGTTTACATTGACCGCGACGGACACAGTCGGAGCCACGACCGCGTTGAGCTACACCTTCATTGTCAGCCCGCTGCAGATCACCACGCTGACGCTTCCCGGCGGCACGCTTTACACCGCGTATAGCCAGCCGATCAACGTGCTCTCGGCGCCGGGAGCTGCGTTGACATTCACGGTGCTCTCCGGAACGTTCCCCAATGGCCTGCAATTGAATGCGACAACCGGAGCCATCACCGGAACCCCGACCAGTACCAACGCCGCAGCCCCCTTTGTCTTCACGATCAAAGTCGCCGACTTGTTCGGTGGAGTTGCGACACAGCTGTACTCGGTAAGTATGGTCGCTCCGACTGTCGTGATCGGCCAGAGCAGCCTTGCAAACAGCACAGTTGGAGCTGCCTACGCGCTGCAGCAACTGACGGCCTCGGGCGCGCTGGCCGCGTACACATTCTCGCTGGCGAGCGGCACGCTGCCCCCTGGCCTGCAGCTCTCAGCGGCTGGCAGCCTCAGCGGAACGCCGACTGCGGGCGGGCCATTCACGTTCGGGATCAAGGCCACAGACGCAACGACAGCGGCCAACGGCGGGCCGTTCAGCGCGACGCAGAATTTCACGGTGACGATGGCCACGCCCGTTATCACCCTGACGCCTGCAACGATCGCGGGTGGAAATGTAGGCACCGCTTACAGCCAGACCTTCACGGCAGCAAATGGAACCGCGCCGTACAACTTCACGGTTTCCTCGGGAACTCTGCCGGCCGGGCTGACGCTCTCTTTCGGCGGCGTGCTGACAGGCGCGCCCGCGACACAAGGCTCCTCCACATTCACGGTGACCGCAACGGATTCCAGCACCGGCAGCGGACCGTACTCCGCCGCTGTGACATACACGATCAATGTCGATTTCGTGCCGGTCTTCCAAAGCCTTCCGACGGTCGCACCCGCGCTGGCATCGGACCTGACTTCGCCGACGCAGGTCGCGGGCCTCACACTCGTCTTCAACGCCGCCGCCAACCCCGCCGGGTCAATCATTACCTGGAACTTTGGAGACGGCTCGCCCGATTCGGCCGGGTCGACAGTCTCTCATACCTTTGCGGCCGCTGGCACATTCATCGTCACGGTCACCGCGACAAACCCGCAGACCGGCACCAGCACCAGTGAGACGCTGGTCGTAACGGCCGCCAGCGCAACGCAGCTTGCGGGCACCAACCCCTTCCGCGTGCGAACCGGCAAGATCAGTCTGAACCCCAAGCGCAACCAGATCAAACTGCGCTCGATCATTCATTTGAACCAGGGAGAAGTCATCGACGGCAGCGAGATGAAGGTGACAGTCAACGGAGTGACGCGCACATTCACGCTGAACAAGAAAGGCAGTTCCAAGCTCGTCGATGGCAAAGCGAAGCTCTCGTTCAAGGCTCGCAAAGGCGTAGTAAAATCCCAGGAAGCCAAATTGACGGTGACCATGTCCGGTGCGGACATCCCGGCCGGACTGAACACCGGAGTGGCGATCGACACCAGCAACCTTCCGATAAAGGCCGTCGTGCAGGTCTCCATGAACGGAACAACAGTGAGCTTCATCGCGCCACTGCAGTTCAAGAAACGCGGCCAGACGAGCAAGGCGAAGTTCGGGCTGAATTAAAGGAGAAGAAGTGGCCCCATCATGACAATGATCGGCCGCATTATTCATATGGGGTCCGGCGTTGACACAATCGCAACTTTGAATCATTTCCGAGATTCATTTTCGCTCGCCTGCTTACTGCGCAGGCGTTCATGCAGCCCCGCATGATTGATCAGCACCTGCAATAAACCAGCCCGTACTGCCTCAGAATTTATCGCATGCGTGCTCATCGCCGTGTGGGCGTCGAGTGCGCTGATAATGGCGAGCATCAGTTCAGCCTTCAGGTCCGGGGAGTTTGCGAACTGCTCTTTGGTGTTGTTGTTTGCCTGCTGCTTGAGCTTTTCGGATTCCAGCAGTTTGCCCATCAGCACGTTGTTGACGTAAACCAGTTTGTCCTGGTCTGAGAGCTCATGTAAACGGCGGTCGAAAACTGGAGCGGTGGGCGGTCGAAAAGCGTAGCACTTTGCCCAACACCGTTCGCATGACATTTTCAAAAGCCGCATAACCCGTTTCAAAAACGGCTGGTTTTTACAGGGGAATCAAAGTTGATTGTGTACTCAGTCGGTGTGCGCGCGAAACGCACACCGATTTTTATTTCCAGGCAATCCATCTCAAAAAAAGTTCAAGCGACGGGATACGCCGTCGCTGGAACCGATTCATGGCTGAACGTTCCTCTGTCGTTTACAGATGCTTCGCCTGTAAGCGGGGGAGTTCGAAACGGTCAAGGTTCATGACTTTGTTCCACGCCGCTACAAAGTCATGCACGAACTTCTCCTGGGAGTCCTTGCATCCATATACTTCCGCGAGGGCCCGGAGGTGAGAGTTCGAACCGAAGACCAGGTCGACGCGGGTGCCGCTCCACTTGAGTGCGCCCGTTTTGCAATCACGACCTTCGAACACGCCATCGTCGTTCGCGGTGGCCTTCCATATCGTGCTCATGTCGAGCAAATTCACGAAGAAGTCATTGGTGAGCGCCTCGGGCAGCTTGGTGAGGACACCATGCTGCGTTCCTCCGACGTTGGTCTTCAAAACGCGCATGCCGCCCAGGAGCACCGTCATTTCGGGCGCGGTCAGGTTCAGTAATTGCGCTTTATCGACCAGCAGCACCTCGGCCTGCACGCTGTACTGGGTCTTCAAATAATTGCGGAAACCGTCCGCCTTCGGTTCGAGGAAAGCGAAGGAAGCCACGTCGGTTTGCTCCTGCGACGCGTCCATGCGTCCCGGTGTGAAGGGAACTGTGACCGAGTAGCCGGCATTCTTCGCAGCTTGTTCAACGCCCGCACATCCAGCCAGAACAATCAGGTCGGCAAGGGAGACTTTCTTGCCGTCCGACTGCGCACTGTTGAATGCCTTCTGAATGCTCTCCAGAGACTTCAACACCTTCTCGAGCTGCGCGGGCTGATTTACGGGCCAATCCTTCTGCGGAGCCAGACGAATGCGGGCTCCGTTCGCACCGCCGCGCTTGTCAGAGCCACGGAATGTGGACGCCGACGCCCACGCGGTCGAAACCAGCTCCGACACGGACAATCCGGCGGCCAGAACCTTGCCCTTGAGGGCGGCGACGTCCGGCGCCTCAATCAACTTGTGATCGACTGCGGGAATCGGGTCTTGCCAGATAAGCACTTCCTTGGGTACTTCCGCTCCAAGGTAGCGTGTGCGGGGACCCATGTCACGGTGCGTAAGCTTGAACCAGGCGCGGGCGAACGCGTCGGCGAGCAGGGCCGGATTCTCCAGGAAGCGCCGTGAAATCTTCTCGTAAATGGGGTCGAAGCGCAGCGCGAGGTCCGTGGTCAGCATGGACGGCGCAATTCGCTTTTTCGGGTCGTGCGCGTCCGGCACCGTACCGGCGCCTGCGCCGTTTTTCGGTCTCCACTGCTGCGCACCGGCCGGGCTCTTCGTCAGTTCCCATTCGAAGCCGAAAAGGTTCTCGAAGAAACTGTTGCTCCACTTCGTCGGCGTCTTGCTCCAGGTGACTTCCAGCCCGCTGGTGATCGTGTCGCCGGCTTTGCCTTTACCAAAACGGTTTTTCCAACCAAAACCCTGGTCTTCGAGACCGGCGGTTTCGGGCTCAGGTCCTACATTCGACGAAGGCGCGGCTCCATGTGTCTTGCCGAAACTATGGCCGCCGGCGATGAGCGCTACTGTTTCCTCGTCGTTCATGGCCATGCGGCCGAAGGTCTCGCGGATGTCTCTTGCCGAAGCAAGCGGATCGGGATTGCCGTCCGGACCTTCCGGATTGACGTAGATCAAACCCATCTGCACCGCGGCCAGCGGCTTCTCCAGGTTGCGGCCGTGCATGTCCCCGTCCGCGTCGTCGTCGGACACAAGCACGCCTCCGTCTTTGTCGACGCCCGACGAACCGTGCGCGTAGCGCTTGTCGCCGCCCAGCCACGTCGTCTCCTTGCCCCAATAGACGTCGTGATCCGGCTCCCAGACATCTTCGCGGCCGCCAGCGAATCCAAACGTCTTGAATCCCATCGACTCCAGCGCAACGTTGCCCGCGAGAATCATCAGGTCGGCCCATGAAATCTTCCGGCCGTACTTCTGCTTCACCGGCCAGAGCAGGCGGCGGGCCTTGTCCAGGCTGACGTTGTCCGGCCAACTGTTGAGCGGCGCGAAGCGCTGCTGGCCTCTGCCTCCGCCGCCGCGGCCATCCCCGGTGCGGTAGGTGCCCGCGCTGTGCCACGCCATGCGAATGAACAAAGGGCCGTAATGGCCGAAGTCCGCCGGCCACCAATCCTGTGATTCGGTCATCAGCGCCGTGAGATCCTTTTTCACAGCCGCCAGGTCGAGACTCTTGAACTCTTTCGCATAGTCGAAGTTCGGATCCATCGGATTGGATTTGGAAGAATGCTGGTGCAGGATGTCGACCGGCAACTGATTCGGCCACCAGTCCCAGTTTTTCGTGCCGACTACGGGATTTCTGCTGGGTTCACTCATGGTTATCTTCTTTCCGGCCCTTCGGCCTAAGAGCTGTAGCATTCTTCCGATTACTTTTCCGGGTACAGGTCTCGCAGACGCCCCGTACCTCGATGTGCGTCGAAACCACATCACCAAGCATCTTGACGTTTTCAGGCAATCGCAGCGCTTGAAGCTTTTCGCTTTCGAAGTCCCTGGTCAAACCGCAGCGGATGCAGACAAAATGGTGATGCTTCGTGGGATTGGCGTCGAATCGAACGCTCTCGCGCCGAACTCCCAGCACCGAAATCAGGCCCATATCACTGAGCATCCAGAGCGTCCGGTAGACAGTGTCGAGGGAAACCATCGGCATGCGCGCGTGAACAGAACGGTGGATGGCTTCGGCATCGGGATGCTCAAGACTGGAGGCGATCTCGCGAAAGATCTCGAGGCGCTGCGGCGTCAGCCTGACACCCTTGGCTTTGGCTGTTGCCTTGAACTGCGCAACCCGCCGTGCGGCCTCTTCCGCATCAACTCTGCTTGAAATCTTCACAGATAGGATTCATACGCAAATAAGAACGATTAGCAACTAAAGAAATCACACGCCAAAAACGCGTTTCATCCCGCCAGCATCCCGACATGCCCACCGCAAAACACGATGATAACCTTCGTGAAATTTGTTGCCGTGCGCAGATGCAAATAGGTGTTGCGATAGACTTCCAGGCAGGAACTGGCTTCGGCGCTAGCCCAACCTTCGCACTTCGCCTTCAAATTCAACAAAATTGCGGGTATTTTTTGGTGCAAGTCCTTACGCGCCAACGAAACGGGTTCTCAAAACCCGTATAGTGGAACACTGCCCTCTTATGTGCGCTTCTGTTTTTTTCGATACTACAAATGCCCGGCAGTTGGGATGACGTTTCCAAGACGCGCTCTGTTGACGCTTCGTGCGATACTCTCGTTCTTCCTGAAGAAGTGCGGTTATTAGGAAACGAAAGTGGGCGTCAAGTTCGACGTGTTTATTCTCTTCATTTTACATTTTGACTTTTGGGTTGAAGCTGCTAATGTCTGCATCTCGCTTCTGGGCGGTTAGCTCAGTTGGTTAGAGCACCTGCTTTACAAGCAGGGGGTCGGGGGTTCGAGTCCCTCACTGCCTACTTGCTTTAGAAGCGCAGAATTCAAGACCGCGTCGGTTTCGCGGGCTCGTAGCTCAGTTGGTTTAGAGCGTCGGCTTGTCACGCCGAAGGTCGCGGGTTCGAGTCCCGTCGAGCCCGCCATTAACTCTCAACAAAATCCATTCCTGTCCCTATCCACAAGCGGACACATCACGCCACAACCTGAACATCCTACTCACGTTATCCAAACCGTAATGCCGAGATCCGGGAAAGTCCCGCCAACATCGAGCAATCAAGCGGACACTTAAAACGCATAGATTTCGCACAAGAATCGCAGAGAATCCGCAGAAGTGAAACGGTCGCTACTCCTTGCCACATGCCCGCCGAACTAACGTCAGTGGTCGAGCGCTGGCCTTCATTCCCTGAGCACATCAGGGCCGCAATCTTAGCCCTTGTTGCAACCGTCAAACGGGAGCCGGGCGAAGATTGATCTGCTTGTCTGCAGGTTAGCGCCTGGCAAACAAATCTAAAAAGGAACCAGCCATGATCAGTGACACCGATTTGGAACACGACGTGCACTTGGCCAAGAAAGTGGCCATCATCGGCACCGTAACGGGGCTGGTTGCGTCGCCCTCAATCCCGATCGCAACTTCTGCGAGCTTGATCAGCAACGACAATGAAGAGAATCAGATTGCTGCTGCCATCGAATTGTTCATCGCCATGGCCGCGTGAACGCCGGGCTCTTAAAAAAGCAGCAAGGCAATCTTATCCAAGCCCACAAAACACTGGCACAGTTGGAAAAGCGCGGGTCGCGCCGCCGGATTGGTGGAGATCACGTTTAAAAAATGGAATCAAGTCCAAAGCCGCCGTTGCCGAATTCATAGGTGGGCCTCCGCTGCCGGGTTGGGTCGCCCCTTTAACTTCGGCAGATTCTGGATGGCCCTTTATTTTTCCCTCTCGGTTATCACAATAGGACTACGCACTCCGCCCAGATGGGCGGCTTTTTTTTTCTCGGCGCGCTGGGACAGTTGCGAGTAAAACTCGCGCATGGAAATCCATTATTGCGACGGATGCGGGATCCGTATGGATCTGACCTCGGACAAATCCGTCACAATTAGGGAGCGGACAGTCTGTGAAAAATGCGGGCTGGCCGAAGGCGCGCAAAGCAGCGCCACGCTACAGGGCCGGCATAAAACCACCACGCATCACGAGCCGGTCAAAGAAAAGCCGCGCATATCGAAACGCGAACGTCCGGCGCAGCCGACCAAAATGCTGCCCTTGCTTATTGCAGGCGCGATCACTCTGGCCATCATTTTAACGGTTCTTTTTTCACGCTCTGCATTGCCGTCGGACGCGCAGCCTGTGTCTCTGGTCGCGGCGACGAAGGGCGATGCATCAAAGAACGCTCTGAAGAAAAATGACGAAATCAATAATGCTAATCAGGCGAACACCGTCCAGGAGGGCATCCGCGAAGTCAATGCGCTGGAGGCATGGCGCAGAGCGGAAGAGCAATTCGAAAAACAACATTGGACTGAAGCGAAGAGCGCCTACGAAGGCTTTCAGCGTGATTTTGATAGAACCGCCGTGTTTAAGCGTCAGTCATCTCAGTTCAGCGCGCGACTGAGCGCCGCCAACGCGGCGCTCAACCCCGTTTTTGTGCTGCCTAAGGACTGGAAGGGGACTGCCGAGAATTCCGCACAGGGAAATCCGTTTCTGGTTGGCGATACCCCGATGTGGCGGCTTGACCAGATCTGGCCGGACGATCCCTTGAACGTCCTCAATTACAAGCGCTTGTGCTGGGTGAAGGGTTCGTGGCAATCGCTGGAACACGCTCATGGAGGGCAGCCCAGTGCCGGCCTTCAAGGGCCCGATTTGCAGATTTCAAACCGGACCTGGTGGCCGGGAGAAGAAAAAAACAAGCTTGCGGCGCTGAGTTTCATTGCGCCTGCCAAAGGGCGTTATGAATTGAAGACCGATGTGAAGCCGACCATTTTTGACGGCGGCGCAGCGATAGAGTTAATGGTATTCAAACGCGACGGAGGGCGCATCGAACGGATCGCGGTGATCGCTTTGGAAAACAAAAAGGCAAAGAACGCGACGGTTACGGCCGAATTGAGTGCCGGGGCCGAATTAACGTTGCTTCCCGCATTCCAGGGCACGGGGCATTGCGCGGCGAACTTTCTCTTTTCAAAACTAAAGATTACATTCGAACCGAAGTAACAACGGTTTCTGGTTTGGTTAACAAATCAACAACGGAAACAAAATGAGATGGCAAAGCTGAAGCTGGACTTGCACGACATCTTTAACAAAGGCAAGGAGATCGACGACGAGTTGCATCGCATCATCCGCGAAGCGCAGGAGAAGCGCATCTCGCTGGTCGAGATCATCCCCGGAAAAGGCAGCGGCGTGCTGAAAGAAAAAGTGCTGCGCTTTCTGAATCAGTCGCACATCAAACAGCAGTACCACCGCATCGAAAAGGACAGCAAGAACTTCGGGCGGATTTTTATTCACTTCAAGCACGACAAATAAATTACTTGCGTGCTTTGCGGTCGCCGCGATCGCCCTGGCCGGGTTTCGAGACTGTCTTCGCCTTGCTTCTGCGGTCTGCCGCGAGCGAGAGGCCGACGTCGACGACGTCTTTGAACTGCCCTTTTTTGTCCCGGCGCACGTAACGTTTATCGGTGCCGGTATCGATCAATTCACGCTTTGCGGCCGGCCGTTTTGCCTTGGCCTTGACTGCTTTTTTCACTGCCGCCATTTTAAATTTCTCCACGAGTCCTGTTGACGCTTCGGTCGCGAATGAGTAATCCAAACACTCGCAGCGCGCCGAGACTGGATATTTTACGCACATTTCTGTGCACGCGGAGATTGCGGTGCAACTGGCGCGCCGTTAATGTATGAATCCTGAACACGCTCGAACACGTACATTAAGGAGCACCTCTCATGGCAGAGCAGAACGTTTCCAGACGCGGCATTCTCAGCGGCGCCATTGGCGCAGCGGCATTGGCGGCGCTTCCGTCCCGGCAGGCTCAGGCGGCCGACGACGATGCGGCGTGGAAGATCAGCAACGGCAAGATCAACCAGTCTGTCGTCCACTGGTGCTTCAAGCCCATGGAAGTCGAGGCGCTCTGCAAGGCGGCAGCGGAGATGGGTTGCAAGTCCGTTGAACTGACCGGGCCGGAGACCTGGCCGACGCTTAAGAAGTACGGCTTGACCTGCGCCATCGCCGGCAGCCACGGCTTCGTCAAGGGTTTCAACAATCCGGAGAATCACACTTTTTGCATCGACAAGATCACCAAGTCGATCGATGCGTCGGCCGATTTTGGCTGCCCGAACGTGATCACTTTTTCAGGCATGCGCGAGAGAATCTCCGACGAAGAGGGGCTCAAGAATACCGTCGACGGATTGAAGAAGATCATCGGCTACGCGGAGCAGAAGAAAGTCAACATCTGCATCGAGATGCTCAATTCGCGCGTCGCTACCGAGATGAAGGGGCACCCCGGATACCAGTGCGACAAGCTGGAATGGGCGCTGCAGGTCTGCGAAAAAGTCGGGTCGGCGCGGATGAAGATTCTCTTCGATATTTATCACGTGCAGATCATGCACGGAGACATCATCAACTGGTTGAAGAAGTGCAAGGATTACACCGGCCACTACCACACCGCCGGCGTCCCGGGCCGCAACGAACTCGACGAGACGCAGGAGATCAACTACCCGCCAATCATGAAGGCCATCCTGGAGACCGGCTACACGGGCTTCGTCGGACAGGAGTTCATTCCGAAGAAGGAAGACAAAGTGGCGAGCTTGCGGCAGGCGGTGAAGCTCTGCGACGTCGGTTAACGGGTAAATTCCAAGAAGCTAAATTCCAAGTTCCAGGGAAAACGGCGAAACGGAAAAAGGCAAATGATGGAGACGAAAGGGCGCGGGGGGAATCCTGCGCTTTTTTGTTTGTCGGTCAGCGGACCATAAACGAAAGCGAGCAGACAGGAATGTCTGCTCCACCCAAAAACTCAGGCACGTAACGTTACATTGGGTGTATGCCTTAAGGGTTGTGACGCCACTTTTTAATGGAGAAGAAATGAGTCGATTTCGATACGTTCCTGCTGCGCTTCTGACTGCTGCGCTGGCATTGCTTGCACCGATCTGTTCCACGCGCGCGGCTGAGCCGGCCAAGGATGCGCCCAAACCCAAGAAGAGCGCGCACCGCAGCGCTCAAATGGATTACGGTCCGTTCATGTCGCAGTCGTTCATTAATGAACCGGGCGGCAAGTTCGACAACACCACCGGCAACTGGGCGGGCAGCGATGTCACTCCGCGCGGCGTGGCGTTGAAACTTCAGGACGACTGGAACGCGGGAATGATCTTCGATACCGCGACGCTGCGCATGTCGGCGGCCTGGATCGGCGCTCCTTTGAAACTTGTCGGCACTGCCTTTGACGGTGCGCACGGTCCCAGTCCGACACTCGCGATGCTTCCGATTTTCCAGACTCCGCAGGGGCCCGGCTGGGCCGATGCGTCGGGCAGTTTCAAAGATCCGCGCGCGAACAACATCGCGCCATTGCCGCCGGCTGGTCCGCTGCCGGCTGAGTGGGCTAAATTCAAAGGCTTATACCGGCACGGCGATCAAGTGGTGCTCTCCTATACGGTCGGCAAAACAAATGTGCTCGAACTGGGCAGCCTGGAAATCAAAGAACTGGTCAATGCGTTTGGACGCACGATCCGTCTGGAAGGTGGCGACGCGCCGCTGGTCCTCATGGTTGCTGAAGCCAAAGGCAAGACCGGCGCGGCGGACGGCAACAGCGCGTCGCTGGGCGATATCAATGTGTCGATCATCGACCCGCCGGCTGGCGCGAAGCTCGAAGTCACTCCTGAAGGACAGATGCTTTATAAGATTCCGGCGCTCAAGGGCGCGGTCTCCTTTAAGGTGCTGATCGCGCATGGCGGAGAGGCGGGGCGCGCGGCGTTTACGGAACTGGCGAAGGCCTCGGCCAAGCCGATTGACGTGACGACGCTGACCAAGGGCGGGCCGGCGAAGTGGACGGCCGACATCACGACCGTGGGAGTGCTCGGAAAAGACGACGCGGCGTACACGTCGGATACGCTGACGATTCCGTATGAAAATCCGTACAAGTCGTGGATGCGGCTGGGCGGGATGGATTTCTTCTCTGACGGCACGCGCGCAGCGGTCAGCACGTGGAGCGGCGATGTGTGGATCGTCTCGGGGATCGACGAGAAACTTGAGAAGCTCACCTGGAAACGTTTCGCGACCGGCATACACCATCCGCTGGGATTGAAGATCGTCGACGATGTGATCTATACCGTTGGCAACAGCCAGATCACGCGCCTGCACGATTTGAACAAGGACGGCGAGGCGGATTTTTACGAGTGCTTCAATAACGATTGGCAGACGACGACGGCGTTCCATGCGTTTTGCTTCGATTTGCACACCGATCCGCAGGGTAATTTCATCTTCGCGATGGGCGCGCCGGTGCGCTCGGGCGGGCAGAGTTTCCATAAGCTGACGGACCACCACGGCACGATTCTGCGCGTCTCAAAAGACGGCAAAAAGCTGGACGTTTACGCCACCGGCGTGCGCGCGCCGAACGGAATTGGGGTGGGCCCCGATGGCCAGGTGACCAGCGGCGACAACCAGGGCACGTTTGTGCCGGCCTGTCCGCTGAACTGGATCGCGCCGGGCAGTTTCAATGGTGTCGTTGATTCGGCGCACCGCGATGGACTCAAAACCTCGCCGTCATGGACGCCGAAAGAGAATTGGGTACTCGAAAAGTCCGAGACGCCGAAGCCGCTCTGCTGGTTTCCGATGGACGTGGATAATTCCGGCGGCGGGCAGGTCTGGGTGACCAGCGATAAATGGGGCCCGTTCAAAGGCGAACTGCTGCACATGTCGTACGGCAAGTCGTCACTCTATAAAGTTCTCAAAGAGACGGTCGACGGACAAATCCAGGGCGGTGTCGCGAAGATCCCGGTGACGTTCACCAGCAGCGCGATGCGCGCGCGCTTCAACGCGAAAGACGGGCAGCTTTATGTGGCGGGCCTGACGGGCTGGCAGTCCAACGGCGCGAAGGATGGCGGCTTCAACCGCGTGCGCTACACGGGTAAGCCGGTCTATATTCCCAGTGAGTTGCACGCCGCTGAGAAGGGCGTGAAGATTACGTTCCCGTGCTCGATCGATGAAGCGGCGGCGGCTGACGTGCAGAACTGGGCCGTGGAAGTGTGGAATTACAAATGGACTCAGAATTACGGATCGCCGGATGTCTCCGCCTATCCGGAGAAGGCCAAAGAGACGGCCGACCCGGCGGCGAAGGATAAGAAGAAATCGGCGCGCGATCCGCTGACCGTCAAGTCGGCGAAGCTGGCTCCGGACGGCAAGAGCGTCTTCCTGGAGATCGAAGAGATCAAGCCGGTGATGCAGATGAAGATCACGTATAAGATCAAGGCCGCGGACGGCGCCGCAATGAACGGGCAGATTACCAATACGATTCATAAACTGGGGAAGTGACGCCCCCGTTCGGGGGGGAAGGTCGACACGAGCGTAGCGAATGCGGGATGAGGGCGTGCGTATTTGCAATTGAAGCTCGCACGCCCCTCACCCCCGACCCCTCTCCCCCTGTACGGCGGGGGCGAGGGGAGAACGACCGCACCGCGCTTGCGCGGTGCGCTGTTTTAGTTGTTCGCGCGTAGTGACAGCCACAGCGGAAAAGTCCCAACGGCCGGACATTTTCCGCCGTGGCCGACTTTCAGTACGCGCGAACAATAGGTTGACGACTTTTTTCGGGCGACGAAGATTGGGCGAGCTTTAATAATGGAGACTTTTAATGCGGTTTGCTTATCTGTTGCTGCTCAGCGTTCTGGTTTGTGCAAGCTGGATGGAAACGAGCATGGCTGAAGAGAAAGTGGAATACCCGACTTTCGGAACCATCGAGCGGAAGGATCCGAGGCTGGATGCTCTGCTGCCCAAAGAGGCAAGGATGGAGAAGCTGGCATCCGGTTTCAAGTGGGCGGAAGGGCCGATCTGGAACAAGGCCGGCAGCTTCATCCTCTTCTCCGACGTGCCCGAAAATGTGATCTACAAATGGCAAGAAGGCGACACGAAGGCGACGCCGTTCATGCGCCCGTCCGGTTACACGGGGTCGGTGGCGCGCGGCGGGGAGCCCGGTTCGAACGGGCTGACGATGGACAAGAGCGGACGGTTGATTCTCTGCGAGCACGGCGACCGGCGCGTCGCGCGGCAGGAGCTCGACGGCACAAAGAAGACTCTGGCGGATAAGTACGACGGCAAACGTTTGAACAGTCCCAACGATGTGGTGGTGAAGTCAAACGGCGATGTGTACTTCACCGATCCGCCGTACGGTTTGGTGAAGAACTGGGAAGACCCGGCGCGCGAGCAGGATGTCTGCGGCGTGTACCGCGTCGCCGAGGACGGCAAGGTGACGCTGCTAACCGGCGAACTGAAGCGGCCCAACGGGCTGGCCTTCTCGCCGGATGAAAAGATTCTGTATGTCGCGCAATCGGACGGAGAGAAGCCGATTATCATGGCCTATCCGGTGAAGGACGACGGCACGATCGATGCCGGCAAAGTATTCTTCGACGCGCTGCCGCTCGCCAAGCAGGGCAAGAAGGGCGCGCCTGACGGGATGAAAGTGGATAAAGACGGAAACCTGTGGGCCACCGGACCGGGCGGCGTACTAATCCTCGCCCCCGACGGCACGCACCTGGGCACACTGGCGACCGGCGTTAATACGGCCAACTGCAATTGGGGCGACGACGGCTCGGTGCTGTATATCACGGCGGATAAGCAACTGTGCCGGGTGAAGACGAGCACCAAGGGGAATGGCTGGTGAGCGCTTCTGCCCTCGCCCCCGCTGTTGAGGGTGAGAGGGGTCGGGGGTGAGGGGCGGGCCGACGCCTGATTCGCAAACATGGCCCGCCCCTCATCCCGCGTTCGCTGCGCTCTCGTCGACCTTCTCCCCCGAACGGGAGGAGAAGTAAATTACTTCAACCCCTCAATCTTCCAGATCTCGGTCTCGGCGTCGGAGTAGACCACGGCGTATTTCAAATCGCCTGAACGGCCGCGCGGGCGGGGCGGGTTTCCGGGGGCGTTCTTGTGCCAGAGAATATATGACGGGTCGAAGCGCTTGAACAATTCGCGGTAGCGTTCGAGCGGCACGGCGAGGCCAAAGGTGCCCTGCTGCAGCAGGTATAGGCTGAGCAGGTCCTGTTCTGAAATGGCATCGAATTGAAGTTTGTCGGACCAGACTTTGCGGCGTCGCGCGACGACTTGAAAGAAGTCCTCGTTCCAGAGCATGCGTCGATAAAACAGTTTCAGGAATCTGTCGTCGAGCGGCATCTGGCTCCAGTCGATGCCATCGTCAACCAGGAAGAGCGCGCCGGGCGGAGTATTCTGGCGGGTCCATTGGTAAGCGGGGAGAAAACGCTGCTCTTCGACGCAGTATTCATAGGGGCTGCGCGGACTGTTGATCTCGTACACGAGACTCGTGCGTGCGACCCAAACGGCGGCGAGCAGAGCGACGCCTTGCAGCGCAAAGGCAAAGCGGCGCGCGCGACGGTACCCTGCCCTGCCCTTCCAGTTTGAACTGTGCCGCGCGAGAATCAGCATGCCTCCAGCGAGCCCGACCGAGAGATAAAATCCGACGAAGCGGTCGTTGGTGACCATCTCGGCGGCAAATGAAAAAAGGCCGCAGATGAAAGGCAACACCGCGAGCGCGATTGCGGCGGAGTGAAAGAACGGGCGGAAACGTCCTTCGGCAAAGCGCGCGAAGGCCCACAATCCGGCGGCCATGATCAGGAAACGCAGCCAGCGCGGATGAACGCTGTACGGAAAGGGCGTATAGAACGTGCGCTGCATCATGTCGGCGTAGGCGCTTGAAGAACTGTTGAGACGGGCGAGCAGCAGGAGCGGGAGCAGCGCGAGAATTGTGACGCCGAGCAGCGCGAGTGCCAAGCGCAGCGTGAGAGTGCGTCGAAGCACCATCACCGACATGCACGCGGCGATCATCATCCCCCAGGGAATGGCGGCGTAGGGTCGTAGATAAAGGAGCAACACGGCGCCGAGCACCAGTGGAGCGCCGCTTGAAAATTTTGGATCCGACAGAAAACGCACGAAGAGCCACGCGAGCAGCAGCGAGAAAAGGACTTCGATCGATGTGGGAATGCGGCTGACGGAGTAGCGCAGCGGATAGCCTGCCATCAGCAGGTCATCGCCGAGGTAGAGCAGCACGAAGGCGGCAGCGGCGGCGGATAGATAGAGCGGAAGAGTCCAAGTTGGCAGGCGTCGTGGAAGCGCGCTCCGCGCAAGTACGATGCAGGCTATCGCGAAGGCCATTGGAAAAAGAACGCGCCATGCCCAGAAGACCTTGATGATGTCCACATCAAAGAGCGTGACGATGCCGCGAATGAGCCGTTCGAGAAAAAGCGGACTGATGGCGTTGGGATCGGTGACGCCGTTGAGCGTGTTGTTGGCGTTGGACCTTTGATGCAACGGCTGCAGACGCGTGGCGTAGGTGGCCTCATCGGGCAGGTAAAAACAGGTGTACTTGCTGCCGGACGGACCGAAGGCCATGCGATACGGCACGATCCAGCAGGCGGCCAGCGTCAGGATAAACGACGCGCCGATCAGAAGCAGGAGCGGCCAGTTGGAGAGAACTTTGGGGCAGTGCCGCATCAGCAATCCTGATCTCGAACAATTTGCACGACGCTGTTATCAGGCTATGCGTCCGGAACGTCAATGCGCGCGGTTGACAATGTTCCGTCTGGTTTGTATCCTTTCATCCAGAATTCAGTTCGACCCATATACACTCCTTTGCGG
>Ga0105047_10008068_pt1 | contig 17642 bp, 5 predicted proteins | sample MAT04_FD_78384 | JGI IMG/M metagenome (GOLD analysis project Ga0105047, IMG submission 78384) | Freshwater microbial communities from Lake Fryxell liftoff mats and glacier meltwater in Antarctica - MAT-04 (megahit assembly) | ecosystem: Environmental > Aquatic > Freshwater > Ice > Liftoff...
AGGAGAACGGGCGGGTCGAGCACCGCAGCCAGTTTCTGGAGGCCACTCCCGGGGTGGATCCTTGTGTACCGTTTCTAAAGGCGCTCCGGGCTGCGCTGGGCGGCGACGACGGCACAGTGTTCCGGTGGGCGACGCACGAGAACACGGTGCTGAACCACCTGCGGCGTCAGCTGATGCTTCACCCTGCCCCGCCACTGGACCGAGACGAGTTGGTGGCCTTCGTCGAGTCGATCACCCACCGCGATGCGGACGACAGCAAGGCCAAGATTCACGGCACCCGCGACATGGTCGACCTGTGCAAGCTGGCAGAGCGGTACTTCTTCCACCCGGACACCAAGGGCAGTTCCTCCTTGAAGAAGGTGCTGCCGGCGTTGATGCGCTGTTCTGAAACGCTACGGGCGATCTACGGCCTGCGGATGTATGGGAGCACGGACATGCCCAGTCTCAACCTGACCGAGCCGGTGGCTTGGTGGCAGAAGGTGGACGGCCAAGTACAGGATCCCTACGGCCTCTTGCCGCCGGTCTTCAGCGACTTCACGAAGGACGAGGTCGACGCCGTCGAGGTGGGTTTTCCTGCGGAACTTCAGGAGGGTGGCGCGGCCATGGCAGCCTATGGTCGGCTGCAGTTCGAGGAGATCGATCCGAGGGAACGTGAGTCGATCGAACGTGCACTGCTCCGGTATTGCGAGCTCGACACACTGGCTATGGTGATGGCAGTACAGGCCTGGAAGGCGTGGGTTGCCTAGGTTCCGCTTGGCGCTTTGAGCGTTGTCGGCTGTGCGGCGGTTTGGGTCTGTCAGTCGTGGCGGGCCTACACACGCTGACCAGCACCAAGCTGACTTCCGGCCCGACGAGCTGACCTTGCTCGTGCTCCCACGCGGGGGCCAGCGTCCGGCAGCCGTGGCACGAACGCGGCCGTCCCATCCGCCGACGCGCGCTACCGAGCCGGAAGCACGCTAGTACTTCGATTCTTCCATTTCGTTCGACCGGCCCGTCGTGTAACTTACCTCGAGCGAGGCACTCATCCGGATCACAGCGGTGGTATGCCAGTAGCGACTGCGCTCTCTGCCGTGTCCTCCGTCGTGGCGGCGCAGGCGCACTAGCCACATCAGGTCGACGTCGCGAGCCTCCAGGTACGCACGCACGACGTCAGTACGGCACCACAGGCGTGAGCCGTCGCTCGCACCTTCCTCATGTCGGCCGGATTCGATCCACGCGTCGGCCCGCACCACGGTCTCGCCGGCAGCATTTTCCCAGGTCCGGTCGAACGGATCGACAGATCGCAGCTTGGCGAACGCGGTGACGTCCGGGCCCCAGCGCGAGCGCTGCACCGCGCCAGCGGCGCCAAGTGCGTCAGTCTCGTCCAGATGCGCATAGGCTTCCTTGCGCACGATCCACGGCAGGTAGGGCGCATCGCGATCCGACGCCATCCCGTCGTATTCGTACATCTCTAGCTGCGGCAAGTAGGCTTGGAAAGGCCCCTGTGCGGCCAGCTCCACGGCCAGTGCGCCGCTCTGATCGCGCGGCGCCAGCGCCGACATCACCCGGATCTCGACGTTCTCGTTGGAGTGCCAACTACCATCGACGGTGAGCCAGTCACTCACCGAGTCGCCGATCCCAAGCAACGACTTCAATGCGGCCGGATCCGCGGTGAGGTCCATAGCGGTTTCGCCCATGTCCATCAAGGAAACCCAGGTGTCCAGGGGTTGGCGGTCCATTCCGTCCGCGAGCCACAGGCCCGCCGGATGCGTCACGACCTCGCGCCAAAGCCAGTCCTCCCACGGGTCTTCCTCATCGTAGCCGCGCCAAACCACCAGGTTCGCGGCGAGTAGATCGCCTGCCACCGCGAAGAAGGCGTGCCAGGCCAACTGCTCGCCGTGGCTTTGGTACTCGGCGTTTATGCCGCGCGTGTGGTGGTCACGACCAGGTCGCGTCCGCCCTCTGCGATCGCTCATGAACTCAATATTGGCGTCATGTTCACGCACCTTGGCGACGAGAGCATCCACCGTTTCCCAGTGCGGCCGTTGGAACAGGCTCGACAGCCGGGTAACTTCGTCCTTGCTGAAGTCGTAGTCCAGATGCAGTTCAGGTTGGGGCTTGGCCATGCCCTTCGGACGCGGGGCGTAGAAATCGCTCCCGTAGTAGTCCTTCTCCTTCCGGGCCGCGAAGCTCGATCGATTTACGCGCTGAAGCTTCTGAACCCGTGCCTTTGGCAGGCGCAACTCACCTGCATTCACACAGGCCAGCAGTGCCTGCGACGCGAAATGCCGCCGAAGCACGTGGCGTTCGACAGCGTCCGACGCGATCGCTTCAAGAAAATCGGCATGCCGAGCAACGACCACGGGCGCCTCTAGTGCGATGCGCGCCATTGCGATGAGCAACCAGAGCTGCGCGTGCTGGTAGAAGAGCGGCAACTCCGGCGCCTGGAAGGGGGCCGCGTCGCGGCACTCATACTTTGCAACGACGCCATCCAGCACCTCGGCACGTCCGAGTCGGACCGCCGTGCGCAGGCTATGGGCAGCGAACCACCGCTGCCGGGTCACGGGCGAACCGAGCTGGAACCAGGTAATTCCCGAGATGGCCTCGACCGCATCTCCGGTAAAAGTCATCGCGTCCTGCCACGCCCCGTCTTCCGTGTTGGACGCGAGCTTCGCCGGCCCGCTCTGCAACAGGCGCGTCAGCGCCGCCTCGCCCACGCCGGGCGAAGTCTTTTCGTTGAACTCCGCAGCGAAGTTGAGCCACACCGAGGCCGGTACCGGCATCTTGGGACGAGTGAACTCGCGGATGAGGAGCATCAGCACGTCGCGGCGCGCCAGGCCACAGATGTCCTCGAGGGCGCGGACGTGTGAGCCCGACAGGTAATCGAAGGAAATGTATTCGCCTGCATTCACCCGTGCGATGACCGGTGCGCAGGCCTTCAGCGCGTCGGCTACGGCAAGCGAGGAGCCGATCCATTGCTCCTTGCAGGTGCGCAGCTCTCGTTCTTTCTCGTACAGATCCAACACCTCGAGCCGCGCGATCAGCGCGAGATAGTCAGGCCATTGCTTGAACGCCACCTTCGCTCGCAACGCATCGAGGACATCGTCCGAGAAGCGCATGTTCCGGAGCTGCGTGCAGGCCGCATCGAGGACGCGCCCCACCGCGACCTCATCGAGCGGATCGGTGCCCGCGGCGATCTGCAGAACGTGCGCCTTTGCCTTGTTCTGCTCGTCTTCCCAGGTTCGAGGCACGGCGTCGCCTCCGGACGCGCGCCAGTTGGTGCGCCGGTTGTGGTCATCGCGCTTGACGTCGATCCGATCCGCCGCCGCTTCAAGGTACTGCCGCTGCCATGCGTCCTTGCCCAGCACCGAGCCCGCGAAGCGGGCGAGCGCGCGGGGCGTTTCTGAGCCCAGTGAACCAGGATTATTCTGCAGGTATTGCGCGACGAGCTCGGTGGCCACGGCTGCTACGCGTGCGGACGGCTTGGATTCGAGAGTGGCGATCAGCTGCGTGGTCCCGCACACGTAGAGCTCGGCTGGATTCGACAGTCGCAAGAGCGTCAGGGCGAGCTCGGCATCGAGCTTGTCGTCCTCCAGCAAGGCCCGCACATACGGCAACAGCGTGAAGTCCAACGAGATTCGCCCGCGGTCCTGCCACCGCGCCAGCCTTGCAAGCCCGGCCACGCCGGACACCCGGCTCATCGCGGCGCCGTAGGAACCCCAGCCGAACTTGTGTTCTTCGCCCAAGTTGAGCTCGCAGATGTTGGACAAGGTGTGGCTCTCGCGCTGGCTTAGACCTTTGCCGGTCAGCGCGCCGGCGAAGTGCATTAGCCCCTCGACGAAGTGATAGTCGCCCGAGCCGATCGCGTCCATCTGCTCGAGCCCTTTCCGGAAATACGCGACCGCTTCGGCAGGGCTGGCCAACGCGATCGCCTGCCCGAGTCGCGCGAAGTGTGCGGCACGATCGGTGACATCGTGCTCCTTCTCTGTGCCCGCGCTCGTTTTAATCGCGAGCGTGCCGGCCATGGCATGGAACGCCGGACGAGACGCCAGCAATGCGACGAGCCCGATCAGGCTCGACAAGGGCGTAGCGTCCGGTTCGCTGGCCGCTTCGATGTGTGCCGCGACTTCGTCCGCGGGAAATGAGTCGTTCGCCGCAAGAGCCAACGCCAGCAAGCGCTCGACAACCGTGTTGTGCTGCCGTTGCGCCGAGCGGCCGCCAGAGTCGTAATCGTCGGTGTTGCGCAGCGTGATCCAGCGGGCCGTCAGTGGCGCCAAGCTAGGTGCCGCGAAACCGGAACCGGAACCGACAACGGCCTGTGAGAAGTCACGCGCGATATCGAGCCAGCGCGGCAATCGCTCCTTGAGGAATCGCACGGCCGATGCGTGGTGGCTGTACTCGTGGCGCGCATCTTTCTTCGCGTCTCGGGCGACCTTGGCCTTCGCCTCGTAGTCCGCATCCAGTGCCTCCTTGAGCGCGGTGAGGAACTCCGCTTCTGTCAGATTCGGAGTCAAGGTCGCAGCGAGCTCGGTCAGTTCGCGCGGCAGCAGGTCGCGGGGACCAATCGGGGGGCCGGACGAGCAGCAGGCGATGACCTGCCGGGCAATGTACGTGGCGACCTCACCGACCCAGTACGACGAGTCCATGAACACGTGCAGGTTCGGCGGCACCAAGGGCAGTGCCGCGAGGATCGCGGTAGCCTGGGCGGGCATCCCCAACCGCACCGCCTTCGCCGCGGCCTCCACCATGCCCTGTACCAACGGGCGTTCGTCGGGTCGGTAGTGATCTCGAAGCTTCACCGGGCCGTCTGCCATGCATGCCGTCGCGAGCGACTCGAGCTGAGCGCGTTGCTGCTCCGGGCTGCCGGCGGCGTAACGAATCGCCGCGGCGATCGGCCCGATCGACGCCAGCGCATCGACACAGGCCCGGATCACCTCGGGTGAAAGCAAGGACGCCGCCTCGGGACGGTGCGCCAGCTGGAACATCACTTTGGAGGTGTCGTAACCGTGCTCGGTGCTGACCCAACCCGATAGGTCTCGCGCCGCCGCCTTGCTGTCGCCCTTGAGCAGGTAGCAGAACGGGAGCGCCGCCAAGTCGAGCACCGTGGGGTGCGCGCGGTCATGCGCGTCGCTCTTCTGGTCGAAGTAGTGCTGCAGCCATTCAGCGACCCACCTGGCGTGCCAGATTGCCTCGGCGGTCTCGCCCATCAGCCCATGAGTAATCGCCAGGCGGGCGTGGCGGGAGCCGGGCCACGGTGTTCGTGCCTCGAAGATGCGCCGAAGCGAATCAGGATCGGCCGAGGCGACCACGAGATCGGGGTAGTCCAGCAGATACGTCGTTCCCCGCTGGTCCATCGCGGCGAGGGTCGACAACTCGACCAGCAACGGCACGAGGTGGTCGAGGTCGTTGACGCGAACGGCGTGCGCCACGGCGGCGCGAAGTCGCGCATGGCGAATTGTCTGCTGGCCCACGGTGCCGGTGATGCTCGCGGGCAGCCGCTCGTCGAAGGCCAGCTGAAAGAGCTTCTCCCCATCCTCCAGCTGCAGCAGCAGGTCAGGAAGCGTCGCGGCGGCATAGACCGACTCGCCCTGCATGGCGAACAGATTCGTCGCCAGCTCACGCAGCGGCGTAGCGTCGCTGGCGTAGTTGCGCCGGATGAGGGTTTCGGTGGGCTCGTCGCGGAACATCAGACCATGCTTGGTCTGCTCCAGCAGCGGCGACAGGTCTGCCGCGAAGCTGATGACCGCGCCCTCGGCCATGCCGTTGACTTGCGCGTACTCCTTGAGCGGCACGGGCGGCGGCAAGGTGGCCAGCCCCGCCAGGAAAGCGCGGATGCTGCGATCGGCATTGCCCAGCTTCCGTGCCTCTACCAGAGCTTGGTCAATACGGTGCTGGATCAGGTCGTCCAGTGCGATCGGCTTGTCGATCTCGCTCGGCGCCAGCAGTCCAGGTTCCACGGCCAAGTGTTCCAGCACACGAGCATTGCCCTTGGACCGTGCCTGACCTACCTGGATCATCGTCTCGGTCAGCTTGCTCACGCGTGCGCGCAGGAACGCACGTGTCTCCCGCTCGACGAACGGCGCCAATTCGATCTCTTCGGCGAAGATCTCGCCGGTTGCGGTGAGCCGCCGATGCGTTCGGGCACTGACGACCACCTGCAGACCGGCGATCGCTGCGCCGTGCTCCAAGCTCTGCAGCAACAGGCGCGGGAACGAGTCCTGATGGCGATCGCGAGCGATTTCGCTGGAGTTATCGATTGCGTCGAGCAGCAGGACCAGTTGCCGGTCCGCCGAGCCGCGGCGCAAGGTCGCGACGGCTTGCTCCAGGCGCACGCGGAAGGCGCGAAGGATGTCTTCGCTGTTGCTAGTCGAGGGCAGCATGGGGTCGCACAAGCCTCGACAGGCGAGGTCATTGGCGATGTGCACTAGGCCGCGGCTTGGCAGGTGCCTGCTGTCGTCGGAGGCACGGTACTGCCCCATGCCGAAGCAGTCGAACAGGATCGTCTCGTGCTCGTGACCCAGTCGGGCGGCCAGCGAGTTCATGAAGACCGTCTTTCCGAACCCGCCTTCGGCATGCACGACCAACGGGCGGGTTAGCCGTGGGATGCGGTGGACGGCGTCGTCCAACTGCACGCGATCAACCACCTTTCCGATCGGCGGGAAGCTCGCCGGCGCCGGGAGCAGGTCCTTGTCGTCGGACAGGCCCAATGCAGCCAGCACGTCCGTGCGCACGATGACGTTGCGATGCTGCTTGATCAAACCGGCCTTGTCGCGTGCCATCTCCCGGAGATCCGCGAGACGGCGCCGGGCCATGTGGTCCCGCGCGTCTGACCAGTCCACCAGGGTGAGTGCGAGTTGCTGCTTGTTCTCGCGCAGGTCGCCGGTCAGGCCGATCATGTCCAGCCGCGCGGCGAACTCGGCGCGGTCCTTGCCCGTCAGCTTGCAGGCGCCCGCCAGCTGCTTCGCCTGCGCTTTCGCGTCGCCCTCGAGCGGGCTTTGCGTCGCCAGACCTTCGATGGCCTCGAGTAGCGCTGGCGCGATGGGCCGGTTGGTGACCAGCTCGAACCGCAACTTTGCCCGCGCCTTCTCGGTACCAAGCGACGTTTTGCAGGCGCGATACGTGCGCGCAAACTTGTCGATCGTCTTCTTCGCATCCGCCGCCCGAAACGGCTTGTGCTCGGCCGCCTTGGAGTACTTCACCTGGACCACCACCACACGCTTGGCGTGCTGCAGGTTGGCCCGGCCTCCGAAGTACAGGACCGCGTCGGCGATCTCATTGCCTTCGTTCGAGACGCCGCGCTGGTCCTCGTTGGCGAAACCTTCCACCGCAATGCCGACCAACTCGGCCCCGGGCAGGAGCAAGCCCAGGCACTTCCGAGCGACCCAGGCTTCGTGGAACTCGTGGCCGTCGCGGGAGGCGCGGACGGTGTCTACCGCCGGGCGCGTTCGGGGTTTGGCCTTGCTCTTGGGTTTGGGCGACGCCTTGGGCTTCGGTGTGGCCTTCCGCGGGGTTGCCGTCGTGCGCGTCGCCGTGGACTTCTTCGTTGCCGTCGCCATTGCCTGTTCCGCCGAGACCTAGTCCAAGGATACCCATGATGGCGCCCCATCAAGTTAAAGGTCCTGCAGATCGCGCCCGCTGCGACGGTCGAGGCTCAGATTTCTGGAACGCGGTTGAACTTACGGTCTCGGCCAACAGCAGCCTTCAGCCGCGCTGCAACGAACGACCGCAAGCAGTCTTGAGCTGTCATCTCTCGATCGGGGCTTGCCGTTTCGCGACTGTCAGCGGGGCCGGCGAGAATCCCTGCACCGCCCGACCCTTCAGCCTGACCCACCGTGCGCTTGCTTCTATACAAGGACCTCGACCTCCGCCGTGTCAAGCCCGCCTTCGAAAAGCTGCGTCTGGCCATCGAGGCCGACGATTTCCGGTCGGCCGATGTCAAGAAGCTGAACGCCGGCCCCTACTACCGCGCCAAGCTCGACTACGCCAACCGGCTGTTGCTGCAGTTCGCCCGGGTGTCGGAAGGCGAGGGCACAGTCACCGTCTGCTTGGCGCTGGAGGTCATCGACAACCACGCCTACGACAAGTCGCGTTTCCTCCGCGGCGCGGTGGTGGACGAGGCGAAGATCGACCGCGAACCCACCACAGAGGCTGCTGCCCCTGCGCTCAGCGCCGAGGCCACCCCTCTGCGCTGGCTCGGCGCTGGCCGGACGCAGTTCGAGCTGCTGGACAAGCCTGTCGTCTTTGATGACGCGCAGGATGGTGCGTATCGTCACCCGGCCCCGCTCGTCGTCATTGGCTCGGCTGGTTCCGGCAAGACCGCCGTCACGCTGGCGCGGCTGCGTGAAGCCGAGGGGCGGGTGCTGTACGTCACCCTGTCGGCCTACCTGGCGCAGAACGCGCGCGCGCTGCATGCGGCCCATGGGTTCGAGAACCCCAAACAGGAGGTCGATTTCCTCAGCTACCGCGAGCTGATGGAAACCTTGCGCGTACCTGCTGGCCGCGAGGTGAGACTACCTGCCTTCGCCGGCTGGTGCGACCGCCATCGCCAGGCGCTGCGCCTGCTCGGTAGCCTGGACGCCCCGACGCTATTCGAAGAATTCCGCGGCGTGATCGGCGCCCGGCCGGGCGGCCCGCTGCCCCTGGCCGACTACCTGGCGCTGGGCACCCGGCAGAGCCTGCTGAACGGCGCGCAGCGGGAGATCGCGCACGGCCTCTTCAAGCGCTACGTGGCATGGTTGACTGAAGTGGGCCTGTACGACAGCAACCTCGTGGCCCATGCCTGGCGCACGCAGATCGCAGAGGCTGCAGAACCGCCCTACGACTTCATCGTCATCGACGAAGTGCAGGACCTGACGCCCGTCCAGCTGGCCCTGGTGCTGGCCCTGCTAAAGAAGCCCGGCCAGTTCATCCTGTGCGGTGACAGCCATCAGATCGTCCACCCCAACTTCTTCAGCTGGGCGGCGCTCAAGAGCCTGTTCTGGCAAGGCCTTGCCGGTGACGCTGCGCAACGGCAACCGCTGCAATTGCTGCAGGCCAACTATCGCAACACCCGCGCCGTCACCGACCTGGCCAACCGGCTGCTGAAGATCAAGCAGGCGCGCTTCGGCTCGGTGGACCGCGAGAGCAACTTTCTGGTGCGCAGCAACGCGCCGGAGGCTGGCAGCGTGGCGTTGGTGGCCGCCAAGGATGCTGGGGTGAAGGCGCTGGATGCAGCCAGCCGCGAATCGGCCGAGCATGCGGTGATCGTGCTGCGCGACGATGACAAGCCAGCGGCCCGCGAACGCTTCCGCACGCCGCTGGTCTTCAGTGTTCATGAAGCCAAGGGCCTGGAGTACCCGCACGTGCTGCTGGTGAACCTGGTGTCCGGCCAGCGCCAGTCCTATGCCGAGGTGTGCGACGGCGTGCAGCCCGCCGATCTGGAGGCAGAGGAACTCGACTTCCGTCGCGCCAGGGACAAGGCCGACAAGTCGCTGGAGCTCTACAAGTTCTACGTCAATGCGCTGTACGTTGCCATGACGCGTGCCGTGCAGACCCTGACGCTGGTGGAGACCGACGCGGGTCACCCGTTGCTGGCGCTGCTAGGCTTGCAAGCTGGCGAGGTGCAGGCTCGAGCCGTGCGCGCGTCGACCCGCGAGGAATGGGCGCAGGAAGCCCGCAAGCTGCAGCTCCAGGGCAAAGACGAACAGGCCCAGGCCATTCGCGACGCCTTCCTGCAGCACAAGCCGGTGCCGTGGACGCCATGGAGCCGGGCGCTGATCGAAGAGCTGCTACCGAAGGCCCTCGACCCGAAGAACGTGAGCGCCAAGCCTCGGCAGGCGGTCTTTGACTACGCGCTGTGGCATGGGCAGCACCAGTGGATTGCTGCTTTGGGCAAGGTTGGCTTTGCGCCAGCCAGGGGCCTGACAGACGCTGGCGGATTCTGGGGTGCTGGCAGTCTGTTGCCCAACCCCCGCGGCTACCGCGATCCGGCCTGGGATGCGATGGAGGTGCTGACGCGTAAAACGGTGGCTGCTGCGCGCCAGCGTCATCTGCAGCCTTGGCAAGGCCGGAATTTCAAGGAGTTGCTGCGTCAGGCTGACGCTCACGGCGTCGACCACCAGACCGTGGTCGGCGCCACGCCCCTGATGCTGGCCGCGATGGCCGGTAACGCGCCTCTCGTGCAGGCGCTGATGGACAAAGGTGCCGACCCATCCAGGCGTGACGAATTCGGCCATACCGCGTGGGACTTTGCCGTCAGTGGCGCGCTGCAACAGCCCGCTCTCGCCAAGTTGGGGCTGCCCGCCGTCTTCGACCTGCTCGCCCCGCAGGCGCTGGACGTGCAGACCTGTGGCCGGCTCGTGCGGCTGGAACGCAGGCAGGGTGAGTACTGGGTGCTGACGCTGATGCTGGCCGGCCTGAAGACGCAATGGTCACATTGCGTGATCCGCCGGCTGGAGCCATGGAAGTACGCGGCGGGCTTCTTTGCCGACCAACTGCATGAGGTCCTGGCCGAGCTGCCATCCTGGCTGTGGGCAGACAAGCGACGCAAACGTTCCTACATCAACCAGGTGCTGGCCCGGGCAGAGCGAGACAGCAGCTATCAGCCTGCGCGCCAGCTGTGGGTACGCGCCCGCAGCGGCCACTACCTGCCGAACCCAGAGATGCGGTTGCGCCAGGGTGACGGCTGGGTGCCGGTGTACGACCTGCTGGCGCTGGACTGGATCGACCGCGGCTGCGGTGAACCTGGCGACGAGTACCAGTCAACACCTGGAGCCGTCGCTGCAGGACTCAAGAGGCCTGGGACGGAAACCCTGCAGGCAACCCCAGACTGAAGGTCGGTCCGTTGGTCAGAGCATGTCGTCGACGCCGAGTCGCTCCGCCTCTCGCAAGGCGGCGTTGCCTTGTCGGAGGCAGATGACCGGACCGGCCAGCAGGACGACGGCGTATGCGGCGAAGCCGAGGACATGCAGCAAGGTGAGTTCGTGCATTCGGGACTCCTTATGCCGATGGGCTTCCTGTGCCACCGATCATCCATCGCCGGGACCCGGACGCCAAACAATGAGGCGAGCCGTCGCCGGCCACGATCAAGCCCATCATGAACTATGCGCCGTCCAGCCCGCTCGACGCTGCAGCGCACATGTTCAGCCACGCAGTGAAGACGGCGTGAACCAGGACGTTCGATAGTGCCTGGCCCTTGCGATCGACCAACCGCAACCTGATCCAGCGTGCCAGCGCCATGTCACTGGAGTCTGTGTCCGGCAATCCCACCTTGACCTGCGAGGCTGCATAGATGTCCAGCAGGCCTGCAAAGGCAGGAGGGCAGGTTACCCGGTCGTGGCGCTGACGCAGCACGATCTGGATCTCTTCAGGCGCAATGCGGCAAGCCTTGAAGAACCTGACAACGGTGACGAGGTGGTGGGAATCCTTCACGGCCACCTCGTGATGAAGCCGCGTCGTCCGGTCCAGGAGCAAGCCGACCGCATCAGTCGCCAAGGTTGGGTCCCTGGTCCAGGCTTCCTCGATGTTTCGAACGAAGTGGTCAAGCTGCGTCTGCTCTGCCTCGTTCATCCTGCAAGGTGGCAGGTGAACTCCTGCAAGACCGTCGGCGCCAGCGGCAGGCAGTGTGGCGCCTGCCCACTCATGGAGCTGGACGGACGCTTCGATGACAGCACGGATGCTGGCTTCCGGCCGCCCAAAGTGCGAGGCAATGTGGGGCAGCGGCTGGGCGTGTCTGGCGTGCGCATCGAGCAAGGTCCGGACCTGCCCGGCGCTCAGCCAGGGTAGGCCGCTGGCAGGTTCCCTGGCCTGTGTCGGAACCGTGTGGGGCTGTGCCGTCTTCCATCCCGCGCGTGTCCGGGCTGCACAGAGCAAGGCGCGCCAGCCCTTTGATATCTGTTCGCTATAGCTCGAAGGACTGATGCGCGCTGCAGCCGCAAGCACTACCGATGGCACCTCCTCGGCAAACTGAAAGACGGCCTGCAATTGCAGCAAGCTGAACAGATGCAGGTAGTGCATGAAGGTTGTGGCGACAGCCAGATGGCCCTGGATCTTGGTGATCGCGAGCAACGCCCGCCGATCTGTCCGGTCTGCGCTGCCCAGCAGTCGAATCCGCAGGGCCTCGCCTTGTTGCAGCCATTCCAGCATGGCCGGCTGAGATGCCCACAGGCTTGCCCAGTGCCCATCGTTGTCGGCTTCCAGCGCCAGATACAGCCAAGTGGCCCCCGAGTGCCGCAAGCTGTAGACGCGAAAGGCTGGGTCACCCGTCACCTGTCTGAGCACCTTCCTCAAGAGGCACAGAAGGTGATCGTGATAGGCGCGCAATTCCTGGCCTTCAGGAGCTGGAAAGAGCAGCGCCTGTCGTGCGTGGCTGGACGTTGGATCCTCGTGCTCCGCCAGCCGGGCCAACAACGTGGATTTGATCCGCTCACATGCATCCGCTGGCGCCAACAGCGACAGCGGGACGCGCCGAGTGGCCTGCTTCGTCTTGAGGCCGTGACCGTCGTACTCGCGGACCAGATAGCTCAGTTCGTCGCTGTCTGTGATCTCGAAGTCGCCCAGCCGTGCTTCGAGATACTCCCGGGGCCGCGCAAGGGTCCACACGCCGAGATGTAGAAGGTCCTGCAGCACGTCGCGTTCTCGCGGGCGCAATGGCGGCTCGATCCCTGACCGCAGCACTTTGAGCGCATGCTCATACTCATCGACCGACAGGATCCGTGCGTCGACACGGATGTCCATGTCGGGGTTCTCGATGTCTTCGATGTCCTCCAAGGGGACCGACGTGGTCGTGTCGTTTCCGCCAGAACCGGACCTGCCAACAAGTGGTTCATGGGCTTGAAGGAGCTTCAATCCTCGCCGCAGGTCAGGCCTGGACGTGCCGGCTTCCAGTTCGTGGGCCAGCGCCCCGAGCACCTTCCTGATCTCCTCCGGTGACATCTCGCTGAACCATACGTCACCCATTTCAGCGGAAAGCCGGGGAAGCAGCGTGCTGGCAACACGCCTGAGGCCCACCATGCTGTCGCCGTCGGACGGATCTGCGGTGAGCAGCAGGCTTTGCGCCGTTCTCGCGAGCCAGTCGAGTGCACCTTCAGGAAACGAACCCGGCCGATGCTGCCGGCTGAGCGTCAGCAGCCGCCCCACCACCTCGCCATGATCCTGCACAAGTGCATCGTCGGCGGCATGAAGCCATGGATGCGCCGACCGAATGTCCAGAAGCACGTGGTCGATGTCGGCGCCGCCAGGGAGCCAGGAGATGGCTCCGGTGGCCGCTGCCCTATCGTTGACTTTCTGCTCCGGCAGGGTCTTGGCTGACGCCGGATCGAATGTCAGGTCTTCCAAGCTCAGTAACCCCGAGGCGGGCAGAACCGACTCCGTGAGAATGGCGCCAGACCGACTGGATTCGAGCCGCCAATCTCCGAACAGGCGTTCCCAGCATCGCCGATCCAGGGATGTGGTGCTGATGCCGCGCTGTGCACATTGGACGACATGCTGGGGCACGCGCGTCGACCACATCGCCCTGGCGCCTTTGAGCACGTTCTTCCAGTTGCCTGGACACAGATGCCGTGGCGTGCCGTGTTCGAGCAGCAGTGTGTTGATGTAGCGGGATGTGCTGCCGAGATTCAGCGCTACAGGAGACGGCGGCGCCTGGAGCACGAGCATTTCGGTCAGTGGGTCCAGGAACCAGCGCACGTGCTGGCGCCCACCCGGGATCGCGGAGGGCAGGTCGAAGTCGATGTAGCTGAAGCCGTCAGGCCCTGCACACAGGTTCAATCGACGAGGCCCTGGCAGTGCCAGGAAGTCCATGAGCTTGGACAAGAGCAGCATGTCGACGGCCATGCCATGGATGGTTGCGGACAGGCCGATAGCGATCGCCCAGTAGCGCGGGTCTTCATCCGGCTCGTCAGCGCGGCGTCGGATCCAGCCATGGAGCGAGGCCCGCCAGCTGGCCACGGCTGGCAGCCTCTGAATGGCCAATGCACTGATAGGCGATGTGGGATTGGTGGTCAGCGCGGCAACCCTGGTGGTCACGAGATCGACTTTGTCATCCCGCAAGCGGCACAGGCCGGCAAGCAGCAAGCGCAGCCAGGAAGCGGCGGTGGTGTCAGGCAGATGATGGCGACTCTTGGCGAGGAGAATCTCGTCTTCCAGCTGGTGGGCGCTCGCCTCGTCCAGCGCCGGGTACGGCTGCTCTACAGACCCGACCACCACCATGGCGTGAGCGTTGGCAGACTTCTTCAGCAGCCACATCAGGCTGAGGAGCTGTGGCCGGTCATTGGTTGCGGCGTGACGTTCCACCGCTTCCCACATGGCCTTCCTGGGGGCTGGCAATTCCGGCGGGGGGTCATTCTTCCCCCAGAGGGCTCGAGTGGTCAGCTTGGACGGGGGGCACTTCCGCCCACGGCTGGGAAGCTGCCAGCCGCTTTGTACGCTCAGGCCTCTGTCAGCGGATGGGATGCACAGGCTGCGCATCGGATGAAGCCCCAGAGCCTGGGTATAGAGGGCCATCTGAGCGCCCACTGCTTCGAGAAATGCCGCAGGGTCGTGCGAGGAATGCTTGCTGAACCAGTTCTGGCCATGGCTGAAATGCCCCAGGGTTGCGTCGATCCATCGTCCCGGACATCCGCTGTCGGCCCACTCTGTCCTCAGGAGGGCGCGCCCAAAGTTGACGGCAACGGGCAACCCCAGCGCATGGAGTTGCTGCTTGATCCATGCTGGTCGTGCTGGCGTGAGGTTCTCATCGTCATCAATGACGAAGAGTCTCTGTGCGTGGGCGTCGAGTGCCTGCCAATCATGCAGCAGACCCAGGCGCTGGATCACTGCGGCGTTGTGCTGCTCGAGACAGTCCGCCATCAAGACGGCGTCATCCGTCAGCGGCAGCAGGCGTGACTTGTCCTGCATGCCGTTGTGCTTGTCGACGATGCCAACGGGAGGGCATGAAAGGCTCAGATTCGACTCACGCCACAACTCGGCTACGTGGCTGATGCTGGTGCCTTGCATGCCGGCCCGTAGTCCGAAAGTCAGCGACTGAAACAGCCAGGCGTAAAGCGTGAAGGTGTTGTGATGGGAACGTATGGCGGAGCGGCGCCCAGGCGACGGCGCCTCGGCAAGCTGGTTCTGCACGGACATCAGAACCCGACGCACCTCGCCCAGCTCGACCACGTGACGGCAGCCCACCCATCCCGACTGAAGCGCGGCGATGGCTTCAGCCGTTGCTCTGGAATCGATCCACTTGTCTCCATCGAGCGTCGCCAGCGCTGCTTGGTGAAGCAGCGGAAGCCAGGACGCCCTCACCTGGCTGTAGAACAACCTGGACTCATTCGCGCGGCCAGCGTCGAGCGTCACCAGCCACGCCGGGACGGCATCACCGCCGATACAGGACATCCTGGCTTGTATGGACGCGGCCAGCCGGCCCATCGTGAGCGTGGCGCGGGGGTCCTGATTGATGGGATCCTTGGCCTTTGAAAGGCATCCGCTTGCGAGACGTGCTGCTGTAGCAGTTGTGACGCCGAGCACCCGTCGGCTCAAATCCGACGCTTCGGGCAACCGGCCAAGCTTGTCGGCAAGCAAGAGCAGTTCTGCACCCAGGCCTCCAACATCGGGCAGCAGGAAAGCACGCTGGCGTCGTCGACCCCTAGCGGCTGCCGCAACGGAAAGCTGGGTTCTATACGTGGGGCTGGTCTCGGGCACGAGGAACGCCGCCGCCTGCCATGCCTTGGATCCTTCGGCATGGCGAATCGCCAGCAGGCAGATCTGTTCCTGCGGCACGTAGCACAAGGATTCCGCCAGGCTGCTGTCCAGCCGATCAACCCGCAGTATGGCAATGGCAGCGGTGGCCACGGTGTGCCAGCCAAACAGAAAGCATGCCTTGACCAGTAGCCCCCCCGCCGCTTCCTGTCGTGCGACGCTCTGGTTGCTTGCACTGCCATCCAGATACGGGTCGATCGATGCCTGAGCAACCTGCATTGCTCTGGCGCGCTCAGTTTTGGATGCAACGTCCAGGCTCCACTCGAACGCCTGGCTGCGCAACTCGATCGCGAGTCGGCGGTACCTCATGCAGGACATTTTTTTGCTCGCCCAGAACGGGTCATAAAGCTCCAGCTCCCCGTCGCGCAGCGAGCCAGGCATGTCGCCTTCGGCCTCTTCCTCCAGCGGGTCTGGCTCGTCAGTTGCCGGCAATGAGACGCGGGTCACGGGCGGTACGTCGTCGTCCCAATCCAGCTCGACCTGACGCTTTATGTCGATGCCTGCCCAGGCGATCCAGCCTGGGTTGTGACTGTGTCCTCCGTGGCCTGACCCAGGCTGCTCGACCCGCCGTGTGCGCGGTTCCAGGTGCGTTGAGTCAAGCAAAGTACGAACGGCGTTCAGGTAACGCTGCAAGGCGCTGAAGTGTCGCGCCGCCGGTTCCCTGTAGGCCAGCGCGATGTCCGCGTAGCTAGGCTGGAGGCTGGCCATGCTGTAGGCGAATTCGACGGTATTTGTTGCGTCGGGAAACTGCGCCAGCAAAGGTGCGTACTCAGCGAGACTGAGTTCTCGCATGGCCCTTCCGACCGGATCTGCGCGCATTGGCACCGCCGCAAACTCCTTCTCGCCGTCGTACTCTATGAAGGCATCCAGATCCAGCGCTGCGCGGGAGCGTGCTTCGAAGTACACGGCCAGCACGTGTCCGCGCACCAACTCGTAGCGTTCGGCCGCCACTGCGCCAATTCCGCCCGCCGGTTGGCTCTTGCACTGGTGCTCGTTGAAGAGCGCGGCCGCGACCGGATGCCTGCCGACGCCGCGTCCGACCAGCGGGTGGTCGCGGTCGTGCTCTGGGCTTCTGAACATTTCGCGCAAGGCCGGATCGGCGCGCAGCAAATCGTCGATTGCCGCGATGCAGCCCAGCGTGCTGAGCATGCCATCCACCTCGTGGCGCCAGGGGCGGGCCCAGTCCAAGTTCTCCGCCGCAAACACAGCGCTGCCAAGGATTGCGGTCATGTTCTTGAAGACTCGGTCGAGTGCTGTCAGCTCTGGCGGGGCGCCGATGCGCCACAAGATCGCTTTCAGTCTGTCGGGTGACCCACCTGCCTGAGCGAGATGGCTGGACAGCGTCTGGTAGGCCAGGCTGCCTGCGACCGATCGGCGAGGGGAAGGTGACCCTGTCATGCTGTTTCACCCGGCTTCGGCTTGACCTGTCGCACAGCCGGCAGCTTGCGTGGGTCACACCCCAGCACGCGCACCAGATTCATCTTCTGGGTCGTGGAGAGAGGGTTCACATCGGCCTTGATTAACGCTTGCCAGACCCTTTCGATCGTCGCGGGGTGGAGCTGCTGGCTGAGTGCGGGGGCGCAGGCGGCAAAGAGGCTCGCGCTGATGGCCTGGAACCGGGTTTTTGCGGAGATCTGGTAAGCCAGCGCGATGACGGTGATCAGGGTGTTGGCGGGCCAGTGGTTCTGAGCGGCCAGGAGGGTTTCTGGATTGGCGACCCAGTGCAGGTCGGTCGTTCCATCGACATTCCCGACGACGACCGGAGGGCGGACCAGCAGCAGGGCCTTGAGCCCCTCGTCAGACCAGTCCCTGAACTGGATTGCGCCTTCTGCAGCCGCGTCCAACGCCCGCATCAATTCTCCGGTCGTTGGGTCAATACCTTTGATCCGCCCTATCCGCACGTGCGCCAGTCGTGCAGTCCGAAAGAATCGTGCCTGCTCTTC
>Ga0105047_10008070_pt1 | contig 17640 bp, 14 predicted proteins | sample MAT04_FD_78384 | JGI IMG/M metagenome (GOLD analysis project Ga0105047, IMG submission 78384) | Freshwater microbial communities from Lake Fryxell liftoff mats and glacier meltwater in Antarctica - MAT-04 (megahit assembly) | ecosystem: Environmental > Aquatic > Freshwater > Ice > Liftoff...
CCACCGCAATGAGCAGCCAAAAGGTCCAGCGATACGCGCGCAGCTTGGATAGGGAACGCAGCGCAACCCTGACGCCCATTGACACTGCAGCGACCAGCGCGGGATAGCCGGAGGTAATGGAACCAGCGCTTGCAGGAAGCGCACCAAGTGCCGGAGCGCTCCAACCAACAATCGTCAGCACACCTATGGCGGTTGCCCCCAGGGCCTCCGAGGTCGCGGGGATCTTCTTGCGAAACACATGAGCCATGCCGGCTAAAAGTGCCACGCAAACGCCTAACACGACGATCCGGCCCGCACCACCGACCATCACCCACACAACGGCCACAAAGAACAGGGCAGCCACCAAAAGTGAAGTCACCCCCAAGATCAAGAGCAAATTACGGGTGCCATGGACGGCGCGATTCGGCTTGCCGAGCAAACCAGTTGCAGGTTCATTACTCATTGGGGTACGAGCAGCACGAGAAGTGGCTGGGTCCAAGCCTTGAATCGCAGGACTGATCTGCCTCATGTGGAGCTCATTGACGCTGACTTCATAGGCGAGCTTGAGGTATGTGTCCACGCTGGTTTGCCAGCAACAGTGGCCACACAGCGAGCACTCTGACACCGCTGGGTCGCCTGCACGAGGACTAAGGGTCGCTCGCCCACAAATCGGGCACAACACCGCCAAATAGCCCGCCTCATCGGTGGTCAACGCAAGATCGTCGACGCGCTCAACTGGCCGAGGTCGAGGTCGCAACTCATCTGTACTCATGTGGACGCCCCCGCGTTCCTCAATGACACTTCGTAGTCCCATTGTTGCAAGGATCACCGGAGGGGGCGAACCCTGGTCGAGACTGATCACACACCACTGTCAGTCAAGCCCACCGGTTACACCGACTACCCGACGCTCGCTGCGGGCTCGTTCTGACGCGCACGAGGGAAATACAGCTTCAATCAAGGCCGACGACCTCGCAGTATCGCTATGCGGTCTTGGCCATACGTCGATCGCAGGTGAAGAGTGGGACATCGAGTTCCTTGGCCAGTGCGACATATGTGGCGTCATACGAGGTCAGGTTGTCGCGCATCTGCCAGATGGTTGCGTCGAGAGCGAAGGTGGGTACGCGTTCGATCTCGAAAGCCATCCATGATGCGATCGCGCTATTCGCTATGCGTAACGATATGTCCTTCCTCAATAGATGCTTACGGATCACATGCATGAATTCGGCATCGATCAGGTGGGGTGCGGCGATGTGGGTATCGGCAAGCAGTGCTCGAGCTTGTTCATTCCCAGAGAAGGCTTTAATTGCAGCGGAGGAATCCACAACTATCAAGAGTCGCGGCCTTCGGCGATGTCAGCGAGGATCACTTCACGGTCAACGTCAAATTTCGGCGTCGCGTCAAATATCGCCCGGTTGCGAGATCGTCTTGCAAACGCTGTCAACTGCTCCAAGGCCAAGGCATGAACAGAGGTCTTCCGCTCTTTTGCAAGGTCGGCAAGTTGGGCAGCGATGTCGTCTGGAACATCTCGAACATAGATTGTCGCCACAACGAAAATGCTGGCAGTTAGCTAGCATTAGTAGAAGCGCTCACGCCTTGGGTAGAGACAAACTGGGAGACGGCCCTCAGAGGGAGGCCTAGTTCGTGGCGGACCCTGCCGCGATCGTGACGGTCCGTTCGCGGGGCTTGTCCTGCGTCGACGATCGCATCGAGTACGTGATCATCAGCGACTTGTTGCGGGCAATCGGCGGCTCAGAAAGCAGGAAGCTTGTAGGGCCGTAGTCCATCGTGCAGGCCTGACCTGGACCTACGGCCTTAGCAGTAGTCGGGCTGACTACTGTCGCTAACACTGTCTCAACTCGTAGCCTCTGGTCTGCCGTTGCCGTGACCTTGAAAGGGACGTTTGGACATCCGCTGCTCCCAGACGCGCCAACTACTAGGCCCTTGTCGGTCCACCATGCGTACACAGCCGCGGGCTCAACTGGGTTTGGGCTGGAGTTCGAAACAGCCGGTTTCGGTTCGGTCCAAAGTGTGCCAGCAATTGCGAATTCCCCGGTGGGGGCAGCGGTTGCAGTTGGTGCTACAGAATCCGTCTGCTGGGGCGGGGGACCACTTGTTGCGCCACCTGCGCAACCCGCAATCAGCATGGAAAACCCGACTAGCGCAAAGCCTACGAGTTTCATACCTCTCAGACTCCCACGGTGATCCTTCGGTTCCTTGCCGATAGCACGGACCAAACGCAGGTAGCCTACAAACGTGCATCGAAGATCCAAGGTCGCGCGAGTCTTTGCCGCGTTTGTCATCATCGGCGGGCTGGCCGCGTGTGGGAATTCGGCAGCGACCAATTCGAGCACACCGACCAACACCGAAGCCAGCACCTTCGATGCGCTCGCCGAACCCGAGGAGGTCCCGGCGATCGCCCGCAAGAAACTAGGGGAGGCGCCGTGGGTTAAGTCGATCAATCTGTTTCACTCTGGCTTCGTAATGGTGGTGCGCGATCCGAGAAATCCTGACAACCTTGACCGCTACACCTACGACGGCGGCAGGTGGACCAGCACGCCAGTCTCGGTCTCCCTTGATGACATCGCGAAGTTCGATCAGACGACATTCCAATTCAGTCAGGTCAACTGGAAAGCCGTGCCTGGCCTCATAGTCAAGGCCCTTAGTGGCCTCAACCTTGAGGGAGAGACGATCTCGTCTGTCTCCTACGACCGCCTCCAAGGCCAGCAGCCAAGGGTTTACATCGGTGTAAGTGGCCTTCGCGGAAGCGGTCGGTTGATCGCCAATGCCGACGGAACCAACGTCGACGTCAAACGCTCCTGAGCCCTAACAGCAGCAACGCCGCCCGACCTAAGTCGAAGCGGCGTTGCCGAACTGCATACTTTTCTGCTTGTTAGTCCTTCTTCTCGTCATGCCCGCCGAACTGCTTGCGCTGCGCCGACTGGATCTTGTCAGCAAACAATGCATTGCCCTGCGACGAGAAACGCGCGTATAGCGAAGCGGTCAGAGTTGCGGCCGGGACACCCTCTTCGATGGCGGCAATGTTGGTCCAACGACCCTCACCAGAGTCAGACACTCGGCCACCGAACTCATCGAGAGTGGGTGATTCGTAGAGCGCGATTGCTGTGAGATCCAGCAGCCATGAACCGACCACCGAGCCACGACGCCAAACCTCGGAGATCTTTGTGAGGTCCATGTCGTACTGGTAGAACTCCGGGTGCTCCAGGGGAGCGGTCTCGGCATCTTGGTCGCGATTCTCTTTGCCGGCGTCGGCGTTCTTGAGAATGTTGAGACCCTCAGCAAAAGCGCTCATCATTGCGTATTCGATACCGTTGTGAACCATTTTCACGAAGTGGCCAGCACCGTTGGGCCCACAATGAAGGAAGCCCTTCTCTTCGTTGGCCAAACCTCCCTTGCGACCTGGAGTGCGCTCTACTTCGCCCTCCAATGCACCTGGGGCAATGGACTCCCAGATGGAATTGAGGTTATCGACCTGCTCGTCCTCGCCACCGATCATTAGGCAGTAGCCGCGCTCAAGTCCCCACACGCCACCCGAGGTTCCACAGTCGATGAAGTGAATGCCCTTCTCCGTCAAAGACGCAGCGTGGCGAATGTCATCGCGATAGTAGGAGTTACCGCCATCGATGATGGTGTCGCCTTCATCGAGAAGTTCGGCCAACTGGGTGATGACCGAATCGGTGATCTTCCCTGCGGGGACCATGATCCAAGCGTTTCGTGGACGGTCTAACTTCTCTACAAACTCCTTTAGCGTGCTCGCGCCGACGGCGCCGTCAGCTTCAAGCGCTGCGATCGCTGCCGGGTCAGTGTCGAACACGACAGCGCTGTGCCCATCACGCATGATGCGGCGCACGATGTTGGCACCCATGCGTCCTAGGCCGATCATTCCTAATTGCATCGGCTTTTCCGTGGCCATATTTTTCTCCAACTCATTGGGGTGAGTATCTAACGCGGCTAACCGGCATCGATGCCGCATCCCTCGCTAGTGTCGCCGCGAGACTATTGGAAAGGCGGACTTGATGACACTGCAAGCGTCCGATCGACTGGTGATTTTTGGAATTACCGGCGATCTCGCGAAGAAGATGACGCTTCCATCGCTCTACCGGCTTGAGCGACGCGGAATGCTGACGACCCCAATCGTCACTGTCGCGTTTAACGACTGGACGCATGAACAGCTTATCCAGCACGCCGAAGACAGCATCCTTGCTGTCGAGGGACCTATGGACAAGGCCGTGTTCGCCCGATTGGCGGATCGACTGACCTACATCAGCGGCGACTTCAAAGACCCTGCCCTCTACGCGAAGATCAGCGCAGCCCTCCGCGGTGCCGTAGCGCCAACCTTCTACCTTGAGATTCCACCGGGACTTTTTGTGTCTGTTGCCGAGCAGTTGTCTAATGCGAAGTTACTTGGCGGTGACGCGCGGATCGTCTTTGAGAAGCCCTTTGGTACCAGCTACGAGACGGCGTGTGCGCTAACCGACACCCTGCACGGCTTCATGCGCGAAGACCAGATCTTCCGCCTTGACCACTACCTGGGCAAGGAGCCTGTCCTGGACCTGCTTTACCTGCGGTTCGGAAACACGATGTTCGAGCCTACCTGGAACAATCACTACGTAGATTCGATCATGATAACGATGGCCGAGGACTTCGGCGTCGACGATCGCGGCTCTTTCTACGACGCGGTCGGCACAATCCGCGATGTTGTTCAGAACCACCTTTTACAGGTGCTCGCGCTGACAACAATGGAAGTACCTGTCGCCGACATGGCAACCCCACGCCTAGATATCTTCAAGGCGATGCCCAATGCCGATATCCGCCACGTTGTGTGCGGCCAATACGAGGGCTACAAGGACATCGAAGGTGTTGCGCCCGATTCCAAGACCGAGACGTTCGTCGCGATGGAGCTATTCATCAACAGTTGGCGCTGGTCGGGGGTTCCGATCTTTATCCGCGCTGGCAAGTGCCTGCCAGTCAAGGCAACCGAGGTGGTTATCCGGATGAAGCGACTGCGCCCGATCTTCATCAATGGCCGCATGCGTGAGGCCCGTTGGCACGATGACATCGTTCTTCGCCTGGGCAGCAACCCTGGCGTCTCCCTGACAGTACGGGTCAAGACTCCTGGTGAGGACGCTGTCGAGCCAGTCCAGCTCGGCGTGGACTTCAAGAAGGTCCTGGGTGAAGTCCCGGAGCCCTACGAATTGCTGCTGACTAGCGCCATGGCCGGGGACAAGAACTTCTTCCCCGACGAGAACACTGTCGAAGAGACCTGGCGCATAGTGCAACCGCTCATCGACGACGACTCCGAGCCACTGCCATACAAGCCCGGAACCTGGGGCCCCCGACCGGCGATGGACATGACCGCCAGTCACGGCGGTTGGCGAGTCCCTTCCCCGTGACCCAGACCTCAACCAACGACAAAGGAGCTCCCGTGGCGCCATACGATCCCGATGGCCTAGTCAAATCAACAGCCTGGCAATCTCTGACAGCGCATCACCAAGAGATCGGAAAGAAGAGTCTTCGAGAATTCTTCTCCGAAGATTCCGCTCGCGGCACGGACTTCACTGTCGACGAGATTGGTCTTTTCCTGGACTACTCCAAACAGCGAGTCGATGCGAAGACAATCGAGCTTCTGGTCGATTTGGCTGACGAGCGTGGCGTTCGCGAGCGCGCTGAGGCCATGCTCGCTGGCGAACACATCAACGTGACCGAAGACCGGGCTGTGCTCCACGCCGGTCTACGGCTGCCCGCCGACGCCGAGCTCCAGGTAGATGGCCAGGACGTTGTTGGCGACGTGCACGAGGTGCTCAACAAGATGGGTGCATTTGCCGACAAGATTCGAAGCGGCGAATGGAAGGGACACACGGGTAAACCGATCAAGACGGTTGTCAACATCGGCATCGGTGGATCGGACCTCGGTCCGGTCATGGCCCACGAGGCTCTTCGCCATTACGTGCAGCGTGACCTGGATTTCCGCTACATATCGAACGTCGACGGAACTGACTTCGCGGAAGCAGTCATCGACCTCGACCCTGAGGAGACGCTATTCATCGTCTCCTCAAAGACCTTCACAACCCAGGAGACCCTTACCAACGCCCACTCGGCACGCACCTGGGTGCTGGATGCGCTGACTGATGATGCCGCAATTGCGAAGCACTTCGTCGCGGTCTCGACCAACGTCGAAGCCGTATCCGAATTCGGAATCGACACCGACAACATGTTCGGCTTCTGGGACTGGGTCGGTGGACGCTATTCGATGGAGTCAGCTATCGGTCTCTCAACGATGATAGCCATCGGACCGGATCAATTCGCGGAACTTCTAGCGGGTTCCCACGAGATGGACGAGCACTTCCGCAACGCCCCATTCGAGCACAACCTCCCCGCCCTGATGGGCCTGCTCGGCATTTGGAACCGGAACTTCCTCGGCGCCAACACTGTTGCCGTGCTGCCCTACGAGCAGTACCTCAAACGCTTTCCCGCATACCTGCAGCAGCTCACTATGGAAAGCAACGGCAAACATGTCACGCTCACGGGCGAGACCGTGTCATATGAGACCGGCCCGATCTATTGGGGTGAACCTGGAACCAACGGCCAGCACTCGTTCTACCAACTCATCCACCAGGGCACGTCCTTGATCCCCTGCGACTTCATGTTCTTCATTGAGCCACTAAACCTCGTGCCAGCAACTGACGCGCCAGATCATCACGACCTGCTGGTCGCCAACGTCTTGGCTCAAGCGGCGGCGCTCGCGTTCGGCAAGACCGCTGACGAAGTGTCAGCTGAGGGTGTCGCCGCTGACATCGTGGCGCACAAGGTCATGGAGGGCAATCGCCCGTCGTCGATGATTGTGGCGCAGCTACTTGATCCCAGAACACTCGGCAAGCTCATCACGCTCTACGAACACTCTGTATTCACTCAAGGCGTCATCTGGGGAATCGACTCGTTTGATCAATGGGGTGTGGAACTAGGCAAGCTGATGGCCAAGAAGATCGTGCCGGTGCTAGTCGATGGAGCAGATGATCCCGACCTTGACTCGTCAACTCTCGCCTTAGCCGCCCGCTACCGAGCCAACAAATAGCCAGACCCACGCTTCATTCTGCCGAGTGCGGGATTGTGGTGGTGAAAATGCCTCGCTGGGGCTAAATTTACGACCACAATCCCGCACTCGGCAGTCAGTCACCTCGGCGGCGGAGGTAGCGTTCGAATTCCGCCGCGATCGAGTCGCCGCTGGTTTCTGTCAGATCCTCACTATCGCGGGTGCGCTCAAGCTGAGCGACGTATTCGCGGATGTCCTCATCCTCAGCCGCCATGTCCTCGACTCCTCGCTGCCATGCAGCGGCCTCATCCGGTAGATCGCCTATCGGAATTGGCAAGTCAATCATGTCCTCGAGGCGAGTGATCAGGGCCAAGGCTGCCTTCGGGCATGGAGTCTGTGCGACGTAGTGGGGGACAGCTGCCCATAGGGACAGCGCCGGAATGTCGCGCGAGTCGCAGGCATGTTGAAGCACGCCGACAATCCCTGACGGACCCTCGTACTGGGATGACTCCAGCCCCATCGATGACACGAGCTCAGGATTGGACGCCGAGGCCGACAGCGGCACCGGTCGCGTGTGAGGTACATCGGCCAGCAAAGCGCCAAGGTTGACGACCAATTCAACTTCCAGATCGGTGATCACGCTCAGAATGTCATTGCAGAAGCCCCGCCATCGCATGTTCGGCTCAATGCCGTGCACCAACACCACATCGCGTGTTGGTGTCCGGGCGAGGTAGAACCGAGTGCTCGGCCAGGTTACAACGCGCTTGCCATCCTCGTTGTGCACGTGGGGGCGGGTGACTTGGAAGTCGTAATAGTCCTCGGGATCTAGCTCCCCAAGTAGCTCAGCATCCCACGCTTGACGCATGTGATCGATTGCGTCCGTAGCCGCTTCGCCTGCGTCGTTCCAGCCTTCGAAGGCAGTGAGCAACACCGGTGAGTGCAGTTGTGGAGTCTGATCCCACTCGATCACATGAACGCCTCTCGCTATTTGCCAGCCCAGAACCATAAGCCTGCGTTGTTGCGCGGTGACTCACGGGTAACCTAGGCCACACTATGACGGATTCCCGCGCTCAACTGCGTGAAGCTCTTGCCACTCGTGTCCTTGTTGCTGACGGCGCCATGGGGACCATGCTTCAAGCGCATGACCTCTCGCTTGAGGATTTCCAAGGCCATGAGGGCTGTAATGAGATCCTCAACGTGACCCGACCGGAGGTTGTGAGGGCTGTCCACGACGAGTATTTCGCCGTCGGCGTAGACATGGTCGAGACCAACACCTTCGGTGCTAACTGGGCCAACCTCGCTGAGTACGACATCATCGAGCGCATCGAGGAGTTGGCCTACGCCGGCGCACGGATCGCACGGGAGTCGGCGGACTCCTGGTCCACCCCGGAACAACCACGATTCGTCATTGGGTCCGTCGGGCCAGGTACGAAGTTGCCGAGTCTCGGCCATACGCCCTATGCGTTGCTTCGCGACGCCTACGAGACCCAATGCATCGGCATGATCAACGGCGGTGTCGATGCCATCCTCATTGAGACAATGCAGGACATCCTGCTTGCCAAGGCCGCCGTGGTTGGTGCCCGCCGCGCGATGGAGAAGACGGGCGAGAACGTCCTCCTGATCGCCCAAATCACAGTCGAGACCACCGGAACGATGCTGCTTGGTACCGAGACAGGCGCTGCGCTTATTGCGCTTGAACACCTCGGCATCGACATGATCGGTATGAACTGCGCAACGGGTCCGGCTGAGATGAGCGAGCACCTGCGGCTGCTGTCGCAACAGGCAGGAGTCGGGATCAGCTGTATGCCTAACGCTGGGCTGCCAGTTCTCACCAGCGACGGTGCTAGCTATCCGCTGACTCCCGAAGAATTGGCAGATGCCCACGAGCGCTTCACCAGCGAGTACGGCGTCAACATTGTCGGTGGCTGCTGTGGCACGACCCCAGAACACCTGAGAGCCGTCGTGGAACGAGTCGGTGGACGGGCCCCAGTGCAACGCACGCCCGCCCAGGAGCCAGGCGCATCTTCCCTCTACTCACCAGTCACGTTCGACCAAGAAGCCAGCGTCCTGAACATAGGCGAACGCACCAACGCCGTGGGCTCCAAGGCATTCCGCGAAGCAATGGTCGAAGGCCGCCTGAACGACTGTGTCGAGATCGCCAAGGCCCAAGCACGCGAGGGCGCACACCTGCTCGACTTGTGTGTTGACTATGTCGGCCGCGATGGCGAGGCCGACATGCGCGAACTCGCGTCTCTGTTCGCGACCTCCTCGACGCTACCTATCGTCCTGGACTCCACAGAGCCCGGAGTCATCGAAGCAGGCCTGGAATGCCTCGGTGGACGTTGCATAGTCAACTCAGTCAACTACGAAGACGGGGATGGACCTGACTCACGCATCCAGCGAGTGATGCCAATCATCAGTGAGCACGGTGCTGCGGTGGTTGCACTCACCATCGATGAAGAAGGCCAAGCACGCGACACAGCCTGGAAGGTAAGGATCGGTAAGCGCCTGGTCGAGGATCTGACCGAGAACTGGGGCATGGACGTCGGCGATATTTTCCTGGATACGCTGACCTTCCCGATCGCCACCGGTCAAGAGGAGACCCGCAAGGATGGCATTGAGACCATCAACGCCATCAAGGAACTCAGTGCCATGTTCCCCGGCGTTCAAACCACCCTTGGCATCTCCAACGTCTCCTTCGGCTTGAACCCAGCCGCGCGCCAGGTGCTCAACTCCGTATTCCTCCACGAGTGCCAGCAAGCCGGGCTTACCTCAGCCATCGTGCACGCTTCCAAGATCATGCCTATCAATCGCCTATCGGACGAACAGCGCGAGGCGGCGCTTGATCTCGTCTATGACCGTCGTCGATTCAACGAAGACGGAACGGTCGAGCACGACCCGCTCACGCACTTCATGGAACTGTTCGACGGTGTCGAGGTGCGCTCTAGCGCTGAGACTCGCGCCGAGGAGCTTGCCAAACTGCCGTTGTTCGAGCGTCTTGAAAAGCGCATCGTCGATGGTGAACGCTCCGGCCTTGAGGACGACCTTGACGCAGCGCTGGAAGAAAAGTCAGCACTTGAGATCGTCAACGTCACACTGCTCGCGGGCATGAAGACCGTCGGCGAGCTCTTCGGTTCCGGTCAGATGCAATTGCCGTTCGTGTTGCAGAGCGCGGAGGTCATGAAGACAGCCGTCGCTCACCTTGAGCCACACATGGAAAAGTCCGATCAGGGTGGCAAGGGCAGAATGGTTCTAGCCACCGTGAAGGGAGATGTTCATGACATCGGCAAGAACCTCGTCGACATCATCTTGACCAACAACGGCTACGAGGTCATCAACATCGGAATCAAACAGCCCATCAACGTCATCATCGATGCTGCTCAAGAGCACAATGCCGACGTGATCGGCATGTCTGGGCTACTGGTCAAATCGACAGTGATCATGCGAGACAACCTCAAGGAACTCGATCAACGCGGGCTTGGCGAGAAATGGCCGATCATGCTCGGCGGAGCGGCCCTGACTCGTGCCTTCGTCGAGCAAGACCTCGCCGACATGTTCACTGGCGAAGTGCGCTACGCCCGCGATGCGTTCGAGGGCCTGAGCCTGATGGACGCCGTGATGGCAGTGAAGCGCGGTGACGAGGGCGCTGCGTTGCCAGAACTTCGCGAACGCAGAGTGCGGACTCGGTCTGTCAAACGGGCAGACCCGGCGGACGTCCCAGCACGATCAGACATCGCCGCCGACAATCCCGTCCCCACGCCGCCATTCTGGGGCGACCGCGTGGTTAAGGGCATCCCACTGAAGGACTACTCCTCCTACCTCGATGAGCGAGCCCTCTTCCGTGGCCAATGGGGGCTCACCCCGGGTCGTGGCGAGAACGGGCCAAGCTACGAGGAACTCGTGGAGACCGATGGTTTGCCGCGACTTCGCGCGTGGATGGACCGGGTGCAGACCGACGGCTTGCTAGAAGCGGCGGTTGTCTACGGCTACTACCCAGCTTGGGCAGAGGGCAACGACATCGTCATCGGCGACGTTGATCAGGCCAACTCCGGGCTGCTCGCTGACGACGAACGCCCGAAAGAAGTCGGGCGATTCAGCTTCCCTCGTCAGCAGTACGGCCGATTCCTATGCTTGGCAGACTTCATCCGTCCCGTCGAATCGCTAGTACCCGGTGAGGTCGACGTACTCGAGATGCAGGTTGTCACCATGGGCGCCCGCGTTTCGAAAGAGACCGAGACTTTGTTCGCCGCGAACTCCTACCGCGACTACATGGAGTTGCACGGTCTGAGCGTTCAACTCGCAGAAGGGCTCGCAGAGTATTGGCACTCGCGGGTGCGCAAGGAGCTCGGCATCGAGGCCGACGATGCAACCGACATGAAGGGTATTCTCAAGCAGCAGTACCAGGGCGAGCGCTTCTCATTTGGTTACCCTGCATGCCCAGACCTCGAACAGTCCGCCCTGCTCGTCGAACTTCTCGATCCAGGTCGCATCGGAGTGGAGCTATCCGAGGAATTCCAGCTCCATCCAGAACAGTCCACCTCAGCCGTCATGTTCCACCACCCGCAAGCCGGATATTTCAACGCCACGTGAGCGAACTTCACAGCGTCCTGTTCGACATGGACGGAACCTTGGTGGACACCGAAGAGCTCTGGCACGAGTGCGAGATTCGGACCATGGCGGCCTTCGGCTCTGACTGGACTGCTGAAGACCGTGCCAATGCCATCGGTGGACCGTTCGACCGAGTGATGATCTATATGGCAAACAAGACCGGGGCACCAGTCGAAGAACTGTCTCACGCCACAGCCACCGAGATTGAACGCCTGATTCGTACGCGTCAGCCCGGCGTGCTGCCCGGGGTCGCGGACCTCCATGCGCAAGTGCTGGCTGCCGGCATCCCATGCGGGTTGGTGTCCAACTCTTGGCGCCACCTGATGGACCTGGTAGTGGAGCAGACGGGTCTTCACTTCGATGTATTGGTCGCCGGTGACGAAGTCGATGACCCTAAACCGCATCCCTACCCCTACGTGCGCGCTTGCGAGACATTGGGGGCCACGGCGGCAGACAGCGTTGCCATTGAGGACTCCATGACCGGAATCGCTTCGGCAACCGAGGCGGGCTGCGCTGTTGTCGCCGTCACCGACCACACCTTGGTCGAGCCAGCGCAGCGCCGCTTGGTCGTAGCGTCTCTAGTTGGGGTCGACCTCGACGTCCTGCGTCGATTGGCCGGCTGACTCCAACTGCTTCATGGTGTCCAGGACCAGGTCAGCTGTGGGATTGCGCAGCTCGCCCACAAGGTGCCCGTCTGCCAGGAAGATCACGCGGTCGGCGTAGGCAGCCGCGGACGGCTCGTGGGTGACCATCACGATGGTCTGACCGAACTCATCAACACTGCGTCGCAGGAATCCGAGTACCTCAGCGCTGCTCTTGGAGTCCAAGTTTCCGGTGGGCTCATCGGCGAACACGATGGCTGGGCGACTCGCGAGGGCCCGCGCGCACGCCACCCGCTGCTGTTGGCCACCGGAGAGTTCCGTCGGCTTGTGATTGAGGCGATCGCGAAGTCCAACAGTGTCGACGATCGTGTCAAACCACTCCTGGTCAACCTTCTTGCCAGCAATGTCCAGCGGCAAAGTGATGTTCTCCTGCGCGGTCAGCGTGGGCACTAAGTTGAAGCTCTGGAAAACGAACCCGATGGACTCACGACGCAAGATGGTCAGTGCCTTGTCATTGAGGCTGGTCAGGTCGGTGTCGCCCACATAGACCTCGCCGGCGCTGGCATCGTCAAGTCCAGCCATGCAGTGCATGAGCGTGCTCTTGCCAGAACCTGAGGGACCCATGATTGCTGTGAATTCCCCAGCCGCGAGATCCACGTCGACGGCGTCTAGCGCTATCACTCGAGTGTCGTCTTGGCCATAGATTTTGCTAAGCCCGCGGGCTTTGGCTGCAGCGGGTCGCGCATCAAGTGCTGTTGCGGTATCTGTGCTCACAGTCAGAGGCTACTTGGCTTGGTTGTCAATGCGATATCCACGGGCATATCCGGCAACACTCCGCCCTTTGCAGGACACCGAGCATGGTGATCACACCAGTCGCACATTCGCGATTCCTTGGGCTGCCAGTCACCGGTCTCGGCAATTGTGGTGATGGCTTCCCACAGGCTGCTCAGCTTCTGACTAAAGCTATTTAGCTCTTCGAGGGTGGGGTCATATCGGATCACATCGCCGTTGCCTAGATAGATCAATTGTAACCGCTTGGGCAAGACGCCCTCGATGCGATGGATCATCAGTGCGTAGAAGCGCATCTGAAACAGTGCCTTCTGTTCAAAAGCGGGGCCCGGGGAGCGGCCGGTCTTGTAGTCAACTACCCGCACAAGGTTGCCAGGTGCCTCGTCGATCCTGTCAACGATGCCTCGCAGGGGAGTGCCGTCGGCGAGTTCAACCTCCAAACGCAATTCCCGTGCGCGTGGCTCCAAGCGAGTTGGATCCTCAAGCTTGAAGTAGGTCTTCAGCAGCGGCTCAGCAGCCGAAATCCACTTGGCAACCTGGGCGCCGCTCAGAGTTGGCGGGGGTCCATCACCGATCGGAACGAATTCCGCGTCGGAATCGACTGCATACGTCAGGCTTGGCTGACCTTCCACAAGTTCATTCCACGACGGGAGCAACAAGTTCGCGGCAGCAGCCAAGGTGCGCTCGGCGGCTGGCAAATCGAAGAGGCTCTCCAGCACTGAATGCACCAATATGCCGCGCGCAGCCGCTGCGCCTGGGCGCTCGGGGAACTTGTCGATAGCCCGGAATCGAAAGAGCAAAGGGCATGACAGAAAGTCCGAGGCGCGCGACGGTGACAGCGCTACTCCGCGTGGTAATCCGGCGGGTGTGGTCCCCGGGTCGGGCGAAACCGTCACGCTGACTTCGAGGTGATCGTTGGTCACTGTCATACGCCACACGTTACGTCGTGACACTGACAAATTAGGATCGCCACTCGTGGCACCTACTGGATCGCATTCCCGCTCAGGCAATCTCCGCGAAGGTGAGCGGGTGCAACTGACCGACCCCAAGGGCAGAATGCACACAATCACGCTGGAACCCGGTAAGGAGTTCCACACTTCTAAAGGCGCAATCCTGCATGACGACCTGCTCGGGGGACCAGAAGGCGTCGTGGTGAGCTCGACAAATGGAACCAGCTATCTGGCCCAACGCCCGCTGCTGCGTGACTTCGTCTTATCCATGCCGCGCGGCGCGACTGTCATTTATCCCAAAGATGCAGCCCTGATTGTCGGCCTGGCCGATGTCTACCCAGGCGCCACAGTGATCGAGGCTGGTGCTGGCTCTGGTGCGATGAGCTGCTCACTGCTTCGCGCGGTTGGCGACGAGGGTCAGGTGTATTCCTTTGAGCGCCGCGACGAGTTCGCCACGATTGCAGCTGCAAATGTCGAGAAGTTCTTCGGCGAAGTCCACCCCGCCTGGACTCTGACGGTGGGGGACTTAGTGGAGTCCCTGGAGGCAGACTTCTCCGACCTACAAGTGGATAGGGTCATCCTCGACATGTTGGCTCCTTGGGAATGCTTGCCGGCGGTGGCGCAAGCGCTGCGTCCCGGTGGGGTGTTGTGCGTTTACGTCGCGACCACCACGCAGATGTCACGCACGATGGAGTCAATCCGCATGCTTGGTGGTTGGACTGAGCCTGAGGCCATCGAGACGTTACTGCGTTCTTGGCACGTCGAGGGACTAGCCGTGCGGCCCAATCACAGAATGGGTGGACATACCGGATTCCTGATCACCGTGCGCAAGCTCGCGCCGGGAGTTCAGTTGCCACCCAAGCGATTGAGACCCGCGAAGGGCGCCTACGGGAACGACTACACACCATTCCCCATACCCGGAACAACAGCTCCCATGGGAACGGCTGAAGATTCACAGCCCGCTGAATCGACTCCGCCGGGCGATTTGTGAGTAAGGTCTTGGAAATGAACGCACCCCGCTAGGGGTGCTTCGCCTCAGTCGCAGGAGGTTGTTATGCCAGTGGACGATGCCAGCTCACGCCCAGCCGATGGTTTCTCGCGGCCAACTGAGGGCGACGTGTTCGCGCTTCGCGAGGAGTTGCGCCGGGCTTCGGAGCGTTCTGATCGGCTCGCCGACATTCTGCGCGACGCTCGTGAGCAGATCCTCAAGCTCAAGGCTGAGGTCGACAGGCTCGCTGAACCGCCGAGCGGCTACGCGACCTTCCTAGAAGCGTTCGACGACAGCACCGTCGACATCTCGGCATCAGGTCGCAAGATGCGCGTCATGGTCAGTCCTGCCGTTGAGGTCGAAGAACTGCAGGTCGGCCAAGAGTTGATGCTCAACGAGGCCTTTAACGTCATAGCAGCTCGCGGGTTCGAGCGCCAAGGCGAAATCGTCACAGTCAAGGAAGTACTTGAAGACGGCTTGCGTGCCCTGGTCCTGGCACGAACAGATGAAGAGCGAGTTGTCATGCTCGCAGGACCGCTGCTTGAAGCGTCAGTCCGCGCAGGAGACGCATTGCTCCTCGACTCCAGGTCCGGCTACGTCCATGAGGTCATCCCGAAGTCCGAAGTCGAGGAACTCGTTCTTGAGGAAGTTCCGGACATTGACTATATGGACATCGGCGGCCTCGGTCCGCAGATCGAGGCGATCCGTGATGCTGTCGAGTTGCCCTACCTGCATGCCGACCTTTTTGCCGAGCACCAACTGAAGGCGCCCAAGGGCATCTTGCTCTATGGCCCGCCCGGCTGTGGCAAGACGCTGATCGCTAAGGCAGTTGCCAACTCGTTGGCGAAGAAGGTCGCCGCCCGAGAAGGGCGCAAGGACGCGCGCTCGTTCTTCCTCAATATCAAGGGCCCCGAACTGCTGAACAAGTACGTGGGGGAGACCGAGCGTCATATCCGCCTGGTCTTCCAACGGGCTCGTGAAAAGGCCAGCGAGGGCATGCCTGTCATCGTGTTCTTCGACGAGATGGACTCGCTGTTCCGCACCCGCGGCACTGGTGTTTCCAGCGACGTCGAGAACACGATCGTGCCGCAGCTACTCAGTGAGATCGACGGTGTTGAAGGCCTCGAACACGTGATTGTCATCGGTGCATCCAACCGCGAAGACATGATCGACCCCGCGATTCTGCGTCCTGGTCGCCTAGACGTGAAGATCAAGATCGAACGTCCCGATGCCCAAGCCGCCGCCGATATCATGGCCAAGTACTTGGTGCCCGAACTGCCGCTTCATGCTGAGGACTTAGCCGAGCATGGGGGAGACGCGCACCTCACAACCCGCGCCATGATCGAGCGCGCCGTCGAGCGGATGTATACCGACAGCGACGAGAACCGATTCCTGGAAGTCACTTACGCCGATGGCGATAAGGAAGTCCTCTACTTCAAGGACTTCAACTCGGGAGCCATGATCGAGAATATCGTGGCTCGGGCGAAGAAGTCAGCGATCAAGGACTTTCTCGAGACGGGACAGAAGGGCATTCGCGTCGCCCACCTCTTGTCGGCTTGTGTCGATGAGTTCCGCGAGAACGAGGATCTGCCAAACACCACTAACCCCGACGACTGGGCCCGGATCTCAGGCAAGAAGGGCGAGCGGATCATCTTCATTCGCACTCTGATCCAAGGCAAGAAGGGGACCGAAGCCGGCCGCTCCATCGACACAGTTGCCAACACAGGTCAGTACCTCTAGTCGGCAGCTTTGGTTTACCGGAAGGCACCGACGGGGATGCGATCGATACTTCGGCCCGCGTTCCCCCGTGCGCAGTAGGCGCCGTAGTAGCGCACGTACTGCACACGGCAAGCGACTGGGCCCTCAGCGCCGCCTTCTCGGCCCGCTTCCAGGCGCGGACAGCCAACAGAGGCTCGGGCGAGGTGACGCCGGCTATCGACATGGTCGTTCCCGATTTTCCGTAGGGTGAGCACGCCGTCTGCCATCCACGCGGCGCCTGGTCCAAATGCTTGCCGCGGAGGACCAGAAAGATCTTCAGATCCTGGGGTGTGACTGGTCCTGTCGACACCGCCAAGTGCCGTCCGGCCGTTGGCCGCTGATGCTGGTGTGGCACCAAGAAGGCTGCCGCACTTAATTATCACCAACGCAGCAATCACTGCGAACACCAGATTCATTTCTGCCTCCTAGTTGAGTTGCGGCCACAGCCGCATACGCGTGCAGCCCGCAGAACAGCGACCGGGGTAGGCCGGGTTAATCCGAATGGCCTAATCACTGCCGCTAGCGACCAGAATTGGGGCGGAAGGCGTTTAGTCGCTGATGCCATCGGGTACCGCTATAAAGACACGTTCCTCCTTGAAGGAGAATCCACCAGCGTCCCGAAAGCCACCAGATGCAACTCTTTACTAGCCCCGAGACTCTGACTTGGCTCGCCGCCCTCGCCGTGATGGTTGGCGCCGTGGCCCAGTGCGTCACCGGTATGGGTTTTGCGTTGATCGCCGCACCAGCGCTGATCCTGTTGTTGGGTCCCCGTGATGGAGTGTCAGTCGTTCTGGTGCTCGCAACGATGTCGTCTTTCATCCCGCTCGTTCAGAGCCATAAGCAGGTTATGTGGAAGCCGATGACCAAACTACTGGTGCCCACTGTGATCGCAACTCCGATCATCGCGTGGCTTCTCGC
>Ga0105047_10008071_pt1 | contig 17635 bp, 10 predicted proteins | sample MAT04_FD_78384 | JGI IMG/M metagenome (GOLD analysis project Ga0105047, IMG submission 78384) | Freshwater microbial communities from Lake Fryxell liftoff mats and glacier meltwater in Antarctica - MAT-04 (megahit assembly) | ecosystem: Environmental > Aquatic > Freshwater > Ice > Liftoff...
ACCTTGTACGGCGGCCCCTCGATCGGCCCGGTGATGCCCATGAGACCGCTCATGGCTTGAATGGCGAAGTCGTAGCCGGGGGCGTCACGCAGTGGACCCGTTCGCCCGAATCCGCTGATGGAACACGCGATGAGCCTCGGATGCTTGGCGAGAAGCTGTTCCGGCGTCAGTCCGAGTTTCTCGGCGCTGTCGGTGCGGAAGTTCTCGATCAGCACATCCGACGCATCGAGCAACCGATGGAAGACGACATTTCCATCGGGACTGCCGATGTCGAGCGTGAGCGACCGCTTGCTGCGATTGCACGAGAGGAAGTACGCTGAGATGCCGTCGGCGGTGAAGGGCGGTCCCCAACCGCGGGTGTCGTCGCCGGTGCCGGGGCGTTCAAGCTTCACGACATCTGCGCCGAGATCGGCGAGAAGTTGACCACAGAACGGCCCGGCGAGTACGCGAGCGGCGTCGAGGACACGCACGCCGTTGAGTGGCGGAACAGCGTCGATCGCAAACGGAAACATGGCATCACCTCCGGCGGCATTCTACGCGGTGAACGCACCAGGGGTTGCGCTTCGCTTCACCCCTGGCTACCATCCGCCGTCCCTCCGGGACTAAAATCCAGTTTGCAGCCCTGGAAGGGCGCTGGATGGTAGCCAGGGGTGGAACGATGGTCCCGCAAGGGACCGAGTGCAACCCCTGGTCCGGAGGCGAACCGAGATATCCCGATGCGTGTTCTGCAAGCGAAGACGAAACGACCGCTCGACCTGCTCGCGATTGGAGCCGGAGGGCACGTCGCAGCCGCGAGTTCGGCGTTCGGAGTTCGTGGCGACGTTGAAGTGTGGATGATTGCAACCGGACAGTTGGCGTACGTTCACGTCAACAAAATCGGGACGGCATCTTGCGTGGCGTTCGACTTGGAGGGCGACCACTTGCTCGTCGGTGCTGACACAGGCTCGACCATTACTGAACTGGCTTCCCACACCGAATTGCCCTGTCCTCAACTCGCCTTGGAATTTGCTCGGTTCGCCTTCGCTCCCGACGGGTCGCAGGTTCTGGTGACTGCAATCAACTCCTTCAAGTGTTTCGCGACCGATCCGCACATGACGTTTCGTGAACTCTGGGCCGTGAATCCACACAGGTGTAACTTCGACCACCCTGCCTTCAGCCCATCCGGTGAGTGGGTGGCGGTATCGAAGCACGACGCTTCAACCGACCGCGTGCGAAATCACGTTCCGTTGCACGACGCGGCAACCGGAAAGCTTCTCGTGGAGATTCCATTCGATCCGACAGGAGCCGATCCCATTCAACAAGTCACCTTCTCAGCGGACAACACGAAACTCCTCGCTCGGTCGTCCGGGCGCACCGTGAAGGTCTTCGACGCGATCACCGGCCAACCTGCGGGCGAACTCGTTCATCCGGGGCGGCCATACGTCACGGGGATGGCCGTGCATCCGACCGGCACTGTCGCGTGCAGCCGCACCAACGGCACCGTCTGCTTCTGGAACCTGGAGAAGTGCGAACTGATCCGCACGCTCGACTGGAAGCTCGGGAAGCTCGTGTCGGTCGCGTTCTCGCCAGACGGCAGTATCGGCGCGGCTGGCACCGAAGACGGGCAAGTAATCGTGTGGGATGTGGACCTGTGACAACGCGGTGAGGTTGTGGTGGGGCTCGACTGCAGAGCCGGTCTCGACCCACCCTACCTGGAATCACGAGGTCAGTTCGGGGATCGCCTTGCCGTGATCGACGATCGGCGTCGGGCGGCCGTTGAAGTCCTTGATGAAGGTCTTCGCGTAGTCGATCCCGAGGTGGTGGTAGATCGTCGCCAGAAAGTCGCCGGCCCACGACACTCGCTCGATCGAGTCCTCGCCGCGTTTGTCCGTCGCTCCGACGAAACGACCCGTTTCGATGCCGCCGCCCGCCCAGATGTTCGAGAAGCCACGCGGCCAGTGATCGCGGCCCGGCTGCGACGTTCCCGCAGGAGCGCTCGCGTCGCCGGCCCCGGTGCTCGCGGCGTAGTTGATCTTCGGCGTGCGACCGAACTCACCCGTCACCACGACCAGCACCCGCTTGTCGAGCCCTCGCTGATAGATGTCCTCGATCAACGCCGAAACCGCTTGATCGTACACCGGCGAACGGAACTTCATCGCGTCGAAGACGTGATGGTTCACCGCGTGGTCGTCCCAGTTGTTCACCCGGCCGCACAGCGGACCGCTCAGACTCGTTGTCAGCACGTCAACGCCCGCTTCCACGAGTCGCCGAGCGAGCAGCAGTTGCTGCCCCCAGGCATTGCGGCCGTAGCGATCCCGGACGCGGGCAGGCTCGCGGTTCAGGTCGAACGCGATCTTCGTTTGCGGACTCGTCAGCAACCCCATCGCCTGCGACTCGAAATCATCGAGTGCCCCCAGTTCGCGGGCGTGGTCAAAACTGCGGTCCAGCGTGTCGAGTTTCTGGCGAAGAGTCGAACGGCGACCGATGCGGTTCACCTCGTCGGCGTCGGTCAATCCGATGTTAGGCACCGTGAACGTGGGTGCGTTCGGGTCGCCGGACAGCACGAACGGGGAGTAAGTGTCGCCCAGATACGCCGGCCCGTTGTACTCCAGAGGCGGGTTGATGCCGACATACGCCGGCAGCGGGTTCTGTCGCGGCCCCTTCTGGGCGAGCATGTAATTCGTGACCGCCATCCAGTCGGGGTACTTGGGCTTCGGCTTGTCGCGGGTGTCGGGGTCGCCGGTGAGCAGTTGCATCGAACCCGCCGGGTGACCGCCAGCCGTGAGCCGCATCGAACGCAGCACCACCATCTTGTCGGCGAGCGCCGCTTGCTTCGGCATCAGTTCCGTGAACCGCATGCCGTTCACCTTGGTCGCGATCGGCTTGAACGGTCCGGAGTAGTCGCTGCCCGCTTCGGGCTTCGGGTCATACGAATCGACGTGCGACAACCCGCCGGGCTGCCACACCATGATGACGGCTTTCTTTTCGGAGTTAGCGTTCCCTGCCGCGGCACGGGCTAGTTGGAACTTCAGGATGCTCGGCAGACTCAGCGAGGCGAACCCCGCGAGGCCGGTTTGCAGGAACGCGCGTCGGCCGGTTGCGCCGAAGGGAATCGGTCCGCGGCAGTTGAGGGTGGCAGCCATTACTTCTTCTCCACGGGCAGGACGCGGATCGTGAACGGTTCGCACACGACGATGTCAACAATGTCTTTGGGCTGAGCCGCTTGCTTGGCCCGGGTGAGTTGCTGTTGCGTGGCGGTGAGGGCGTCGGTTCGGGCCTTCATCTTGGCGTTCACCGCCGCGAGAGCCTTCGCCATTTGCTCCTTCTTCTCGGGCGGAGCACTCTGGGCGTCGGTCGCCACCTTCTTGACTTCCTCGCCGATCGCCTTCACTTCCTCCTGGATTTTCTTGGCGTCGGCCTCGACCGTGGTCGCGTAGACGACCTCCGGCTGATAGAGGTACTTGGCCACGCCACCGCCAAGGAACGACACGCGGTATTCCCCCGGTTGCACGTTCAGCGTCTTGAGATCGAACACGACCTGCGATGCGTCGTCGCTGACGGTCAGATCGAAACCGGGTGCGCGTTCAAAGCCCGCGCCGATGGCCTTCATGTGAATCTTGTTCCCGGAGAAGTCGCACGTCCGCTTGTGTGCCAATGGCACGGTTACTTTTTCGCCGACTCTCGCTTCGATCATGGGGGTCTTCGGCGTGATGGTCAGCGGGGCGTGGTCGATGCCGCTCACGGAAACCGGCACGTCGGCGAGCAACCGCGGACTCGGAATCTTGCCCCACGAATCGGGGATCGGCCACGACACCGACGCGAGCCGACACGGGCGAGTCACCGCTTGACCCGCGACCGTCGCACGCCCGACGAATGTGGCGTTGGCGTAGCCTCGGGGGGCGTCGGTCTCAGCGGTGATGAGCATCATGCCGCGAGATTGCCCGGCAGGGATTTTCAGGCCGTGAGCCGTCACGCCCTTGGGCAACCCTTCCATTGCCAGTTCGATGTCGCCGTCGAAGCCATCGCGACGGAACGCCACGACTTCGAACGCCATCGTCGCGCCGCCCCGCATTGCGATCGGCTTCGACACGGCGTTGCGGTCGCCGTTCCGCAGTTCCATGTGAACGGCCCAACCGACGAGCGCGAAATCGGGGGCGGCCTTGCGAATCACCAGCCGGTAGACGTGCCCGGCTTCGCTGCGTGTGCCGCCGAACAGGTCGGATAACTGCAGCCGATACGTGCCGTCTTCCTTGATCGCGAGCTTGCCTAGGATGTCGGAACTGCCGGCGTTGTATGGCGGGCCGTCGTAGGCGTAGCCGTTGCTGGAAACCTTCACCGGACTGGGGATGTCGCTGAGTTCGAGCACGTCAACGAGTTTGTCGGCCGCTCCCTTCTCGCCCTTGATGACCTGTTGAACCAAGATCGCGGAATCGGTTGGTAACCCGAGGCGTTCCGACGCGACTTCGATCCACCACTCCTCGCCCTTCTTCGCCTCGAACTCGAAGAAGTCCACGTCCGCCGCCGGGTAGAACTTGCCCGAGATGTCGCACGGCAACTTGATCTTCTGGGCCGTTTCGCCGCTGTTGTTCGGCTCGACTTCTGCGAGGGCGGCGTGTTGCGGCAGCCCGACCGGCGGCCACGAGTACGAGTTGACAGCCTTCGTTCCCGGCTGGCGAACGATCGGCGTCCCCGCGGTTTGTTCCCACAGCCCGAGGCGGTAGTAGAACGCCGGCCCGCCCTTGAAGGTGAGTTCGTGAATCTTGATCGAGTAAGTGCCATCCTTCGGGACTGCGAAATCCAGCACGCCGCCACGCCGCTCGACCAGCAAATCCCGACCGGCCGCGTCGCCGATCACCACGGTTGCGTTCAGTTTGGAGTCGATGCCACGGGTCGCGCAGTCAACGATTAACCGTTGCCCCTTCTTCGCCGCGAAGGTGTAGAAGTCCACGGAGCGATCCGCGAGCGTGCCGTTGCATACGGAGTTCAGCGACAGTTCCTGGGCGGTCGCCAGCGTGCGGTTGGGCTTCGCCGGGGTCACTTCGGTGAGCGTTCCCACGGCGAACACCCGCGACGACGACGCACCCAACCGAGTCATCACTCGTGCTTCGTACAACTCCGGCGGACACTCAGCCGCGATGGTCACGGTGTAGTGATTGGGGCTCGGCTTGCGTTTCGCCGTGATGCGTGCGTCGGAGAATACGAGATTACCCACTTCGTCGAGGTATTCGCCGCTCACGACGACATCGACCGTGGTGCCTGCCTTGCCGCCCATCGGGGTGATCGTCAGAAGCCGGGGGGCGGGCAACCCCACAGATTGAGCGCACGCGAACGAGGCCCAACCGAGCAGCAGGGCACCGGCGAATGTCGCGCGTGCGAGGTATGGGCTGATGTTCATGGGTATTCTCTTCTGGGTTTCGCCGCTTGCGGCTTCGCAGGCCAGCCTGCGAAGCCGCAAGCGGCAAAGACACGCACCAATTCTCAGTGGTTGAACAGGAACTCTTTGCTCGTCATCATCGCCCAAAGCAGATCCTGAAAATTCTCGCGGGCCGCTCTCTGTGCGTCAACCTTCTGACCTGCCGCATTCACCCGTGGCTCGTTCAGGTAACCCAGTGCAGCCGACAGTTCCTCGGGTCGTGGTTCACGAGCGAACGCCACGAGGTACAACTCCTTGACCTTCGCTTCCGCCGGACGTGGATCGTTCGCGAGCCGCTGCGCTCGGCCAGTCGCGTGAGCCAGCTTGGCGCGAATATCCGAGGCGTTGATCATGTGCAGGCTCTGCGCCAGGCTCGACGACTGCACCCGCTCGCACTCGCACACGCTCTGGCCTTCCGGCCTGCCGAACACTCGCAGGAATGGCGAAGTCCGGTTGTAGCTGTTGTCGGGTAGGGCCACGGCCCGAGTGCCCGCTGGCAGGTTCGGGAAGTCGGTCTGCGTGCTGGCAAACTGGTCGATCGAATCCAGCATCACTTCTGCGGAGAGCCGGCGCGGGTAGTAGCGAGAATAGTTCTGGCGGTCGCCGACGTTGTCCTTGTTCGGCATCGAACTCAGTTGGTAGGCGTTCGAGCGCGTGATGACCCGCACCAGTTCCTTCATGTCGAACTTGCTGTCGATGAAGTGCTTTTCCAGTGCCGCCAGCAGTTCCGGATTCGACGGCGGGTTCGAGTCGCGAATGTCGTCTTCCGGCTCGATCAGCCCACGCTGGAAGAAATGCTTCCAGTAGCGGTTCACGAGCACCTTCGCGAAGAACGGGTTCTTCGGCGACTTCATCCAGTCCGCGAGCTTCAACCTGGGATCTTCATCCGGCGCGATTGTCAACATCGAATCGCCGAACGCCGCCGGCTTCAACGCCACGCGGGTTTTCATGTTCGTTGCCGTCGCCATGCCGCGCTTGTGGAAGATCAAATCCTCGCCGCGAGTGCCCGAGGGCTTGCGACCCACTTGCGAGAAGAACGCCGCCAGCGAGTAGTAGTCGTCCTGACTCCAGCGCTCGAACGGGTGGTGGTGACACTGGGCACACTGCATCCGCACGCCGAGGAAGAGCTGCGCCACGTCTTCGAGCTGTTCCTTCGGTTCCTTTACCCGCTTGTACCACGCCACCGGCGGGTTGCCGATCACGGTGCCGGTCGCGGCCAGCAACTCACGCACGAACTGGTCATACGGCTTGTTGGAAAGCAGACTGTCGCGAACCCAGGCGTGAAAGGCGAAGTTGGAAACCGTGTCGCTCTCGTCGTCGCGGCGATTCTTCAGGAGAGCGGTCCACTTCCCGGCGAAGAAGTCCGCGTAGTCGGGGCTTTGCAGCAGTTCGTCGATCCACTTGTCACGCTTGTCGGCGCTCTTGTCGGCGAGGAACGCCTTCGCCTCGTCCTCGGTCGGCAGGCGACCGGCGATGTCGAGCGTGACCCGTCGCAGGAAGGTGGCATCGTCGCACACGGGCGACGGCGGAATGCCAAGGTCTTTCAGATTCGCGAACACGTTGGTATCGACGAAGTTCTTCTCAGGTGGCAGCGTCGGCACCGGTGCCCCGAGCGGGATCGCCGCGTTGAACACGGCGACACACGTCTGGTAGCGGACCATCACGGACACCTTGCCGGGCAGGTCCAGCACCTTGACGAGCCCGCTCTCCGACACATCGGCGAGGGCCTTGTCGTTCGACTCGAACAGTGCCACATCGGTGACATCTCGCGTGCTGCCGTCCGTGAAGCGTGCCGTCACCCTGAGCTGCTGCGTGGTCTGCCGACGAAGCGAACCCTTCTTCGGCTCAACTTCGATGCCTGTGAGCTTCGGGCTGTTCGCGCCGTCCAACGGCACGCCGAGGCGAATCCACTCGCGGATCGCGGCATAGCCCGGGGAAGAGACCGGCAACCGCACTCCGCCGCGGTGCGGCACCTGCCCGGACGCTTTCAGCAGCAGCAGACTTCGGTCGGGGTTCGCGAAGAACAGCCGTCTGCCGCGAGCTTCCAGAACAATGTGCTCGAAGTCTTCCGCAGGTTCGAAGCCGAGCAGCGAAAGTTGGAAGCCGTTCTGCCCGCCGCCGGCCTTGGCGTGACACGTCCCCATGTTGCATCCGGCCTTGGCCAGCACGGGCACTACATCGTTGACGAAGCTGACGGGCCGTTCCGCCGCATGCACGGATCCACCCAGCCCGAAAACACAGGCCACGGCCGCAATCGCTGACCAATAAAGGGACGGCTTGGGCATTGCATTCCGCTCCGTTGCCAAGGCACGGGATGAGCACAATCAGGCAGGAGAAGAGTCTGGCGGGCGGTGGAGAGTTCTACCACTCAAGTATCTTCGAGGCGTGCGTGTCGGGCAAGCACGAAGCTGAGAAAAGGCAGCACGAGAAACGGGGGCGAGGTGGAGTGATCTGTCAGAGCCCGAGCGCCAAGCGAGGGGAACGCTGTCCCTCGCTTGGCGCTCGGGCTCTGACAGATCGGTTGGTTTGGGTCGAAGCGAAGTCGCTGCGCCATCGCTTTTCACCCGTGCAAACCCTGAATCGGCGTGTAGTCGGCCATCTGCATCACCTCGCGGCTCACGCCACGGGTCACGCGGAGTTTGCCCACGTCGAACATCGTGTGGGCGATGGTGCCGATCAGATTCGGGATGCGAACTGGGTCGCTGTTGGGGTCGCCGCCGTTCGACGACGACTTCCCAATCACCACGCCCTGCGGCAACCCGCCGCCCGCCAGCATCAGCGGCCCGAGGTTGCCCCAGTGATCGCGACCGCCGCCCTTATTGAGCCGTGGCGACCGTCCCATCTCGCCGCACACCACAAGAAGAACCTTGTCTTCCATCCCACGAGCGCGAAGGTCGTCGAGGAACACGCTCACCGCGTGATCGAGCGGCGGGGCCATGTAACCCATGCCCTCGGTCATGTGGGCGTTGTTGTTGTCGGCGTGCATGTCCCAAACGAAGTTCGTCGTAACCGTCACGAAGCCAGCCCCGCGTTCGACCACCCGGCGGGCCAGTAACAGCAACTTGCCCAGCGTGCGGGCGTTGTCGGCGTAGTGCTTGTGGTTGTTCCACTTCTTGTCGATCTTCTCGACGTTGATGAGCTTCGACGTGTCGTAACGCTCCACGGTCTTCTCGTCTTCCTTGCTGAGGTCGAACGCCTCGCCGACCCCGCCGAGCAGGATCGAGAACGCCTTCTGCCGCGACGTTTCCATCGCCTCGGCTTCCGACTCCATGCCGCGCTTCAGTTGGTCGAAGCCGTTCAGCAACGCCCGCCGATCGTCGAGCCGATCCAACGGCAGATTCAGTTTCATGTCTTTTCGCAGCGAGCCGCCACCGTCGGGTTGGAACGGTGCCGCCGACGCAGCGAATGGACCGTTCGAGATGAACTTGCCGAAGCCGGCCTGTTCCGCACCCGCGTTCGGATCGACTGATCGCGGGAACAGCACGACGTTCGTGGGCATTCCGCTACTCGGGTCGTTGCCGCCGGCGACGCTGGCGTATGCGGAGCCGAGGTTCGCGCTGAAGCCGTCCTTCGAGACGATCGGCTTGATGTCGTGGTTCGCGTCGCCGGGCACGTAGGAACGCACAATGGCCAGCCGATCGGCCATCTTGGCGAGCTTCGGGAACGAGCTGCCGAACGTGACACCTGGGATGCTTGTGGGAATTTCACCGGTGGCGCTGCGAATCTCGGCGGGGGCGGTCATCTTGGGGTCGAACGTCTCGAACTGGCTGGGGCCGCCGTGCAGGAATAGGAACACGACGGCCTTGTCGCTGACGGGCTTGCCAGCTTGCGACAGCGGCACGCCAGCTTGCGTGAACAGCGACGAAAGGGAGAGTCCGCCGAGCGCGAGACCACCAATTTGGAGGAAGCCGCGCCGACCGAGATGGGCGGGATCGCCGATCCTGAGCATGAGAAATCTCCGGACGGGAAGATGAATGAGAACGCGGCCTGCCGAGTTCTCATTCACTCAACTGAGCAGAGGCGGGAGGTAGGCCACACTCAATGTACCACGTCGCAGAAACGCTTCCCAGAGGATAAATACCAAAACACCACCTCGTGGTGTGCCACCCGATTCCGGAGCTATCGTTTGAGGTGAGTCAAGCGATCTGGCGCGTTTCTCATCGGTTCCAGGCGGTGTGCACACCCCGCGTCTGGAAGACCCAAAATGCGCGTGGAAGACCCATTTCATGCGTGGAAGACACGTTTTCGCCTTGAAAAGGCCCCTGGAGAGCCTGGAATGGTTTTCGTTTGAATGACAACACTGGTCCCGGAATCGAGTGACACACTCCATCTCTTGGTTGCGGGCCGGTAGTGGGCTGGCGTATCCTGTACTTCCTGCCACCGCCATTGAGGGTTTCTCCGTGTCGTTTCTGCTTCGCCACGTCGTCGTGATTGTCACCGTCTTCGCGGGAATCGGTCAAGCCACCGCAGCGGAACCCGACTTCGCCCGCGACGTGCGCCCCATCTTCGTGGCTCACTGCGTCAAGTGCCACGGTCCCGACAAGCAACGCGGCGACCTCCGACTCGACCGCAAAGCCGACACGCTCAAAGGCGGCGAGTCGGGGGCCGTCATCGTTCCCGGAAAGCCCGCCGAGAGTCTTCTCCTCAAGAAGGTGACGAGCAAGGCGCCGAGGGAACGCATGCCGCCAGCGGGCGACCTCCTCACCGCAGAGCAGATTCGCACGCTCACCGCATGGGTTGAAGCCGGGGCGAAGTGGCCCGCCGACGCCGAAATCACGGATCAGCACTGGGCCTTCCAACCACTGAAGCGGCCCGCCGTGCCGGAAATCCGAAACCCACAAGCCACAATCCGCAACGACGTCGACCGCTTCGTTCTCGCCAAACTGAGTGACAAGGGGCTGTCACTGTCACGGGAGGCCGACCGCCGAACCCTCATCCGTCGGCTCAAGTTCGACCTACTCGGGTTGCCCCCGACCCCTGAAGAGGTGGATGAGTTCGTGGCGGACATGTCGCCGAACGCTTACGAAACACTGGTCGAGAAGTACCTCGCATCGCCGCACTACGGCGAACGCTGGGCACGTCACTGGCTCGACGTGGTGCGATTCGCCGAGAGCAACGGCTTCGAGACGAACCAGCCGCGACAGAACGCGTGGCCGTACCGCGATTGGGTCATCAAGAGCCTCAACGACGACAAGCCGTATGATCGCTTCGTTCGCGAGCAGATTGCGGGCGACCAACTTGGTGCCGACGCCGCGACGGGCTTCATCGTCGGAGGTGCGTGGGACGCGGTGAAAAGCCCCGACATCACGCTCACGCTCCAACAGCGAGCCGACGAACTGCACGACATGGTGAGCACGACGGGGTCGGCGTTCCTCGGGCTGACGGTGGGCTGTGCCCGGTGTCACGCTCACAAGTTCGACCCCGTGCCGCAACTCGATTACTACCGCTTCAAGGCCGTGTTCTCCGGTGTACAGCACGGCGACCGACCGCTGCGAGGCAACGACAGCTCGACCACGCTTGCCGAGCGTCAGCAACTTCGTGATCGCCTCGCGATGTTCGAATCGCAGCTTGCGACGCTCGAACCCCTGGCCGATCCCACGGCGACCGAGCCCCGCAGGACGCCCGTGAACCCGAAGCAAAACACGGAGCGATTCTCGCCGGTGAAGGCGAAGTTCGTGCGGTTTGAGATCAGCGCCACGAACACCACAACGGAACCGTGCATCGACGAACTGGAAATCTTCACCGTTGGCCCGAAGTCGGTGAACGTCGCCGGTGTTGCCAGCACGAAGGTGCGTTCGAGCGGCGACTACCCCGGGGCGACGAACATTCACCGATTGGAGTTCATCAACGACGGGAAGTATGGCAACAGTCGCAGTTGGATCTCGAACACGAACGGTCGGGGTCGGGTGGAAATCGAGTTGAAGGAAGCGGCCGACATCGAACGTATCGTGTGGGCACGCGACCGCGAAGAGAAGTATGTCGATCGCCTCGCGACCCGGTACCGGATCGAAGTTTCGCCCGACGGCATGGCGTGGGCAGTCGTGGCGTCGTCGAACGATCGCGTGCCGTTCGGCACCTCGACCGCTGGCCGAACCTCGGCGGGTTTGTCACTCGGCGAGCGGCTCGCGTGGCAAGTCCTTGCGAAGCACGCTGGCGAAGTTCGCAAGCGTCTGGGTGTCGTTGAAAGCACGCAGAACGTGTACGCCGGTCGGCTCACGTCGCCGGAACCAACGTACCGGCTGCACCGCGGCGATCCGCTTCAGAAGAAGGAGCTGGTCGGGCCTGGCGTGTTGAGCGACATCGGCCCGAGGCTGACGATTCCCGAGAACTCGACCGATCCGCAGCGGCGGGAGGCGTTCGCGAAGTGGGTGACCGACCCAGCGAATCCGTTGCCGGCTCGTGTGATCGTGAATCGTCTTTGGCAGTATCACTTCGGCACCGGCATCGTTGACACGCCGAGCGACTTCGGCCGCAACGGTGGCAAGCCGACGCACCCGGAACTGCTCGACTGGCTCGCGACGGAGTTGGTTGCGAAGAATTGGTCGCTCAAGCACATTCATCGGCTGATGGTGTTGTCGGCGACGTATCGCCAGTCGTCCGCGATGAATGCTGACGGCCTCGCCAAGGATGCTCAGTCGCGGTTGCTGTGGCGGTACCCACCCCGGCGAATCGAGGCCGAGACGCTGCGTGATTCCATCTTGCAGATCACCGGGAAGCTCGATTTGCGAATGGGTGGCCCCGGCTTCGATCTCTTCCAGTCGAACGGCAACTACGTCAAGGTTTACACGCCGCGAACGGAATTCGGGCCTGCCGAGTTTCGCCGCATGATCTACCAGCAGAAGCCGCGAATGCAACTCGACGACACCTTCGGCGTGTTCGACTGTCCCGACGCTGGTCAGATCGCACCACGGCGGAACGTATCGACGACGCCATTGCAGGCATTGAACCTCTTGAACAGCACGTTCGCGATGCAGCAGGCCGGGTTCTTCGCGGAACGAGTTACGAAGGACGCGGGCGGCGACGTTCCCGCACAGGTGAAGCGTGTGTTCTCGCTGACGTTCCAGCGAGTTCCGACGGAACGCGAGCAAGCCGCGGCTGAGCGGTTGGTACGTGAACACGGACTCGCCGCGCTCTGCCGTGCCGTGCTGAACGCGAACGAGTTCGTGTTCGTGGATTGACGCACCGCGACGACGACCGTTTCCGGTAGCACGCACGCCGATCGCGTTCTAGACTTGAGCATCCGTTCCGCGAAGCCGTTCGGAGTCGTCCACGATGGATAAGATCGCGATCCCGATTGCCGTGGTCCTCGCCATTGGAGCGTACATGCTCCTCGGTGAGCAATTCAAGAAGGTCAGAGAGGCCCCGCCGCCGCAACTGACCCCGGTTGCGAACTCGCTGCCAGTGATGCCCGAGTTCAAACCGATCCAACTGACTCCGTTCCAGCCCTTCAACCCGTTCGCGAAGCAGGCCCCGCCCCCGGAACCCGCAGCCAATGATTTCACCCCGATCACGTTCGACGACCCGAACAAGAATTACCGCGTCGCATTCCCGGGCCGCAAGCCAACGCGAGTTTCGTTCCCCATCGTGAAGGTCATGGTGACGCGGTGCACCGTTCCGAAGCCCAACATGATGTTCGAGGTAGATGATTACGACAGCGGCTGGGACGCGGCGAAACGGCGGGGCACCGCCCGCCAGTGGCTGACGAAGTGCTACAAGAGTCAACTCGAAGGGATGCACGCGAGCGAAACGGCGTCCCAGGAAATCATCTTCAGCAATGAAATTCCAGGCATCGAGTTTGAGGCGCTTTACCTGAAGGATGACAAAACCCAATCCTGGATTGGTCGAACGTATCTGGTCGGATCGCACCTTTACTCGATATCGGTGTACGGCGATCCGGGCATCGTCAGCGTGCGGGCACGGGCGTTCCTCGATTCGTTCGATCTCGCACCAAAGGCGACCAAACCTCTGTTCGTCCCGAGTAAAGTCGATTGAGCCGACACAACGGCGTTGACCCACCTGATCGCTCGGATTCCTTGTCGCCGGCCTCTGCGAGGCCGGTTCTTCGTGGCTACTTGGGCCGGTTATAATGCCGTAGATCGTGCAATTCGCCCATTTTGGCTGCGCAAGTCCTCGTCCCGTGTCGATTTATTCGATGAAACCGTCGGTCTGCCCAACCGGTGCAAACTTCCTCGTCTGCGCGGCCGATAAGAGTAACTGGAAGATCATGCCTCTTCCGCCGCGCGCAGGGCAATCGATATGTCTACCCCCCTCGACCGTTGCATCGACTCCCTGGCACGAACTGGGATGACCCGGTTCTTCTTGCGGATGTTCGATGATGCTCCCGACTTGCTGCTGAAGAATCTGACGGTCGAGGCTGTTGGCCCAGACCGAACGTTCAAAATCGGTGGGAAATGGCTGCGAAACTTCGGCTCGGATAGCTTCCTCGGTCTCGATCAGCACCCGGCCGTCATCGCTGCGGTGGAACGCGGGGTCCGCGAATGGGGCACCCATAACGGCACGAGCCGGGCGTTCTCCCAGGTCGCGCCGCAGTGCGAAGCGGAGGCGAAAGTTGCCGCCTGGCTCGGCACCGAAGACGCCGTGATCTACCCGTCGGTGACGCTCGCGAACATGGGGGCGTTGCCCGCGCTTGCGACCCGGCACGACGTAATCGTTCTCGATCAGCACGCGCACAACTCGATGGAAGAGGGGTCGCGGATTGCGAAGGCTCGCGGTGTTCGCACGGCGAAGTTCGCCCACAACGACCCCGCCGACCTCGACCGCGTTCTGCGAAACCTTCAACCGTTCCGCCACGCGATCGTCGCCGTTGACGGCGTCTACAGCATGAGCGGGCGACTTCCGCCGCTGGCCGATTTCCAACGCATCGCACAGAACCACGACGGCTTCCTGTACGTCGATGACGCTCACGGGACCGGCGTTCTGGGAACGCATGGTCGCGGCACCGTTGCCGACGCTCTTGGTGGTTACGAGAACACGCTGGTCGTGGGGTCGCTCTCGAAGGCAGTCTCGGCGCTGGGTGGGTTCCTCGCGGGGGGTCGCGACGCGATCGAAGTGGTGAAACTTCGATCGAACTCGCTGATCTTCGGCGGCCCGGTTCCGCCCGCGTACCTCACGGCCGTGTGTGCCGCGATTGATGTGATCACGTCGTCCGAGTACGAAGGGCTTCGCAGCACACTCGATGCGAACGTGCATCGGCTCGTGGATGGGGCCTCGCAACAAGGCTTCACGGTCCTCGGTGGGTTGGTGCCGATCGTGTCAGTGCTGACCGGTTCCGAGGAGGCAACGCTTCGGGCTGGTCGGTTCCTCTTCGATGCGGGTTACTACGTCCAGTCGGTGGTGTTCCCGGCGGTTCCGCACGGGGCAGGCGTGCTGCGAATGCAGGTGAACGCGAACCACTCCCCCGAGGCGATCGATGGATTGGTTGCCGCGCTGGGCGATTTGATGCACGCGATCCCAAACCTGCACCGGCAACACGAAGCGTTTCCTGCTCGGCGCGAAGCGATATCCGCCTGACCCGGAACCCGGATTGGGTGAACTATGTCGTGGCTTTATTTGGTGTTGGCGGGGTTGTGCGAGTGCGCTTTCACGACCTGCTTGAAGCTCTCCGATGGGCTGACGCGAATCGGTTGGGCCATCGCGTTCGTGTTGCTGTCGATCGTGAGTTTTGCCCTGCTCACAATCGCGGCACAGCGAATTAGCCTCGGCACCGCCTACGCCGTGTGGACCGGCATCGGTGCGTTCGGCACGGCGGTCATTGGCATCGTGTGGTTCAAAGACCCGGCGACATTCTGGCGTGTGTTCTTCCTGTGCGGAATGATCGTCTGCATGATCGGCCTGAAGTTGGCATCGCCTGAACACACAGAATAAGAATCGGTGGAAGGCACGAAGGGTATTCGGGCGTGTGCCTCCACCTCGTCGTGGAACCGTTTCGGGGCGATGTTCCTACAATGACATCTCTCCCTGACGATTCATCGACGAGGTTCACGAAATGGCAGAAACGCTCGAATTCAAGGCAGAACTGAAGCAACTTCTCCACCTCATCACGCACTCGCTGTACTCCGACCGCGAGATCTTCCTCCGCGAACTCATCTCGAACGCGTCGGACGCCATCAACAAGGTGCGGTTCGATTCCCTCAGTCACGCCGACAAACTCGAAGGCAACACCGACTGGAAGATCAAACTCACGCCAGACGCGGGTGCCGGCACGCTCACCATCTCCGATAACGGCGTCGGCATGTCTCGCGACGAGGTGATCGAGAACCTCGGCACGGTCGCACAGTCCGGCACGAAGGCGTTCCTCGAAGCCGCGAAACGTGCCGGCAAGTCTTCGGAAACGCCGGGGCTCATCGGTCAGTTCGGCGTCGGCTTCTACTCCGCGTTCATGGTCGCCGACAAGGTTACGGTCGTGACGCGACCGCTTGGCAGTTCGCCCACCGAAGCCACACGCTGGGAGTCCGACGGGCAGGGGGCTTACACCCTCGAAGCCGCCGAGAAGCCCGGCCGCGGCACCGACGTGACCCTCCACCTGAAGGACGACGCGAAGGACTTCCTCGAAACGTATCACCTCCAGAGCCTCGTGCGGAAGTTCTCGGACTTCCTCGAATTCCCGGTCGTCATGGACCAGGAAAAGGAAGTCGACGGCAAGAAGGAAGTGACCGAGGAAACGCTGAACAGTCGTAAGGCGATCTGGCTCCGCAGCAAGAGCGAAGTGAAGCCCGAGGAGTACGCCGAGTTCTACAAGTCGATCGCGCACGACAGCGTGCCACCCGCCGAGGTGATCCACTACGCCGCGGAAGGCAAGACCGAGTTCCGCGTGCTGGCGTTCATTCCAGGACAGAAGCCGTTCGCGTTCGACTGGCAGGAACCCAAGGGCGGGTTACGCCTGTACGTGCAGCGTGTCCTCATCATGGAGCAGTGCGAGCAGGTGCTGCCGTCGTACCTGCGGTTCGTGCAGGGGGTCGTCGATTCGGCCGACTTGCCGCTGAACGTCTCCCGCGAACTGCTGCAACAGAATCCGCTGCTCGACGCGATCCAAAAGAGTGTCGTGAAGAACATCCTCGACACGCTCGCGGGCATGAAGAACATCGAGTTCGACAAGTACCTCACGTTCTTCAAGGGCTTCGGGTCGGTCATCAAGGAAGGGCTGAGTCGCGACTGGGCGAACCGTGAGAAGATCGCCGACCTCCTGCTGTTCGAGAGCGCGAACACCGAGGCCGGCAAGTACACGACGTTCGCCGAGTACGTGTCGAAGATGCCGGCCGACCAGACCGAAATCTACTACCTCACGGGCGAGTCGCCGGAGCAGTTGCGGAAGTCGCCGTACCTGGAAACGTTCCGGGCGAAGGGTCGCGACGTGCTACTGCTCACCGACCCGGTCGACGAGTTCGCGATTCCGGGCATGAACGCCTACAATGGGAAGTCACTCAAGGCCGCCGACCGTGGCGACACCGCGACCGGCGAAGAAGTGCCCGCCGACGTGAAGGAACAGTTCGCGGCTGTGCTCGGCTTCCTCAAGACTCAGTTGCCGGAGGTCGCTGACGTGCGGCTCACGACTCGCCTGACGGAGAGTGCGGCGTGTCTAGTGGCGGATGGAGCGGCCGTGAATGCGCACCTTGAGCGAATGATGGAGCGGATGGGTCGCGACACCGCAGCAAACAAGCGGGTGCTGGAACTGAACCCGTCGAACGCGGCGGTGAAGGCGTTGCGGGAGTTGCACGCCAAGGACGCGGCCGACCCGCGAATCGAGGGCTACGGTCGGCTGATGTTCGAGCAATCGCTGATCGCGGAGGGGTCGAGCGTTCCGGACCCGGTTGCGTTCGCCCGACGGGTGAACGAACTCATCGCACGCGACGCGAAGTAGCCTCCCGTTTAGCGGCGGACCCATCGGTCCGCCGTTACCCCACCAAGTTGCCCCGCTGGGGCAACCGCTAAAAGCCGAACTCACATTGTCAACCCGAACCGGATGTGCCGATTCTCAGATCCCGGATTTTTTGACACGCCACGCAAAAGGTGGTTTACAATCTTGCGAGCACACGAGGTGCCTCGAAATCGTTGAGGGATTGCCCAATGCCGACCATCACCTATGACGCCAACTCACCCGTCACACCAAAGACGCCTGTCGAAATCACAAGAGGCGTGAGCGAGCCGAAAGCGGCCGAGTGGAATCTTGTCACGGTTGCGAGTATCACCGCCGCGCAGGAGATGCTCGACAGCCTGGAAGCCCAG
>Ga0105047_10008073_pt1 | contig 17633 bp, 13 predicted proteins | sample MAT04_FD_78384 | JGI IMG/M metagenome (GOLD analysis project Ga0105047, IMG submission 78384) | Freshwater microbial communities from Lake Fryxell liftoff mats and glacier meltwater in Antarctica - MAT-04 (megahit assembly) | ecosystem: Environmental > Aquatic > Freshwater > Ice > Liftoff...
CTTCCGCGACGATCGTCCGTTGGATTGTCTTGCGCTGCAGTTTGCCGTGGACTCCTACCCGCCAGCATCTTTTGACCTAGGCAAACTTGGCTGGGCCCCGACCTTTCAACTGAGCACCTATATTCGCGCTATCCCCGAGCCAGGCCCGCTGCGAATTCGTCAGCGAGCACGACTGGCAACTGGGGGCACTCTGGACGAGGTCTGTGATGTGTGGGATTGCGCGGGGAACCTGGTTGCACAGGCGACACAGTTGGCGGGTATGCGCGTCTGAGCTAACGCACTGACTTGATTGGCCGAACCAGTACAGCGCCAATCAAGGTGATCACGGCAGTCACGATGTAGAGCACCGGGTAGCCGCCAAGAGAGGTCACGATGGGTGCGGCGATTACTGGAGCTATCACCTGTGGTGCGGAGTTGGCGATATTGATGACACCGAGGTCACGGGCGCGATCCTCGGCGCTGGGCAGAACCTGGGTGATCAGTGCCGCATCAACTGCCAGGTAGGCGCCGTAACCAAGGCCCAAGATTGCAGCCGCTAAGACCGCGACCCCGAAGTTCGGTGCAACAGCCAGGATCAGCGCTGCGATAGCCATGATGATCGTTGCGATGATTACGAAAATCTTGCGCTTGCCGCTGCGGTCGGACAGCTTGCCGAACACGACAGCGGTGGCGACAATGCCAAGTGTGTAGACCACGACCAAGATGAGTTGACCTTGGGCCGGATCGGGGTATTTCAGTTCATCCTGCAGGAGATAGAGCAAGTAGATGACAGCGGTTGCGTTGCCCAGGGAAACGAAGAATCGGGCACCCCAGGCCCATGCGAAGTCGGGGTTCTGCTTTGGGCTCACCCAGAAACCCTTGAGGAACTGGCCCAAATCGAAATCCGGACGACGATCCTTAAGTAAGCGAGCATCCTTGAGCAAGAACACGAACGGCAAGACCAAGACTAAATAGAGCACCGCAGTGGCGTAGGTGCCGGTGGTCAGATCGGTGATCACGATGGTGACGAGCCCGATTCCGACGACAAGTCCCAGGGACTGAGCCAAGCCGACCCAGCCAGAAACCGCACCACGCGCTCGGACTGGAACCTGATCAGGAATTGCTGCCGTGAGGCCAGCAAATGCGGAGTTGATGGCCGCCTGTGCGACTACCCAGACAAGCGCCAAACCCACCACTGTGGTTTGGGAAGACAACGCAGCGATAGCTCCTGCACCGATGACGGCACCGCCGAGCACCCACGGTCGACGGCGACCGAATCGCGATGTTGTCCGGTCGCTGAGTGCACCAGCAAGTGGGTTGGCGACGATCGCTACAAACGCTCCGACTCCAGCCACGATGGCCAGCGAAGTCTCCTTTCCAGAACTACCGCTGATGATCTCTGTCATACGGGGGAGCAGGTTCTGTAAAGGTGTGAAGAAGGCGGCCCAAATCGCCAGGTTGGCGATTGACAATGCCAGGATGAAGCCCGATTTGACTTGCTTGGTTGGCTCGGCCAGCGGGTTAAGGGCTATATCGCTCGAGCCATCCACGCTGGTCATTTCCCTTCACTATCGGCTGTTTTTAGGTTAGGCGAGGCGATGGCTACGTCCCGGTACCAGGCGAATGAGTCCTTTGGAGTGCGAACCTGAGTGTCGAAGTCAACGTGGACCAAACCGAAACGCTGCGAGAAACCTTCGGCCCATTCAAAGTTGTCCATGAATGACCAGCAGAAGTAGCCACGGACATCAGCGCCCGCAGCACGAGCATCGGCAATGGCTCGCAAGTGGGAGTCGAGGTAGGCGATCCGGTCCTCATCGTGGACTTCACCGTCGCCGGCGACCTCGTCCACCGCAGAGCAGCCGTTCTCTGTGACGTACATCGGGGGGAGTTTTTCCCCGTAGGTATCGTGCAGGCCCACGAGAAGGTCGGTGAATGCCTGCGGAACGATTGGCCAATCGAATGACGTTGTTGGGTACCCGGTGATCGGTGTCAACTCGAAGCCCAGCGGGTTGTCAGCAGTCGCGCCCTTAACCTGTTGCGGTGCGTAGTAGTTGACGCCGAAGAACTCGATCGGCTCACTGATGATCTCCAGGTCGCCGTCCTGGACAACTGAGAAGTCCGAACCCACGTAAAGTTCCTCGTAGCCCTCGGGGTGATGCCCGAGCAGAACCGGTTCGACAAACTGTTTGTTGTAGACGGCGTCGAGTCTTTCAGCGGCGGCTTGATCAGCTTCTGAATCGGGGTCGAGCGCCCATACTGGCGCCAGGTTGTTGGTGATTCCGATCGGCCCAACTCCCGCCGCGCGCAGTGCCTGCACCGCCAGCCCGTGGCCCAAAAGAAGGTGGTGAACCACCGGGAACACGCCAGTGAGTAGGAACTCGCCAGGGGCATGCATGCCCAATGCGTATCCGTAGTTCGCAGCGACGAACGGCTCGTTCAGCGTGATCCAGCCAGCAACCCGGTCCCCGAGACTCTCAGCTACCACCCCGGCGTAATCGGCGAATGCCTCTGCTGTCGACCTCTCCTTCCAGCCACCCTGGTCTCCTAGGGGCTGCGGGAGGTCCCAGTGGTAGAGCGTCAGGTAGGGGGCAATGCCTCGCTCCAACATTCCATCGACCAGGCGTGAGTAGAAGTCCAGTCCACGCTGCTCGACTTTTCCACGCCCAGTTGGAATGATCCGCGGCCACGACACCGAGAATCGGTATGCGTTGACTCCCAGTTGTGCCATCAGGTCGAGGTCGGTTTCCCAGCGGTTGTAGTGATCGCAGGCGATGTCACCGTTCTCCCCGGTCTGAATCTTGCCGGGGGTATGGCTGAAGGTGTCCCAGATGGACATCCCTTTGCCGTCGATGTCGTGTGCTCCTTCGATTTGATAGGAAGCAGTGGCGGTTCCCCAAACAAAATCATCGGGAAATGTCGGGAAGGGTTCAGTCGGAAAAGTCTCAATGGCAGCCATTTGCTGGGCTCCTTGTCGAACGTCGTCACTTATCGCCAGGACCTTGAAGATCTGAGCCTGCCATAGTCACCCCTCTATCGCGACGTTCCCATGGAAGCGGCAGCGACAGCTGTTGATTCACTTGAAGAGACAAGCAGGCTCAGGGCGCGGCCAAAGACTGCGTCCGCCGTGGTGTCAGCGTTTGCTTCACACGCGAATTCGCGCGGGTTCGAGACGTCGTCACTAGACTCCGTCGCTACGGGGTCGACAGTGCCAGGCTCAACAAGAGCTTGCAGTCGTTTGGCAGCCGACCTAAACGCGCGATCGGCCAGATGGCTGTCTGACTCCAGCCGCTCGCGAGTCAGGTTTGTTCCAGTCGGTGGCGGCTGAGTTAGGGCGACTTCAAGCGCCAGGGTTGCCGTAGCGGACAGTTGCAAAGCATCGAGCAACTCCAGGGCTGCACGAGGATCGGAAACGCCTTGACGTGGTTCCAGGAGAACCGCCTCTGCGGCCGGACGAGCAGCCAGTGCAGCATCTCGGGAGGCCTTACCTTGAATTCGAATGTCAGCTAGATCGGTGACCTCTGGCGTGGCAAGAGCTCTGAGCACACTCGCGCTCCAACGGCGCTGAGTCTCAACCGATAGGCAAAGTAGCTGCGGAACGTCAGCACTTCGCCATGAAGGCCATACAAGGGCGCACACGATCGCTATCGCAGCCCCGATCAGGGTGTTTTGGATTCGCAGCTCAACAGTCCCGAAGTTCGGTTCGGAAGTTTCGGCCAGGACCAAAACCAGGCTCGCAACCACGAAGGAGGCGAGTCCGTAGTTGCCGGTGAACCACCTCATTACGAGCGGTCCGAGGATCACGACCATGGTGACGAGGACAACCTGTGTGGCGTAGCCGGCCTCTATGAGTGCACCGATGCACAAGACCGCGGCCAGGTTTCCGAGAATTCGCAAGAAGCCGCGGACCACCGTTGTCGAGAACTCGGGCTTGACCACCAGCGCAACTGTCAGTGCGATCCAGTAGCCGTGAGGAACGTCGAATCCGATCCAAATGCAGACCGCCAAGGCCATCCCTAGTGCCAGTCGAGTGCCGTGGCGAAACGTCGGTAGCTTCGGGCTGAAGAGCCCAGCGACGCTTGCCACGCGCTCCTTGACGCTTTGGGACTTGGCGGCCTGGTCGGAGATGCTTTTCGTTCCACCGGAGGCCGGGAGTGGTCGGTCGGCTCCCACCCCTTCGGCGCTCTGGCAAAGGCCGGTCAGATGATGATTGAGAATGAGGGCAAGTTGGTCTGAGTCGCCCGCTAGGTATTTCTCGTCGACACCGCTCTGTGCCGTTGCGACACCGTGACGCTTCGGCGACTCGATTTCGGTAGCCACTCGTAGCACCACCCGCTCGACAGCCAGCGCCTGCGATGAACTCGCGGTGCCGAACTGCAGCCACTCGGCCAGGCTGAGTCGCACCCACATCATCTGGTCAAGGAGCCCGCCAAAATAGTGCTGTTTGGCGGGGTCGAACCGTGCCCCGGCAACAGCAGTCTCGGCTTCGGTTTCTGCGCTGGCAGCGGATAGTTGATTACCAACCCTTCGCGGAATTGACCCCGACAGATTGGTGTTTTTGATCAGAGCCGCACTCGAGCGCAGGTTTATGGCTAGCGCACGTCGTACCGAGGCTTCACGGTCGCGGCGCCAAGCGACCAGTCCACTGGCAAAGGCCAGCAGGCAGCCGACCAGCACCCAGGTCGCCGACCTGGTGGCGTTGTCAAGGGATTCGTGATTACCGGCAAACAGAAGCGCAGTGATCAAAGACATCAGACTCGCGTTGAGGGCGATCATGCCCGAGCCGGCGACTACACCGTGAGTGAAGCCCAGCGACATAAGCAAGGGCAGCAGCCACCACGTATTAGCGATGGTCGGAGTAAGGGCCGCTAGGACTGTGATTGTGACCGTGGCTAGAGCCATCGTCGTGAATAGGGTTCTCCTCGCAACGGCTCCGTCGACTAGTCCCAAGTTAAGGGCGCCGATCGCTGCGACGCCGCCTTCGGCGAGGTGGCCGGTAGCCGCACCGATGGCAACGATGACTCCTACCAATAGCCCGCGCCGAATCGCTGAGCGCCAAGGTGACTTGGGTGCAGGGTTGACGGTGGTGCTTCGCCATAGCTGCTTGGCGCCAAGTTCGATGCGTTCACCTAGCCCAAGGCTTGGCATTGGGTCGGTCATGGCGTCGGGCTAAAAAGTTGGTGAGTAAGCCGCAATGCGGTGCCCGCCGAATCCGCGGCTTGACTCAACAAGGCGCCAACCCTGTCGGTCGGAATCTGTGCGGTGTCCATGAGGTCTTCGCCTTTAACGGCATGAGGCGCATCGTGCATCCCAGATGCTTTTGGAGCGCTCGGATCGGCCATGGTGGCCAGGATTTCGGCGACTCGATGTAGTTCCTCGGCAGCTTGCTCAGCATTGTCAGCGCCGAGGGCGGTTGTGACATGCCCGTGGCGAAGGAGTACCTCGCTGGCTATCCCGGCATCTCCGCAGCGCGCGACTGCGTTGAGGACACCACCGATCGCTGAAGCGGTGACTGACCGACTTGGCGGTTCGAGTAGCGCGGCACTCAGGGTCGCCGCAGCCTTGAGGCGAGCCTCGCGGGTCTGTTCTCCGCGCTGGCGCATGGCCAGGACCATCGGGTGCATTTGCTCGGACTTTCCAGCGCCGCCGAGTTCGCCAAGGTCACCGGTGGCCCACCGATCCATTTCCGCATTGAGAAGGGGGTCATCGTGGTTGTTGGTGTTCTGGTTTTCGGTGAAGGTGCTGTCCGTCTGGCGGGTAGTCGTCCCCTGCACGGTAAGTCGGGCTGCAGAGCCAATGGAATCTAACCAATCCGCTGCGGCACGGGCATAGCTAGCGGCATCCTCGGCCAGCGAGCCTCGGTTCCACAACGGGAATACAAACGCGAAAGTGACACCGACCAGGCAGCCGATCAACACATCCTGCCATCGCGCGACAGCTAGCTCGGTTGGATCAGTTCCACGAAGAGACAACATCAAGACGATGGTTGTGGTGAGTAGCCCGACTTGGCTCGCGTAGTTGACAGCAACCAGCGAGTAGGTGACTACTGCCGCGATCCCCACAGCAATCGACAGCCACAGGATGGAGTTGCCGCATACTGCGGCAACGGGGATGATCAGCGCGACTCCGAGGGTTGTTCCAATCGCCCGCGTCAGTACTCGCACAATTGTGGGCCCGACGTCAGGGCGCAGCAGCATCATCGCAGTGACAGCCACCCACGAGCTGTGCTCTAGATGCAGAGCTTGCCCAAGGAGCTCACCGACGACCGCAGCTGCTGCCATTCGACATCCGTGCCACAACGGTCGCGAACCCCAGCGAATCGAACGGCGAATGCGTTCGCGAAATGACAGCTTCTGGTGGCGGTGAGTTCGACGAACGTGTGAGCTACCAATGGCTGACTCGACGTTTTCTTCGATGTCGCTGAGGCCGTCTGCCAAGGCAATGGCTGTCTTGCTCGTGACTCGGCTGATTGTCTGGCTGGGTTGATCGCGTAACTCCTCGTTAGCTGCCCAGATGTCGACGAGGGAGGGTTGCCGGGTTCGTCTGACTGACCGGGACGCCGCTTCGAGTACTCGGGAGGCATCGGCGAATGCCGCGCGGGTGAGGGGGTCGGCAGCGGCATGTAGTCCCATGCGTTGGCGGGCGAGAAAGGCGCGACCCTCTAAACGAACCAAGTCAACGTTTGCCAGCAGTGCCGCATAGTGGCGTCGAGTGTCAGATACGAGGTCGGACTTTGACAAAAATTGATCGGCTGCTGCGACAGCTGCAGACGCCTCGGCCGACAGTTTCTGCGCCCTAGTGCTTCCAATGGCAATGCTGCGTGCAAGAGCGGCCGTTGTATCCAGGGCCAGGATCATCTTGCGCCGCTCTGGGAGATCGGCAATGACCGGGGACGCGAGAACTGTCGCCAGGGTCTGTAGGCCACCAGCGATCAGGATTCCCGACGCGGCGAGCAGCGACTTCTCAGGGGATAACGGCGCTATCAAATAGGTGGCCACCTGAAGTGCCCCGTAGAGGAAGACCTGCGGGGCGCGGGCATCGACGCCGAAACTAACGCCCGCTAGGAAGGCGAGCAGAGCCATGAGGCCAAGCACCCCAACACTTGAGCCTGATACCAGGCCAGCGACCACAGTCACCAGCGCTAGGAGTAGCGTCTGTGCCGCCATGGCGTGCCAGGTGGCTCTCGGCGACCCGCCCTTGTCCAGCAGCCCAACGAGCAATGCTGCGGTGGCGGCATTGATTCCAGCCTCGGTATCTGCGAGCAGGTAGCCGCCAACTAGGCAGAGCACAACCACAAGCCCGCGCCGCACGGCCGAGGTTGTCCGCAGCGATGAAACGTCAAATGCCACCGAGGCATTGACGATGCGAAGCGGAAGGTCCAACACGCCAGTGATTCTGGCTGCTATTCATCCCGCTAGCGAGTCCTATGGTGAGCCTGTGGGAAATGGCGAATCAAAATCGAGTAGTTGGCGCGCTCCGATAACCGCTTCTGGGCCAACTGGTGCGGACATGATGCGCAATTTCCTACTGATCCGCCGCGACCCGATCCTGTTTTTGAGCAACATGCAGGCCGCGCATGGGAATGTGCTGCAATTTCCGATCCCGCGCCCGGGGGTCTATCTGGTATCAGACCCGGATGCCGTCAAGGAGGTGTTGGTGACCAACGCTCGCCAATACTCCAAACGCACGATCCAGTACGACTCGCTGTCGTTGGTGACGGGTAACGGACTACTGACCGCCGACGATCCACCGTGGCGCGCCCACCGCAGTGTGCTGCAGCCGGCATTTCACCATGAAGCACTTTCTGGGATCGCAGAGCATGTGACACAGGCGGTAAAGGTCCGCGTGGACGAGTGGGAACAGCTCGACGGGTCGACCCCCCAAGATGTCGAGGCCGAGATGATGCAGACATCGCTGCAGGTGGTGGCTGGGGCATTATTTGGTTCTCAATGGAACGATCAGGCGAGGGGGATTACTGAAGCGACAGTGGTTGCCCTCGACGCTGTTGTGGCACGGGCGCGCAATCCGTTAGCCCCACCCCTGTCTTGGCCAACCCCAGGTGCCCGGAAGTTACGTCGCTCGATCGGCACACTCGACGATGCAGTTAGCTCGGTCCTTCGTACACGCAAACTGAATCCGGGAGAAGTTCAATCTCTGCCCGACGTGGTCGACCTCTTGTTGGCTTCTGCAGTTGATCCGGGCGCGCTACTAGACGATCAGGCGATTCGCGACGAGCTCGTGACCATGCTGGTTGCCGGTCACGAGACTGTCGGCAGCGCCATGACCTGGATGTGGTTTCTGTTGGCGAGCAATCCTGGCCCTGCCGACAGTCTGCACGCTGAACTCGACGCCGTGCTCGACAGGCGACTACCAAGACTTTCCGACCTTGAATCGTTGCCCTACACCCGCGCGGTTGTTGAGGAGACTCTGCGGCTCTATCCGCCAGCGTGGGTCATAACGCGCAAAGCTTTGGCTGATCAAGAACTCTCAGGGCATGAGATTCCGGCTGGCTCACTGATCATCATGAGTCCGTGGATCGTTCACAGGAACACGACGGCGTGGGACGCCCCGGAGCAGTTTCGCCCCGAACGGTTTCTGGACGGTTCCAGCAGTGCACGCAGGGCGGCTTACTTGCCGTTCGGAATGGGTGCCCGCCTGTGTATCGGACGCGATATGGCGCTGTTGGAGTGCACCTTGATCCTGGCGACTATTGCCAGCAGGTTCAGGCTGCAATTGCCGCTCGGGCATGAGGTGATCGCTTTGCCATCGGTGACCGTGCGTCCGACTGGCGGCCTTCCGATGTTGGTTGAACCGCGCTAACGGTTGAGCAAGCGGTTGATCGCTTGAACGAAAGTCGGGCGTTCGCGTGGGCGCTCAAGCATCTCTGGGGAGAACCAAGCCGATCGTCCGCGACCTGCTTCCTTGGCCGCATACATGGCCGAGTCTGCATCGCGAATGAGGTTCTCAACAGTGCGAGTCCCTGCGCGAGGCACCCCTGATGAGATAACTAGGCCGATGCTCGTGCCGGTCTTGGCAATTCCCTGTTCAAGTTCGACTGGTTCGCTGAGAGCCTCGATGATGCGCCTGGCGACCTCGTCGATCTCTTCGCGGCCCTCGACGTCCTCAAGAACAATGACGAACTCGTCGCCACTGACTCGGGCGACTGTGTCGCTGGAACGACATACAGCGCGCAGGCGTTTGGCGATGGTCACGAGGAGTCGGTCGCCAGCGAGGTGGCCGTGGGTGTTGTTGATCTCCCGAAAGCCGTCAAGGTCGCAGAACAGCAGGCCGACTTGGGTCTTGGTTCGCGCTGCGCGTGACAAGGCCTGAGTCAGACGGTCCTGGAGTAGAACGCGGTTGGGCAAGCCGGTAAGCGGATCATGAGTCGCTCGCCGTGTCAGGGCATTTTCGGCTTGCTTTCGCGTAGTGATGTCTACGTGGGTAACCACGGCTCCGCGTGAATCCGTGCCGAGCGCAACTGCGAACAGTTCGGTCCAGCGCCGCTTGCGACGGCGGACCACGCCGAACTCGATACGGAAGTCTGGGTACTTACCGTCGAGGAGCTCTTGGAAGTCCGCGATTGCTTGATCGTTGATGAGCTCGCGTAACCAATCGAGGTAGCTCGCACCGATCTGCGGCCCGGTGGACTCACCAGAGCCGGCCGGTCCCTCATTACGGTACTGGCGATTGACGGCGATCACTCGACCGCTTTCATCGATGACGCAGGTACGCCCAGGTAGTGATTCCAACACTGCCGAAGCGAACTCCGCACGATCATGCGCGGCCGTTTCTTCACGTTGACTCCGGGTGACATCGCGACTAACGAATACGGTGCCAACCACTTCGCCGGAGTCATCGCGAATGACAGATGCGGTGGAGTCGACGTGGATCCAGCCTTCAGATGCGAGTTGGCGAACGCGACCATCCCAGGCGCCCTGTGCAACCAGGAGCCGAAGACTGGCGATCTTGTCATCGCGGGAACCGGCATCGGTTTCCACCAGGTCCACGATCGAGATGCCGGTGACATCGTCGATTTTGAAGTCGTAGAGGTCCTGAGCTGACTGATTGGCAAAGACAACGTTGAACTCGGCATCGGTGGCTATCACTGCATCACCCATGCTGCGCAAGATCTGCGACTCAAAGAATTTCGGGTCAGGCGGTTTGCGGGGAGCGCTGCCATTGGCTTCAGCTACGGATGGCGCTTCCTCTTCGATGTGAACTGACCGGCGCGGGCTTTCTTCAAGTTCCGTGCCATTTCCAGTGGCTTTCCCAGTGGCGACGAGGTCGACCTCGTCCTGATAGCCGGTCGCGCCAGTCCTCTGCACTCCAGCGTCATCAGGGCGTTGGTAAGCGGCCATCCTTGCGCCACCGTCCCCTCTTCCAGGCGCCCTGCCTGGGGTTATTGTCCTCAAACCAATACGAACCTGATCTACAACTGTCCCCGAACCACTCTATTCCGTCAAGAGACAAATCCGAATCAGTGGCAGGATCAGCCAGGTGAGCGATACCACGCCAGTTCCCCGCGGATTAAGGGTTGCTGCTGCCTACGGCTGGCGAATCCTGATCCTGTCTGCCGTGGCCTATCTGGTGATTAGCCTGCTCGCACGGTTGGAACTTGTCTTTATTGCCCTATTTGTCGGATTAATCTTCACAGCGATTGTGGGGCCTATGGTGCGGTTCCTGAACAACTACATACCTCACTTTTTGGCTGTCACGTTGGGGATGTTGACACTTCTAGGTGTCATCGTCGGAATCATCGGGTTCATTACCAACTCGGTGGCTGGCGAGTGGGGAACGTTGGCGCAAGAGTTCTCCCAAGGCATTGGTCAGATCGAACGCTGGCTTGAAGGCCCCCCTTTCAATGTCCACGGAGAAGACTTCACGGTTTGGTACGACACGGCGCGCGTATGGGTCCTTGATCACCGGGGCGATTTCGTCAAGGGTGCCCTCGGCAGTGCTGGCACGGTTCTGGAAGGGTTTGCCGGATTCGCATTAGCGATTTTCAGTGCTGTCTGCTTTATCGGTGGTGGCGATGGGATTTGGAAGTGGACCATCGGGCTGTTCCCGAGGCAGACCAAGCCGCGCGTAGACGGCGCCGGTCACGTCGCCTGGGTCAGCTTCGCCGGATATGTCCGGGGAATCATCATCGTTGCCGCATCTAACGCCGTATTTGTGTGCGTCTTACTTCTGATTCTTGGTGTGCCGCTGGCAGTGCCGCTGTCGCTGTTGGTGTTCTTCGGAACCTTCATTCCACTTATCGGTGCTCCGATCGCGATGATCGTGGCTGTGGTCGTTGCGCTAGCCGGTAAGGGACCGGTCACAGCGCTGATCGTTCTGGCAGGAATCGTGTTGCTAGGCCAACTTGAGGGGCACGTCCTGCAGCCCCTTGTTATGAGTCGCGCCGTGAACATTCATCCGCTGGCTGTCGCTGTCGCTGTTGCTAGCGGTTCGATCTTGGCGGGTTTAGCCGGTGCTGTCATCGCTGTACCGGTCGTGTCAGTGATCTACGGCGTGAGCAAGTTCTGGATACAGACTTCGCCGCGGGATACCCCGCTTGGATCTGATCCCACAGGCACGGGCGCGGCACAATCGGCTACCGACCTGCCCCCGCTGACAGCTTGAGACGCGACTCAGGCAAGAACTGGGGTTAGCTAGAGACTCGCGCGATCGCTTGGTCGTGAATTCTGCCGTTGGTGCTCAACGCATTACCCGCGAGTAGTGCCGCAGTGTTGTCGAACCCGGTGACCTTGCCACCTGCTGCTTCCACGATGGGAACGAGAGCAGCGATATCCCACAGAGACAATTCCGGCTCCGCCGCGATATCCACAGCGCCCTCGGCGACTAAGAGATGAGAGTAGAAGTCGCCGTAGGCACGCGTTCGCCACACGTCGTCGGTGAGGCGCTCGAAAGCGCCCTCGGGCCAGGCCACCTGATCGGAGTACGAGACCGAGGCGTCGCGCATGTCGGAAACGGCGCTCACCGAGATCTTGCGAGGTTGACCAGTGTCGAGGCCAGGTATGGCGGATGCGGTCCATGCCGAACCTCCTTGAGATCCCCACCACCGCCGCCCGAGCGCTGGGGCGCTCACTACACCGACTACAGGGTCGCCGTCGACCACGAGCGCGATCAGGGTTGCCCATACGGGAACGCCGCGGACATAGTTCTTCGTTCCGTCGATTGGGTCGATCACCCAGACCCGCCCGGGTGGCATCTTTCCGTCGGTGAATCCGCCGTATTCCTCGCCGGCCACGATGTCATCAGGTCGGGCGACAGCAATCAGATCACGCAGCTTTCGCTCCACGGCTTGGTCGGCCTCGGTGACCGGGGTCAGGTCCGGTTTGGTCTCCACGTGCAGGTCGCTCGCCAGAAAACGACGCATGCTGATCACGTCGGCGGCGACCGCGAGTTCTAGCGCTAGGTCGATATCGGCGCTATAGGGATGGGCGATGGCGGCGGACTCCGAAGATGTTTGGCTGGACACAGTGCTAAACCCTAGATGGACAAGGCCCGCGACGAGTAGGTTCGGCAGTGTGTTGAATCTCCAGTTACTTTTGGCTTCATCTGAACCATTGGATCTGATCAACGGGCTGCCCGTGCACCCACTCGTGGTTCACGCGGCGGTCGTCCTGGTTCCGCTTACGGCGCTCGGGGCGATCTTGATGGCTCTGATTCCCAAGTTCAGCTTGCGATTCGGCATCCTCGTGTGGATCATGGCGGCCGTTTCAGTTGGTGCCGCAGTCCTCGCCGAGAAGAGCGGCGAAGAGTTCGCCAAGCGTGTCGGGCTACCAAGTAAGCACGCTCAGGCCGGTGAGCTGGTCAAGTACTACGCCCTGGCACTGCTGGCCGTCACGATGATCATGTGGTTACTTGATAGGCAATCGCACGGCCGCCGGGCGTTGTCGGGCAAGATCCTCGCCGCCATTGTGATTTTTGTTGCCCTCGCTGCTTGCTACGGGGTCTACCTTGCTGGCGATAGTGGCGCCAGGGCCGTGTGGACCACGATTCTTCGCAACCAGTAGAAGTTGAACTAGCTAGATTTCCTGCTCGGCGTTGCTGTGGCGATCCCCTGATTCGGTGCGCGCGCGCAGGATTCGGCGCAATGAGTCGAGGCGTTCAGCCGATGCGTGTCCGTTAGCTACCCAGGCGTCTAGCCCGCACTCTTCCTCATCGTGAGTACACCCGCGTGGGCAATCGTCGATGCCGCCGGTCATGTCCGAGAAAGCATTGACCACGCGGTTGGGGTCGACATGTGCCAGTCCAAAGGAACGAACACCCGGCGTATCGACGATCCATCCGCCCCCATCTAGGTGATACGCGACCACCGATGTTGAGGTATGGCGTCCCCTACCTGTGACGTCGTTGACCTTTCCTATTGCACGATCGGCTGAAGGAACGAGCGCATTCACAAGGGTAGATTTTCCGACGCCCGAATGTCCCACCATGACAGTGTGCTGATCTTTCAGCAGTGCGTGTAGCTCATCGAGGTTCGATCCACGCTGCGTGGTGATCGCTCGAACGTCGAAAGAGCGGTAGTTGGCAAGCAGGACAGTTGGGTCAGCCAAGTCTGACTTCGTGAGGATCAAGATCGGCTCGACGCCAGCGTCGTAGGCTGCGACTAGGCACCTGTCGATCAGGCCCTCGCGAGGGGGAGGGTCGGCCAGAGCGACGACGATCGCCATCTGTTGGGCGTTGGCGACGATCACCCTCTCGTAGGGGTCAGAGTCGTCTGCAGTTCGTCGCAAGGAGGTGGTTCTTGGATCAATTCTGACTAGGCGAGCCAGGGTGTCGGTCGCCCCACTTACGTCGCCGACGAGTCCAACGCGGTCGCCCACGACGGCTGCCTTACGCCCGAGCTCACGAGCCTTAACGGCGACGACGTGAGTGGCTGGGTCATCAGCCACAGCACAAGTGATGCGCCCCCTGTCGACTGCAGTGACCAATGAGTCCACCGAGTCGCTATGGGAGGGTCGTTGCTTGCTGCGTGGTCGTGACCGGCCGGTTGCGCGGTGGCGGATGTCGTCTTCGTCCAGGTCTCGTCGGCTCATGCGAGCTCTGAGTGGATCAAGGATTGCCATTGTTCGGCGAAGTTCGGAAGTGTCTTAGAAGTCGTGGCTATGTTCTCCACTTCCACTCCCTCGACAACCAATCCGATGATGGCGCCCAATGTGGCCATTCGGTGATCGTGGTAGCTGTGTAACCGCGCGCTGGTCAGGGCCTGTGGGTTGACGACGATGCCGTCGTCGACTTCCTCCGCAGCTCCGCCTAGGCGGTTGAGCTCAGTCACTATCGCTTCTAAGCGGTTGGTCTCGTGGCCGCGAAGGTGAGAGATCCCGGTAAGTCTGCTCGGTGAGTCGGCAAATGCGGCGACGGCGGCAATCGTGGGGACGAGCTCTCCGATGTCGTGCATGTCTATGTCGATCCCGTTGATCACCGCGGGTCCGGTGATCGTTAACCCCTCATCGGTCAGATCTACCAGGCCCCCCATCGCGCTGAAGACTTCACGAATTTGATCACCGGCTTGGGTTGTGTCCAAAGGCCAGTCTCTGACCGTGACCCGCCCACCGGTGACCATCGCGGCCGCGAGATAGACCGAAGCATTCGAAAGGTCAGGTTCGATAGCGAGCTTGCCAAGGTTGAGAGGTCGAGGCGCAACGGTCCAGGAATGCGGGACAGGCCCGGGGTCGATCGCACCGCCTGCGGCATTCACCATTTCAATGGTCATCTCGATGTGAGGCAGCGACGGCAGTTCTGCGCCGCTGTGAATGATGGTTGCACCCTTGGCGAACTTGCTCGCAGCCAATAGCAGGCCGCTGACGAATTGGCTGGAGGCCGAGGCGTCGAGTGTAATTTCGTCGCCCTCAATGTCTCCAGTGGACGTGAGCGCAAACGGCAAAGTCCCGCGGCCGTCGTCGTTGATGTTGACCCCGAGCGCACGAAGTGCCTCGAGGATCGGGGCGAGTGGGCGGTCGCGAGCGCCAGCGTCGCCGTCGAAGTGGGTCGTGCCGCGCGCGAGGGCGGCCACTGGTGGGACAAAGCGCATCACCGTTCCAGCGAGTCCGCAGTCGATTTGCTCCGCTGCTTGGAGTGGACCAGGTGTCGTGGTCACGGTGTGGCCGCTCACGCTCATCTCTACACCTAAGGCACGCAGGGCGTCAATCATGAGTGATGTATCGCGGGCGACAAGAGCGCCGGTGATGAAGCTAGGAGAATCGCTCAAGGCGGCGAGGACCAGCGCCCGATTCGTGATCGACTTTGAGCCGGGGACGCTCAGGGTGCCGGTGACTGGGCGCGTGGCTTTGGGCGCGCTCCACCAATCTGCGGTCGTCGTCTCTGGGATCGCGGGCACGCAATGAGGTTACCGCGCTGGTGGGAGTCGGCTTTGATCGTGGGAGTTCGAAGTCGCTGCGAGCTGGTCGGGTCGGATTGCTGGTCGGTGGTCGGTGTCGGGTGGGACAACTCGACACTGGCGCTTCGCGCCTCTGACGGTTACTCGTTGTCCCACCCGACACCGACCACCTTCGCGGCGCTTCCTTCGTTGGCGTTTCTTGGCAGGCGGGCGGGGGGCGAGGAGGGTGCGCGAGTGGAGGGAGGGATGGCAACTTGCGGTTGTTGGCGGTTTCGCTCTTTGGGATTGGTGGTGGTCGGTCGTCGGGGCTTGACACTGTTTGAGACCCTTGGTGTTGAACGCTGAGTAGATTGTTGGCACTTATGCGTAGTAACGGGGAGCGGCCGGGGGCGTCGCTGGTTTAAGCCGTCGACTGAAATTGAATTGGGGCTAGGTGTAATGAAGCAATCTCGGGTTGTTGGTTCTTGGCGATCGCGCTGTCTGGCTATTGCTACTGCCATGGCTTGCGCCTTGGTGATTGCTAGCCCAGCGGGTGCTACTGCTGGGGCGCAATCCAGCAGTGCTGGGCGCGCGGCTGCTGCCGACGCGGGGGCGACGCCTGCAGCGGGAGTTTCCCTGATTGGTGACACCCCGCCAGCAGCTCGCGGTGGAGATAAGTGGGGTTCTCGTCGGATTACCTATTCAAACGAGACGAAGTACCCCAATATTGTTGCGGCTGCAGTTAAGCGTTGGAACTCAGTGACCAAAGGCTTGCGCTTGAAGAAAGTCAAGGGCAAGGGTCAGATTCGGGTCCGAGCCAAGAACTGCCCGGCCAACACCACTCCCTGCGCTTATTACCCAAGCGGCGGGGGAGACGTCTACATGGGTAAGTACTGGAGCAAGCGGGGTTCATTCGCCGACGATCCAGCAGCGAGTTCGATGCAGTTCAACCTGCTTATCCATGAGCTCGGACACTCGATAGGGCTGACCCACCGCTCTGGATGTTCGATCATGCAACCAATCATCAATGCTTGGGAAGCCGAGTGCAGGGGATTGTTCGGTGCCCAAGGCTCTGGGTACTACGCCTGCGCACCACAAAAAGTCGATGTGGCGGCAATCGCTCAGAGGTATGGGACCAAGGCAGTCAAGGGAGCCGGTCGCTGCCGCACGCCGATCGTCCCAACTTCGATTGCCTCGCCAACCAAGTACTTCTTAAAGGCGACCGCCGTCAACTATCGCAGCGTGATTGCAGTGAAGATCAAGAACAGAAGCAAGGTGACTATGTATGGCTACTATCGAAATTTGACGATTTCGCCAATCTCGTCGACTGACCGCTATGGAACAACTACGTCGTTCTGCAACTATTCGAGCCAAGTAGGGGCCAACGAACGAGTGGTCCGTCCTGGTGGTTACGCGACCTTTAGCCTGCCGGTTTGTTCAACCAGCGGGGGAACCGTCGTACAGCGATTTCGGACTGAGTACTTTGATGGGTTCGCGACCCGCTTTGGCGCCGCCTTCAGTGTCACAACAGTCGTCGATCCCGAGCCCTACGGGTATTTCGAGGTAGGCCAGCCAGCGCCGGTCACCGGCGGCCAAGAGGTTGCGTTCACAACTGATGTCACAGACAACGGTCCGGTGACGTACTCGTGGAACTTCGGCGAACCTGCCAGCGGATCGCGCAACATCAGCGCGCTCAAGAACCCGGTGCACGTGTACGCATCCCCTGGCGACTACGACGTCACCCTCGTGGTCCGCGACACCGCAGGTCAGACTCTGACTCAGACGAGCCAGGTCTATATCAGCTTGCCGTGGAACTAGTTAGCCCGACTGAGGATGATCGATGGCGTTTGACGTGGACCTTGCCGACAGGCTGCGCGCGATGTTGGCAAATACCCCCAACCTGACTGAAATGGCAATGTTCGGCGGCCTCGCGTTCTTGATCAATGGCAACATGGCCGTCGCGGCAAGCAGTGAGGGTGGACTCATGGTCCGCGTGGATCCCGAGGAATCCGACGGCATTCTTGCCTCGACGAAGGCTCAGTCGATATCGATGCGTGGTCGTTTGATGAAGGGATGGCTGCGGGTCGAATCCGATGACCTGCTCACTGAGCAGCAGCTTGAAAAGTGGATTGATCTCGGCCGCAGCTTCGCCACGTCACTACCTGCCAAATGACAGTCCGCCGATAGCTAAGCCGACCCCGACCCCGACTCCGGTGCCGATTCCGACACCGCCGCCGCTGTCGAGGCTGATGACGATGGTGTGGCGGGGGTGACTGGGGATGGGATCGAGTTTCCGGCGGTGGTGCCGGGGTGGGTGCGAGCCGATGCGTTC
>Ga0105047_10008075_pt1 | contig 17632 bp, 15 predicted proteins | sample MAT04_FD_78384 | JGI IMG/M metagenome (GOLD analysis project Ga0105047, IMG submission 78384) | Freshwater microbial communities from Lake Fryxell liftoff mats and glacier meltwater in Antarctica - MAT-04 (megahit assembly) | ecosystem: Environmental > Aquatic > Freshwater > Ice > Liftoff...
CCACACGCGCACACCGCGAACCCGGAGGGAAGCACCATGCAGGTGATCGAGGAGGGCGACAAGAACGTCGTCTACGGAGGCCGCTTCACCGGCACGGTGACGCTCGAGATGTTGAACGCCACCCCGCCCGAGATCGACTCGAACGTCGACGGGCCCGACACCGCGCTCGTGCACTTCGCCGAAGGCGCGGTCACGTTCTGGCACTCGCACCCGGGCGGGCAACAGCTGTTCGTGGTGAGCGGTGACGCCCGCGTGGGCACCGAGGCCGACGGCGAGGTGCCGTTGCCGACCGGCACGTTGGTTGTCTGCCCCGCCGACGAGCCGCACTGGCACGGGGCGATGCCCGGCCGTGACACCACCCTGCTCGCCATCACCTGGGGCACCACCGAGTGGACCGACCGATCACCGGTCTGACATGAGCCACCACCCCGCCCCCCACGACCCGGCCCCGCACGACCCAGCGCCCTACGACGTGGCGATCGTCGGCCTGGGACCCACCGGGGCCACGCTCGCCAACCTCTGCGGGATGTGGGGGCTGCGCACCGTGGTGTTCGAGCGATCGACGGCCCCGTACCCCCAGCCCCGTGCTTGCCACCTCGACGCCGAGATCGCCCGGGTGTTCCAACACCTCGGCTTCGAGGACGAGTTGCACCGGCTACTCACGGTGTCGGCCGGTATGGAGTACGTCGATGCAACGGGCACCCGGCTGTTCACCTTCGAAGGTTTCGAGCGGGAACCTGTGCTCGGCTGGCACGAGGACTACGTGTTCGTGCAGCCGGAGATCGACACGATGCTGCGCGACGGCCTCTCGCAATACGCGCACGTCGAGGTGCGGCTCGGGGTGGATGCACCCGAGGTCGACGAGCTGCGCCGGGTGGCCCGATACGTCGTCGCATGCGACGGCGCCACCAGCGCGGTGCGCGAGCAGCTCGGCATCGAGTTGGCCGACCTCGGCTACGACGAGCGGTGGCTCGTGGTCGACGTGATGGTGCACGACCCAGCCGTACCGCCCCTGCCGACGATCATCCAGCAGGTGTGCGACCGGCGACGGCTGGCGACGTTCGTGCCCACGCACGGCAACCACCGTCGGTGGGAGTTCCGGCTGGCCGACGACGAACTGGTGCCCGACGTGTGGCGTCTGCTCGCGCCGTGGGGCATCGACACGGGCAACGCCGAGCTGGTGCGTGCCGCCAGCTACCGGTTCCATGCGCTCGAGGCCGAGCGCTGGCGTGAAGGCAACGTGCTCCTCGCCGGCGACGCCGCCCACCAGATGCCGCCGTTCATGGGCCAGGGGATGTGCAGCGGTGTCCGCGACGCTGCGAACCTGGCGTGGAAGCTCGCAGAGGTGATCCACGAGGGTGCCCCCGACACAGTGCTCGACAGCTACGAGGCCGAACGTCGACCGCACGCGGCAGCGGTGACCGCATTGTCGATCGAGGCCGGCCGCCTGCTCTCGCGTCTGGCCGTCGACCCGACCGCCGTCCCCGCCCCCGATCGCCCCGACCCCGCACGATGGTCGCGGCTGCCGGGTCTGGCGCTCGGTGGCGAGTTCCCGATCGGCCACCAACTGCCTCAGCCCGACCGCCTCGACGAGAGTCTCCCCGACGGATGGGTGTGGGTGGCGGTCGACGACTCGTTCGTCGCCCCCGACCACCGGCCGGTCGTGATCGAACAGCGGGCCACGTACGGCCGCCACGCGGTGCTCGCGCGCCCCGACCGCTACATCGCCGCCACCGCCTGACCCCGCCACGTTCGCGATGAGCGATGAGCGGCCCAGGCGCACTCACCTCTCATCGCGGTCTCGGATCCCACAACCGCGATGAGCGATGAGCGGCCCAGGCGCACTCACCTCTCATCGCGGTCAGAGGTAGCGGCTGGTCTCTTCGAACAACAGTGCTGCCGCGTCACCAGGGCTGCGTAGGTCGAGGTCGTCGTCGGGCACCTCCACGCTCACCGGCACGTGGCTCGGCAGCAGCTCCATGAACGCACGGAGGTCGAACTCGCCGTCGCCGGGCGGCTCGCGGTGGTGGAGGCAGTCCTGCACGTAGTCGTCGAGCACCGGATCGAGGGGGCCGTCGTTGAGCTGGATGCTGAACACGAGCGCCGGGTCGAGCCCGGCGAGCGACAACAGCCCGGCGCCACGGAACACATGCCACGAGTCGACGCAGATCCCGACGTTCGGGCGAGCCGCCCGGTCGACCAGTTCCGCTGCAGCGGCAGCGTCGCCGATGTCGGTGAACGGGAGGAACTCGATCGCGAGCGAACAGCCGAACGGGGCGATCCGGTCGGCCACTGAGCCGAGCCACTCGCCAGCAGCAACGCGATCGACGGCACCGCCGAACGGCGGGATCGTCTGGATCCGGTCGGGGCGATAGGTGGCAACCAGGTGCACGAAGGTGTCGAGCTGGGCGTCACCGAAGATCGGCAGCGCCTCGAGCTCGGCGACACGGGTGTCGTGTTCGGCCAGGATGCCCAGCAGATCGTCGTCGCTGCGCCCCGCTGCCCGCTGCTGCGACCAGTCGCCCACGTACATCCCGAACCCGGCGAAGCCGGCGTCGTGGGTGGCCGCCGCCCGCTCGACGAAGGTGGCGTTGCGGATCGAGAAGTGGGCGAGCACCACCTGGCGGGTCATGGCGCCATGCTGGCATGGGCATCAGGCCGGATGCAGGATCACCGGGCAGCGCTTGATGCCGTTGATGAAGTTGCTGCGCAGCCGCTCGACCGGCCCGGCGAGCTCGACGTGGTCGACCCGACGCACGAGCGCCTCGAGGAACACGCGGGCCTCGAGGCGCGCCATCCACTGCCCGAGGCACAGGTGGGGCCCGCCACCGCCGAACGTGACGTGACGGTTCGGCGTGCGGCCGACGTCGAACGTGTAGGGATCGGTGAACTGCGCGGGGTCGAAGTTCGCGGCGACGTACCACGTGACCACCTTGTCGCCCGCGGCGATCGCCTGTTCGCCGATCTGGGTGCCGGCCGTGGCCGTGCGCCGGAAGTGCACCTGGGGGCACGCCCATCGCAGTACCTCCTCGACCGCAGTGTCGATCAGATCGGGCTCGGCCCGCAACCGGGCGAACTGCTCGGGATGCCGTGCGAGCGCGATCAACGCCTGCGTCAGCGCGTGCCGCGTGGTCTCGTTGCCGGCGATCAACAACAGCAGCAGGAACGTGCCGCGCTCGCGCTCCGAGAGCGGCACCCCATCCACCGTGGCATCCGCGAGCACGGTGATCACATCGGCGGCGGGATCGGTGCGGCGGGCCGCAGCCAGCCGCTCGAAGTGGTCGAACACCTTCAGCGACACCGGGCTCCGGAACGGCAGCAAGCGGTAAGGATCGGTGTCGGCGCGGTCGGACACGTCGCCCACCTGCTCGTCGACGTAGTCGGGATCGGCGTTGTAGACGATCTGATCCGCCCAGTGGAACAGCTGCGGCGCGTCGTCGTGCGGTACACCGAGGATGTCGACCAGCATACGGATCGGCAGTTCGCGGGCCAGACCGGCCACAGCATCGAAGGGGCCCGCACCGACGACACCGTCGAGCAGGCGGTCGATCAATCGGTTCGCGCCTGCCGAGTAACGCTGCATCGTCTGCTTCGAGAACGCCGGGTTCACCAGCTGACGCAGCCGCGTGTGGCGCGGCGGATCGGTCTCGAGCATCGTCCGTCGTGCGGCGATCGCATCGGGTGCCATCTCCTCGATCTCGGTGCCACCGAGCTCGCTCGAGAACGTGCGCCAGTCCTTGTGCACGTCGACCACGTCCTGCCACCGCGTGAGCGACCAGAACCCGGCGCCGTGGTGGCCGTTGTGCGGCCCCTCGGCCACCCACGCCACCGGTGCCTCGCTGCGGAAGCGGTCGTACGCAGCGAAGGGCACCCCGCGCTCGTAGACGTCGTGGGACACGATGTCGAGCTCGGGGATCGACTCGTGCCGCGGCTCGGATCCGGCGTTCATGCGCACCTCACCCGGCCAACGTATCCGTGCGCGTACCATCCACCCGTGCCGAAGGTTCGGTGCGAAGGAGGCATCGGCGTGCGAGCCGTGATGGTGCTGAGCGAGAACTGGGCGATCGTCCGACCCGACGACCTGGGTGCGGTCGTCGACCTGGGTGCGGTCGTCGACCTGGCCGTCGCCGCCGGGGTCGACACGGTGATGCTGCGCCTGCCTGCCGCCGGCTGGACATCGGTGTGCTTCAAGCCGAACCACTACACCGACGACGTCGACGAGGTGCTGGCCGTGTGCGAGCGAGTGGTCACTGCGCTGGCGTGAACCACCGGTTGACGGGCAGATGGTCGCAATGGTCTAGAGTCCAGACCAATGACGACGATGCTCATCGGCAACCGGATGTCGGAGGAAGTGGCGGCGCACTTCCGCGATCTCATTCACAGCGGCGAGCTCGCGGTGGGCACCCGTCTGCCGCCGCAGCGCGAGTTGGCAAAGGCGCTCGGGGTCAGCCGACAAGCGGTGTTCGAGGGGCTGGGTGAACTCGAGACCGAGGGCTACGTCGACACCCTGCGCGGTGCCACCGGCGGCACGTTCGTCCGCGAGCTGCACCTTCCCGCCGAGCGCTGGCTCGAGCGGTTGCGGCAGAGCATCCAGACGTTCGAGGACGTGCTCGACTTCCGCATCGGCGTCGAGCGTCAGATCGCCACGCTCGCTGCCCGGCGCCATACCGCGGTCGATCTCGATGCGATGCGTCATGCCGTCGACGAGCTCGCGTCGTCCACCTCGCTGGCCGCCTACCGCTCGGCCGACGCAGCGTTCCACCGGGCGCTCGGTCGAGCAGCACGCAACGAGTTCCTCGAGCGCGCCGTTTTCGACGCCCGGGCGAAGCTGTTCTTCCCGGTCGACCAGCTCGACTACGAACCCACGACGGCAGCCACCGCCCGCGAACACGCAGCCATCATGCGCGCTGTGCAGCGCGGCGATGCCGCGAACGCAGCCCGGGCGGTCACCACCCACCTCGAACACACGCGAGCGAAGCTCCACTCGATGCTCGCCCACACCACACCACCGACCGGCACCACACCACCGACCGGGCGGACCGCTCGGCGCACGAAGGGAAAGTCATGATCATCAGTCACGAACACAAGGTCGCGCTGGTCACCGGCGCCGGCTCCGGCATCGGCCGTGGGATCGCCCTGCGGCTCGCCGCCGATGGTGCCGCGGTGGCATGCACCGACGTGAACCTCGACGGTGCCGCCGAGACCGTGCGCCTCCTCACCGAGGCGGGTGGCCGTGCGATCGCCCTCGTGCTCGATGTGCGCGACCGCGCCCAGGTGGAGTCGGCGGTGGCCGCAACGGTCGAACAGCTCGGTGGCCTGCACCTCGTGGTGAACAACGCCGGCGTGGTGACGATGAGCGATCTCGACCACCTCACCGACGACGAGTGGGACTTCGTGGTCGACGTGAACCTCAAGGGCCAGTTCATCGTCGCCCAAGTGGCCTCGCGTTCGATGCCCGACGGCGGCGCGATGGTGAACCTCTCGACAGTGGAGGCGGCGGTGGTCGTCAGCTCGTCCGGTCACTGCCAGCCCCACTACAACGCCTCCAAAGGCGGAGTACCGATGCTCACCAAGGCGCTCGCCGTCGAGTTGGCGGCCAAGAACATCCGCGTCAACTGTGTCGCACCCGGGCCGATCAACACCCGCTTCAGCGGCGGCGACATCACCGGCCCCGAGGCGATGGCGTTCATGCGACAACGCCTGCTGGTCGACCGGGTGGGCGAACCCGACGACGTCGCCAACGCCGTGTCGTTCCTGCTGTCGGACGCAGCCTCGTTCATCTCGGGGGTGCAGCTGCCCGTCGACGGCGGATGGCTGACGCGATGAGCGCGTTCACACCGCTGACGATGGACGACCTCGTCCAGCAGGGGTACGACACGGTGATCGTCTGCGCGCCCGACATGACAGGGCGCCTGGTTGGCAAACGGCTCACCCCGAACAAGTTCGCCGAGTTCCTCCAGCGTGGTATCGCGCTCAGCTCGTGCACGTTCGGGTGGGACGTCGCTCAGGACATCGGACTCGAGGTGCCGTACACCGGGTGGCACACGGGTTGGCGCGACTTCCTGCTGCTCGCGGACCTGGCGACGATGCGGCCTGCTGCCTGGTTGCAGCACACCGCGATCGTGCTCGCCGACATCGTCGAGGAGCACGACCGCTCACCCGTCGAGATCGCTCCGCGCCAGATCCTGCGCCGCCAGATCGAGGCGCTCGGCGGCGACGGCCTGGCGGCCGACGTCGGCACCGAACTCGAGTTCCATCTGTACACCGACGGTCTCGACGACCTCCGCCGCCGCAGGTACCGCGACCTCACCCCGAGCACCACCTTCCACGCCGACTACACGGTGCAGCAGGTGAACGCGTGGGAGCCCTTCTTCCAACGGCTCCGCACCTGCCTCGACGACTCCGGCCTCGACGTCGAGATGAGCCAGGGCGAATGGGGACTCGGCCAGTGGGAGATCAACCTCACCTATGCCGACGCGCTCGACATGTGCGACCGGCACACGATCTTCAAGCTCGCCGTGAAGGACGTCGCCGCACAGGCCGGGATGGCCGTGACCTTCATGCCCAAGCCCACCGCCGGCGAGGTCGGCTCGTCGTGCCACGTGCACCTGTCGCTTCGCGACACGAGTGCCGCGAGCACCGAGCCCACCGCTGGCGACAGCGCGCACCCCTTCTTCGACCCCGCCGCACCCGACCACATGTCGACCACGATGCATCACGCGATCGGCGGCGTGCTCGCACACGCCGTACCGCTGATGGCCTGGTACGCACCGACGATCAACGCCTACCGGCGCACGAACTCGGGCGACTTCGCCGGCCACGGCGCCACCTGGGCACTCGACAATCGAACGGTGTCGTGTCGCGTGCTGGGCACCGGTGCATCGTCGATGCGCCTCGAGTGGCGTGTACCGGGCGCCGACGTCAACCCGTACCTTGCGGTGGCGGGCGTGATCGCCTCGGTCCGCTCCGGCATCGCCGACAGGATCGATCCGGGCCCGGCCCGCACGGGCGACGCCTATCAGCAGGATGCAACCCCGTTCCCGCAGCACCTCGGCATCGCCGCCGAGGAGTTCATCGCCAGCCCCTTCGTCGTCGAGGCGTTCGGCGCCGCAGTGGCCGAGCAGTACGGCCTCACCGCCCGCTACGAGTGGACACGGTTCCTCGACGCGGTCACCGATTGGGAACTCGATCGCTACTTCGAGGTGATCTGAGACATGACGCTCGTGCCACGGGGAGTGCTCCCCGAGCAGACCGACCGCATCGACGGCGAGCGTCGGCGCCCCGACGGCGTGCTCGACGGCCCGTCACTCTGCGACCCGTCGACCGGCGAGGTGCTCCAGCCCCGTCGCGAGACCCTCGCCACCGAGGTAGACCGCGCCATCGCCGCGGCCGCACGTGCGCACCACGAGGGAGTATGGGCCGATCTCGACGCGGATGCCCGCAGCGAGTGGCTCGAACGGATCGCTGCCGAACTCGATGGCCAGGCGGACCGCTCCGGTGATGCCGTGGCGATCGCCGAGTCGAGCGGATCGGGCGTGCCGATCGCGATCACGCGGATGTTCGCCGGTTCACTGGCCGGTGCGTTCCGCGGTGCGGTCGCCCAGCTGCAGACCGGCTCGACCCGCACCGAGCTCCCCGGGCCCGTGCGACCCGTCGAGCTGTTGCGGTTGCCATGGGGCCCGGCCGCCGTCCTCGTGCCCTGGAACGCGCCTGCGGCCATGGCCGCGGGCAAGGTCGCGATGGCACTCGCCGCCGGGTGCCCGGTGCTGTTGAAGCCACCGGAATGGGCGCCGCTCGGATGCAACCTCCTCGCCGATGCGATCGACCGCGTCGGCCTGCCCGCCGGCGTGTTCCAGATGGTGCACGGCGGCCCGGCCACGGGGGCGGCGCTCACCGGCGACGGCCGTGTGAAGGTGATCACCTACACCGGCAGCCTCACCGCGGGGCGGGCGATCGCCCGTGCCGCGGCCGAGCACTTCACCGCGCTGCAGCTCGAGCTGGGCGGCAACAACCCGGTCATCGTGCGCGCCGACGCCGACATCGACGCCACCGCAGCCGCGCTGGCCTCGGGCATGCTGAAGCTCAGCGGCCAGTGGTGCGAGGCGCCCGGCAAGGTGCTGGTGGCCCGCAGCCGCCACGACGAGCTCGTCGATGCGCTGCGCGACCACCTCGGCCGATGGCGGATCGGGCATCACCTCGACGACGCGACGCAGGTCGGTCCGCTCTCGCACGAGATGCACCGCACCCGGCTCGACGCGCAGATGGCCGACCTCGAGGCGGCGGGCGGTACCCAGCTGCCCGCCGGTGAGCTGCCCGACCTGCCGGGTTGGTTCTGGGTACCCCGACTGGTCGTCGGCGCGGATGCAGCAGCATGCGTCGACGAGCTGTTCGGGCCGGTGGTCACACTGCACCCCGTCGACGACGACGATGCGGCCGTCGCCGCAGCCAACGACACACCGTTCGGCCTGGCGGGCTACGTGTTCTCCGCCGACCTCGACGCAGCGCAGGCGCTCGGCCGGCGCATCCGCTTCGGCGAGGTGAAGATCAACGGCACCAGCGTCATCGACCTCACCCCCACCAGCACGCAGAGCTTCTGGGGGCTGTCGGGCATCGGCGGGCACGGCAATGCCGAGGTGTTCCGGTTCTTCACCGGCTCGCAGATCGTCGGCGTCGACCACCCCGACGTCCCCATCTGATCGCTCAGCGGGTCGTGCCCGGATCCCGCGCCACCGGACGGCAGCATGCGACCCCTGGTGTCAGCTGGATGCGACCTCGTCGAGGAACCAGTCGAACAGACGGATCGCCTGCTGCTCGGCGACCGCGCCGTTGCGCCGGAAGCCGTCCATCACAGCCTCGGGCGTGGCGCCCAGCGAGGCGACGTAGCCAGGAGGGCATGCAGCCACCCAGTCCCCCACCAGCGCCTCGGTGGCCTCGGGGTGGAACTGCACGCCCATCGTTCGGCCGAGGCGGAACGCCTGGGTGCACAGTTCGTTGCGCGCCAGCTCTTGCACGCCATCCGGCAGGAGACAGCGGTCGCCGTGCCACGTGAACCAGGGGCCGGGCGCGATCACGTCGGGCAGATCGCTCTCGTACTCGTACCACCCCACCTCCGAGGCGGGCGCCTTCTCGACGGTACCGCCGAGCGCCACCGTCATCGCCTGAGCGCCGAAGCAGATGCCGAACACGGGCACACCGCTGTCGTGGGCCTGTTGGAGCATCGCGATCTCGCGGTCGATCCAGGTGCCGATGACGTCGCGCTCGTACACGCCGTGCACCGAGCCGAGCGGCACCACGAGATCGAAGCCGGTCGGGTCGGGGTACGGCAGGTGGTTCTCGGCCGACCCCGGTGTGAGCACCACGTGCACCACGGTCTCGTAGCCGCGGGCGACGAGGTGCTCGCCGATCAGACCGGACGGACCGTCGGGTTCGTGCTGGACGACGAGGGCGTGCATCGGGCCACGGTACCCGCGATCGTTCGGGTCCGAACGACCGCGGCGCCGTCGTTACGATCGCCGCCATGGCGACCATCGGAGAGTTCATCACCCTGGCCGAGCTCGAGTTCGATCCATACCCTGCGCTCGCCCGGCTGCGCTCCGACGAACCGGTCTCGTACGTGCCCGACCTGGGCATGTGGCTGGTCACTCGTTGGGATGACGTACAGCATGTGCACGACCGATCCGATCTGTTCACGTCGGCGACCGAACCGAGCTGGTTGAACACCGTGCTCGGCACGAACATGCTCGGCAGCGACGGCGCCGAGCACCGCCGCCTGAAAGATGCGTTGCAGCCGAGCTTCACGCCCACGGCGACCGGGCGGTGGGTGGCCGAGCAGCTACCGCAGATCTGCGACGAACTGATCGACGCGTTCGACCCTGCCGGCACCGACCTGATGACCGCCTACGCGGAGCCGATCGCCGTCCGCGCCCTGCAGGACTCGCTGTCGTGGGACAACGCGAGCTGGCAGCAGATCGGCGAGTGGACCCGTGGTGTCTGCACGGGTCTCGCCAACTTCGCGAACGATCCCGAAGCGGCCCGGGTGGCGGCCCACGCGAACGCCGAGTCGGGCGCCTCGATCATGGAACGGGTGGTGCCACACCTCGCCTTCACCGGTCTCACCCCCGACGAGATCGTCAACAACGTGCGGCTGTGCATGTCGGGCGGCATCAACGAGCCGCGAGACGGCATCGCGCTGGCGGTGTGGGCGCTGTCGAGCCATCCCGAAGCACTCGCCGATTGTCGCGTCGACGACGCGTTGTGGCGCAACGCATGCGAGGAGCTGTTCCGCTGGATCTCGCCGGTCGCGACCTCGACGCGCCAGACCACGACCGACGTCGAGGTCGCCGGCACGGTGATCCCTGCGGGTGCGCTGGTGGCGGCAATGATCAGCTCCGCGAATCGCGACGAGCAACGGTGGACCCACCCCGACCGCTACGACGTGCACCGCAAGGAGGGTCCGCACCTCGCGTTCTCGACCGGCGCGCACGTGTGCCTCGGCGCCTGGCTCGGTCGCAGCACGGTCCGCGTCGCGGTGCAGCGTCTGTTCCAGCGGTGTCCCGGCCTCCGACTCGCCGGTGATCCGGCGTCCGTCGAGATCCGCGGCTTCGAGTTCCGCGGACCGGTTCGGCTCGACGTCACGTCGTGACGCGCACGTCCCCGCCGACGCAGGGCGGACACGTGGCGCCCGGACGAGGAGTGGCGGCCTGCTGAGGAGGCCCGGTTCGGATCAGGAGCGGCGGAGGATCGAGTCGATCGTCTGGCGCGCTGCAGTTCCATCGCCGAACGGGTTCACGGCCTTTGCCATCTGCTCGTACGCCACCGGGTCGTCGAACAGCCGTGTGACGCTGGCGACGATGTCGTCGGGACGGCAGCCGACGAGCTCAGCGACACCGGCCTCGATGGCCTCGGGCCGCTCGGTGCTGTCGCGCATCACCAGCACCGGCTTGCCGAGCGACGGGGCCTCCTCCTGCACCCCGCCGGAGTCCGAGAGGATGAGCGTGGCGCGCGCCATCGCCTGCACGAACTCGTGGTGCGGCATCGGCTCGCCGAGCTGCACCCGAGGGTGCTGACCCAGCAGGGGCACCACCTCGGCTCGCACGCGTGGGCTGCGGTGCATGGGGAACTCGACGACGAGGTCGGGATAGCGCTCGAGCAGGCGCAGGATGGCCTCGCAGATGCCGCGCATCGCCTCGCCGTGGTTCTCGCGGCGATGCGCCGTGACGAGGATTCGCCGACCACCGCTGTGCTGCGGCTGCACCCCGAGCCGATCGAGCGTGAGGAACAGCGCGTCGATGCCGGTGTTGCCCGTGATGTCGATCGCGGCGTCGGTGACACCCTCGCTGCGCAGGTTGTCGGCAGCACGAGCGGTGGGCGCGAGGTGCAGATCGGCCAGCCGACCCACCAGCCGCCGATTCATCTCCTCGGGATACGGGTTGAATCGGTCGTCGGTCCGCAATCCGGCCTCGACGTGGGCGACACGGATCCGGTCGTAGAAGCCGGCGAGCGCGCCGACGAAGGCCGTGGTGGTGTCGCCCTGCACCAGCACCCAGTCGGGCCGGTGATCACGGAACCGCTTCGACAGCCCATCGAGCGCGGCTGCCGCCACCCCGCTGATCGTCTGGTCGGGGGTCATCACCTCGAGGTCGAGGGTGAGTTCGATCCCGAACCACTCGATCATCGAGCGCAGCATGTCGTCGTGCTGGCCGGTGCTGATCACATCGATGCGAAGCCCGGGCCGTGCGGCGGCCTCGATGATCACCGGGGCGAGCTTCACCGCTTCTGGACGAGTGCCGAGGACGACGGCGAGCACGAGGGGGTCGCTCATCATCGCTCCCGGTAGCGGGGGATCAGGCGGGCACGCAACGACAGGGCGAGGAACCGTGCACCGGTGGTGAGGTAGCGCGTGAACAACCTCCGTGGCTCCTGGCGCAACCGGTACACCCACTCGAGGCCGCGGTCCTGCATCCACTCGGGCGCCCGCCGACGCAATCCGGAGAGGACGTCGAAGCTGCCACCGACACCGATGGCGACGGTGCAGCCGAGCAGATCCCACTGGTCCTCGATGAACTGCTCCTGGCGCGGGACGCCCATGCCGACCAGCAGGATGTCGGGGCGAGCAGCTGCCACGACCGCCGCTCGTGCCGGGGTCTCATCGGCGGAGAAGTACCCGTCGGCCCAGTCGATCTGGAGGTCGGGGTGTTCGGCGCGCATGCGCTCACCAACGGTGTCGACCACCTCGGGCGTGCCCCCGAGGATGAAGACCCGCAGGCCCTCCGCGGCGGCGACGGCGCAGAGGCGCCCGATCATGTCGACGCCTGCGACGCGCTCGGGAAGTGGTCGGCGCAACCATCGCCCCAGCCACACGATCGGCTGACCGTCGACGACGTTCAGCGTGGAGCGGTCGACGAAGGACTGCAGCCTCGTGTCCTGACGCATCATCATCAGGATCGCCACGTTGACGGTGGTCACCCACCCTCGTTCGCCGCGCCGGCACCGATCGACGATCGCGGCGACGGCCTCCTGCTCGGTGAGGGCGTCGAAGTGGCCGTTGAGCAGGTGCACCCGTGGGGCGGCCGTGTCAGACACCGGCCCGGCTCCAGGCACGCTGCAACAGGGCAGCGTCGACGAAGAACTTGGCCGCCCAGTTCGGGAAGCTCATCGGGGCGTACCTTCCCCACACGGGGTACGACCCGGCGATCGCCCCACGCATTCCCGGCTCACGATCGTCGAGGTCCTGATGCGACATGACGAACCTCAGCGACCGTTCGGCCGCGTCGCGCCACATGGTGTCGCCGGTGCGGTCGAACCACTTCGCCCACACGATCGCGAACTGCGCGTTCCCCGTGAGGCACGCGTACCGCGCCCGGGCCTGCCCATCGGCGTCGATCTGGCCGGGGAGGAAACCGTCGTCGCGCAGCAGGCAGCGGGCGGCGGTGGCACATCGCTGCCCGGCGTTCACATAGCTGTCGTCGCCGAGCAACCAACCCGACTCCTGCAGGCCGCACGTGGTGTACGAGAGGTTGTGGGTGTAGGGAACGTCTCCAGCCACGAATGCAGCATGGCGGAAGAAGCCGGCCGACGTCTGATCGTCGCGGGCCCAATCGAGATTGGCCCGAGCGACTCGCTCGTGGCGCTCGTCGCGAGCCACCTGATCGAGCACGACGAGCGCCCACGCCGTGCGGGCGTTGTAGACGTGTGGCGTGTCGAGGTGTTCATGGGTGGTCCACCGGCCGTTGTCGTCGGCCACGTCGACGAGCCAGCGGCCAGCGCGGACCGCCGCTTGCAGCAACGCGTCGTCACCGGTGCGCTCGTACGCCCGGACCAACCCGAACAGCACCTGGCCCGTGTCGAACACGATGCCGCGGTCGCCGTAGGCCGGGTTGGCGATCGATCCGTCGTCGTTCTGGACCGAAGCCAGCCAGCGAGCGATCTCGATTGCCCGCTCGTGATAGCGAGGCTGTTGCAGGTCGTCGGCCGCCCGGAACAGGGTGCTGACGATGTAACCAGAGGTCTCGCGGTACGCAGGTTTCCAGCCCCCGCGAACGCTGTAGCCATAGCTCACGCCCTGGCGACTGGTGCGATCGTGGGCGCGTTCCAGCCATTCCAACGCTGCGAGCAGGTGCACGTCGAGGGATGCGTCCGAAACCGATGGTTTCCGCACATCCTGCGCCGCCCGCCGCACGAAGTGGAGGATGTCGCTGACCACTGTGGAACAGAGTACCCGCTTTCGTTCTCACACCCACATGATTGCCACTCGAGCAGCATGCAAGACCTCAGAGCGTGAGATTCTTCCCGAAGTTCCTGCGCCGTTCTCGAGCAGATCCTGACCCGTGACACACAAGGCGGTCGTTCGGGCCCAAACGATCGCGTGGTCCGTTCTGCTACCTTGCCGATCCATGGCGAATCGACGCATTCGGGTGATGTGGAGCGACCTCAACGGCCTGTCGCACGGTCGGTACGTGCCCGAGCGGCGCATCCACGAGCACGGCCACCATGCGGTCACCACGCTCACGATGGGCATCGACCGTGAGATCCTGCCCGTCGCCGGGTACGCCGCCGACGTCGGCTTCCCCGACCTGTCGACGGTGCCGTTGCCCGAGACCCGACACCCGGGCTGGGAGATCGACACCGATGTGATGATCGCCGACCTCGAGTTCGCCGGCGGCCCGCTCGCGCTGTCGCCGCGCAGCGCGCTCAAGCGGGCGGTCGAGGCATGGCGCGCCCTCGGCTACGAGCCGATGATCGGCTACGAGCTCGAGTTCTACGTGATGCGCCCCGACGCCAGCGCTCCCGGTGGCTACGGCCCACTCGATCTCCCGTCGCACCGCGTGTACGGCGTCGGCTTGGGTGGCGTCGATCCCGAGCTCACGTTCGCCCTGTTCGACGCGGCCGAGAAGAGCGAGCTCGACGTCGAGGGCATCATGGCCGAGTTCTCCCCCGGACAGATGGAGATCAACCTGAAGTACGGCCCGGCGCTCGACGCCGCCGACCGTGCGTTCATGGCCAAGGACATGGTGCGCGAGGTCGCCCATCGTCAGGGGTACTGGGCCACCTTCATGGGTCGGCCGATGGCCGACGCTGTCGGTAGTGGCCTGCACATCAACTTCTCGCTGATCCCCACCGGTGGCGGACGCAACGTGTTCGACGACCCGTCGGGCGAGCACGGCATGTCGAGTCTCATGCGCCAGTGCATCGGCGGCCTGCTGGCCCACTACGAGGGACTCGCGGCCCTGTCGGCGCCCACGGTCAACAGCTACAAGCGACTCATGCCGGGCATCATCGCCGGCTACTGGGCCAACTGGGGCCTCGACAACCGGATCAGCACGATGCGGGTGCCGGGCGAGCGGGGCGAGGCCACCCGTATCGAGAACCGCATGCCGTGCGGTTCCGCGAACGTGTACCTCGCCGCCGCGGCGATGCTGAACGCAGCGCTGCTCGGTGTGGTCGACGGCCTCGACTGCGGCAAACCGCAACAGGGCGACGGCGACACCGAGCCGAACACCGACCGCCACACACCGCACATGCTCGCCGACGCACTCGATGCGTTCGAGGCCGACAGCGTGCTGTGCGAGGCGATGGGGCCCGACCTGGTACGCGCTTACCTCGCCATCCGCCGTGACGAGGTGCGCCGCTGGGACGAGACCGGCAACGACTGGTCGGTCGAGCACGTCACCGACTGGGAGCTCGCGGAGTACCTCCCCTTCTTCTGACCGCCGGCTGCTGACCGGCTGCATGACCGGTCGACTGCTGGCAGGCCGGCCGATCGCGACGACTCGTTGTCGTTGCACGATCGTCGTAGAGTCGCCTCCCATCGACGTCGAACTCACCGCCGGCGCCTCCTACGCTGTCGAGGTCTTCTGTTCGGCGGGCCAGTCGATCCTCGGCATGACGATCGGGTACATCCCGGCTGCGCAGGCGTTCATCCCGTACACGGGCGGCCAGCCGCGTGCGCTCGACACGCGCGACCCCGGCTTCACGAAGTTCACTGCCAACGAAGAGCGCGTGATCGACCTGTCGAGCCGACGATCCCCGCTGCTCGGGCGGCCGTCATCAACCTCACCGCGGATGCCACCAATGGCGGCGGCTTCCTGTCGGCGTATGCGGACGGCATCCCGTGGCCCGGCAACAGCACGGTCGACTACTCGGGTGCCGGCCAGACGGTGGCCAACGCCGCAGTGGTCACCATGGCAGCCGGCAGGATCAAGGTGCGCGCCGGCGTGAACGGTGCGCACGTGATCGTCGACGTCATCGGGTCGCTGCTCTGACGGTCGCGGCCGGCTCAGACGCCGGCCGCCACCTTCGACTCGCCAACGGCGTTCGTCCGTTGGGCGAGCACCACGCCCAGCACCACCACGGTGGCACCAGTGGCCTCGAGGGCGCTCACGTGCTCGCCGAGGAACACCGCCGACCACGCGATCGCCAGCACGACCTCGAGGGTCATGATCATCGCCATCACCCCCGGCGCCAGGTGTCGCAACGCCCGGAAGAAGCACACGGTCGCGGCCACGGTGGGGATGAGCGCGAACAGCGCCACCTCCAACACGAGCCGTTGGCCCTGCGGCACCGTGAGGCCGTCGACGAGCACGAACGGGGTGAAGAACGCCGCCGCGCCGAGGTTGATCCATCCCGCACTCACCACTCCGTCGATGCCGGCCGGGACCACCCGTTCGTTGAGGATCATGTACACCGCGAACAGCACCGCCTGACCGAGGGCGAGCACCACGCCGGACACGCTCACGGTGTCGACGCCCGTGAACATCTCGGGCACCGTCAACACCACACCGGCGGTGATGACCACCAGCGCAGCAATGGTGACGGTGTCGAGCGGGCGCCCGAGCGCGGCCGAGCCGAGCACCACGAACGCCGGGTACAGGTACACGAGCACGATGTACACGGATGCGTCAAGACGTTCGAGCGCGAGGAAACCGACGACCACCACCACACCCATCAGCACACCGAGGCCGAACAGGCGCGCGCGCGGGACCGACATCGGGTCGGGCCCACCGCGCCGATGCCAGATGCGCAGCGCACTCCACAGCACGATCGTGGCGAGCACGAACCGCCAGAACAGCAGCGAAGCCACACCCAGGGCACCCAGCAGGCCCTTGCCCACCACCGACGACAACGAGAACGCGAACGCGCTGGCGATGGCCCACCCAGCCCCGCGACCGCTGCTCCGCCCCACATCCACCTGCACCTGTTGCACGACCCCAGTCTCCCCGACGTCGGCTCCGACCGACGATCCGATTCGTCCCGCTCAGGAGAGCAGGCGGCGAGCGCGCTGCACGATGGCTTCGTCGATCATCGAACCGTCGGCGGCGCGCACGGCACCCGAGGTGGTGGCTTCCCACCTGGCGAGCACGTCGAGCGCTTGCGCGACCTCGTCCGCCGACGGGCCGAAGGCGGCGTTCACGAGGCCGCAGTGCGACGGGTGCACCACGGCCCGGCCGGAGAAGCCGAGCTCGGCCAGCAATCGCGACGATTCGCCGAGCGCATCGAGATCGTCGATGGCGAGGTGCACCCCACCGATCGGCGCCAGGATGCCGGCGGCAGCCGACGCGATCACCAGCTCGCACCTGGCATGGTGGATCAGCCCGTCGGCGCCCGATCCACGTCCGCCGAGATCGGCGAGCAGGTCGACCTCGCCGAGATGACACTGCGTCACCCGGGGGTGGGCGCACAGCTCGTCGAGATGACGCACTGCCCGAGCGGTCTCGACGAGGGGCGCAACGGCGATACCGCTGCGCAGCGACGCAGCCACCTGGTCGAGCCACATCGTGGTCTCGCACTTGGCGACCACCACGCCGGCGATCGCCCGGTCATCCGTCCGTCCGTCCGCCGCGTGACCGGAACGAACCACATCGACAGCAACGATGGCGGCGATGGCAGCGAGGTCGAGGCGGCCCCGATCGCCGCTGTTGATCCGCACCCACGTCTCGCCCTGCGACCGGGGCGCGAGCTCGCGCACGAGCGCTCGCGCCTCGTGCTTGCCCGCCGGCTTCACCGCGTCCTCGAGGTCGACGATCACCGCATCAGCCGCCGAGGCCAAGGCCTTGGCGACTCGATCGGGTCGGTCGCCGGGCACGTAGAGGAACGATCGGTTGGCCATCGACTCAGGCGGCCGAGAACCTGGCGG
>Ga0105047_10008076_pt1 | contig 17629 bp, 16 predicted proteins | sample MAT04_FD_78384 | JGI IMG/M metagenome (GOLD analysis project Ga0105047, IMG submission 78384) | Freshwater microbial communities from Lake Fryxell liftoff mats and glacier meltwater in Antarctica - MAT-04 (megahit assembly) | ecosystem: Environmental > Aquatic > Freshwater > Ice > Liftoff...
GATTACACACTTAGTTTTCAGTTTCCAAAACTTTCTTTCCTTTTTCCTGAAAATGAATATTTTGTTGGCAACTGGGAGGTTGTACCTATAGGCTTGCACCCTGATTTTATCAGTAGCGAACCTTGCAAAAATTACCAGGTCGAATTTGAAGATGTTAAAGCGATACTGAAACCCCGCAACAGGTTTTCGCATAAAGGCACTTTCGGTCATGCACTGCTGATCGGTGGAAGCAAAGGCAAAATCGGTGCTTCGGTTTTAATGAGCAAATCCTGCCTGCGATCGGGAGCAGGACTTGTAACTGTACATCTGCCCGCTTGCGGCTACCAGATCATTCAAACTGCTGTTCCGGAAGTAATGGTTTCGGTAGATGAGGATGAAAACGAATGCACCAAACTGTCACACCTGGATGCATATTCAGCCGTAGCTGCAGGCCCGGGGCTGGGAATCAGTAAAAGCTCTGCTGCCATGCTGAAACACCAGATACAGGAAGCAACAGTTCCATTGCTGCTTGATGCTGATGCACTGAATATACTTGCGGACAATCCAACCTGGCTTGCGTTTTTACCAAAAGGGACCGTGCTTACCCCGCATCCGGGTGAGTTTGCACGGCTGGCCGGTAAAACATCCAATAGCTTTGATCGGCTGGAACTGCTCCGATCCATGTGCATAAAATTCAGTCTGAATATTGTGCTGAAAGGCGCATTTACAGTGGTTTGTTCTCCTTTGGGAAACTGCTATTTTAATTCCACAGGTAACCCGGGAATGGCAACCGGTGGTAGCGGTGATGTACTTACCGGATTGATAACAGGACTTTTAGCCCAGGGATATAACCCGACCGAAGCATGCATATTGGGAGTTTACCTTCATGGAAGAGCTGGAGATATTGCTGCTACAGGAAATAGTTTTGAATCATTGATTGCGGGCGATATAATTGAAAATTTCGGAATGGCATTTGAGGAGTTGTATTAGGAGTTATTTCCATCTTTACTTAAGATACAAACCAGCAGAGCAGAGCAGATCCGTTCCAGCAAAGTAAAATAATGTGTAAATAGTGCGAATAAAAAAACAAGTCTAAAATGAGTTTTGCCCACGCTCACCCCTTAGTCCCCGTCGGGGAAAGTCCTCGCGCACAGAAGATTGAGTTTCGCCTGCTAAACCTAAAGTTAAAGAAAATGAGCATTTTTACGCAAAATGATGAGTTTTCTTAGTGACACTAAATAAGAAATTCAAGCCTAAAATTTGGGTTCCCTCTTTTCTTAAATTTGTATTGATTTTAAATAACTCATTATTTATGGTGTTGAAAATTAATTGCGAAGGAGAGAGGTTTTCGGTGAAGACTGCACATTTTTAATAAATTAGACTGGTTGGCAAGATGGCATAACGACCGTTCAACCGGAGTGGTACACAGCCAATTACGAGAATTTGAAACCAAATCAGAAAAACAATTTGGCAATGGGAAATATAAAGAAATTATCACAGCGACAACAACAAGAACTGATCGGAGTATTAAAAGCCCGTTTTGTGAAAAACATGAACCGGCATAAAGATCTTGAATGGGATGATATAGAAGCAAAACTGGAAGCTGACACTGAAAAAATCTGGTCGCTCAACGAAATGGAACGAACCGGTGGTGAACCAGATGTTGTTAGTGTTAATAAAAATAAAGGCGAATATGTTTTTTATGATTGTTCGGCAGAAAGTCCAAAAGGCCGCAGAAGTTTGTGTTACGACAGCGAAGCACTGGAGTCGAGAAAAGAGTATAAACCTGAAAATAACGCTATTGATCTGGCTGCTGACATGGGCATTGATCTTTTAACAGAAGAACAATACCGTGACTTGCAGAAACTTGGGAATTTCGATAGTAAAACATCGAGCTGGTTGAAAACGCCAACTAATATCAGAAAACTTGGTGGTGCCATCTTTGCAGATTATCGCTACGGCCAGGTCTTTGTGTATCACAACGGTGCTGACTCGTACTATGCCGCCAGGGCTTTCCGCGGCTCGGTAAGGGTATGAATTTTGCCCGTTGAATTATACTAAAAATCGTGATTATTCGTTTTCAAATTATGCTGTTTCATAATTATCCTTCCATATGAGAGAATCAATTATTGTTGTCCTTTTACTGAATTTATCGCTGGCCGCTTTCAGCCAGAAAACCAAAATTCACCCTCTTCCTTTTGATTATCGCAACAGTGTTCAACTGGAGCTAGGCGGACATGGATTGATTTATTCGCTTAACTATGAATGGATTCTGCTTAATAGCCCAAAATTAAAAACTGCAGTGCAGACTGGTATTGCTTATTATCCGCCAAGCACTAATATAATTGATATCTGGATCCCTGTATTGGTGAACGAAATAATAACGTTCAATAAGCATCATATGGAAATCGGAATCGGGTATGTTACCACCGTTGAATCAACCAGTTACCAGGAAACCCCTCCTACCGGCTGGGAATTGCATGGTTTTATAACAGGACGGCTTGGTTACCGGTTGCAGAAACAGGGAAGCCGCTTTATAATGAGGGCGGCTTTTACACCCCTGCTTAGCCTTGAGAATGAAATGGAGTTTCACCCCATGGGCGGGCTATCGTTCGGATATGCGTTTTGATTTGTATTTCCCCGTTTACGTGCGTCATTATTTCAGACGTGTGGGGAAAAGCTATCCAATGAAATGAATAAATTGTGGCTTAACGTATACCCTGACGCGCCCGAATAGAGCCTTTTACGCCACCTCATCCAACAACACAGCTTCAATCTCCCCTTCGTTGCGCAGGTTATCAATAATAAACAACTGCCGTTCGGGTGTGTTGCTGCCCATATAGAATGAAAGCACTTTGTCAATCTCTGAGAGATGTTTCAGAATTACGGGATCGAGGCGCATAGAGGCACCGATAAAATGGCGGAATTCGTCAGGCGAAATCTCGCCAAGTCCTTTAAAACGTGTAATTTCAGGAATAGGCCCCAGTTCTTTAACAGAATCCTGTCGTTCCTGTTCGGAGTAGCAATAATTTGTTTTTTTCTTGTTGCGAACCCTAAAAAGGGGTGTTTGCAAAATATATACGTGACCTGACTTGACAAGATCAGGAAAAAACTGCAGGAAAAAAGTGAGCAGCAACAAGCGGATATGCATTCCATCCACATCGGCATCCGTGGCGATTACAATGTTATTATATCGCAGGTTTTCAATATCATCCTCAATATTCAGGGCCGACTGAAGGAGATTAAATTCTTCATTCTCATAAACCACTTTTTTACTTTTCCCATAGCAATTAAGCGGTTTTCCTTTCAGGCTGAAAACGGCCTGGGTATTTACATCACGCGATTTGGTGATGGAACCGCTTGCCGAATCGCCCTCGGTGATAAACAAGGTAGTTTCGAGACGGCGTTCGTCGTTGGTATTGTAATGAACCCGGCAATCGCGGAGTTTTTTATTGTGGAGGCTTACTTTTTTAACACTTTCCTTAGCCAGCTTCTTGATATTGGCCATTTCCTTTCGCTCTTTCTCCGACTGCAGTATTTTTCGATACAGCCCTTCGGCCGTATCCGAATTCATATGCAGGAAATTATCCAGTTTCTTTTTCAGGATATCGGTAATAAATTTATTGATTGTAATACCTCCTGGCTCAATATGCTGGGAACCGAGTTTTGTTTTCGTTTGCGATTCGAACAACGGCTCAGCAACTTTTATACTCACGGCAGCAATAATTGATGAACGTATATCGCTGTATTCAAAGTCCTTACCGAAAAATTCACGTATCGTTTTTACCAGCGCATCGCGGAAGGCAGCAAGGTGTGTTCCTCCTTGTGTAGTATGCTGGCCATTTACGAACGAGTAATATTCCTCGCCATATTGCTTGGCACTGTGAGTAAAAGCGCATTCGAAATCTTCATCCTTTATGTGAATGATGGGGTAATTAATCGCATTACCGTTGTTCGATTTTTCGAGCATATCGAGCAAACCGTTTTTTGCCTGGAAGCGTTGCCCGTTGAAAATAATGGTCAGCCCGTTGTTGAGGAAACAATAGTTCCACAACATCTGCTCAATATATTCTTTGAGAAAATGATAATTACCAAACAATTGAGCATCGGGCGTGAAAGAGATTAATGTCCCGTTCCTTAACTCAGCGGGTTGTTCGCCGGTTTCACTGATAAGTTCGCCCCGGTGAAACTCCACTATATTGCTTCGTCCATCGCGTATGGCCTGGGCAGTGAAAACACTCGAAAGAGCATTTACAGCCTTTGAACCAACGCCATTCAGCCCGACAGCTTTTTTAAATACTTTTGAATCGTATTTGGCTCCTGTATTGATCTGCGATACACATTCCACCAGTTTTCCAAGGGGAATACCACGGCCATAATCACGCACAGAAACCGAATGTTCCTTAATGGTAACTTCAATATTTTTACCATGGCCCATAGTAAACTCATCGATACAGTTATCAATGATCTCCTTGATTAACACATAAATACCATCATCATGAGATGAGCCATCGCCCAGTTTCCCTATATACATACCGGGTCGAAGCCGGATGTGTTCTTTCCAGTCGAGTGACCGGATACTTTCCTCGTTATAATTTCCAGTTGTTTCCATAATGTGAGCGCAAATATAAATGAATCCCGAAAAAGAATGTAAGCCGGCAGTCAGAAGTTATGACTGAGTTTTGCACAGGCTGTTAAAGGGATTGAAGGGGTTAAAGAGTTTGAAGGGTTTCAGAGTTTTAGGGTTTCTTTCGTTCGGTTCGTTTTGGCGGTTCCGGGTTGTATATATTGGAATCATATCTTGCCCGCGGCTTCAAACCCTTACATTCCTATTAACTGGTAGTACAGACGCGGTATACCGCGTCTGTACCTTCAAACCCGAAACGCATCAAACAAATACTTTAAAAACTGATCCAAAACAATCAATAATCCTATTTCTTATATATCCAGATTCCTGGGAAGTCTTTTTTCAATTCGTTGGCTTTCCGGCTGGCTTGTTTATTGTCATCGAATGATATCAATGCAATTCGGTATACCTTCTCCTCTTCAAGAATAATTGCATCGGGGTAGCCATTCTTTTTAATACGTTTCAGTTCCAATTCAGCAGATTCAGCAGTCTTTAACGAAGCTGCAATCAGGTAAAATTTTGTAACAGTTCCGGATGGTACAGATTCATGGATCTCTGACTTTATTGATACTTCTTTTGCCGGCGTAACAGTTTTAGTTTTAACCTGATTCTTATTTACAGCACTTTGATTGGCTGCAACATTTTCTTTTTCAATAGGTTGGTTAGGGTTTGGTAAAGCATCCGTTGCGATAACATCTGCCTTTTTATCAGCCTTATCTCCCAGCCAGAGTATAGCATAACCGTTTTTTAAACCCACACCCAATGCTTTCCATTTGTAATCTTTCCATTTGCCACGGCACAGAATCATATCTGCCGAAGCATCAACCTGATGCCACATTGCAGCTGCGTCGAAAGGAGTTGCATTTTCATCACCCCAATAAATCAATTCGTATCCATCTCCCGGGTAACCCACAATTTCTTTAGGTTTTGACTTCATACACTTTATTCCTGCGGGGTCCTTCGAGTGGCAGCAGGCAGTCCATTTCCCTGATGCACTCCAGCTATGAAGGCTGCAACCATTATCCTGTGGCCGCGAGGCAATAAGGTCGGCAATATGAACGTGAGCAACTTTACATAAATCGGGCGATAACGGAATAAGCGGCATTTTGCCCTGCCTGCGCATGTCGTTAATCATATTGAACAGGATAGTTTCATCTTCCGACATCACTTTTTTAACTGAATCTGTATCGGATGCTAAAAATTCACTTTCGCGGCTTAAGACAGGAAATGTTATAACCATCAGTAATAAACACAGTAACAAAGCTTTACGATAAAGCATATTTCAGAGAAAATGAAGTTAGAATGATTTGCTAAATTAGTAATAATCCGCTATAATTTATAAATGATATTCCGAAAACTAATGATGCACAAAAATTTTGAGCAATTTGTTCCTGATCCTGCACAATCTGGCAAAATCAACTCTACTTAACCATCGAATGATTAAGTTTGCAAAAAATAAATAAAACAATGAACCTAAAACCATCCGGGTTGCTTTTTAACTATCTGCATCTGATGCAATTTGATATTCATAAATCAATGATAAACAATAAATTAAAGCGTTTTTCAAATGAAATCAGGGGTCGCTGGCTCGATATTGGGGCCGGTGATCAACCTTACAAAAATTATTTTAGAAATGTAGATGAATACCTGACTACCAACACAAAACGTCATTATTCAACTGAAGCTATTAAACTTATTTCCGGGAAAACTAACTTTTGGATTGAAGATGGAAAAGCACTTCCTCTGCCCGATAATTCGTTGGATGGCGTGGCTTGCTTCCAGGTTTTATCGGTAATTGATGAACCTGAAGTATTTTTCAAAGAAATAAACCGTGTATTAAAACCCGGCGGAAAATTATTGATTACTACCGACTTTCTGTATCCCGTTTGGAGTGCTGAAGACCGCTACCGTCATACAGCATTTAATCTGGAGGATTTGGCTAATGAAAATGGATTCAGCAATACATCGACCGAAAGTTTTGGTGGATTCGGATCTGCGATTTATGCATTATTTATGCGTTATATGCGCTCTTTTGTTGAAATTTGGAAAATGAAAAGTATAACAGCAAAAGTTATTTCTCCGGTTCTTTATTTTTTGTTGCTATTGTTTTTGCCAATAATCAGCCTGACAGGAATGGTAATTTTCCTGATGGAGAAAAACATCACGACGAACACTGATTTTACTTTCAATATTTTTCTCACCGCTGAAAAGAAATCAGGTTAACTGTTAAAAGGTTTGGATATAAGCTCTTGTATGCTGTAACGGGTTTATTTTATGAAACGGAATTTCAGGCAACGCTTCGGCAGCCCTGATAAACAGCCTGATATAAGATACTAATTCAGCCATACCCACGAAATTAATCAGTTCCGTGTCGTCTTTCGGTGTGTGGTAATCCGGATGAAGGCCTGTTGTAAAGTAAATGACCGGAATTCCTTTTTTCAGGAAAGGTGCATGGTCCGAAAAAGGTGGCGCCCCGTTTATTTTCTTTATCGAGAAATCAGGATGTTCGAGTTTATCAATTTGCTGCTCCCAAACCGGGGATGAGGCAACTCCCAGCGCGCTGACAGTATCACCCTGGCATCCGAGCCTGCCTACCATATCCATATTAAGCATATACAAAATGTTATCCTTATTCACCCAAGAGCGGGTGCAGAATGCTTTGGAACCAAACAATCCCTTCTCTTCAGCACTGAAAGCGGCAAAAATATAGTTATATTTCAGGCTTTCGTTATTTACTGCCCAGCGCGCCAGTTCGAGCAAAGCGGCTGTTCCGCTGGCATTGTCATCGGCACCGTTATGAATCTGAGGCTCAGGTCCCGTACCTTTGCCTTTGGTAATTCCTACATGGTCGTAATGAGCGCCTATCACAACGGTTTTTGAAGATTTATTGTCGATCCAGCCAATAATATTGGCAGGTTTCGAAATGGTACGATCAATCTCAACGGAAAGTGAACATTCAGCTGATTTTATTTTCCTGATTTTATTATATGGGAGACGTGCTACATAAACAACCGGCACATTAAACTCCTGGGTGAAAGGTGATCCGAACAATACATCTTCTGTTGCTTTCCGCGAACTATTGTGTAGAATCACTCCAACGGCTCCTTTATCAACAAATGATTTTACTTTCGTGATAATCGATGCCAGTATGACAGCATTTTCTTCTTTCTTCCAGCCATTAGCGATATCAATCACTACGATTTTGCCATTTACCTCAGTTTTTGATGCAGATATCCCTTTCCCTGTATTAATCAATGGAGCATTTACGTTACCCGCAGATGAAAGATCGGTTGCTCCGAATTCTTCAACATGTTTAAATTCAATATCATCGATCCGGAGTTTGGCTGCCTTAAAAATGACAGGGTAACTCATCCGGAATTCGCTCAGGTATGAGTTTTCATCATCTCCTTTTGGTAACAAACCAATTTCCCGCATTTGCGCCGAAATATAAGCCGAGGCCATTTGTTCGCCAATAGTACCCGCTTCCCGACCTTGCAATGAGTCCGAAGCGAGAATCGAAACATCCCGATGCATACGATATTCGGAACTATTAGCAATACTATTCTGTTGCGCTGATAGCTTACCAAAGTAAACGAGGCTGATTAAGAAAAACAGGACCCTGAAGGTGTTTTTTTTCATTCTTATTGTCTAAAAAGTTTATTGAGTTTTCCTGACAATTTTCTCGCAAATGCCTGCCAGATAAAGCATTCTCTTTTGCCATCAACAATAACAGTGCCATCGGTAACATAAAAAGTGTGCATTCCCTTTGAGTTTTTCGAATTGGAATCCGGGTTCAAGATGGAAAATTCCCTTTCAATAAAAGCAGTTGGCGTCATCGAAACCACTTCATTTATACAAATCCTTCTGCCTGAGCGTATTGTACAATCCTGGGTCGGACGATACAACTTTTCACCGAGTACAAACAGGTTCCCGGCCGGACGCGATGAACGGATATCCACTTTTACAGGATTATTGGCATGAGATGTAAATGGTCCACGCATTTTTTCGGAATACCATAAGTGCAATCTCTCATTAGTAGAAACCTTGTCGGTAAAAAACAGCCACCAGTAGCCGTTATGGAAAAACAAACCCGGATCAACAGCTTTAAGGTTTTCGATAAGTGTTTGTTCAAAAAGGAGCTTACCGGTCAGTACGTCATATTTATACAAATCAATACTGTTTCCTTCTGAGTTTTCAGGAATGCAATACTGTTCGTCTATATGCTCAAATAGGAACGGGAAGGCCAAATGGTAGTTTTTTTCGAGTGCAATAGTTTTCCTTTGCACTTCAAAAGAATGCCTGTCGACCTGAAAAGAAGTCAGAAAGCCCTTTGCGCTCCTGTAGTCATATTCTTCACAAAGGATGTGATAATGATTCTCCTTTAAAAAACCAAATGAGTCAGCGTGATACACTGATTTTCTGTTATTTATATTTAGCCATGTGGGTTCAGTAATTGTAAATTCTCCCGGCTTTACAAGTTTTTCTGCAGCTATAGGGATAATCCCGATATTCCATTTTTCGGTAAGGAACAAATCACGAAAGTGAAACCTGAATTTATTCGCAAAAACTTTCAACAGGAAACGCAGCATTTTCAGGTTACCCGGCAACTTATAAATGGCTGATCCGGGCGAATTTTTAACTGATAGAAAATCTGTGTTTCCGTTTTCAATATCCCTGCATACCTGCAACGGCCATTCGGTGGTACTTTTCAGAAGCATATCCAGATTAGCCTGCCACGAATGATTGATGGTTCCGAAATATGCTTTCCTCAAAATTACACCACTGTCAATCTGATTGGTAAGACGCTGAAGAATTGCTGCATTTACAGGATCATTAAACCATATTTCCCAGAATCCTGTTGGAACGCCGCGGTATTTCCGGTCATCGTCATGGTGATACGACCAAATGCCATATTTTGCAGCATCAAGAATTTCGCCTTTGATGATTCCGAAACCAAACCTGAGAATAAAACCCAATTTATAAGATTTAATCAGTTCAATGTCAGCATCCCTGAAATATTCTGCATACCCTTTTTTCGATGTTGCACATAAAATTCCGGGAATATCAGGAAATTCTTTTTCCAGATCGACAAGTTTTTTAGCATCAGGTTTCAGTATGTATCTGAACCATACCCGGATCAGCAAACGTGAATAAGGATAATGTATCAGTTTATCAGTGAATTTTTGAACCTGCGGCGGATTTCCGTTTACAATCAACAGAGAACAGGTATGACCGCCCGAAACCAGGTGACGTAAAGTTTCGACTTGCCATTTCTGAAGTTGTTTGCCGTTGCAGAGTATCCCGAAATTCATATTTTATTTCTACTAAAATCAACGCGAAGCGTAATTGTAAAGTTCCCTGAGTTTTTTCGCAACAGCCTGTTTCCCAAAAGTTGCAACTGCATCATTTCTGATCTTTTTCGGATCAAAATCACAATAATGATCCAACATAAAATTAATGGCATCGAGCAATGCTGTTTCATCGCCGGCAGCAACTAACTTTCCGTTTTGGGTATCAACATATTCAGGAATTCCTCCAACCGCGGTAGCAACCACCGGTAATCCGCATGAAAAGCTTTCACTTATCACAACAGGCATATTTTCGTAATTACTGAACATTACCATAAAATCAGCACTTTGGTAGGCCGAAACAAGGTTTTCATTTTCAAGTAATCCGGTAAAAACTACCTGTGGTTCCTTCAATCCAAGTTGGATTGAAAAGGCTTTCATATTTTCCATATCCATCCCCTCTCCAACCATTACGCACTCAAAATCATTGCGCAGTGCTGCTAACTTGCTGATGACAGAAAGAAGCCCTGAAATATTCTTTGACCGGTCCTCGAAACAGGAAATATGAATAAACCGTTTTTTCTCATTCCCCTGTTTCCCAAATACAGGAACAAACCCCTCTGTATCAACTACATTAGGCAAAACCATATAATGCATGTTATACAAACTATGGTATTGCATTGCACTCGCCAGGTTTTTGGAAACCGTACTTACGGCCTCTGCATTTCGAACCACATTTTTGGTAATAATTTTGCGAAAAAAACCGCTATAAGTTCCTGTAACCGGCAAATATCGTGACCAATGCTCGGTGACCACATACTTTATCCCGTACAAAAAACGAAGCCAGAGAGCAAATACCCCCAGGCGGGTAAGCACATTTACATGAATCAAATCCGGTTTTCCAAAAGTCTCAAGAACAAACCTGTAGCCTTTTATAAATGCTTTTATAAACAAAAATCCGGATAACAGTTTGGCGGCAACGGGCGGCAAACTGCATTTAGTCCCATAATAAACTATGTTGGTAACCACGCCATTATCAACTTTTTGCTCAATATGGTAACCTTGTGGTTTTTCAATAGCAGCCCTAAGGTATAATACGGCAACTTCTGCAAATCCGGCAGCTACCTCAGCATGACGTTTGATAAACAAGCCCGTCATCGGATCGTAGCGGTCAGGATACCAACGTGCAAGAAAAAGTACTTTTTGTGCCGTTTTCAAAAGAATTTAGTTAAAAATCGTTATCAAAAGTAAAAATTAGTACAATATCAGCCGGTAATAAAAATAGGGTTCAATTACTTACTACTTTTACAGTTTGTTCAAATGACTACTTTACGACACATTAAACTATGAAAATCATCAGGTTAGCATTTTTCCAGACTTCGTTTTTTATTTCAGCATTTCTTTTCCCATTTTTCATTTCTGCTCAAACGGAAATTAAACCAGCCATTAACTGGCTTACTTTTGAGCAGGCAAGTGCGTTAAACAAGGACAATCCGAGACCGCTTATGGTGTTTTGCTATAAAGCAAATGACGATTCTTCGAAACTTATGCTGAATACAACTTTCACGCGAAAGGAAGTATGTTTGTATGCAAATAATAAGTATTACCCAGTGAAAGTAGATATCGGCACCAAAACGGATATCACTTTCATGGATGGAAAAGTGTATAAGAAAGATCCATCAAAACCTTACCACGACCTTGCTGCCTTGCTTCTTGGCGACAAACCTGCTGCGCCAACGGTTTTGTTGTACGATGACGAGAACAAAGGATTTTCGTTCAAAGGCTATAAAAAATATTACGATCTGCTGTGCATGCTGGTTTATGTTTCGGAGAATGTTCAGAAAACATCGAAATATGAAACATGGGCACCAGCTTATTTCAGGACTTTTCCACCCGAAAAGCAGGTTAACAGAATTCCGATGGTCGTTAACTGGATACCATTAAATGAAGCACTGAAACTTAACAAGGAGAATCCAAAAGGAATTTTCCTTACGTTTTACGCCAAAAGCAGCGCGGCATCTTCAGTTATGCTTGTAAACGCATTCAGCCATAATAAGGTTGCCGGATACCTGAATGATCATTTTTATTGTGTACGAATTGATGCACAGACATCCGATACGCTTACCTGGGACAAACAGTATGTAAATAGGCATGAACCAGGAAATTACAACGATCTGGCAAAAACTTTTATGAAAGACCAGATGCAGTTCCCGTCCATTTTCTATTTCGATAAATCGAACAAATTGATTCTTACCGAAAATCTGTACCTCAGCCCGGAAGCTTTATACATATTGTCGAATTATGTGGTGAGCGGATCCTATAAAACCAAAGCATTTACTGATTTCATGAAGGCTTTCAAATTCGATTTTAACGATATAGTTCCCAGAGAACAGATTAAAAACGAACAACCTGCAATTAAAATAGAATGAGCAAGTTCTGACAGGAATCTGATTTTATTATTTCATCAAAAGCTTGTGCTCATCCACAAAGTTGATGGCGTTTTGTAGCCGATCCTCACCGTTTCCCCCGACAATCCGGTAGTTGAACTGATGTTTCTCCAATAAATCCTGATACATTCCGAATAACTCTTTCCGCATTTCAGGATGTTCGCGTAGCGGATCATACTGCCATGGCAGATCAATATCACAAAGTAAATAAAGATTGTAATTATCCTTTTCGAGTTGGGCAGTTATCCACGGATGACATTTCCCGTATTTAACTTTACACCAGATACTTGTTACACAAAAATCGGTATCGCAGAACAGCAGCCCGGTGTTTCCGGAGTACAAATTTTCCTGTTCAAACTGTTTTTGAGCGATAACTAAAATATCGTCAAAGTTGTATGGTCTGTTTATTTCTTGCAGGTATTTTCGTGCAAACTCCGGTACCCATTTTGTATTATAATTTTCAGCCAATCGCTGTGCTAACCATGATTTGCCGGTTGATTCAGGCCCCGTTACAGAAATACGTATCATGATTCCTCCTTTTGAAGTAACCGCCTCCGCCACTCGATATAGCCCAGGATAGCCAATACCAGGAATACGATATACTGAATACTCGTAAAGACTAATCCCTTCATGGCAAAAAGAGGAATTACCAATAAATCACCTGCGATCCACAAAAGCCAGTTCTCGATCTTTTTTACAGCCATAAGCCACATTCCGACTATAAACAAAGCTGTTGTAAATGAATCGTACAAAGGCACTGTACTGTCAGTAAAATTTTTCAAAACATAAAATATTACTCCAAATGAAACTGCAATCAGAAGAATGTAGAATGTCCAGCCTTTTATTGACAAACTGCTGATTGGCACATGATGCATACTTTCATCGCGCCTCGACCAGTTGTACCATCCGAATACGCTCATTACAAAATAAAAAGCGTTAATTCCCATATCGGCGTAAAGTCCGGCAAAAAAGCACAGGTAAACATAGATCAGAACATTAATGATTCCTGTAGGATAAACCCATATATTTTCCTTTCGGGCAAACCATACACTTAAAATTCCGAAAATTACAGCAACCACTTCGAGCCATGAAGTGTCAGTGATATTGGCGTAAAGCTGGTTCAGGATTTCAGTCATCTTTTATCAAACGAGGCAAAGATAGTGATTTGTTAGTGTGGCATTAAGTGAAGTGAATCCTTGACATAGAATAATTGGTTAAACGAAGAATTACTAATTGAGGTCGTACAAATTTTTATACTTTTGTTCCTAAACCACTATCTGACCATATGCCTGGCTTGCAAAAAATATTTCGTTTGGTAATTGTGTTAATAATTCCGTTAAGCATAGCAGGTTGCCTTACCTGTGAGCGAAAGGAGTACACAATCCAACTTACCGGCGAAAACTCCGGCCGGCTCACTATTAAATATGTGAATATTTTTAGCAGCATGATTGATTCAACTGGTGAATTAACAGCTGATTATGACGAAATGATGGATTTATGGCTGAATGGGGAAAAACTGGAAAGGGACTTCCCGAAAGCAAAAAAGTTCAAGAAACGGCTCTTCGAAGAAAATGGAAAGCTTTGCGGAGAAGTCATACTGGAATTTGATGATTTATCTAAAATCAGTTTCTACCGGTACCAGGGGAAAGGGCCTTATATGTTCAGCCTTTCGGGAGTGAATGATGACAGCGAAAGTTTTCTGCAAAGCAACGGAGAATTCGGCGGAGATAAAATGCCGGTCATCTTTTGGCCCGAAGATACACGTACGCTCAGGTTCAGCACTAAAATTGCCACCCCCGACAGCACTTGTGTGAGTATGCTGGGGATGTGGGAGTTGAAAAACGATAAAAATAAATATTAAGGGGATTGAACAGGATTGGGAGGGATTGGTAGGATTGATGCCAGGAAATTACTGAATTTTTATTTTATTTACATCTAAACAATCAAGTTCTCAGCAAAATCCTTTACCTGCAATCCATCGAAGTTTCCTGAACTCATAAGTAACAGGTTTGCATTAGCCCAGTTCTGGCCAAGTAAAAATTGCTGAAAATGAGCCGTATCCGAAAATACCAGCATTCCTGATTTCCCGAATGCCTGTTTAATATCTTCAGGCAATAGCATGGGCAGCTTTTTCAGTTCCAGCGCATGAGGCGAAAAATAAACAACAGCAATATCCGCTTTTTCCATGCTACCGGCATACTGATGCAGAAAATCCTTATTCAGGCTGCTGTATGTATGTAACTCAAAACAGGCAACCAGTTTCCTGTCAGGAAATTGTTCTTTCACGGCTCCTATCGTGGCTTTTAATTTTGAAGGGGCATGTGCAAAATCGCGGTAGGCGGTAAAACCAGGTTTTTCAGCAATGAGTTCCAGGCGGTTCGATGCACCTTTGAAACTGCTGATTGCCTGGTAAAAATATGTATTACTGATATTTAACTGGTTACAAACCAATCGTGCCCCTTCCATATTCATCAGGTTGTGATTACCGAAAACCTTTAGAGGGAAATTGCCTTCGGGTGAAGAAAGGATAGTTTTACCATCAATTACTGAATGTTCCGGAATTCCATATGGAAGTTTTTTCATCTTTCCATGGACTACCCGTGCAACTTTCTGTACTTCAGTATCTTCATTACAATAAATCAAAGAACCGGAATCAGGAATCATTTCCATGAAGATACGAAACTGGCTGATGTAATTTTCAAACGTCGGAAATACATTCATATGATCCCAGGCTATTCCGCTAACCAAAGCAATATCAGGTTTGTACAAATGAAATTTCGGACGAAGGTCAAGTGCTGAAGTCAGATATTCATCCCCTTCGAAAACCATCACTTTGGCTTCTTTTGTCAGCCGCACCATTACATCGAATCCTTCGAGTTTGGCACCTACCATATAATCGCAATCAATGCCGCAATGTTGTAATACATGCAGTATCATGGCTGTAATAGTGGTTTTACCATGGCTTCCGCCTATTACAACACGCAATTTGTCCTTGCTTTGTTCGTAAAGGAATTCAGGGTAGGAATAGATCTTTAATCCGAGTTCCTTTGCTCTTACCAGTTCGGGATTATCGCCACGGGCATGCATCCCAAGAATTATTGAATCAATGTTTTGATCCAGTTTTTCCGGAAACCAGCCAAATTTCTCAGGCAATAAACCATACGACTCGAGTCGTGTGCGTGCAGGATCAAAAATTTCATCATCCGATCCGCTAACAGTATATCCCTTGCGATGCAATGCAATGGCAAGATTATGCATTGCACTCCCTCCTATTGCTATAAAGTGAACCCTTTTCTCATTCATACTTAGATGTGTTTAATCGATTGTGCGAAGGTAAAACAGAAACCTGTATATAATTAAACCAGTGCGAAGAAAAAACAGATTGCCTGATTCCATTACCTTGAGCCAATTATTTAGTGTCACTAAGAAAACTCATCATTTTACACAAAATGTTCATTTTCCTTTAATTTTAGGTTTGGCAGTCAAAACTCAATCTTCTGTGCGCGAGGACTTTCCCTTACGGGGATCAAGGGGTGAGCGTGGGCAAAACTCATTTTAGACTCGTTTTCTTATACGCACTATTTAGATAAAAATTTCAAAAACATTACCTTTGCTGAGAATTAAAGAATTCAGGATGAAGCTTATTCCCTTAATTGCCGATAACTGGAAAATGGATGGAGGCGTAGCTTTCGGCGTGGTTCCAAAATCAATCTGGTCGCGAAAGCATGAGGCGGATGAGAATAACATGATTAAAATTACAACCCGCTGTCTGCTGATCACTCATAATGATAAAAGGATATTGGTTGACGTTGGGCTGGGTGATAAACGAACTGAAAAATATTATGCCGTTCGTTATCGCGAACCGGGAATCAGTATATTAAATTCGTTGAAAGAAGCCGGGTTCTCAGCCAATGATATCACAGATGTGATATTTACCCACCTGCACGATGACCATGTTGGCGCAGCTACGCGAATAAATGAGAATGGTGAAGTTGAATGTGTTTTCGAAAATGCCGATTACTGGGTATCGAGAGCTCACTGGGACTGGGCTACAAACCCTAACAAACGCGAAGGCGCTGCTTTTTTCAAAGATAATCTTTTGCCCTTGTCATACGGCGGCCGTTTGCATTTGCTCGAAGATGGAGACCAGCCCTTTGATCAAATCACACTCAAAGTTTTTAATGGACATACCCGCGGACAACTAATTCCCTGTATCCATACCCCAAAGCAAACTGTTGTCTATATGGGCGATTTACTTCCGGGTCAATCCCATATTCCTGTGCCTTTCATCCCTTCGGTAGATATTGAGCCATTGATCAGCCTTTCGGAAAAGGAGATATTTTTGAATGAAGCTGTTGAAAATCAATATATCCTTTTCTTCGGACATGATGCCGATATTGAATGTTGTACGGTTATGAACTCCGAAAAAGGTGTTGTTCCTGATCAATCTTTTAAACTGAACCAAATAGAATTATAAAACATGAATCCAGCATACAACATTGATAAACTAAATGAACTATGGAACGGGCTCTCCGCTCACGAAATCCTTGAGAAAGCACTTGAGCTATTCGGAAGAAAAATATCTTTTGCCACAAGCCTTGGTGCTGAAGACCAGGTTCTGACTTACATGCTTTCGAAAATCGATAAATCCGCTTCTATTTTCACTCTTGATACCGGACGCGTATTCCCCGAGACGTATGACCTGCTTCACCGGACCATAAACCGCTACGGGATGGCAATTAAATCATACTATCCTGAGACTTCCCAGGTAGAAGAAATGGTGAACAATAAAGGAATAAATCTCTTTTACGAAAGCATCGAAAACCGGAAGTTGTGTTGCCATGTTCGAAAAATAGTCCCACTCCGCAGAGCATTGCAGGGAATGGATGCATGGATTACCGGATTGCGCAGCGAGCAATCAGTAACCCGCACCGATCTGAAAATTGTTGAATGGGATTCAGGAAATAGCCTTCTAAAAATAAACCCTCTGCTCGATTGGAGCGAAGAACAGGTTTGGGATTTTATCAAGTCGAATTCAATTCCATACAACAAACTCCACGACAAAGGATTTCCAAGCATCGGTTGCCAGCCATGCACACGTGCAATAGAAAAAGGTGAAGACCTGCGCGCCGGTAGATGGTGGTGGGAATTGCCCGAAAGTAAGGAATGTGGGTTGCATGGGAGAAAGTAGAATTTTGGGGTTGGAGATTTAAGGATAATGTGATAATTCGACAATGTGATAATTCGATAATGTGATAATGTGATAATTTGATAATTCGATAATTCGA
>Ga0105047_10008078_pt1 | contig 17627 bp, 14 predicted proteins | sample MAT04_FD_78384 | JGI IMG/M metagenome (GOLD analysis project Ga0105047, IMG submission 78384) | Freshwater microbial communities from Lake Fryxell liftoff mats and glacier meltwater in Antarctica - MAT-04 (megahit assembly) | ecosystem: Environmental > Aquatic > Freshwater > Ice > Liftoff...
CCCGCAATGGAAGAGGTCGCTGCAACTCCATGGGTTTTCCCCTCGCGCGGTCAAGGCAAGGCCCTCGCCGCCACGCTAGTCTCGTTGGCTGAAACCTCCGCCTAGGGATGGGGGCCAATGGTCGGGGGTTCCTGGTGGAGGGCGCTTGGGCCAGCGGCGTTCGAAGGCCTTTAATCGCTCACCCAAGTGGACAAACCGCTCTTTATCCGCCGGCGTCGGCTCGACCTTGCGCACCTCGTGATAATCACTGACTTGTTCAAGCCTCACGTTGAGCCGCTTGTCCTCAGGCGTTCCTGCTTGGGGCGGATGGGCGAGCAAAGCCGTCACCTCTTCCAGCGCCTTTTCGAAGTCGTCACGGGTCACGACGGGCGGCGCCCTGGATCCCTCTTCGTAGGTCCAGGCCTCACGGTCAGACAGCGCCGCGCGATACTGAGCCTCTGAAAATTCCCAGTTCACCAAGCGATCCCACCAAGCGCCAAGGAACCCTGCGCGATCGTTCTTGTGATCGAGATAGTAGGCGTGCTCCCAAAGATCGCAGACGAGCAAGGGAATGTTAGGGCCGACGGCCAAAGTCCCCCCATCATGGGTCGTCATCACCGACACCACTTTTCCACGGGCGACGAGCCAGACCCACCCGGAACCAAAATGGCTGCTCCCAGCCTCAATGAAGGCCTGCCGTAATGCGGTGATATCCGAGAAGGCCGTGGTGATGGCGTCGCGCAACGGTTCGCCGGGCGATGTCTGGACTGAGGTCATGCAGTTCCAGAAGAAGGCATGGTTCCATGCCTGTCCGGCATTCTGCAGGAGCTTAGCCCGGTCGGGCCCAGCGGCTCGGCTGAGGAGCGTCTCAAGACTAGCATCCCTATCCCCGCCCTCGACGAGGGCGTTCACCGTCTCGACGTATTTGGCGTGGTGTTTGTCGTGATGGAGCTTCATCGTCGCGGCCGAGAGCACCGGCTCCAACGCGGCGTAGTTAAAGGGCAGTTCGGGCAGCGGGATCATAGCGGTACTTCTCACTGAGGCCTGTGATCGACGGATGGCCGACGCCAAGCGCGGTGGAGCATGCCGTTGGACTGACGACAGCACCCATATTATCGTTAGCCTGCCAGCACCCTTTGAGGTCTAGCGGTTGCGGCGCGCAGACTGGATCCGTGCGCTGAGCAGATCGAAACGACGGTCGAGGTCGGCCCGCTCGTTGTTGGTCAGACCGCCCTGACGATAGTCCGCTTCAAGTCGGGTGAGGGCGTAGAAGTCCGCCCGCAGGCTGGACGCTTCGCTGGTGGTCAGCGACCGGTCCCGCACGCCGGCGTCGATGCGGGCGTCGAGATTGGCCTGACGTTGATTGATGCTGGCCCATTGGGTGTCACTGTCCCGGTTATTGCGGGTCACGCTCACGCCCAGCAGGTCGAAGCGGCGGTCCAGGTCGATGCGTTCCTGATTGGACAGGCCATTCCGGCTGTAACGGGCTTCAAGGCGCTCGAGATTGTACATGTCGCGCTCCAGGGAAGCCCGCTCCGCCCGGGTGATGGCGCCCTGTCGCTCGCCGTTGGCGAGGCGTTGCTGGAACCAGGCGCGGCGCTGGCTGATCGGAACCCACCGGCCGTTCGATCCATTGCCCCAACCCTGGTCGCCGAAGCGAGGGTCGTTGCGGGGGTCGCCATAGCCGGGCTGGCCCCAGGTCGGATACCGAGCGTTCTGACTGTAGAGGGGCCGGGTATCGTTATCGCCGAACAGGGCGCCGGCGATGGCGCCGATGATCGCCGCGGCGGGTGAGACCTGGGTCTGCGATCGCGCCTGGACATAGTTACCGCCCGAGGCGGTGGCGCCGACGCAGGACAGCATTCCGTCGCGGTTGGCCAGATCCGTACGGCAGTTCGGATAGTAGATCGTGCTCCAGCGAGACTGGCCGCGATCATCGCGGCAAATCGCCGTGACGTAGCCGCTCTGCAGCGACTCGATGTTCTCGCAGGAGCCAGACAGGCTCTGGGCAGGCGGCGTGCGGTATTGGGCCTGGGCCGGCAGAGCGACAAGAACAAAGGCGCCGGCGGCGGCGAGCGCCAGGAATTGAGTCTTGGACATGGTATTCCTCAGGAGAGCGCCGAACATGAAAAAAGTCCGCACAGTCAAAGCGGGACAATCCCTGAAACGGCGAAGAACAGATGCTGTTGTGGAACGGGAACGCACTAAGTGCTGACTGGTTCCTGATGCGGTTTTAGCGACGTTGACCGCCCAAACCGCTTGCCGATTGAAGACGGCAGGCCCTGGCGTCACCAATGGCGTTGTCAAACCAAACTCAGATTCTATGGAACTGAGGCGGCCAGGCCATCGCAACTATCGTGAGAGTTTGGGCTGACAATGCCGGGTTGACAGTGCCGCCTCACCAGTAGGGCCGCGCGCCATAAACTCCGTAATAGGCGTAGAAGGCCTCACGGTTATTCGTGTCGTCCCAGCCGCTGAGTTCGGATACGTCCAGCTTGGGCGCCAGCGCCAGGAATTCCTCGGTTATGGGTACGACGTAGCCCCTTTGCTCCGAATCGTATTTGAGCACCGACCACGGCAGGGGCTGGTGCTTGCCGCCCATTCCAAGAAAGCCGCCGAAGCTGAGGATCGCGTAGGCCACCTTGCCCGTCCGCTTATCAACGGCGATGTCTTCGATCCGGCCTATCTTCTCCTTGGCCTGGTTGAACACGTCCGCGCCGTTGACACGCTGAGCGGGGATCAACGGATGATCGAGTTGGGTGTCATTATTATCAGACATTGGTTGCACATTCATTTTCGATCCTTTCGTGAGTTGACAGTTGGGCGGGACGACTTGATCCCCTATATTTGCTGTTGATCCCGCCCGACCAAGAAACCGATCGCGTTGCGCTTTTGTTGCAGAGATGAACGTAACGATTTTGTTATCAAGAAAATTTGGCCAAATATTCTTGCTGTATAGTTTAGTATAAATGCTGACACACCACGCCTGGCGTCAGGGACGGAAAAGTTCTGATATATAGGGGTATATAGGGGAATGACTTGATTCATCCGCCTTAGCCGGCGGGTGAAGATGGCGCCTTGGGTTCGTCGTCGGCCGTGAGCCGACGCACCAGCGGTCTCATGCTCGAGGGACGCACCAGCGGTCTCATGCTCGAGGCTTGCACCACCACTGAGAACAGCACCACGACATAGGTCGCGGCAACGATCGCATCCTTTATCGGCCCGCCCGGCAGGACCCGGTCGGCGGCGGCGACCGGTGAACCAATTGCCGAACCAGCAGTTACCGTACCAGCTTTGCAATGACGCGGGAGCCGCCGGCGCAGGAGCGTTTTGTATTCTTACTATCGACTGGCCCCTGATCAACGAGCGCCTAGGGTTGCTGGCGCTAGCCTTCGCCCTGGCTTTTCCGCTGGGGTGGGAGCGCGGGCGAGGGCCCCGCAGCGCCGGATTTCGCACCTTCCCGATCGTCGCCATGGCAAGCTGCGGATATGCTCTGCTCGCGCGGGAACTGCCGGGAGCGGACGCCGAGAGCCTGACGCGGCTAATCCAGGGCCTGGCTGCCGGGATAGGGTTCATCGGCGGCGGTGCGATCCTCAAGCAGAAGGGACACGTGCAGGGTCTGGTGACGGCCGCGAGCATATGGAACACCGGGGCCATCGGCGTCGCGGTCGGCTTCGGACGGGTCGAGATCGCCTGCGTCCTTAGCCTGGCCAATTTCGTCAGCCTGCTTGTGCTCACCCCCCTCGGCGAGCGTCTGGGACACCGCCTCGATAAGCCGGACAATGGCCCATGAGAGCGCGACTGCTTCGTCTGTCCGACACCTTGCGCACGAGCTACTGGTTCTTGCCGACGATCATGGCGATACTCGCCATGGTCATCGCCTTCACCATGATCTGGGCAGACACGCATGTCGGGTCCGAGTGGATGGACCAACTGCCGTGGTTCTACGCGGCGCGGCCGAACGGCGCGCGTCAACTCCTATCCGCAGTCGGCGGCTCCATGATCACCGTAGCCGGGACCGTATTCTCGGTGACCATCGCCGCGGTGGTTTACGCGTCCGGCCAGTACGGCCCTCGACTCCTCAGCAACTTCATGAGCGATCGCGGCAATCAGGTCACCTTGGGAACCTTCATCGCCACCTTCGTCTACTGCCTGCTGGTGTTGCGAACGATACGGTCCGCCGATGAGGCGGGCGGCGCCGGCTTTGTGCCCAATATGGCCCTGCTGGTGGCGGTCGCCCTCGCGCTCTGTTCGATCGCAGTGCTGATTTTCTTCATCCACCACGTGCCCAGCAAGATCCACATCAACAACGTCATCGATGACATCGGCAATCGCCTGCTGAAGGAGATAGACAACCGCTTTCCAAGGTTCATCGGGGCGCCCCGCCCAGACGCCACTGGCCAGGATGACACCGCCCTCGTACCACCGACGTTCCGCCTCGGAGCCGGCATTGAAGACGGCGCCCGGCGCAAACAGGTCCGCTCCCGGGAGACCGGATACCTTCAGCTGGTCGACAACCAGTCCTTGCTCAACGTGGCCCGGCAGCACGACCTCGTCCTGCGCATACAGTACCAGCCAGGGGATTTCGTTCATGTCGGCCGCGCTCTGGTCGAGGCCTACCCTCCAGACAGCTGTGACGACGCGGCGGACGAGGCCATCCGCAGGGCCTTCGCCGTTGGTTCGCGGCGCACCGCGCTGCAGGACCTGCGTTTCCTGATCGACGAACTTGTCGAGATCGCCGCGCGCGCCCTCTCGCCGGGGGTCAACGACCCCTTTACGGCGATCACCTGCCTGGACTGGCTGGGCGCAGCCCTGTCGGATATCGCCGGACGCGAACTGCCCTCGCATCTGCGGACTGATGAAGACGGCGCCCTGCGCGTCATCGCCCACCCGGTCACTTTCGCCCATTTCATGGATCGCGCGTTCGGCGCCCTGGCCCAATACTGTGCCGCGGACATGGTCGCCGCCCTTCGCTTCATCCACGCCCTCGGCCAAGTCTGCCTCGACTGCGACGATCCTCGGCGTCGGGCGATACTGTCAGGCTATGTTGATAAGCTTGAAGCCCTCAGCCGCGAGGCTCTGACCGGCTTCAACCTGACAAGGGTCAGCCAGCGCGCGGATGAATTGCGCCGCGCTTTGGCCGAACCGGACTATCACCGCCGTCTGCGCGACAGCGGGGCCTGGCTGGGCGGAACGGCATGAAGGCGGCCTGGGATGCCATCTGATTTCGGCTCCGCGCCCTCGCGGCTATGGGCCTCCACAACGGCGGCAGTCAACAGAGGTCCTATGAATGGACAAGGCTGCTAAAGTGATCTCATGCCGATGTTGAAACAGAGAGCCATTAGCGGCGCTGTCATCCTCGTGGTCGCTGTCGTCGCGGTGGCGGTCACCGGAGGGTTTTTACTGAAGGGCCGGGCGCTTCGCCCGGAACCGCCAGCCACGCCTTTGAAAGTTGCGGCCGCGACCAAGGCAGTCGCACGGCCGCGTGAAACCGTCCAGTCCGCGCCTATCCCCCCCCTGAATCGGGCGGATCTGATCGCCGCGGCACAAGAGGCGGGGGCCATCTACGGTGCGGGCGCCATGACGGGCGCGGCCAACCGGGATCTGGTCGGACGTCGCTTTCTCGTCAGGCTGCCGTTTGGTTGCCTGGGGCCGTCGACCGCGCCCGGCGCGGAGCCCGCCCGCTGGGAGTTCGACACGGCGCGCCGGACGGCCAAACTGAGCGCGGAGCCCCAGGCATGGACGGAGACAAACTGGATCTCAAAGATCACCGGACCCAAACAGTTCGACTCCATCGAGGGATTCTGGATCGCCAGGCCCTGGCTGGTATCTGATGCCTGCCCGAAGCGGCAGGATCAGAGCCCGGACGCCCCGCCGCCATCACCCGCCGCGCGCCCGGCGCCGCCATCACAGTCTGTGGGTCTCGCCACTTTTGTCCCTAACCGCGATGCCCGCGCGTCGCGACGGGCGCTGCGCTCTTACCAAGCCGCATTCCGCCCCCGACCAAACGATGTCGCGGCCTTCGGCACGCAGGGCTTCCAGTTGGTCCTGACAGGGCGAGTCGGAAGCTACGCGGACGACTCGGCGATCCATTGCTATAGCCCAAGCCTGGACGATAGGCCGGTCTGCCTGATCAACGTCGAAATCGATTCCGTCGCCTTTATCGACGTCGCCATGGAGACGTCGCTCGCCGAATGGCGAAACAGGTAGCCAGGACTGCACGCCTTAAGCCTTGCCAAAAGCGCCCTGTTGAACGGTTTCCAGCTCTTCCGCATAGCGACGGGCGACGAACACCTCGGTCAAGAGGCCCAATACCTTTCGGTCGTTATCGACGACGGCGAGTTCCTCCGTCTCGGTCAGATCAAAGGTCTTCATGACCTCGGCGATGTTCATGTCTGCGGCGAGGGTGACGTCCCGGTTGGAAGCCAGGACCTCCGCACGGTCGTCCTCGCTGTGATGCCCTGCATAGGCGTAAGCAGTCGGGACGATGCCTGCATATCGTAAGCTGTCATCGACCAGTACGATCCGCTTGACCGATCCCAGGGGGAAGCGGCGGCGGAGTTGGGCGATCGTGTCCGACTGGGCCATCGTCGGGACGCCCGTGCGCATCATCCGTCCCGCTGTCAGACTGCGAACCCAACCGACATCTCTGGCGCTGCGAATCGTCTCGCCACGCAGATGAAGCCGCCAGGTCGAGAAGGAATAGCCGAACCGTTCGCGGACGATCGTGCTGGCAACCAAGGACGCCGCCAAGGTCGCGGCGGCGACCCCGAAATCGCGAGTGGTCTCAAGCACTAGAAATGACATGGTCAAAGGTCCCCCGACTACAGCAACGGCAAGCGCCCCCATGCCAACCAGGGCCGCGTTCTCCGGAGGCAGTAGAATAGGCGCGCCCGCCAGGTCGATAAGCCGCGCGTAGATCTGGCCGCCAAGGGATCCAAGGAACAGCGAGGCGAAAAACAAACCGCCGCGGAAGCCGAAACCCAAGGATACGATGGAGGCGGTCGCCTTCAGCACGAAGATCGTGACCAGGGCCGTTAACCCGACGCCAGTGGCCAAGTCCGCCAGCAAGGCTCCGTGTCCGGAAGACAGGGTTTGAGGTGACGCCATGGCCAGGGGGACCAAAAGCAGTCCGCCCAGGCCGGGGCCGGCCCAAGTCGGTATGTTCGCCCGGCGCACCCAGGTGTCGGTCAAGCCCACCAGGCGCATCAACCCTATGCCCATGAAGGCGCACAGGACGCCCAGACCGGCATAGAACAGGTAGTCTATCGCGGCCAGGGGCTGAACCACGATGAGATCGATCGAGTAGGGGGCGGAACCCAGTCCGCGGGCCACCAGTACACTGGCCAGGGCGGCCGCTGCGACCGGAGCAATCATTCCCGGCGCATAGGAACCGATGACGATCTCAAACGCGTAGAAGGCCCCCGTCAACGGGGCGCCGAAGGCCGCCCCGATCGCCGCCCCGGCGCCGGCGCCGACAAGGGTTCGCAAATCTGCCCGACGCAGCTTCAGACGCTGGCCTAGTTTGGAACCGACCGCACCGCCGGCCTGGGCATAGGCTGCCTCAAGCCCTACCGATGCGCCGAAGCCGTTGGACAGGAAGGTTTGAAAACAGACGATGATGCTGTCGCGCATGGACAGATAGCCTCCGTACAGCGCATTGGCCTCGACGACGTCGATCCGCTGGCCGGGCCGCCACCGCCTAGCCGCCCAGGTCACGACGCCAAGCAGCAATCCCCCGACGGGAATCCAAGCTAGCTTCAGAAGCGGCACCTCGCCGAGGGCGCTGAGGCGCTCGGATTCTCCAAATCCGAACAGAAGCGTCTGCAGCCCGTGGGCGACCGCGCTTTGCGCAACGGCGAGAAGGCCGGCCAATCCGCCGACCAAGACGGCCAGAAAGATGAACCAGATCTCGCTCGCCCGGAAGCGGGCTCGCAGCCAGGCGATCAGTCGGCTTGCAGGGCCGCTATCAGCATCTTGGGCGATAGGCTTGATGAGCGCTTCTCTACAAAGTCAGCACGATCACGGAGAGCTGAACGCGCCCCCCAAAGGTCATGGGCTTGCGCGGCTGCCGTCAGATTGATCCGGCTGGCGGCTTTTTGTCCATCCCCTCCTTGGCCGTTGCCACTACCGGACCGGAGCCAAGACCACTACGCGCAAAGCATTGGCACACGCGGCCGGCCTGGACGAATGGCCAGGCGCTGGCTCAGGCGCCGCGCCCGGTCAACTCGAGGATCCGCCGCCGCTGGCGAATTCTGGCCGCATCGATCAGCATTCTACCGGCCCAGCGATAAACATTCTGCTCGCGCACCTGCTGGCGCATCAGCCGCATGCGTTCGCGCTGCTCCTGCGCAGGCATCCGCAGAGCCTGGTCGAGCGCGTGCGCCATCTCTTGTCCGTCATAGGGATTGACGATCAGCGCCTCGGACATCTCACGCGAAGCGCCGGTGAAACTGGACAGAACGAGCACACCAGCCTCGTCATCGCGCGCCGCCACGAATTCCTTGGCCACGAGGTTCATCCCGTCATGCAGACTGCTGACGATGCACAGGTCCGCCGCGCGAAACAGTTCGAACACCTCCGCGGGCTCGTGATGGCGGATCAGCAGGCGGATCGGCTGATAATCTCCTTCCCCGTACCGGGCATTGATCTCCTCGGCCAAGTCGATTGCCTCGGTCTGCAACCCGCTGTAGCTGGCCAGCTTGCTGCGGGTGGGCGCGGCGACCTGGACGAAGGTGAAATTGCCTCGCCATTCAGGCTTGTCGGCCAGGAGCAGATCGATCGATCGCATCCGATCGAGGATGCCCTTCGTGTAATCGAAGCGCTCGATTCCGACAGCGAGGCGCGCTTCCGGCGCCAGGCCGAGCCGCTCACGGACCACCTGACGCGTCACCGCCACCGGGGGCTGCCCGACCATTGCCTTAGGGGGCCATTCGATGGAAATCGGATAGGGCCGGACCATAGTCTCATGCCCGCCTAGGGTGACCGTTGAATGCTCGCGGTCGATCCGACTTTCAACGAAGCGGTCAACGGTCTCGAAGAAGTTGTTGCAGTGGAACTGGGTGTGGAAGCCGATGATGCTGCTGCCCAGCAGGCCCTCGAGGATTTTCTCCTTCCACGGGCAGATGCCAAAGGTTTCGGCATTGGGCCAGGGAATATGCCAAAATGTGATGATCGTGGCCTTGGGCAGTCGTTCACGGATCATCTTCGGCGCCAGGGCGAAATGGTAGTCCTGCACCAGCACGATGGGGTCTTCCGTCCGTGCTTCCTGGGCCACTGCGTCGGCGAACCGCTCGTTGATCAGTTCATACGCCTTCCAGTCCTCTTCGCGGAAGACAGGACGTACAAAGGCGATGTGGCACAGCGGCCAGAGGCCCTCGTTGGCGAGACCGTAATAGTAGCCGTCCTGTTCATCGTCCGTGATCCACACCCGGCGTAGCCGGTAGGCCGGGGCGTCGGGCGGCACCGCGACCGCGTCATCCTCATCGACCGTTTCAGCGTCGGCGCTGCCGCTGCCATGGGCGATCCAGGTGCCCCCGCAGGCGCGCATCACCGGCTCCAGCGCAGAAACAAGGCCGCTGGCGGGCGTCTGCAGGACGATGCCGGCGTCGGTGCGGTTGTGGATGTAGGGCTCGCGGTTGGAAACGATAATCACCTCGGCGCCGGGCAGGGCGTTGGCAAGCAGGTCGTGCAGGGACGCAGGCGACCACTGGACCTCCGCATCCTCGGTCGGCGTCACCCCGATCTCCAGGTCCTTCAGAAGCTTGTGGATCTGGTGGTCCACCGCCGTCCGCTCGCGACGCGGCGCGAGCGGTGAGCGGCCGGACCGCAGGTCTTCCACGGCTTGCCGCAGCGACGCCGTCCAGCCGCGCAATACGAGGACCACAAGGATGGCGGCCACCGCCGCGATGATCAGAATGACCCCCGCCAGCGCCGCGACCGCATAGGTCTGAACCCGACCGGAACGGTCATCGACGTAGCTCAGGTCATGCAGGACGACGAGATAGGCGCGCTGGCTCCGCGCGGCGATCGGAAAGGCCCCGACCAGCACCCGGCGCCCGTCATTGACGATGCTCGAGAAGCTCTCGGCGTCCGACCGGGCGACGTTCTCGCAGGAGAAGCCTTGCGGCATCATCCGGGTCGCGCCACGCATCGCCCCAGCCTCGCTGCACAAGCCAACCGCCAGGATACGATCGTCGTTGGCTACGCCTTCGAGGATCGTCGCCAAGCGGGCATTGTCGCCATCTGCAAGTGCTCGAAGAATCGGCCCTTGGATGGACGCGTAGACCAGCCTTGAACGGGACTCCACGTCAGCCCGCGACCATTGCTCGATCAGTCCCTTTGAGAACGGTGCGATCGCCAGAGTCATCAGCGCCAGCAGCACCAGACCGATCAGGCTGTAGCGAAGCAATCCACGATACTGCGAACGCATAGGGTCCCTCATCGAACGGAACTCCATGGCCGGCTGAGCAGAACGGCGCAGTTGATCAGACCAACCAGGGAGTAGGTCTGCGGGTAATTGCCCCACAGCTCGCCGTCCGAGAACGCGATATCCTCTGAGAGCAGCCCGGCGTGAGTGCAATGGCTAAGGATCTCTTCAAACAGGGCGCAGGCCTCGTCGGTGCGGCCAACCCGGTGCAGGGCTTCGATGAACCAGAAGGTGCAGAAGTTGAACGCCGTCTTCGGCGTGCCGAAATCGTCGTCGTCGGCATAGCGCAAGAGGTGCGAGCCGCGCCGCAATTCCTTTTCGACAGCAACGAAGGTCGCCAGAAATCGCGGGTCATCAGGCTCGATGAAACGTAAATCGATCAGCTGCAGAAGGCTGGCGTCCAGCTCCTTGCCGCCGAACGAGCCGGCGAACCGGCCGAGTTCCGCGTTCCAGGCCTCGGCTTCGATCTTTCCCCGAATCGTCGCGGCGCGCCCGCGCCAAAGCTCGGCACGATCGGAAAGCCCAAGGGCCTCAGCAGCGTTGGCGAGTCGATCACAGGCCGCCCAACACAGCAGGGAGGAATAGGTATGCACCCGCGCAATGGTGCGAAACTCCCAAAGCCCGGCGTCTGGCTGGTCATGCATCGCGAAAGCGCGGTCGCCGACGGTCTCCAGGGCGTGGAAATCCTCGACCGATGCAGGCCGCAGCAGACGCTCATCGAAGAAGGCCTGCACACTGGGCAGGATGATCTGGCCGTAGACGTCGTGCTGCAAGTGTTCGTGGGCCTGGTTGCCGACTCGCACCGGCCCCATCCCGCGATAGCCTGGCAAGCTATCGATCAGACGCTCAGTCAGCGCCGCTTCATAGCCGACGCCATAGACCGGCTGGACATGTCCGCCATAGGCCTGGTCGACGATATTGCGCAGGTAGCTGAAGTAGTTTTCCAGTATGTCGGCGGCGCCGAGCCGATTGAGCGCCCGCACCACATAGTAGGCATCCCGGATCCAGCAGTAGCGATAGTCCCAGTTGCGACCGCTGTCGGCGTGCTCGGGAATGGAGGTGGTCATCGCCGCGACGATTGCCCCAGTCTCCTCATAAGCGCAGAGCTTCAGGGTGATGGCCGCGCGGATGACGGCCTTCTGCCATTCGAGCGGAAGCGAAAGCGTCCGCACCCACTCGCGCCAATAGACCTCGGTTTCGTGCAGCATGGCGAGGGCGGTGTTCAGGACATCGCCGACGAAGGGCTCGTCGGGCCCAAAAAACAAGGCAATCTGGCTCTCGAGACGGAACATGCGCTCCTCGGCCACGTGCGAAACGGCGCAGTTCGTTGTCAGCCGGAAATTCATCTCCGCGCAAAGGAAGCGCACATGATTGGAGCCGGCCGTGCGCTGCGCGTCCGAAGCGCCCCATCCGACCGCGGGCCGCAGTCGCAGACGTACGCGGGGCGTGCCGTGAAGAGGCCGGATGATCCTGACAAACGCCGTCGGCCGATAGACGCGGCCCAACCGACGGTAGCGGGGCGAGAAGTCAAGGACTTCGACAACGTCGCCGCTCGTCGAGGTCAGGACGGTGCGCAGAACAGGCGTGTTGCGCACATAGGCCTGCTCGGCGCGAGAGAAGCCCTCCATCTCGATCGACCAGAAGCCGCGCTCCGCCGGCCGTTGCTGCGTCTCGCCGGACAGCAGGCCGCAGAACAAGGGGTCGCTGTCGACCCGCGGGGCGCAGGCCCAGACGTACCGGCCCTGCCGATCGATGAGGGCGCTGACGCTGCAGTTGCCAATGGGGGCAAGATCGACGGACGCGGTCATTGGCCGCCCAGCCAGTCCAGGACATCGGCGACCGTCTCCAGGCGGTAGGAAGCGTGCGTCCCTCTTTCCGGACCGACGAGAACGCCATATCCGCCTGCCGCTTTCGCCGCCTCGAACGCATGTTCGTCGGTCAGGTCGTCGCCAACCATAACGGGGGCGTGTCCTTCGAAGGGAGGCTCTGCAAGAAACGCTCTCAGGCAGTCGCCCTTCGTCGGGCCCGGCGTCCTCAGTTCGGCGACCATGGCGCCTTGCTGCAGGACCAGATCGCTGCTCGTGGCGATCCGCTCCGCCGCTTCGCAGACCGCAGCCTCAACCTGAGGGACTTGTCGATAGTGGAGGGTCACGCTCACCGTCTTATCCTCGACGATCAAGCCACGTTGGGCCTCGGCCAGAATTGTGAAAACACCGCGCGCCGCTTCCAGAGCCGGCGACGGCGATGTTTGCTCGATCGACCCATCGGGGCGTCGCCGGACCAGCCCATGAACGGCCGCGACGGCCGCGACCGACCCTTCGAGAATGCGATCAACGTCGTCCAAGGTGCGGCCTGACAGGATCGCCACCCTGCCCCCCATACGACGGCCGAGTTCAACGAGCAGAGCCGAGCGCATAGGCGCGGCCGCCACCTGATCTGGGCGGGGCTCTATCTCGGCAATGGTGCCATCGAGATCAAGGAACAGCGCAGCACTGCGGTCGAACGGCGGCGGAGCGCCGAGAGAATCCTTCATTCCTGGAAGTCCCGATGATCCGCCGGAACTAGGCGCGCCATATTTGGCGTCCAAGCCCCATCGCAGCGAAGATATGAGCGAGAATGCCTATGCTTAACTTAGCGAGGGAGTCGGCTCGCCACCAGCCGCGCCCCGCGGCTGACCGGCTTGATGTCATTAGTCGAAGCTGAGCGTCGCCCCGATCCTGGCCGCCAAAAGGGGGGCGGCGCCCAGCCGAGCGATCAGCAGTCTCGGTAAGTTAAAGGGAGGCGCCGCATTGCGCGCCTGTCGATCTTGCCGTTACCGACAAGCTGTGTTGGGCGGCCTCTCAGCCAGCGTCCCGTGACGCAAAGCGGCGGTCCAAACACGTCAGCCGACTGCTGCTGAGCTTGCTTGTCCAGAAGTTGCCGTGTCGCCGTCTCGTTCGACTATGCGGAGATCGTTTGGGCCGCAATCACGGTCGGCAAGAGAGGCGTCACTCATGGCGTCACTGGCGCGACGGCGTCCATTTCCAACAAGATCCGGCGCAGGTCTTTCGTCCGGCGGCGGCTGGCCATCCACGGTTCCTGATTGATCTCAACCGGCTCACTGTTGGCGCCGTCGAACACCCAGGAGCGAATGCCCCAGGTTTCCAGGAGCTCGCGGCCCAGGGCCGAGGCGTCACGCCGGCCCTGCGGGGGGCTGGCGACCACCGCGATCGTGGGCAGGGTCTGGGCGGCGAGGGTCAGAGCCAGGCCAGCCGTTGGTACGGGCCCAATGACGCCATACCCCGCGCGGTAAAGGCGATCAAGAATGCGCGGAGCATTCGTTTCGCAGCCACAGACCAAAAGAACAGTATCCAAATTCCCATCAGGCATGTCTATCCCTTCTATGATCTGTATAATTGTCCCGTTATTATATCGCTCCACGAGCTATTATTATAATCACATAGTCTGACAATTGCGTGAGCCCTGCTCCTCCATTACTGCCTTAGAAGGGGAAGAACAGAGGGATGACTGCCACGCCAACGGCCCAGGTCAGCAGGTTCAGCGGCACGCCGATGCGGACGAAGTCCATGTAGCTGTAGCGGCCGAGCTGATAGACGAGGACGTTGGTCTGGTAGCCGAACGGCGTGGCGAAGGCGGCGCTGGCGGCCATCATAACGCCGATCAGGAACGGCCGCGGACTGACCCCCAGGCTTTCAGCCAGGGCCACCGCGACAGGCGTCAGCAAAACGGCGACCGCTGCGTTGGAGAGTATCTCGGTGAGAAACAGCGTTGCGCCATAGAGCAGGGCCAGCGCCATCAGGGGGCTCAGCGCCGTCACCCAGCCGACCAGGGCGTTGGTGGTCAGGGCCGCGAGCCCGGTCACTTCCAGCGACAAGCCGACGACCACCATCCCGGCGATCAGCAGCAGGATTTCGGGGCGCAGTCCCTTGTAGGCGTCCTCGGCGCTGATCACCCGCAGCAGCACCAGCAGCACCGCCCCGGAAAAGGCCGAGGCCGCGATCGGCGCGATCCCAAGGGCCGCGACCAGCACCACGCCAACAAAAACCCCGAGGGAGGCGAAGGCCTCAAAGGCGCGGAAGGGACGGTTGAGGGGAAACAGGCTGGGATCGTCGCCGGCAGCGTCCTCAACCACCAACGGCTCGTCGGCTGTCGGCGCGGACGCCGGTTCGCGTCCCAACAGACGATCACTGAAGAAGAACAGGTAGACCGCGCCGGCCAGGCCGACGATCAGGCCGACCGGCGTGATCTCGAACATGCCGAACACCGGCTGGTCGGCGTTGCGCGCCATGTCGTTGACCAGGAGGTTGGTCGAGGTGCCGATCAGGGTGCAGGCGCCGCCGAGAATGCTCACGTAGGACAGGGGGATCAGGAAACGCTTCGGCGAGGTTTTCAGTGACTCGGCGACATCTCGGACCACCGGCGCGGCCAAGACCACGATCGGCGTATTGTTGAGAAAGGCCGAGGCCACACCCGCAACCCCGATGACGATCCAAAGGCCTGCCGCGCCCAGTCGCGCGCACAGGGCGACCGCCTTGCGGATGATCAGGCCCAGCAGACCTGACAGTTCCATGGCGTAGGCGATCACGAACAGCGAGGCGAGCGCGATGATCGCCGGGCTTGCGAAGGCGCCCTGCACCTCGACGGGTCGAATGGTTCGCGTTCCGAGCAGCACCGCCGCGCCGGCCAGGGCGACGACGTCCGAGCGTAACTTTCCCCAGATCAGGGCGATCACGACGGCCAGAAGCACCGCCAACGAGATGACTTGAGGCAGGGTCATCCGGCGCGCTCAGGTCGTTTAGCGCCGCATTCGGCGAAAAGCTCTGTAGGGTGTCGAGCCACGCGCCGCCAGTCTGCTATGCTGCTACTATGCCTGACAATAGCCCGTCGCCCACCGACCGCAATCGAAGCGTTATCGCCCCTGTCATCGTTGGCGGCGTCGTGCTCGCTCTACTCGCCGCGGCCTTCCTTTCCCAAAGGCAGCCGGAACCTCCGAAGCCGGCCCCGGCGACGGAGACTCCGGTCGCCGATCCGCCGCCGCCTCCTATAGCCGCGCCGCCGCCTCTGAACCGCCGCGATATCGCCGCGGCCGCTGCGCTGCAGGCGGCGGACTATGCCGCCGGGACGACGCCTGCCGGCAAGGACGCTCTTATCGGGCGCCGCTTCTCCCTACGCGTGCCTTTCGGCTGTGATGGTCCTCAGATCGGGGCCGGCGCAGCCCAGGCCTACTTTGAGTTTGATCCGACTAAACGTACGCTCAAGCTGGCGGCGCGCCCCGGCGATTGGAAGAGCCTGCCGATGATCCAGGCGCTTGCCCAGGCCGCCAAGGTGGAAAAAGCCGAGGGCTTCTGGCTGCCGCGCCCTTGGAACTATTCGGAAGCCTGCCCGGTCCGACGCGAAGCGCCCGTGCCCGCCAATCCGACTCCGGCGGCCGGCCCCACGCTCGGCCTCGTCCAGCGGTTTGACGTTGACGGCTCACGCGTGATGCGCCGCGACGGGAGACCCTACGAGTTCGTGCGCAAAATCACGGACGCCGAGGTGGCGCCCCTTACGGGCTCCTACCGACTGCTGCTCGAAGGCCGCGTGACCGGCTTCGCTAACGGTCGGGCGGCCGCCTGCTGGAGCGAAAGCCCCAACCACCGGCCTATATGCGTGCTCGGCGTCACCTATGATCAGGTAGCGTTCGAGGACGAGAGCGGCAAGCTGCTTGCGGAGTGGAAAGAATAGCTGGGCGACCCTAGACTATCTCAACGGCATCCTTAGGCTGAGCTCCATCGGTTGTCGCCGAGATTATCCGGTGGCGAACGAGCGATTCAGGCATCTCATCGGCGACAAAACGCATCATCGCCTCGCGCACAGCGCAGCGCAGGTCGAAGGCTCTACTCGCATCGGCCGCCGTGACCAGGGCTCGCACCTCCATTGCCTCCGGCTTCAGGTCGGTGACTTGAAGGTTGAAGAACCGGCGATCCCACAGGGGATGAGCCGTAACGACGGCCTCTAGTTTGGCGCGAAGCCGGCCCACGTCAGCGCCGGGATCGACATAAAGGAAGGCGCTGCCGAGTAGCTGGGACGATTGCCGGGTCCAGTTCTGAAACGGCTCCTCGAGAAACTTCGAGATCGGCACCACCAGCCTGCGCTCGTCCCAAACTTTTACCACGACGTAGGTCAGCCGGATGTCTTCGATGCGTCCCCACTCTCCGGCGATGATCACCACGTCGTCGATACGGACCGGCTCGGTAAACGCCATCTGCACGCCGGCGATAAGGTTCTTCAGCGCCGGCTGTGCCGCTGCGCCCACCGCCAGCCCGGCGAGGCCGGCGGACGCCATCAGGGTGACCCCGACGTTCCGCACACCGGGAATGCTGATCAGCATCATGCACAGGGTAAGGAACAGGATCAGGACCACGACGATCCGCCCAAGAATTCCGACCCGCGTGCGCCGGCGACGCGCTTGAAGATTATCGTCGACGGAGATGTCCGTGCGCGTTTCGACAATCTGCTGTACGGCGCGGACAAGCGCAATCGCCAGCCAGCCGAACAGCGCCGGCATGATGAAGCCAGACGCTTGCCGCCAAAGTGCGGTCGACCAGGCATCTAAAGGAGCGGCGCGCTGGGCCAGGCTGATGGCAACAGCGATCGTAATCCACTTGGCCGGACGACTCGCCTCGGCGAGAACTGTATTTCCCCAGCTGTTCTCTAGTCGCCCGGCGGTGCGGCGTAGAACAGCCTTCGCGGCGCGATGGACAAGGAGCGCCACGACGATCGCCAGCACGATTGCCGCCACGCCAACGATCAACGGACCAAGGACGACACCTTCGGTCCCGACCCAGTCGGTGAAGCTTTGCATAGTTAGATAACCCAGACCGGGAGACCGCGTTCCGAGGGAACAGTTGACTGTCAAACCGCCCAGCCGCCCTGGCTGAGTGGAATACCCTCATGGCCTGAGGCCAGGACGCCCCGCGCCGACCGGAGATAAGTGCCGTTGGACTGACAGCACCAGCGGAGAGTCACAAAAGACCGATTGGGTCCGAGGACTCGGCAGCTGACTCTTAATCAGCGGGTCGTAGGTTCGAGCCCTACTGCACCCACCACGCAACTAATTGAAGTTGTTGGTGTAAATTTCTCGCCCGTGTCGGGAGCGAGGCCAATCCACCGTTTTGGTTCCTCACTAGGTTCCTTCGGAACGTCAGTTGCCCTACGAGAAAAGTTAAGGGCCACGACC
>Ga0105047_10008080_pt1 | contig 17626 bp, 14 predicted proteins | sample MAT04_FD_78384 | JGI IMG/M metagenome (GOLD analysis project Ga0105047, IMG submission 78384) | Freshwater microbial communities from Lake Fryxell liftoff mats and glacier meltwater in Antarctica - MAT-04 (megahit assembly) | ecosystem: Environmental > Aquatic > Freshwater > Ice > Liftoff...
CGCTCACCAAAACTTGACCACTTGTGCTCCGATAGAGTTGCCCACCCCCGGCGCCGCACCTTGGCCCGTAAGCCGCGGATGGGCAAGGCATTATCATCCCCGGCCCCGTTGGGCCGGTGGGTCGCTCTCCGTGAGCATACCCGGGTAATTTCTCGCGAGTGCCGAAGAATGTGGCGAACAGAAATATGCGGTTCGCCTGACGCCCTTCTCAAGACACTAGCTGCGAGCCCTGCTAGAAGTGCGAGAATTGCTGAGGGAACTTTCAGGATGCTAACAAAACTCATGGCCGCTTCGATGGTATTGATGAACGCGATGACGGCCCAGACCGTTTATATCGGCACGCGGACGACCGATGGAATCTACCGGATGCAGTTCGACCCGGCCACGGGCGCCATCAAAGACGTGAAAATCGCCGGCAAAACCTCGAATCCGACCTTTGTCGCGGTCCATCCCAAGCGTCCGCTCGTGTTCGCGGTAGTGGCTGCTCCGGAAGGCAAAGTCAGCTCCTTCGCCGTGGAGCCCGACGGCTCACTCCGGCTGCTGAATGAAGTCAGCTCCAAAGGCCAAGGCCCCGCGCACGTCCAGATCGACCGCACTGGCCAATGGGTCTCAACGGCGAACTTCACCAGCGGCACTGTCGCCGTATTCAAGATTGAAGCCGACGGCAAATTGAGTGAAGCCGTCGATTCGGTGCAACATGCCGGCAAGGGTCAGCACAGTACCAGACAAGCCGGACCGCACGCGCATTCAACGTATTTTTCCGCCGACAACAAGTGGATGTATGCGGCGGACCTGGGCATCGACGAAGTCAAGGTGTATGGCTTCGACGCCCGCACCGGAAAACTGACTGCGGGCGCCTCGCTGAAATCGCCCGCCGGCGCCGGCCCCCGGCACTTGGCTTTAGGGAAGAAGCGCGTTTACGTGCTGAACGAGATCGCGTCATCTGTGAGCGTATTTGATCAGGGAACATTACTGGAAACCGTGAGCGCCCTCCCGGAGGGATTTACGGGATCCTCCTCGGCTGCCGAACTGGTCATCGACAAAGGAGAGAAGTTCCTCTACTCATCGAATCGCGGGGCAGACACAATTGCCGTTTTCAAGATTGGGACATCCCTTACAAAAGTTGGCGACGTGAAAGTGGGAAAGACCCCGCGCGGATTCGTCCTGTCGCCGGATGGGAAGTTCATCATCGTGGGCAGCCAGGATGAGAACACCATCCAGGTCTACCGGATTGACGCAAAGACCGGTCTGTTCACACCGGTGGGCGACGCCTTAAAGGCAAACGGTCCGATCTGTTTCCGGTTCCGGCTATGATAGCGGAATGAAATCTCTACGCCGCAACCTATTGGTTGCCGCAGTCGCCGCTCCGGCCGCGCTTGCCGCCTCCAAATCGAAATCGAAGAAGTCCCACTGGAAGGACGGCCGCCCCACCGATGGAAAACTGCCGCTATACTCCCCGGCGGTAACATGCAACGGATTCGTGTTCGTTTCGGGGACCGGGAAAATCGATGGCGGTACGATACAGGAGCAGACAAAATACGTTCTCGACAGCATTGAAGCGAACCTGAAACACGTTGGCTCGTCAATGGCCAAGGCCGTGAAATGCAACGTTTACCTAAGCGACATCAACAACTACGCCCCGATGAACGAAGTGTTCCGGGGCCGGTTCGGAGAGAACCCGCCGGCCCGAACCACGGTCGCCGTCGCGGCAATTCCCTTCGGCTGTCTGGTCGAGATTGAAGTTATGGCCGAGGCGTAGCATGCGGCTTGCCCTGCTTCTGTTCGGCCTGCGCTTGGCCGCGCAGCCACTCGCGCTTCTTCCCGCCAATCCTCACTACTTCACCTATCGCGGCAAGCCAACCGTCCTGGTTACCTCCGGCGAACACTACGGCGCCGTCCTCAACGGAAAGTTCGACTACAAAAAGTACCTCGACACACTTGCCGCCGACGGTCTGAATCACACGCGTATCTTCACCGGCCTCTATCGAGAGGTGCCTGGCAGCTTCGATATCGCGCGCAACACGCTGGCCCCGGAAGCCGCCGATTTCATCTCCCCTTTCGTCCGCGACAGCGCCGGTATCTACGACTTAACAGCCTGGAATCCCGCCTACTTCGCGCGTCTGCGCGATTTCATGACGGACGCGGAAAAGCGCGGAATCATCGTGGAAGTCTGTATCGCCACAACCCACTACAACGAGACCCATTGGAAGCTCACCCCGTGGCAAAACAACCGCAACAGTATTGGCGCGGGGCTGAAGCATACCGACCCATGGACGTTGAGGGACCCCAAGCTCCAAGGCATTCTGGACGCATTCGTCGTCAAGCTGGCAACGGAACTCGCCGCATTCGACAACTTTTATTTTGAAATCTGCAACGAGCCCTATTTCGCCGGACCCACGCTGGAATGGCAGCGCCATGTCGCAAGCGTGATCAAAGCGGCCGATGGCGGTCGCCACCTCATTTCGCAGAACATCGCCAACCACGAGCAGACGATCACGGCGCCCGACCCGAATGTATCTATCTTCAACTTTCACTACGCCCGCCCGCCCCGCGCCGTAGCCCAAAACTACTCGCTGCAGCGTCCGATTGGAATGAACGAAACGGGCTTCGACGGCTTTGACGACGCCATCTATCGCATCCAAGGCTGGGACTTTTTCGCGGCTGGCGGCGCCCTCTATAACAACTTGGACTACTCGTTCACGGTGGGGCATGAGAACGGAACATTTCAACCGCCCGCCACCACACCTGGCGGCGGTTCGGCCGCGCTTCGAAAACAACTCGGCTTCATGAAGCGAGTCTTTGACCGGCTCGACTTGGCGAAGGCACGCCCCCTCGACGGAGTGTCATCCCATGCGCGATGCCTCGGAGCCGCGGGAGAATTCTACCTGTGCTACGCCCACTATGGCGAGAAGAGAAACGGCTTCCGGCCGAGCTACGCCGTCGAGACTGCCAGGAAAACGGTCGCGTGGCGCATGCAGGTTCCAGCGGGCCGTTATCAAGCGGTGTGGCTGGATCCGAAAAGCGGCAAGGAACTCGGACGCGCCGAGTTCGACGCGACGGGATCCTTGACGACGCCCGAACACACCGAAGACATCGCGCTGGAACTGCGGCGGCTATAGCGCCGCCAGCACTTCCTTATACAAATACTTCGCGCCTTCCACGCCATCCCACGGACCGTCCTCGTACTCCAGCGCGAAGATGCCCATGAACTTCGCGTTAGCCATGGTCCGCACATTCCGGCCGATATCGTTCTCCTTCCACCGGTTCCAATACTTCGCGTGGACCGTCGTATGGGCGTAGGGCGCCAGCGCGGCCAGGCCGTAATAAAGCCAATACTCGTGTTCCCTATTACAGAAATCCGGAGAGGCCTCGCAAAAAGGGCTGTTCGCCCTGAGCGCGCGGGCATTCACGTTGAGCAGTAGACCGGGGCCGGTGAGGAAGCCGCGGCGGCCGGGCATAAGGGTGTCTGGCATAGGGCAAATGCAGCCGGCAATTGCAGCCAGCTTGACACTCCGCGGAGGAACAAGGATAATAAGGTACCGGAGCCTGCACCGGAAATAACCAGATCGCAACTAAGTTGATCAATTATCGGAATCGATCTTACTTAGCGAAATGCGGCGTAACGCCCCCCGTAAGCGCAATAACATGCGGCGGCTCGTCCTACAAAAGGAATTTAGGTTATGGAATATCAGTTTACCGGATTCACTCACAATGGCGAATTCCGGGAGTTTGCGTTTAATGGCGTCGATGGCGACCGGAACAAGACTGCCTTCAAGGTAGTCGCGGACTTAGGACTCAGCAGAAAGTACAACATCGCGGTACAGGAATTACCCCTGTTGTGCCGCCGATTGCTGGAGCAGATGCCTGAAGGCGCTCCGGCCGGAACGTTGACATTTACTGAGTCCGACATGAAGGTCCTTGTCAATCTGCGCTCCGCGACGCAGCGGCAGAACATTCATAAGAAAATCCAACGGCGTCCGAAGCCTGTCACCTCGCCCTGGCAGCAGCGCGCCGAGCCGCTCCCGCAAACTTAAGCAAACGCTAACGCCGAAACGGCGAACGCGGTGGCAATCAAGGGATCGTCTTCCTTCACTAGCGATTCTGTGTTCTGCCAACTGCCGTTATGACGTTGTAACATCGCCAGCGCCGCCGCAAATGGCGCCCGCCGTTTGCTTCCGCTCGCTCGAAAAGCGCGCGTAGCCGCGTCGGCGTAGTAATATCGCAGCCCTTCCGCGTATCGCTCCCGCGCCGCGCTCGTGAATCCGGCCGGCAGTTCAGCGTGATCATTGGCCTGCAACCACTCCAACGCGCCGCCGATATCCGCGGCGCCCGCGGCGATCTTTGAGAGCAATCCATCGGCGGTAGTCGTGCCGTAACTGGCATACCCGTTCGCCGTTTCCCCAGCTTTGTTTGCTCCCGTTTCCACAGTGGAAAAGAAGAAACCGCCGTCAGCGTTTTGACACCTTCCCACAAAAACCATTGCATTCCGCATCGCCGGATCGCTCGCCGCAACACCCGCTTCGGCCAACGCCTCTAATACGTGGCGGGTCATGGAAAGGTCAACATGGCCGGGATCCGGTGCGGTCCGTGGCGCTCCGCCGATCCCCCAGGCGCCGAACGCATCGTGCTTCGGCTGCCAGCCATTCTCGGGTGACATCTGCTGCGTGCGCAACCAGCTGACAAGAGGACTGGCCAGCAGATTTTCTGTCCGCGCAAAAGCCCGCAGCGCAAGTGCCGTGGCGTAGCAAGGATAGTCGTCGCCAGTCATGCCGATCGCACCTTCCGCACTCACCTGTCGCGCCAGAAATGCGACAGCCCTGCGAATTCGCGGATCCCCCGCCGCCACACCCGCGTCGAGCAAAGCGTTGACAACCAACGGCGTCAACGACTGCCCCGAGCGTAACAATCCGTACGTCTCGCTGTGCCAACCGCCGTCCGCACTCTGGCGGCTCCAAACGTAGCTGACACCCCGGCGAAGGGCGCCGGGGGTCAGCAAAGCAACGCTTAAGAAGGCTCGGCGGTTCATCGCCGGTCATTCCTGTCCGCGGTCAGCGTCAACAACGCGGCGCTCGTCACAGCCACGCGCCCTGTGATGCAGTGATGCCCCGCCCACGTGCCATCGGCGTTCTGCAGTTGAATCAGCTTCGCCTTGATCTCACTGTTCCATTTCTGCCACGCCGGACCACCCACGCGCCGCAAACTATCGGAGACATTCAAATACGAGAAATACTCCTCGCCGCCCATCGACCCAAACCCTTTAATCATCTCGGGCCCCGCCATTTCATTGGCAATCGTGCTGATCGCCTTCGCATTCGCCTTGCGGTCGCTCTCCGTCCGGCTCAACTGCTCCAGCGTCTGCGCCCGATCATATAACGCCACGCCGGCGCCCGCTCCGGAAACCGCGGCCGGCCTGCCCGCGACGGGACTGGCGGCGTTAGCCACAATCTGCCGCGCGTTGCTCTTCGTGTATTCATCCACACGCTGCAACGACGATTCCTTCACCTTCAGCCCCTTATCCTTTGCCTGATACAAGCTGCGCGAAGCAAGCGAAGTCCCCAGAATCGGCGCCCACCCGCCGTCGTGGTTCCAACTGCCGTCCTTCAACTGCGCCGTTTCAATCTTTCGTACACACTTCTCCAAACCCGCGCGCAAGCGCCGATTCAGTTGCTGGTTTTCCATCTGCCCATCAAGTTCGGAAAGCACCATGGACGTCAAGAACGTATCAATGTACGGACCCAGCTTCCGCTGAATCTGCGAACCCTGCTTCGCCGTTATCGCCAGCCCCTCTTCCGGACTTCGCTCGATTTCATTCAGCAAAAACTCCACCCCCCGCCGAATCTGCAGGCCTTTCTCACCTGCGTGGACCAGGGCCAGAAGCGCCGCGGCGGTATTGGCGACATCGTTACTATTCGTCTCCATCCGTTCGCCCTGCCGGACGTGTGACGTGGCTCCGCCGTCCTGCCCCCAACCCCCATCGGGCCCCTGGGTGCGGATCAGGAATTGAACGCCGCGTGTCACCGGGTTTCCCGTGGGAACCGGAGCGGCTGAGAGTACGGCAGCAAAAAAGGCCGCCGCGCAAATTCGAACTTGCATGTCGTTCTCCTTTCTGAGTAGGACGCTGGGGTATCGCGCGGCGCGGAGCATCCTTTCAAAAGATTTACCCTGGAAACAAGATGACGACCATCGTCGCCCTCCTTCGGGGCGTAAATGTAGGCGGAAATCAAAAAATCAAAATGGAAACGCTGCGCACCGTCTGCGAAGGACTCGGCTTCCGCGATGTCCGCACCTACATCCAAAGCGGCAACATCGTCTTCCGCACCGCCGCCCGCAACGCCGGTGCAAAGCTGGAAGACGAAATCGAAAAAGTGTTCGGCTTCCGCCCCCGTGTCGTCACCCGCACCGCCGCCGAATTGCGCATAATATCGGAGCGAAACCCAATCGCGGGAGCAAAACCAACCCAACTCCTCGTCTTCTTCTTGACCGGAGCGCCGACCGCCGAGGCCATCGAGAAAATCAAACAAATGGAAATCCAGCCCGAAGAAGTCCACATCATCGGCGCGGAAATGTTCATCCACTTCCCGCTCGGCCAGGGAGTCTCAAAACTACCCATGGCGAAGATCGAAAAGACCCTCGGCGTCACCGGCGCCGGCCGCAACTGGAACTCCGTTATGAAACTGCTGGAAATGGTCGAACAATGAACGGCGAACTACTCGCCGAAGCCGCGCGCCGCGCGACCAAATACCTGGAATCCGCCGGTCGACGCCGCGTCTGGCCCTCCGCCGATGCCGTCAAACACCTCGCCGAAGCCGGCGGCGAATTTCCCGAAGAACCGGCAACACCAATGGAAGTACTCGATCTCGTCGACCGCATCGGCTCCCCCGCCACCGTCACCACCCAGGGCGGACGCTTCTTCGGCTTCGTCACCGGCGGGACGCAACCCGCCGCGTTGGCCGCAAGCTGGATGGTCAGCGCTTGGGATCAGAACGCCGCCATGCGAGTTATGTCCCCCACCGCCGCCGCGTTCGAACACGTCGCCCTCGAATGGCTTCGTGACGCCCTGTGCCTTCCTGCGGGAACCGCTGGAGCCATAGTCACCGGCGCCACCATGGCCAACTTCACCGGCCTCGCCGCCGCACGCCACGCGCTGCTGGAGCGCGCCGGTTGGGACGTGGAAAATGACGGCATGTTCGGCGCGCCGCCGCTATCCGTAGTCGTCGGCGAAGAGGTCCACGTCTCGCTCGTCAAGGCGTTGGGGATGCTCGGGCTCGGCCGCCGGCGCGTCATTCGCGTCCCCGTCGACGGACAAGGCCGCATGCGCGCCGATGCCCTGCCCCCGCTCGATGACCGCACCATCGTCTGCATCCAGGCGGGCAACGTAAACACCGGCGCTTTTGACCCCGCCGCCGAAATCTGCCGTGCCGCGAATGACGCCGGCGCCTGGGTTCACGTCGATGGAGCCTTCGGCCTCTTCGCCGCCGCGTCCCCGCAATACCGCCATTTAACCGCCGGCTTCGCCAACGCCAACAGTTGGGCCACTGACGCCCATAAATGGCCCAACGCCGGTTACGATTGCGGCCTCGCCTTCGTGCGCGACCCCTTGCCGCTCCGCATGGCCATGGCCATGCTAGCCGCCTATCTGCCCGCAGGCGCACTCCGTGAACACTGCCATTACACCCCCGAAATGTCCCGCCGCGCACGAGGCGTCGAACTTTGGGCCATGCTGCGGGGCATGGGCCGCCGCGGGTTAGCCGAGTTGATCGAAAGGACCTGCGCCCACGCCCGCCGCTTCGCCGAAGGCCTTCGTGAAGCCGGCTTCCAAGTGCTGAACGAAGTCGTCATCAACCAGGTTCTCGTCTCCTTCGGCACTCCCGAAAGAACAATGGCCGTGATGACCCGCATCCAGGACGAAGGCGTCTGCTGGTGCGGCGAAACAAAATGGCAAGGCCGCGTCGCCATGCGCATCAGCGTCTCATCCTGGGTCACCTCCGCCGCGGACGTAGAAGCGAGTCTCGCCTCTATGATCAGCGCCGCGCGCGAAGCCTAACTCTGTTTCAACCGCTTCAGTTCCAACTTCGCCGCCGCAAAATCCGGCTCTAACCGCAGGGCAATCGTCAACTCGCGAACCGCGTCAGCCTTCCGTCCTTCTTTCGAATAAAGCGACGCCAACAACAGCCGTGCCTGCGCATGCGTTGCCTTCCGGCCCTCCGGCGGGTCGGACAGATAATGGTTCAAATACTGCTCCGCCCGCCGGAAATCGCGGCCGATCTCCAGCAACGCGCTCGCCGCGGCGTAGTACGGCGCGAAGTCGTCCGGCACCGCTTTCTCCGCCTTCGCTAACGTCGCCTCCAACTCCGGCCAACGCTGCTTGGCGGCCTGCGCATACGCCAGAATTTCGTATCCCGCCGCCGAACTCGCGTCCAACCGAATCACTTCCGTCGCCGCCTGCTCAGCCAAATCAAGCCGCTTCGTTTTCGCCGTGCAACAGTAAAAACGCCCAAGCGAAATCCGCGCCAGAATAAACCCCGGATCCGCCTTGATCGCCTGCAACAGCCAACGCTCCACCGTCGCGTCGTCGCCCGTTTCCTGCAGCAAACGCGCATGCGCCAGATTGCCCCAAACCGGCAGATTCCCCACAAGCTGATCCGCAATCCGAACAGCCCGCTTTTTATCGCCCCCCGCAATTCCCGGCGCTTTCCAACTGAACATCATTTGGACGAGCAGCGCATCCAGGCTATTGGGATTAATCGCCAACGAAGCATCGATCTCTTTCTTCATCCGCCGCACATGCGTCAATGCCGTAATCGCACCCGTTCGATCCGCCAAAAACGCCGACGCCTCCGCCAACTGCGCATGTGACCCCGGATTATTCGGCGCCAGTGCCACCGCCCGTTCCGCCTCCGCCAACGCCCCGTAATGATCCCCGAAACTCGACTTGATCTTCGAAAGCCACAGGTGCGCCGGCCCGTCGTTCGGATTCGCCTTCAACTTCGCTTCCGTCATTTGCCGCAGCCGCTTCCAATGCCCCGCCTCCATTAACGCGTCCCACGGCGGATTGGCCCCGGTCTGCGCGGATAAAACGAACAGGCTCACAAAGCCTGCGACAACGGCGAAACTGATTACTCCCACTCCTATCAATTCTAGCGGATCGATATCGTAACGCGCTCGCTCGGCTCCACGCCGAATGGCCCGTCCATGCCACCGATAAAGATCGGAATCGCCGGTCCGATCGGCGATGTCTCCGGCACCCGGATATTCATCTGCAATACCCCCGCCACCAGTCCCGGTGCCCCGCCAGCGTAAATTACCTCAGTCGCCCGGTCCGCGATCTGCGCGAAAATCCGCAACACCGGTCGCGGCAACGGCTCCGTCGTCACTTTGCCATCCACTCCCTCCGGCTGCGTGCGGCCCTCCCCCGTCCCATACAACACCACAATCGACCCCCTCTCCGCCGGATTCGAAGGCGAATTCACCGTGCCATCCTGATTTAGAATCGCACCCGCCCCGCGACCCGACGAGTCCTGCGAAAAGGCCCCCACCAGTGCCGGCGCCACCCATAAAACCAGCGGATTCGAACGCAACCCCTGATAATCCACCTGCGCCACCGTCCTTCCATTCACCGGCACGCCATAAGGAACCACCGCGCTAATCTGCTTCGCCGACACATACAGCAGCGGCGCCGGCACGCCATCGAACAGCACTCGCACGCCCGCCAAAACTGTATCCACCTTGCCATCCGCCGTCAACCGCAGTGTCGTCAACTGCGCCGGCCCTATCTCATTGCCGAACAGCACCACGATCTGTCCCGGCGCAACCACTCCGCCTAACCCCGCCTGATAACTCGCGGCGCTAACCACGGATCCCAACGACATCGAACTCCGCGCTGCCAGATCGAATTTCGCCAGGAACGCCGTCGCGAACGCCAGGCGGTCCGGCGGTTCATACGTCGCCCCCGTTCTGGGGAAATTGATCGATGTCGCCAGGCCCGTCAAATACGCATTGCCTGCGCCATCCAACGCCACCGCCGTCGCCGTGTCACTGTTGCTGCCGCCAAAATACGTGGAGTAAATCAACCCCGATCCCATCGCATTCAACTTCGTCAGAAAACCCGCCGCCGCCGTCCGTCCCGCCCCTCGCCGCAGTAGCCCCAGCCCCGATTGAAACGCGTCCGCCGTCACCGGATAATCCGTCGAATCCGTGCCGCCAACCACAACCGCATTGCCCTGCCCATCCACCGCGATCCCCGAAGCAAGATCATCTTTACCGCCGCCCACGAAAGTCGAATAGACAAGCCCCGTCCCCGCCGGATTCAGCTTGGAGACAAACACTTCCGCCCCCGATCCCGCCTTCCGGAACGCCTGCGCCGTCGTAGGAAAATTTGGCGAAACTGTCGCGCCCGCGATAAAGGCATTACCCGCCGCGTCAATCGCCAACCCCGCTACCGAATCGCCGCCGCTCCCGCCCAGGTACGTCGAGTACACCAGCGCCGAACCCGCCGCATTAATTTTGCTGACAAACACATCGTTGAAGCCGCCGCCAAAGGCCGTCTGAAACGCGCCCGCCGTCTGCGCGAACGTCGCCGCATCCGTCATGCCCGCAACATACGCGTTACCCGATCCATCGATCGCCAGCGCCGCTGCCGCCTCTCCCGCCCCTGCACCCAAATACGTCGCATACGCCATCGTCGATCCAATTGGATCAAGCTTCACCAGGAACGCATCCGTCGCCCCGCCACCGAACGCCGCCTGCAGTGCTCCCGCCGTCACCGGAAAGTTTCGCGACGCCGTCGTTCCACTCACAAACGCACTGCCCGTCGCGTCCACCGCAATGCCCGGCAATCCCGTTTGTCCATTCTCATTTTGCGCCCCGCCCAAATATGTCGAATACACCAGCGCGGAGCCCGATGAGTTCAACTTGGAGATAAACAAGTCCTCCCCACCCCTGTTAATCGGCTGCAAACTACCCGGGGTCACCGGAAAATTATTGGCACTCGTGCTGCCAACCACATACGCGCTACCGGTGCGATCAACCGCAACGCGCAGACCCACCGTCACCGGCGCCGCTCCACCTTCCGTCGTGCTGCCCGCCAAATAAGTCGAATACAGCAACACCGTTCCCGCCGCATTGAACTTCGCCACAAACGCCGCCCGCCCCGGCCCAAAATTCGCCTGCAATCCATTCACCGTCAGAAAGTTGTTGCTCGTATTGCCGGTCAAATAGATATTTCCCGTTTCGTCCAACGCAATCGCCGCGCCCACCGCGTTGCTCGCCGTCAGCAGCGTCGAATAGCTCAATACCGGGTCGATAATCAACGGCCTCGAAGCGTCGTAGGCGCCCACCGCAAACCCCGCCCGGCCATGCCCGTCCAACCGGAAGCTCCCGGCCACCATCCGGCGTCCCCCGTCAACTTCCTGATAAATCACCGGCTTCTGCAGCCGAACCGCATCCGCGGAACTCCCGATCACCAGATCGCCGCTACCATCCACCCGAGTCGTCGCGCCCTCGAACCGCAGCAATATTAAACGCGGGTCGCCGCCCGGCGCCACAACAAAATCGAACTCAAGCTGCCGCCCCTTCCCGTAGTAAACCAGGTCGATCCCCGGATAAACTTGCGCCGCCCGCACTCGCGCGAAATGCGGCACATGCGTCCGCCACTGCCGCGCATCGACGCCCAGAAAGTAGTTACTCTCCCCCGGCAGTTTTTCCACTCCCGCCATCCTCGCGTCAGGGTTCGCCCCCTCCACATGCATCCGGACCACGCGGTCTTCGCCCAGCAAGATCCGCGCCTCCGCCGGAGCCAACAACAGCCCTGGCCCGGCAAACCGCACCGGCTTCTCATACTGCCCGGCATTCGCCTCAAAGTAGAGCGGAATCTTGGAGAAGTCCGCCCAGCACATGGGAATCAAAAGCAACAGCAGTCCGCGTATAGACATGTTCAATTCGCCTCAAAACAGTAAAGCGCCCCGCGTGTCCGCAGGTACATCCGATTATCGATGAAAGCCGGCGTCGCGAAAATCGGCTCGTCCATGTCGATGCTCGCCAGCGTCTCCCACTGCGCCCCGGCCTTCAGCACCGTGGCCATCCCATTCTGGCTGAACAAATAGATTTTCCCCGCCGCCGCCACCGGCGAACTGTAGTAGGTGTCCAACGCGCCGGTCAGGCGGCCCTGTTTCAGAATCGCGCCGGTCTTCGGATCCACCGATGAAAAGATCCCGCCGTCCTTCACCAGATACAGCACCCCCTGATACACCAGCGGCGATGGCACATTCGGCAAAAACTTCTGCATCCGCCAGCGAACGGCGGTGTCCGACAGGTCGCCCCGCCCGCCGTGCTTTATCGCCAGCAGCGTATTGCGGGCCGCGCGCCGCGCCCGGTAGAAATCCCAATCGCGCGGCGCCAAATAGCCCTTCCCATCCAGATCCAGCAAATAGAAGCTCTTCTGCATCTTCGGATCGATCTCTTCCTGCACCACCTTGCCGTCCTTATTCGCGTCGTAAAGGGCCAGCGCCTCCGCCCATGTCGGCGTCTCCGTCGGTGACTCGGCTTCCCCGCCCCCTTCCCAGCCGTGCACGTAAATCATGTCGCCATCGATCACCGGCAGCGACTTTGGCTGCCACGAAAACCCGCGAACCCACCACAGCTTTTCCCCCGTCGTAGCGTTATACGAAGTGACCTGATAAGCCCCAGGAACAATCAGTTCCGCCGGCCCGCTCTTCGGGGTGAAAACCGCCGGAGTTACATAGCTCCTCGTCACCTCGGACCGGTCCACCCGCCATCGCTCCTTGCCGCTATTCTTGTCGAGCGCGAGCAAATACGACCCCGAATCCTGATCGCAAACCAGGATGACCAAATCGTTGAACACAATCGGCGACGAGCCATGCCCATTGACGTTGTTGAACGGCCCCAACGGCGCGCGCCAACGCTCCGCTCCATCCTTGGTATAGGAAAGCAGTCCGTAGTCGGCAAAGAAAATAAAGACGTTTTTTCCATCCGTTGCGGCGCTTGGCGAAGCCGGCGAATTCACTTTTTGATAACGCTCCAGCCGCGGCCGCGGAGCCTCGCGTCGCCAAAGGATCCTCCCGCTCTTGCGATCCAGGCAGATCGTGTACAGCTTCCCGCCCTCATCGATCACCTTGTCGCCCCGCCCCGCGTCCACCCGTTCGCCGCCTTCGGCGCCGGTAAGAAAAATCAGATCCCCCGTGATCACCGGCGTCGAATGCCCGAACGGAAGCGCCGTTTTCCACACCACGTTCTTCCCCGGACCGAACTCGGTGGGCGCAGCCTTAACCGTCGCGATGCCGGATCCGTTGACGCCCCGGAACATCGGCCAGTCATCGGCGGAAAGGGCCAGCGTAGCGGCCAGCGAGAGAAGCAAAAGCCGGGTTGCCATCTCGCTATCATACGCGCCTCAGTCACCGCCGCCGCATCCCCCTCCGCCGCACCCGCCGCCCCCGTCTCCGCCTCCGCAATCCCCCCCGCCGGAGTCCCCGCAGTCTGAGCCGCCGTCGAAGAAGCTTCCCGACCCGCCGGAGTCGCCGCCTTCCGCGCGCCGCTTCGGGTCCGGTTGATCGGCCTCGATCATCTTCCGAATGACCCAGATCACCAGGGCGACGACGCCTATCAGCAGCAGCGGAAACACTCCGGACCCGAGCAGCAGTGCCGGAAAGACTCCGGGTAGAATCCCTGCGAACGAAGGCTTGGGAATCACCCAGTTCCGGGCCATGTCCGCCCACCGTAGTTGCTTCTCCGCGCTGAAGCGCGCCGGCCAGATTCCCGCCGGCGGGCTGTCTCCAAACTCCTTCCGGTACAACTCCCGCGTCCGCTCGTACCAGTCGCCAAACTTCGCATCTTCCTCCTCGCCGCCCGCCGTCGGCCCGTGGTGCAGCGGCCGGCCCAGAATCCCCTGGCAGAGTCCATCCCAGTAGGACCGGGTGTAGAGCAGGTGCAGGTGCCACACCTGATCAACCGCCGGCGGCGGCGTCACCGGCGCCGGCGATACCGAAGCCAGGTAGACGAATCGCTTGTATTCGCCGATCGCCCGCTGTCCCTCAGCCTCCGACCATCCGTTCTCCCGGCACAGCCGGTGCAGGAAGGTATAGCGTCCGCCCAATTGTTCGAGCGGGAAGTTCTGGAGCGCCTCGTTGAGTATTTGACTTTGCATATCTTCTCTTTTCAACTCCATTACGCTGCGAAACGGTGCTGCCTGCCAGTGCTTCCAATTTTGTGGAATCATGTTTCCATGAATGTGGAAACCCTTGTCGAGCTCTTCCAGTCCCGCCTCCGCTCCTTCGCCTTCGGCCCGGAACTCGACCAGCTCGCCGCGGACCTCCTGCGACTCCTCGACGGCTACCGCAAGAGGCGCGCCGACGTCAATGATCGTTCCCGCCTGAAAGCCCTCGCCCTCATGGCCGAGTACCTCGACGCCGTCGGCCGCGCCCCGGAAGCCGCCGCCCTCCTGCGATTAACCGTTGACGAGCTTATGGAAGATGCCGGCCAATGGCCGCGCGAACTCGCGGCGGCTCCCGATATCGGCGCGACCCGCCGCCTCCTCCGCCAGCGCATCTGGTGCGCCATGGCCTACGCCCAAACCCAGTTGCGCGCACATCGCTTAACTGACGCCGGCCGCGTGATCGAACGAATGACCGGCTTCGTGGATGAATACCTCGCAGTCCCCGAATTTCCCTGCCACGGCACACTGGCACTCGTTCGCTACTATCGCGGCCTTTGGCGGCGCAATCTGGGCCTCCTGAATGAAGCAGCCTGGGACTTCGACGCGGCCCTCGAACAAATCCAGTTGCGCCTCGTCACCAAACAAGGCAAGTACGAGAGCATCGATCCGGACCGTTGGCGGCGCGAAGTGGTTTATGGGCGCGTAAGCACCGCGCGAGTGCTTGGATTCGGACACGGCGGCATTTCCCTCTCGCGCGGCCGGTACGTGGAAGCCCGCGGCTGGCTACTCGCGGCGCAGCAAATCCTGGCGCAGCAGGGGCAGGAAATGTGGCGGCTCGGCCTGGAGGTCTACGGCCGCGGCGCCACCGTGCTCGTGCAGGAACTGCGTCCATCGAGCCTGGGAACGCTGCGCGCCAACGCCACCCGCCTCGCCGATCTCGCAGTCTGGTTCCGCCAGCGCAATCCCCGCCAGGCTTTCATTGCCGAGGCCTTCTCCATCCTCGCCGAAGTCCGGCAACGTCAAATCGGCGCCCCGGAAGTCTCCCTGAATCTGGAAGGTATCCGGCGGCGTCTGGATTCTTGTTTACGCACAGCCCACATGGATGGCGGACCTCTCTCCGCCACCGCCGCGCTCCACCTGATTGAATGCCTGTTGCGGGCCGGCGACTGGGCGCGATGCGAACTCGGCTTGGATCGGTTTCAAAAAGTCTTCGGCGGCCGCGAAGAAGCAGGCCCGGAGTTTGCCGTGCTTCGCGCCGAACTTTGGCTGGAAACGGATCGCCTGACACAGGCCCGTGCTGCGCTCGAGGCTCTGGTCGAGCAGCGCCCTGCCAACCGTGCCCATCGCGCCCGCGCCTGGGCGCTTCTCGCTATTTCTGAAAAACGAACCGGACGGGCCGCCTGGGCGGAGCGCGCCGCCGCGGCGGCGCGGGAGTCTCTCGAACACGTCCAGGATGGGTTCGCCAAAATGTGGGTCGCGTCTCTGCTCGCGCGCTTGCAACCAGTCGCCTTGCCCCCGGCGGCCATGCCCTATCAGCAACCGGACGAAGACTCACGCTGGGTCGACATGGAACACAATTTGGAGATGGCCAGGTTGAATGTCGCCGAGAGCGCATTCCGCCGCCATCCCTCCTACTCTGTGGAAAAACTGGCTGCGGTCATGGGCCGGGGTCACTCGTGGCTCTATGCTTTCTTGGCAAAGCACAAAGATTTGCCATGGGTAAACAGTCTTTTAACCGGTCGTGGGCGTCAACCAGGAAAGGCCGGGCCGCCCGAAGTTCACTAAAGTTAAAGGATCCGGAGTCGAAGCCCGCCGAGTCATAAGTTAGACTAAGGGACTGCATGCGAATTGCTGTCAGCAATCCGGACAATATTGGCGACTTCATTCTTCGGCAGCCCATGTTGGCGGCCTTCCAGGAGGCGGGGCATGAGCTACTGCTGATTGTCCGCGATTTTGTGGCTCCGTTGGCCATAGATCTATTTCCCGAAGCCAGGGTCCTGCGCTGCCTCGGCAACCCATATGGACGCGATTTCTCGCTGGGTTCGCCGCTCGGCCAGGAGTTACTGCGGGAGTTAAGCGAGTTTGCTCCTGATTTGTTCGTAGTCGCGTCTTACCAGCACACGCAGATGGAGGAATTGTTGGTGGCGGAGTTGCCAGGCGTCGAATGCATAGGCTTTACCGGCTACTTGTATCAGGCCCGTCCCGAGACCACGGCCATCTCGGCAATTCATTTCGTCACCCGTGTCTCGGTTGGCCGCGAACTGCCGGAACTCGAGAAAAATCAACTTCTGTGCGAGGCCGCGCTGGGTCATCCCGTCGCGTTGGGCCTTCCGCAAATGACGGCGCTCCCAGCCGTACTCGCCCGTGCCGGGGAGAAGCTGAGTGAGATTGGATTGAACGGCCGCCCGTTCTGGGCGGTTTGCGCGGGCGACGCTCCGGACAAAGGCGTCAGAAACTGGCGCGTCGAGCAGTGGGCGGAGTTCTGTCGAGATCTCACCGGCATGACCGGGGCCACACTTCTCTTCATCGGGTCGCCCGGCGAACACGACGCAACGGTGGAAATCCAATCCGCCATGGGGCAGTCCGGATTACGCACGGCGACGATCACCGGCGAGACCATGAAACTCGACATGCTGACCGCCATCCTGCATCTGTCGGAGGGCTATATCGGCAAGGATACGGGACCCATGCACATCGCCGCTGCCTTGGGAAAGCCCGTCTTGGGCGTCTTCGGGGGCGGCACCTGGCCCAGATTCGTTCCGGCCGCGACGACAGGCGGAATTGTGACGCTCAGCGTTCCTTGCGTGGGTTGCGACTGGGTCTGCCATCTCAGCCGTTCGCATTGTGTGAAAGACGTCCCGGTGGCGACGGTGCTGGCCAAAGCGGTCGCGATGGTTCGCGGCGAGGCGAGCGGTTTTTCCGTGGAAGTCTTAAAACCGGACCCGATCCTGGAAGCGCGGATCTTGCGAGACCTTTTGGCGTCGGTCCAGATCGAACAGCGGAAGGTAGCCGCCGAACGGGCCAATTTCATGCAGTGGCACGATGACCGGTTGCGTGATATTGCTCAGTTGCGGGGTGAATTGGACGCTGCCAAAATCGAGCTTGGCTCGATCGAGACCCTGACAGTCGAACGGAATGCGTTAGTAGCAACGCGGAATGCCTTGGTAGCGGAGCGGAATTCGTTTGCAGCGGAGTTGGTAGCGGAGCGGGATGCGTCGGTAGCGGAGTTGGTAGCGGAGCGGAATGCGTTTGTAGCGGAGCGGAATGCGTCGGTAGCGGAGTTGGTACCGGAGCGAGCCGCGTTGGTAGCGGAGCGGGATGCGTCGGTAGCGGAGTTGGTAGCGGAGCGAGCCGCGTTGGTAGCGGAGCGGGATGCGTCGGTAGCGGAGTTGGTAGCGGAGCGAGCCGCGTTGGTAGCGGAGCGGGATGCGTCGGTAGCGGAGTTGGTAGCGGAGCGAG
>Ga0105047_10008084_pt1 | contig 17620 bp, 11 predicted proteins | sample MAT04_FD_78384 | JGI IMG/M metagenome (GOLD analysis project Ga0105047, IMG submission 78384) | Freshwater microbial communities from Lake Fryxell liftoff mats and glacier meltwater in Antarctica - MAT-04 (megahit assembly) | ecosystem: Environmental > Aquatic > Freshwater > Ice > Liftoff...
GCGACGGCGCGCGGGTGCGGATAAAGAGAATCGAAACTGAAAACCGCCGCGACCCGGTCGCGGCGGTTTTCGTTTGAGCCAGGTTGGTCTGTTACTGCTCGGCCGGCGCGCTCACTTGGCCTGTGGGTCCGCTTGCGGCCCCGCCGCCTTCTGCTGCTTGTACTTCTCGCGATACTTCTCAGCCAGCACGCTCTGTTTGTTGCTCAGGTCGATCTGCTTGCCGGCGATGAAGGCACCTTCGATCTTCGTTGTCACTTCCAGCGGGTTGCCGCTGGTGATGATGAGCGTGGCCTCCTTCCCCTTCTCGAGCGAGCCGAGGGTTCCAGCAACGCCAAGAATCTCGGCCGAACTCAGCGTCACGGCGCGAATCGCCACATCCTGCGGCAGCCCGTGCGCCACCGCCATGCCCGCCGCGTACGGCAGGTTGCGCTCGTGGGCTGTTTCTTCGCCGCTGGCGATACAGAACGAAATCCCCGCGGCGTGAAGGCGGGCGGGCAACGAGTAGTTGTCGTCATAGGCCGCATCGTCGCGGTTCGGCAGGGCGATGATCGTGTTCACAATCACCGGCACGCCATTGGTCTTGAGCAGTTCGGCGCACAACGGAGCATCATGCCCGCCCACGATGACCGGCCGCAACTTCTGCTCCAGACAGAACGCGATGGCCGAGGTGATCTGGTCGTAGTCCTGCGCCTCAATAAAGCACGGCGACTGCACGCCGCCCGGAGCCGCCGCGGGCACGACGGCGCTGCGCATGGCTTCCCAGCGAACGTCAACGGGAATCGTGCCCGCCGGTCCACCCCCGTCGCCACCCCCGTCTCTACCCCCCTTGCCGCCTCCGGCGGGCCGCTGCGCCGCATACGCCTTGGCGAGGCGAATGGTCTCGCGGATGCGGTCTAGCCGCTGCGAGGCCTGCTTGCGCTGTTCCTCTTCGCTCTGGTCCATCCACGCAGCCGTCACGGTTCGCATCATGGGCCATGAGATCACGATTCCGATATCACGGCTCACCGCCATATCTTCCCACGTCCACCCTTCAAGCCGGATCACACTGGCCCGCCCGGCGATCGTGCCGCCGGCCGGGAAGACGCCCGCCGAGAGCACCCCGTTGGTGCGCGTGACGGGCAGCAGCGTTGAGTCAGGATTCACCGACACGATCGAGCGCACCTCGGGCGTGATGTCTCCCGCTTCGTTGTAATCAGTTGATGCACGGACCGACTGGATTTCCTCGAGACCCAACCGGGAGTACGGCGTGATGAGCCCGGGGTACACGTGCTTGCCCGCCGCATCGATCTGGCGCGTGGTGGCGATGAACACCCGACCTTCCCCCATGGGGCCAACCTCGGTAATCACCCCCTTGTCAAAGAGCACGTAGCCCTTCTCGATCACCGGCCCGCTCACCGGGTGAATGGTCGCGTTCACAATCGCAACTGGCGTCTCCTGCGGCCCAGGTCGCTTGCCAAGGTCTTGCCCGAGCGCGCCAGAGGTGCCAGCGGCCAAAGCAAGGCCGACGAGCAAAGAAGACCGCTGCGCGGACGAAGCCGACAGAAACAAACCCACGCAACGAGACAAAGACTTGATCTGCATGACAATCGCCTTCATATGAAACGTCCATCTACCAACATCGCACGCACACGCACTCACCGATAATCGACAACTCAAGAACAGCGGCGGATGGCCGTTCATCGCCAATCAAGCTCATCACACCCGCACACGCCAGAACGGGCCGAGGTCGGATCAATGCCGCGGCGCAGCAGGTCAAGAGACCGCTCGCGCTGCGCGATCTCCGACTGCACGATGAGCCGGTCGAGCAGCGTCTGCGGCGGCCGACGGCCGCCACCACCACCCGGTCGTCCGCCCCGCCCACCCGCCGTCGGTGCATCGCCGGTTCCTTCGGGCTTGTCGCCGGGCTTCTTCTTGTCGGCGAGAATCTTCTGGATCAGCCGCTGGCGCGTCGTCATATCGCGCTCGCGCATCGCTTTGTCGGTCTCGAGCGAGAACCGCAGGCGGCCATCAATGTACGTCCTTTCCGCCTTGCTGAACGCGCTGAGCGGATCGCCCGACCACACCACGACGTCGGCGTCTTTGCCGGCCTCGAGCGAACCCGTCTGCTTCTCAATCCGCAGTTGCTTGGCCGGGTTGATCGTGACAAACTTGAGAGCCTCGGCCGGCGAGATCGTCCCGTCTGAATACTTGACGGCCTTGGCCGCTTCCACGTTCATGCGCCGGGCCATCTCGTCAGAGTCGCTGTTGAAACTCACCACCACGCCCTGCTCGTGCATGATGGGCCCCGCCTGCGGGATCGCATCCTGCACTTCCACCTTGTACGCCCACCAATCGCTAAAGCACGAGCCACCGCCCGAAGTCTCACGAATGGCGTCAGCCACCTTGTATCCCTCGAGAATATGCTGGTAGGTGCCGATCTTGAAACCAAAGTCCTGCGACACGCGGGCCAGCATCAACACTTCATCCTGCCGGTACGAATGGCAGTGAACGAGCCGCGTGCCGGCCAGAATCTCCGCGAGAGCGTCAAGCTCAAGATCACGCCGCGGCGTCAACTCCGCAATCCGGCGTGCCTGCTCGGCTGGTGCGATCTTGAGCATCTCGATCCGCTTCTTCTGCTCTTCAAAGCCGGCCATCTTGGCGGCATATTCCCGGGCCGCGATAAACCGCTCGCGGATCAGGGCCTCAACGCCCATCCGCGTTTGCGGATAGCGCCAGTTTGACCGCTCGCCTCCGTTCGAGCCTTTCACGTTCTCACCGAGCGCGAACTTGATGCCCGCGATGGCGCCCTCAAAGTGCATCTCCGCCGCATCGACGACGCCCCAGCGGTTCTTGTTCACCTGATTCTGCCCGCCGATGGCGTTCGCCGACCCGTGCAGGCTGTTCACGACTGTGATGCCCCCCGCGAGCTGGCGATACCAGTTGATCGCATCGGGGTTGGTCACATCACCGATCCGCACCTCCGACGTGACGGCCTCCCCGCCCTCGTTCACGCCGCCGCTGATGCCGGCATGGCTATGGCAATCGATTATGCCCGGCGTGATGTGCTTGCCTGCGCAGTCGATGACCGTATACATATCCGCCTGCAGCCGCGGCATCGAGGCCGACGGCCCGACGTACACAATCTTGCCGCCGGAGATGAGCACCGCGCCGTCGGTGATGATGCCGCGATTGTCGCTGGTCCACACCGTGCCGTTCATCAACGCGATCGAAGCCTGCGCAGGTTCGGTCTCAATCGCGTACGGGCCGAACGGATACCCAGGAAGCTTGTCTGGCACATCGGTCACGGGCTCGTCGTCTTTGTCATCCTTGCTGTCTTTCGTGTCTTTCGTGTCCTTTGAGTCTTTTCCGTCTTTCGCCGCATCGTCCTTCGTCTTTTCGTCCTCCTTGGCCTTTTCCGCCTCCTTGGCCTCGTCGTTGGGCTTGCCATCATCCGCCGCAGGCGGGGGTGCAGGGGCTGCGGGGGATGGGGGGGTTGTCGGGGTGGCCGACTTGGTAGCCGACCATGTGAAGCGTGCGCCATCGGCACGCAGCCCTTCGCCACTCATCGACATTCCATCCGGCGCGATGGTGCCCGAGATCGTGAACACGCCGGGGTCGCCAAACGGCTCATGCTCGAACGTGAAGCTGATCCGGCTGTTGGCGACCACCACGCCCTTGGCCTTGGTTTCTGGGTTCTTCTTCTTGGCGGGCTCCTTCTTCTCCTCTGCCTTCTTTTCATCGCCCCCCTGCTGGTCGCCCTTGGGTGCCTCGGGAACGGCTGCCGCGCCCTCCGGCTTGGCTGCTGCCTCCGGCTTGGCTGCTGCCTCCGGCTTCGCGTCTGCCGGTTTCACGTCTGCTGGCTTCGAGTTTGGCTCGGGCTTCGCCTCACCCGCCGGCGTGGCCTCACCTTCAACCCCCGGCGGCAGCGTCTTCCTGATCGCGAGGCCGTTGTCCTTGTCAATCGTCCAGGTGATCTCCCCCGCCGTTTTCGGTGGGGGGTTCATCATGAGAGCCCACGTTCCTTCCAGCTTGGTCGGCGCCGCGTTGATCTCGTGGCGCACGCCATCGACAAACACATCGCGCAGCTTGGTCTTCTTGGCAAACAGCGGTCCATCCGCCACGATCAGGTTTGCCCGCTTGCCCTGTTCCACCGTGCCCAGCTCACGATCCACGCCGAGGATCTTCGCCGGCACGGTTGTCACCATCGCGAGGGCCCGCGCTTCCGGCAGACCGTGCCGAATCGCCGTCCGCAGGTTCTCGCGGAACGCGCCCTTATCTCGAAGCGTCGCCGTGGTGAGCGCCACCGTCATCCCCGCCGCGTCCAATCGCCGCGGGTTCGTCGGGGCCTGCTCCCAGGCCATCAGCGTGCGTAAGTCGATGTTGGTCGCCTCGCCGATGGTTGCGACGCTCGGCTTTTTCGGATAGTTGATCGGCACGATGAGCGGCATGCTCTTGTCACGTGCGATCGCGTCAAGCCGTTGATACTCCGTTCCCGATCCGAGCACCATCAGCGGCCGCTTGAACTCCGCCGCAATGGCGCGAGCCCGCATCACTTCAAGTTCGTCACCGGTGCTCATCATCAAGGGGACGTTCAGCCCCCCGGCCGGCCCCCGTGCCAGCGCATCAAGCGCCGAAGGTTCCCCCGTCACGTCCGCCGCCACCCGCTGCTGCTGCCAATCCGCATCGCTCAGCGTCTGGCGGATGAGTGCAATCACGCCCATTTGCGAACCCGGATAGGACGGCCACCGCTCACGAACGCTCTCTTCACCCCCCCCGCCCTCACCGCCGCCAAACCCGCGCGAGCCCTCAAGCGAAACCGCGTGATAAACCCGCGTCGAATACACCGGCGGACGCGGCAGCGAAATGTCCGCGTCCGCCTTCGCCAGCGAGACCACCGCCGCCATCCCGCGGAAGATTCCGCCCCGGGGCACAATCGCCGCCGCGCCAAAGCCCTGAGCCCGCAGGCCCTTGGCCACCTCTTCGCTCACCCCTTTGCCGTCGAGCGGATTTCGCTGCGGCGTGACTTTGCTGTTCCAGTGCGTCGCCTTGTTGTCCGGATCGGGTGCCGGCGCATCCACCTCCAGCACGGGCTCCACAAACGCAGCATAAATGTGCAGCCCTTCGCCCGGCCACACAATGGCGCCCGGGGCGACCTTCGACCAGTCCGCATCCTTGCCCTCAAGGATCGCGTCGATCCGCCCGTCGCGAAGCACCACCGTCGCGATGTCGATCGTCTTCTCCGGGCTCACATGCACCGCGGCACCGGTAATCACCGCCAGCGTCGGATCGCTCTTGCGCGGCCCGTTCGGCGGCGGCTGGAGCGGACCGGCCGTGACGGGCGGATTCGCGAGCAAGCGCGAAGGGATCGGAAATGCCAGGCCGAGTGCGAACAGCGCGCAGGCGACCACGAGAAGGCGATGGGGCATGCCAGAGCGTATCACCTCGCCGGGCTTTGGCTGCGGTGTTCCCTCACGAGTTCAAGCACAAGTTGCGTTCAGGCACCCACCGGGTGCCACACCGTCTTGGTCTCAACGAAGTCCTCAATCCATCCCGGTCCATGGCAGGCCGCTGCATCCAGCCACGCCGGCACCTTGCGGATGGCGACGCGCTTGAGATTGTCGGCCGTGCCCTCGCGCAGGATCCGCGCCAAGTCCGCCGTGACTGGCCCGGCATGGATTGCATCCACATCGCGGTGCTTGGCCAAAACCGGCACAAGTTCGTCGAGTTCGCCCGTGAGAAGGTTGATCACCCCTCCCGGCAGATCGCTGGTGGCCAGGGCCTCGCCCAGCACACTCACCACCGGTGCGAACGCCGGCGAAAGTACGACCGTGGCATTCCCCGCGCACATCGGCGGGGCCACCAGTGAGACGAGTGCCAGAAGCGGCAGTTCCGCCGGGCACACGACGCCCACCACGCCCGTCGGCTGCGGCACGCTGATGTTCCAGTACGGCCCGGCCACCGCGTTCTGGCGGCCACATATCTGGGCATACTTGTCCGCCCAACCGGCAAATGCCACCAGCCGGTCGACCGACATCGTCACCTCAGCGAAGGGGTCCACACCCGCCGCGCCACGGGCCGGATCGAGCCCGAGGAGCCCGGCCAGTTCCTTGGCCTTGCCTTCCACCATTTCTGCCATGCGATAGAGCACCTGCCCGCGGTTGTAGGCCGTAGCGCCGGCCCACGCCGGCTGGGCCTTGCGTGCCGCGGCCACCGCATCGCGAAGGTCCTTGCGGCTTGCCTTGCAGGCGTGCCCGAGCGATTCGCCATCCGGCCCCAGTACGGCAATCGATCGCCCGCTCTCAGAGCGTGGAAACGCCCCGCCAACATAGAGCTTGAACGTCTTCGCAACCGTCAGGCGATGCGAACGGCCTTCGGGCTGGTCGTCAGAGTGGGGCGGCGTGGAGGGCATGACCATAACTGCATTGTTGCGGCGCCCGCGACGCTCGGCGCACCCACCCCGGCCAATGCTGAAAACGAGCCGCCGCCTCAGCTCTTCATGTTCACATACTGAAGCGGAATGCTGAGCCCCGAGCCGTTCAGCAGCTTCATCACGGCCTGCAGGTCATCAATTTGCTTGGCCGTCACCCGCAGCTCGTCGCCCTGGATCGACGCCTGCACCTTCATCTTGCTCTCTTTGATGATTTTCACGATCTGTTTGGCGATGTCCTGCTCAATCCCGTCCTGGATCTTGACCTCACTCTTGATCTTGCCGCCCAGCGAGTGCTCGTTGTCGCCCCACTTGAAAATCTTGAGGTCGAGCCCGCGCTTGTGCGCTGCCGACTCGAACATGTCGCGAATGCCCTTCATCTTCATGGCGTCCTCCGCCACGACTTTCATCTTCTTTTCCTTCTTGTCAACCGTCAGCTCCGAGTGAGCCCCCTTGAAGTCGAATCGGGCCGCAATCGCCTTCTGCGTGTTCATCAGCGCGTTGTCGAGCTCGGGGAAGTTGACGCGGGAAACGACATCAAATGACGGCATGGCGAGGAGTCCTTCCGCTCGGGTGCAGATGCCGCCAGCCGGCGGCAGCGTTCCCACAAGACCGGCGAGGGTATCAGGCCTCCATACGAAGCAACACCACCACCAGTGTCGCGCAGAACACCGCCGGAATGATCCCCACCGCCGCCGCGATGCCAAGCCGGCCCGCCACCATGGCCCAGATCGAGGCCGCCACGGAGAGAAGCGCGACGAACGCAATCGAAAGCATCATCCATTTGATCCGCGAAATCTGCACATCCGTCGAGTTCACACCGCCCGCCATCATCATCACCAGCATGGCCAGCGTCGAACCGATGCCGACCAAATTTGCTCCAAAGGCCAAAAAACTCATCAGTGCCGCTTTCATTCGTTCGTCCTTGATTCGGGGGTACTGCTACTTAGCAGTGCGAGATTCAGCCCCGACATGGCTATTTACGCATTGCGCACTGCAATCAACCGCCCGCCGGGCGCCTGAGTACCCTTCCGTAGCGCCCCGCTCTGCCAGCCTGCGGGCCGCAATCTACGGAGTAAAAAGATGAGTTCCGACGCCTCACCCCCCCCGATCCGTAAGCAGGTCACACTGCTCATCGAACAGGCATCGTCCGGCGACTCGCACGCCGCCCAGGAACTCCTCCCGCTCATTTATGGTGAGCTTCGAAAGCTCGCCTCCAGCAATATGAACAACGAAGCCGGCGGCGGCGGCGCGGGCCAGACCCTGCAGCCTACCGCGCTTGTGCATGAGGCCTACCTCCGCCTCGTCGGCCCCGAGGGTGCCGGCCAGACCGGTTGGAACAGCCGCGGCCACTTCTTCGGTGCCGCCGCCATCGCCATGCGCCGCATCCTCATTGATCGCGCCCGCGCCCGCGCCACCGTCAAACGCGGCGGCGACCGCACGCGCCTCGCCCTGACCGACGATGCAACTGCTTGCGACGACGGTTCCGACGCCGCGTCCGGCCAGATGCTCGCCCTCGACGCCGCGCTCACCCGCCTCGGCGAGTTTGAAGAGCGCAAGGCCCGCGTAGTCATGCTCCGCTATTTCGCCGGTCTTTCCATCGAGCAAACCGCCATGGCGATCGGCATCTCCGTCGCGACTACGAAAACCGACTGGGCCTTCGCCCGCGCCTGGCTGAGCAAAGAGATCGCCGAGAACTCCGCCGACGCTTGACCTGGAATGCACCCTGGTTGGTTCTGTCTGCCTTGAGTCTGCCCTAAGTATCCCAATCACGAACGCCGCTTCTTTTCAGGCGCCGTCTTCGGCGGGCTCCCACCCGTCGCACTGATCATCCGCGCACCGACCAGCCGCAGCGTCTGCGACCACTCGCTGTGCAGTTCCGTCGTCCATGCCGATCCGCCATGTCGAGCCATGGTCCGCAGCACAATCCCCGACACAATCGGAAAATGTTCAGGCCTGGCCCCAAACCGGCTATACCGCTCCGCGACAGCCGACAGCTTTTGCACAAGTGTCGGCTCGTCGTCCACCGTCTGAACGATGGCCCACAGCGTGTTCAGAAACTCCGCCTCCTGACCCGTCACACCCGCCGGCACCGCCCGGGCCGCATCTGGAAATCGCTCTACGAGCTCCGCATAAAAGTCGCTGACGAGGGACTCCGCGTTCGGGCCCAGCAGCGTCAAACTCTCCCGCAACCGCCGCGAGGCGTGCCGGTCCACTCCGACGCCTTTGAGCGTCGGGACCGGGCCAGCAAGGGGATGGCGAGAGACAGGCAATTCAAAGCCCAGTGCGTGAAAATGGGTCGCCGTGGCTTGTGCCGTACAATCCCCTCCCTGCCTTTTCTTTCAATCCCGGGGCCTGATGAGCTGTGGACCACGATCACTTCCAACGTGTTATGCGGGCCTTTGAGGCCGCCGCCCAGCTCCCCGCCGATGGCCGGCGCGCCTTCCTGCACACCGAGCTCGCCGGCGACGCCGCCGCCATCACCGAGGTCGAATCACTCCTCTCGCACCACGATGCCGATGAGTCCCTCGTCGCCACTGGCATCGGGCTCCTCGAAGTCGGTCCAGAACTCGACGCCATGCCCGCCCTGCCACTGCTGAAGGGCAACTACCGAATCCTGCGAACCATCGGTGAAGGCGGCATGGGCGTGGTCTTCGAGGCCGAGCAGTCTTTCCCCCGTCGCCGCGTCGCGCTCAAAGCCATCCGGCCCGGTATGGCCTCCCGCGGCCTGCTCCGTCGCTTCCGCAACGAAGTTCAGATCCTCGCCCGCCTTCAGCATCCTGGTATCGCACAGCTCTACGAGGCCGGCATCGCCGACGAGCACGCCCCCGATCAGGCGTACTTCGTCATGGAGTATGTCGACGGCACCGCTCTCACTCACTACGCCGACTCAAACAAACTCGACCGTCGCGGCCGCCTCACCCTTCTCGCCCGCATCTGCGACGCCATCCAGCACGCCCACCAGCGCGGCGTCATCCACCGTGACCTCAAGCCCGCCAACATCCTCGTCACCGCCGATGGTTCTCCCAAGATCGTTGACTTCGGCGTCGCCCGCGCCGTGCAGGCCGATCCCGCCACCACCCACTCCACGCAAAGCGGCCAGTTGCTCGGCACGCCCTCATACATGAGCCCCGAGCAGATCCAGGGCGGCGAGGTTGACACCCGCAGCGATATCTACTCCCTCGGCGTGATCGCCTACGAACTGCTCTCGCGCCGACTCCCCTTCGACCTCGCCAACGTGCCCATCACGAAGGCCGCCAAGGTTGTCGCCGAAGAAGAGCCTCCGTCACTCGGCAGTGTTGACCGCACTCTCCGTGGCGATCCTGAGGTCATCGTCTCTAAAGCCATGGCCAAAGAGCCGCTACGCAGATACGCCAGCGCCGCCGAAATGGCCAGTGACCTCCGCCACTTGCTCGCGGGCGAAGCCATCGCCGCCCGGGGCGATTCAACCACGTACATCCTTCTCAAGCAGCTCCGCCGCCACCGCGCCGCGGCGGGCGTTGTCACTCTCGCTCTGCTGGGCCTCGTGACATTCGCCGTTTACGCGTCGATCGCCGCGACTCAGGAACGCGCCCTCGCCATCGTCGCCGATCGTGCCCGCGCCGAGGCCGTTCAAGCTCAAAGCCGCGCCGAAGTTGCCACCAGCGAAGCTCTCCAAGCCAAGCGCGACGCGGAGTTGGCCGGAGAGCGAGCCCTCGACGAACTCGTCCACGCCAATATCGAGCGCGGCCGAATGGCCGGTGCCCTTAACAACATTTTCGTAGCCGAGGACACGCTCTGGCGCGAGTACGTCGCCCACCCCAATCTGCCCGCCGCCCGTTGGGCCTTGTGGGAGCTTTACGACCGCACCGGCAGCAAGTGGGTCGTGCAGGGTGGGCTCTCGGGGAGTATCGCGGCCGCGTCAACCGAGAGCCGCTCGGTCGTGGTCGCCGGCGGCAACGGCCGCATCATCGCCCTCGACGCCGCCACCGGCAAGCAGGAGGCCGTCCGTGCCATGCCCGGCACGAGTTTCACATCTATCGCCGTTGCGCCCGGGCGCGACCGCGTGCTCGCCGGCATCGCCAAAGGCGGTGCGCAAATCCTCCCGCTCAATCCCGACGCGCCGCCGCTCGAGCTCAGTGGCTGGCCCGCCAAACTCCCGCTCGTCCGCGGCACGACCTTCACCCCCAGTGGCGATTTGGCTATCGCCGCCTGCGAAGATCAGGTGGTTCGTGTTTGGAACGCCCATACCGGCGAGCTCGTCAAGGAACTGGCCGTCGGGTACGCGCCCGGGGCGGTGTGTACCAGCAGCGACGGCCGATTGCTCCTCGTCGGAACCGATGTACGAAACCTGCGTCCCACGGTCACCGGCTGGAACCTCAGCTCCGGCACCAAGGTGCTGGACCTGGGAATCGTGCTCGAAGAACAGATGAGCGCCCTCGCCTTTGGCCGCGACGACCTGACCATCTTCGTCGGCTCGCCGCTCGGCCCGACCGTCGCTTGGGATCGCGCCACCGGAACCAAGAACTTCAGCTTTTCAAAGCCCCGCGGCTCTGTGCTGGCGCTGGCACAATCTCCAGACGGTCGCCGACTGCTCTGCTGCAGCCTTGATCAGCTCTACGTCATCGATGCCGCGACCGGCGAGCTCCTCGTGCAGCTCCCCAACCTTCGATTCCAGGCCGCCTCAGCCTGCTGGGCCGACGACAACGATGTAGTCGTTTTGTCGATCGACGGTGTGCTGCGCCGCATCGACACCCGAATCGCCACCTCGCTCACCCGCCTCGGCGGCTACCCGACTTGGTGCTTCTCCGTCGCGTACTCCGGTGATGGACGCTTCCTCGGCATCGGTTCGGGTAGCAGCATTATCGATTTCTACGACACGGCCACCCACCAGCGGGTGGGCCGCCACACGATGGATACGCCCAAGCTCCGCACCCGCGGGCTTGTGTTTCTTCCCGGCCAGCACGTGGCCGTCGCCGGTTGTCAAGACGGTGTCATCCGCTTCGTCGTGGCCGACTCCGGCGAGGTTGTCCGTTCGATTGAATCAGTCAAAGACGAGATCTTCTCGGTCGCCGTCGATCCTTCCGGCATGATCGTCGCCGCCGGCCATTCCAATGGCCAGACCTTCGCTTGGAACATCTCGACCGGTGAACCCCTCCCCGCCATTCCCAAGTTTACTAAACGCATTGAAGGCCTCGCGTTCGCCCCCAATGGCCGCACGCTCGTCATCTCGGCGCTCGCCAAAGGCGTCGTCCTTTGGGACGTAGTTGCCGGGCGCGAGATCTCCCGCATACCAACTACGGCGATGCCATGGGCCGTGCTCTTTTCCCCCGAGGGCGATCGGCTCTACGTCACGACGTGGACGGGCACGCTCGAAGTGTTCGAGACCGCGACCGGCAAGAGCCTCGCCATTGTCCAAGGCCACCAGCGACTGATTCCCGGCCTCGCGCTCTCTTCCGATGGCCGCATCGTGGCCACCAGCGCTGAAGACGGCATGATCAAGCTCTGGGACACCCACTCCTTCCGTTCGCTCATGACCCTCTCCCCCCAGGCCTCAACCGTGGTCGGCCTCGCCTTCAACCAAGACACTTCGCGCCTCGCCTGCGCCGCCGCGTTCCGCGAGATTCTCGAATATGACCTGCGGGCCAACGAACCACGCATCGACGGCCACGATGCGTTCTTCCGCGCCCGCATCGCGGGCGACGAAGCCTCTTCCCGTGCTCGACTCGATGTTTCCTCACCAAAGAAACCGTGACGCAGTCCACGTGCGCACACGCCAAGGCATGCCCAAGCCTGTTCGCACTGCACGCTTGGACCCGCCCGCGTCGGTGAAGACAGCAATGCATGGAGCCAGACGAACCCAATTCCCCTACCTTCTCATTTCGGGACCGCCAAGGGGAATTCCTGTGGTTCAATCAGGAAAACCCTTGCCAATCCAGAGGAACCGTGTATGTTGCAATGACTTCCATTTGAGGAGGTAGAGAGCTGACCTGCAACCGACGCCGCCCGACCCCCACCATGGTCGAGACACGGTTCCTTTGAAGGAGTTCTCTGATGAGTGTCGCGAAAAAAAGTGTGTTCGTCGTTGCCGGACTCGCCCTGGCCGTAACCGCGCACGCCCAGTACTCCACCGGCTTCGAGCAGCCGACATTCATCGGCTCAGCGTTGGGCACGGCGCTCAGCCCGGCCGGGTCGGCCGTGCCGCCCGGGTTGCCCAACCTGGGGCAGGGTGGGTGGTACAACCCAAACGCCACCGGAATTGCGCAAAATGTGTACACCTACACCGGCAACGCCTTGGGCTTGGCGCCGAATCCGACTGGCGGCGACCAGTTTATCGGGATGACAAGCGGTGGGGGTTCCCTCTTCCCACGTGGTCAGATCAGCCACGCTTCATTCAGCGCCGACGTTTGGACAGTCGCCTATGACTTTGCGGCCAACTGGCGGGGGACGGGCGCGTCGGCGCCCAACCTGTCGAGTTTCTCGATCGCGCACGACACGATTGCCGCCGGGTCGTTCCGGCAGTTCATCGCACTCAACAACTTCATGGATTTGAACAACCCCGCCCTCGGCTGGAAGGCCGAGTACAACATCTTCAGCGCCGCCGGTGCGGCCTTGAACAACCAGTCGCCCGGTGCGGCGTGGACCAATCTGATTAACACTCATTGGTATCGGCAGTCCACGACGTTCAGCCTCGCCACGAATCAGATCTTGAGCGTGGAAATCGCCGATCTCTCAGTCGGCGGAAGCACCAGCGCGAACCCAGTGGGCTGGTTTATGACTGGCGGCTCGGCCTCGACTCTGGCCCTCCCCAACGCCGTTCGCTTCTTCGAGGGCGGGGCCGCGGGCAACACCATGGGCTGGGACAACCTCAACATCGTTCCCGCACCAGGCACGCTGGCGCTGCTGGGGCTGGGCGGGTTAGTGACGGCTCGGCGGCGGCGCTGAGTCTGCGGTGAATCTCTGAATCGAAAGCGGCCCCGGCGAACCCCGGGGCCGTTTCGCTTTTGCTGCCTAACTCCCCGGTCCTGGCCCAGTTGGGCAATGCTCGGGTCGCCCATGGGGGGTTGGTGCATCGATGGACCATCAGCAGTCAGCGGCAACAAGCCGCCCGTGGCATGTCGCTGGACCCGCTCCGCCAACCCGCTAAACTTGTCCCTCTTGGAACCGACCACGACGGACGCTTGACCTGATCCTTCAGTTCAAGCCGAGGCGTGGCGTGGGTCTTTCTATCGCGGCTGATGGAAGGTCCAGTTCCGGGTTTGGTCCCTATGATCGGCGTATTCCGCCGTTTGACGGCCCAAACCACCCTCGCCGCGGCTTGTGTACCTCCCGGCCGGTGTCACCACACCGAGCCCAAGGTTCTCAAGACCGCGTCAATCGTGGTCTTTCGAGAACCCGCTGAAGGACTTGTCCCTCAGCCATTGTGGAGATATTCGGCCCCGCCTGATGGCGTCTTTTTGACCGATGGTGTAACGGTAGCACAGCAGTTTTTGGTACTGCTTGTCTTGGTTCGAATCCAAGTCGGTCAGTTCTCCGTTGGACCTGTTCCACCGGTGCCGCGCCCAGCGGCCACGGTCCCTCCTCACCGCCCCTGCGTTCCTATGGCTTCTCCAGCACCCATCGCGATCATCCTCGCTGCCGGCAAAGGCACCCGGATGGCCTCGGACCTGCCCAAAGTCCTCCACCCCATCGGTGGTCGGCCCATGGTTCATGCCGTGGTTGACGCCTGTCGCGTCGCCGGGTGCGGCCGAGTCATTCTCGTCGTTGGCTACAAGCAGGACCTCGTCCGCGCCGCCTTCGGTGGCACCGCCGGCGTCGGCGGCATGGGTGTTGAGTTCGCCGAGCAGACCGAGCAACTCGGCACCGGTCATGCCGTCATGTGCTGCAAGTCGCTTCTCACCAAAGAAGCCGCCGCCCCCGGCCAGCCCGTCTTCGTCCTCGCTGGCGATGGCCCACTCATCCGCCCCAAAACCCTTCGCAAGCTCCTCCAGCGTCACACCGATGCGAACGCCGCGGCATCGCTCGCCACCAGCGTTATCGACGATCCCGCCGGCTACGGCCGAATCGTTCGCGACGCCGCCGGCAAGCTCGTCGGCATCGTCGAGCACAAAGAGTGCTCGCCCGATCAACTCAAAATCCGCGAGGTCAACCCCTCGTACTACTGCTTCGACACCAAGGCCCTCTTCGACACCCTCGCCAATCTCAAGCGCAACCAGACCAGCGGCGAGTACTACATCACCGACGTACCCGCCATGCTCCTCTCGCAGAAGCGCACCGTCGAAGTCATCGACGCCGTCCCCGCCGAAGACGTGCTGAGCATCAACACCCCGGCGCAACTCGCCGAGGTCGATGCCATCTTCCGTAAGCGATTGCTCGACGCCAATGCCTCCGGAGGTACCCGATGACGCCAGCCCTCGCCGCCGCTCCTGCCGCTACTTCGGCCGCCACTTCGGCCGCCGCTTCTGCCGCCGCTCCCGCCGCCCCCCTGGCTCCCGCTCCCACGACTGAGGCGGAGGTGCACAACCAGCTCAAGAACGGCCCTCCCCGCGACGAGATCCGTGTCTTCGCCGGCCGCACCAGCGAGTACCTCGCTGATCGCATTTGCAAGCGCCTCAAGATGCCCAAGGGGCTCGCCCGTGTCGAGTCCTTCCCCGACGGCGAAACCTTCGTCAAGGTTGATGAAGACGTCCGCGGCCGTGACTGCTACGTCGTGCTCGCCACCTGCATGCCCGTGAACGACAACCTCATGGAGCTGCTGGTCTATATCGATTGTCTCAAACGTGCCAGCGCCCGTCGCGTTACCTGCGTCATGCCCTACTTTGGCTACGCCCGCCAAGACCGCAAAGACTCCGGCCGCACGCCCATCACCGCCAAGCTCGTCGCCAACATCATCACCTCCGCCGGTGCCGACCGCGTGCTCGCCGTGGACCTCCACGCCGCGCAGATCCAGGGGTTCTTCGATATCCCCGTCGATCACATGTCCGCCACGCCCGTCTTCAGCAAATACCTGCTCGCCAACCGCGAGCAGATGCCCGACCTCTGCCTCCTCAGCCCCGATGTCGGCAACGTCAAGGTCGCCGAGGCCTTCGCCAATATCCTCGGGGGCGAGCTCGCCATCATCTTCAAGCGCCGCGTTTCCGGCAGCGAGGTCGTCTCCGACAACATTATCGGCAACGTGAAGGGCAAAACCGTCCTCATGTTCGACGACATGATCTCAACCGGCGGCACCGTCTGTGAGGCCGCCAACCTGGTCATGAAGATGGGGGCCCGCGAGGTCATCGCCGCCGCCACGCACGGCGTCTTCGCTGGCAAGGCCGTTGAAAAGCTCGCCGCCGCGCCCATCAGCAAAATCATCTGCACCAACACGATCCCCCTTGGCCCCCGGCTCGACCCGATCCGCCACAAGCTCGTCGAGCTCTGCGTCGGCGACCTGCTGGGCGACGCCATCTTCAACATCCATCACAACCTCTCCATCTCCGCGCTGTTCCGAAACGACGCGGGTGTGAAGCGCTAAACCGTCCCGTTTGTTTTCACCTGAACTTCAAGCCCGTCAGTACGAGCGAATAGCCAGTACGAGTAAATAGCCAGTACGAGTGAATAGTTAGTAAGGAAACCCTATGAAAGATCGCATTCCCACGTTGAAAGTCACCGCTCGCGACAGGGTCGGCACGCGCTACGCAGCCCGCGCCCGCGCCGCCGGCCACCTCCCCGGCGTCATCTACGGTCACAAGGCCAACCCCGTCTCGGTGAACCTTGAGAGCGAGATCGCCATCAAGTTCTTCGAGGCCGGCGAGAAGGTCTTCAAGCTCGACTTCCCCGGCACCACGAACACCGACGAGAACCAGATGGTGCTCCTCAAAGAGCTCCAGTTCAACTACCTCGGCGACGGCATCATCCACGCCGACTTCGCCCGCGTCGACCTCAACGAGCGCGTCAAGACCAAGGTCCACGTCGAACTCATCGGCGAGCCCAAGGGCCTCAAGAGCGCCGGCGCCATCCTCATGCACCCGACCAACGAAATCGAAATCGAGTGCCGCGTCGCCGACCTCCCCGACAGCGTCCAGGTCGATATCTCCGAACTCGATCTCGACGAGTCCATCACCGCCGACAAGGTCAAGCTGCCCTCGGCCGACATGAAGCTCATCACCGATCCGCACGCCATCGTCGCGCAAATCGTTGAGCAGAAGGAAGAGGTCGTTGCCGAAGCCGCCACCGTCGCCACCGAAGGCGCCGCCGGCCCCGAAGTCATCGGCGAGAAGGAACGCCTCGAGAAGGCCGCCGCCGACGCCAAGGGTGGCGCCAAGCCCGCCGCAGGTGCCAAGCCCGCCGCCGGCGCCAAGCCTGCGGCAGGTGCCAAGCCCGGTGCGGCTCCAGCCGCCAAGGCCGCTCCCAAGAAGTAAGCCGCTCCGTCGGTTTGAGTGTCTCTGTGATTCATCACAGAGACACAGAGGCCCCAGCCGGTTGTCCTGCCTGTGCGCTACCAGTGCCCTGTTTGTTCCCCCCGGTCTGTGCCCTCTGTGTCTCTGTGGTGAAGTCCTTCCGTTCTCCAGTCGTAAGCACTCTTTCGAGTTGAAATCGGTTCCCTATGAAGCTCATCGTCGGACTTGGCAACCCGGGCATCGACTACGAGAAGACGCGTCACAACGCGGGCTTCATGGTGGTCGATCGCGCCGCCAAGCGCTTCGCGCCAGGTGGCATCCCGCGTTCCAAGCACGGCGGAGCCATCATCGAGGCCGAGATCGCCGGCGAGAAGACATTCATCTTCAAGCCGCTCGGCTTCATGAACCGTTGCGGCGGTCCGGTCGCCGAACTCGCCGGGTTCTTCAAGCTCTCCCCCGCCACCGACCTCCTCGTGGTCGTTGACGACTACAACCTCCCCCTCGGCACGCTCCGCATCCGCGAGGGTGGGTCTGACGGTAACCACAATGGGCTCACCGATCTCATCCGCGCGCTCGGAACGCAGCAGTTCCCGCGCCTCCGGGTAGGCATCGATCAAAAACCCGCCACCTACGACGACCCCTCCGACTGGGTGCTCGGCAAGTTCTCTCCCGAGCAACTGAGCACGCTCGAACCGTCGCTGAACCGTGCCTGCGACGCCATCGAAGCCTTCGTGCGCAAGGGCACAACGGCCGCGATGAACGTCTACAACGCGACAGATAAGCCGGTGCCAGACAAGCCGGTGGAAGGCAAACCAGCAGCAGCCAAACCAGCAGCAGCCAAACCAGCAGCAGCCAA
>Ga0105047_10008086_pt1 | contig 17619 bp, 13 predicted proteins | sample MAT04_FD_78384 | JGI IMG/M metagenome (GOLD analysis project Ga0105047, IMG submission 78384) | Freshwater microbial communities from Lake Fryxell liftoff mats and glacier meltwater in Antarctica - MAT-04 (megahit assembly) | ecosystem: Environmental > Aquatic > Freshwater > Ice > Liftoff...
GATTGCCCTGTCCAGAGCGACGATGCGGGCGATCCGCCAGAATCTGTTCTGGGCGTTCATCTACAACCTGATTGGCATCCCGGTGGCCGCGGGCGTGCTCTTTCCGTTCACTGGGTGGTTGCTTTCGCCGATCATCGCCAGTGGAGCGATGGCCTTCAGCAGTGTGAGCGTGGTGCTGAACAGCCTCCGATTACGGAGGGTCGGACACTTGTCTGGGTGAGACTTAAAATGGGAGACGCGTTCCTCTCCGACTCCAAATCACCCACTCTCGCCCGACGATCAAGTTTCAGATATGACAAGTCCGAAAGTCGAGCACGTCGTCACGGCAATGTGCGATATTGCCGGTCTGGGTCAATGAAGGGCGTCAGCGAATCAGAACCGCTTCGAAGTATACAAACGACAGATCACGAGAGTTGACATCCTCACACGTTGCTATAAGGAATTTAGAGGCGGTGTATCATGCCATGTGCAATACCTTGCTGGACTCGGTATACATCCAACCTCTTTGCATTGGAGAGATGGCGTATCTGTCACCCGTCCGCCCTTGAATCCCTGGCCAGAGGTGGAGCTGGCTGCGACGAAGTCTATCTACTAGCGAATGTGCATCACCGCTTATGAAGTAGATGCTTGTCACAGCGAGCGGCGGGATCTCATGATGCCGGCACGTCCGCAGATTGGCCAATGAGTTCTACCACCGCGTTGATCGGCTTAGTAACAAACGGCGACTATCGGGAGGGCCGCCTGAAGAAAACTGGTGGCGTGGTCAGGCGGGTGACCCAATCGCGGACGAATCGCGTGAGCGAGGCGCGGCCCTGAGCCAAGCGGCCGAGTCGCCAAGAGTCATTCGGCAGCGCGGCGGTTCTCGGGGAGCGGTCTCGTTTGAAGGACTTCAGTGCCGCGCCAGCCCTCACCGCGCTTGCGAGGCATCGAGCGAGCAAGACCACGTACTTAATCGCCACGCCTACACCCTGACCAACCTTCCGCGTCGTGGGGTGAGCTGCGTCTCTGACGATGACAACTCTCTCAAGGCTCTAGAAGCGTGCCGGTGGCTGGTTCAAGATGTAATTGCAAACGATAGGTTCTGCTGATGTGAGATAGACGAGTTCCGGCACTGGGCTGGCTCAGGTTCCGAAACGGTCGGTGACGACTGCCCCGGGGTCAATTGCCGCGCCGCCCGCGCGCTCATCGCTGACTGCGAACAAGTAGACTCTGCCGCCCCGGAGCGGCGCGACGCCGTGCCGCTTGCCCGCACCCACGATCTCCATGAGAAGGCCTCGAGGGTGGAGCGCCTCTCGTACCTTCGCCACGCCCCGCCAGAAGGTGTATTTGGCTTAGCGAGGGGCTGCTGAGCCCAAGAGGTGTGCTCGCACCGCCGAGCGAAGACCGTCCGCCCCGACGATCAAATCAGCGAGCTCAACATTGCCATCGCCGAAGTGGGCGGTGGCGCTCGCATCGTTTTGTTCAACCCGCACAAGTGCTCGCCCTCAAGGCACTAGATCGTCGGCACCGCGGAGGCGAGTGTAGTTCTTAACTCCGAACGGTGCATCATTCAGAGCGGCGGCGGCAAGCCGCGCCTCGCCTTATTGTCCGGGTAATAAAGTATCACCAGTATTGTGCTGTCCTGCCGTCGCAAGTCGCCAGCAATATCCTGCTGTCCGATTGTTCGTACACGTCGCGGCAAAAGTCCAAAGCGTACTGGCCGTGAGTTGGTGGCGATGCGACTACCTCACGCGTCCAACCATCGCGCTCACCTCATACCAAACGTCGGGCGGCGGCTCGGGCGGCTGGTCATCGGGTGCCGCCTGGCTCAACATGAAGCGGCGCTGAAGCTCATAGGCCTGCAGCTCAAGGTCGATCTGCCAGTAGTCCAGCGTGCGGACGTAGCTAAAGACGTAGCGTCGCAAGAAGCGTCCGCGACCCAGTACGCGATACTGGCAGGTGTGGACCAGCTCATGAAACACCAGCGCGGCCGGTGGCGCCTTTGGTGCACCAGCAATGATAAGCAGGTCGCCATAGCACATGCCACGCATCGTCGTAAGGTCTAGCGTGCGAGGAAGCTTCAGACGGCGGACCAGCCTCGGGGGGATCGCCGCCGCGAGCATCGGCACGAGCTGCACGCGGACCGCGGCAAGCACTTCGGACGGGAAGCACGGCTTCAGGGCCAGCATCTGCGCAGGCGTGATCGCCTCTGTCAGCGGGATGGAGTGTCGGGCCCCGCGAGCCTGCCGAATACGCAGCCAGATCGACACGATCGGCCAGACCAGCCACGCGATGACCGAAGCCCAGAACGCCGGCACGGGCTGAGCGTAGGGTGTTACGCTTGAGCTTGTGATCGAGGCCACGACCCAACCAGAGCCGCAAGCCGTTGCGTCAGCGACACCTCCGGTGCCACTCCCGGCACAGGCGCCGCACCGTCAGTGCATGTGGTGCGGTTACGACATTGGCGGGCTGGATGTTGCCGCTTGCTGCCCTGAGTGTGCGGCACCGATTGAGCGGACGCTGGCCGTCCGGCTCGCGCGTGAGAGCCCTTCACGCTTGCGGGCCTATGTCTGGGGCTTCTGGTTGAGCCTCGTGGCGCCAGCTTGTGGCCTTGGCATGGCGCTCACCGCTCTGCTGCTCAGCTCGACGCCCTGGTTCAGGTCGGTCCCGGCGCCCCCGGAGTGGCTGATCGGGCTGGTCGTGCTGAGTGTGTTCTCCGTCCAGTGCGCCGGCGTGCTGTTCCTGCTGGTGGCGACAATGCTGGCCCCGGGTGCTCGCCGTGCGGCGCGCGAGGCGATCGCAGGTTGGCTCGCTGCGCACGCTCTTTGCGCGGCCGTCCTGCTCGTCGCTGCGCGGGGCGCTCGGGTGTTCGTCTCTGGTGAGGAGCGAGTGATGCTCGTGCTCGCGGCGCTGGGCGTGGTCAGCATGTTCGTGGTGCTCTTGGCCGGGCCGCGCGCGGTAGCCGCCATGACGCTGCACCTTGACCGCTTCGCGCTGCGGCCCCAGCAGGCCCGTTTCGTCTTGCTCAGCACGCTCTGGCATGTGCTAGGGCTTGCGCTGCTGCTTGGCACCTTGTTGGTGGCGATTGCGGACTGGCCGCCCACGGGCCCGCTGATCCCAGCGATTGCGGGCGTCGGGTACAGCGTCTTTTCTCTCGGCAGCGCCGGCTGGTGCATCTACCTGCTGGTGACGATGACCCGCGTGCTCAAGGCCGTCAACGCCCAGCGGGGCGCCGCGTCAAAGCTCGGTGTTCGTGCTTCGGCCGTTCCCGCCACCAACGCGGGGTCGCGCGCATGACCACACCCCGCGGCAAGGTGCTGATGGCGATGAGCGGCGGGGTTGACTCGTCGGCGGGTGCCGCGCTCTTGCAGCAGCAGGGCTACGACGTTGTCGGCGTCTTTATGCGCCTGGGCTCGCCGGGTGAGAAGCTTGATGAGCTGATCGACCCTGATGCGACGTGCTCCGTCCCGTCGAACGCCCCGACCTCTGCCGCCGGTACACCAACAGAGCCCAGCGCGTCCGTTGCGTCCGGCGCAAAGATCCATCACCAGGGCTGCTGCTCAATCGGCGACGCCGCCGACGCGCGCCAGGTGGCGGCCCGCCTGGGCATCCCTTTCTATGTCGCGAACTTCAAGAAGGACTTCGGTCGGATCATGGACTATTTCGCGGCTGAGTACGCCGCCGGCCGCACGCCCAACCCGTGCGTGCGCTGTAACGACTGGCTGAAGTTCGGCAAGCTGCACGAGTACGCGCAGCAGATCGATGCGGGCTTTGTTGCCAGCGGGCACTACGCGCGGATTGAACCTGGGCCCTGCGGCACCCAGCGCCTGATGCGCGGGCTCGACCACGCCAAGGACCAGTCGTACGTGCTCTTTGGCATGCCGCGCGAACGCCTGAGCAGGACGCTTCTGCCTATCGGCGGGCTGCACAAGCCGCGGGTCCGTGAGATCGCGCGTGAGCTTGGTCTGCCGGTGTTCAACAAACCCGACAGCCAGGAGATCTGCTTTGTGCCTGACAACGACTACGCGAGCTTTGTTGAACGTCGGCTCGGCGAGCGGGCCGCGGGCGACGGGGCCGTGCTCGACGCGGAGGGGCGCGAGATCGGTCGGCACGCAGGGCACCACCGCTTCACCATCGGGCAGCGCCGCGGCGTGGGCGTGGCGCTGGGCTACCCGATCTTCGTGGTCGGTAAGGACGCTCAGGCCAACAGCATCACCGTCGGCCCGCGCGCGCTGCTGCTGGCCGCGAGCTGCATCGCGGGCGAGGCCAACTGGCTGTGCGAGCATCCGCCCCAGGATTGGACGGCGGTGCTGGTAAAGCACCGTTCGAACGGCAGGCAGGTGCCGGGCGAAGCGCGAGTCGTGCTCGATACTTCGGGCGTGGGGGAGGCGGGAGTGGGCGAAGCGGGTGTCGTGGGCCAAGCCGGCGCACAGGGGCCCAGTTACAGTGGGCGATCGGGTCGGTTTGAGGTGCGGTTCGCGCAGCCGCAGGAGGCCGTGACGCCGGGACAGGCGATCGTGCTTTATGACAGACGCGAGCCCGAGGTGGTGCTGGGTGGAGGGTGGATCGAGCGAGTAATGGGTGGTTGAGGGGCGTGTTTCCCGGCAACTGGGCACGCCCGCACCAGACTCAAAGATTCGGCGCAGCAAGCGATTCGAGTCGCAAAGTACGCCGATGGTGACGCGCATGCGACCTGGACAGGCATCACGCTTGCGCCCACTACCGCTTGCTGTCGCCCGGGCTTGTCAGCGCAGCGCGGACGCTGTCGTTGGTGCGGTCCATAAACTCGATGCGCTTGCGGGCCCGCTCGACGCTTAGGGCCGCGTCTTGCCGGGCGTTCTGCGCCTTGTTCAGCATCCCAGGGAAGGCCGCGTACAGCGCGGCGCGGGCGGCGTCACGGGCTGAGTCCCGCTCGGTGCTCACGGCGGCATAGGCCTCTACTTCTGTCCCACACCGCTTGACCTCTGACTCCCAGTACGCCAGCGTGACCTCGGCATCGATCAAGCTCAGTCGCGCGTCGGCAACCTCGCGGTCGTTATAGATCGGGCGCGTCGGCTGGCCCGCCACGCGAGTGCTGCCAAGCCCACCCAACACTGCCACGGCCAGCACGCTCAGCACAAGCACCGCCATCTGCACCGCAGTCCGAGCCTGCCCCGCCCGACGACAGCTCCGCGCGCTCATCGCGGTCATGGTCGGCGTCTGCACGGTGAACAGTGGGGTAACGCGGGTGGCAGCATCGTTCATAGCACACTTCCCTGATGGACATCGCCGCCCACGCCGGCGCAGATCCTCACAGGTCTGGACGCACAGCGGCCCAGTTTGGTTCCAGTATTGGTGTCGGAATCATCAAGACTTTGCGCGACGCCCCGACCCGCCCTTGGGTCCGGTCGGGCCACCTTTGGAACCCGCTACCCGCTCGATGGGGCGCTCGATGGGGCGATCGCGCGGGCGCAGCGGTGCCGGGCCGCCAGCGGCGGGCCCCTCCGCGCGCCGGCCCAGCGGCTTACGCATGATGAACAGGTAGTTGAACCCACGCAGAAAGAAATTCCCATCTACCGCCGCTTTATGCCAGTGCCCGCGCTGCAGCTTGGCGTTGTGCCGTACCACCGTAACGATATCGACCGGCTCAAACCGCTCGCGCATCATGGCGAAGAGGTCAAACCCGATGGGCGAGAAGCCGCCCGCGCGCGGCGAGCCCGCGCTGCCGTCGCCCGTGGGCTTGCGCCAACTGTCACTGACGTACAGGGCCATGAACCGCCCCGGTCGCAGCACGCGATCAAGCTCCGCGATCACCTGGGCCATGGCCCGGTAGTACGCGCGCCCGTCGTCTGGTCCCGCGCTATCAAGCTTGCCGATGCAGCGCTCGTCGTCGCTGTAATCAATGTGCGTGCTGTACGGCGGGTCGATGAACACAAAGTCAACGCTCTCTGGCGGCAGCGGCAGCCGTCGAGCGTCCCCGGGTTGAACGTCCTCTCGCGCCGGCGCAAGGTCAAAGCCCAGGCCCCGGCGTCCGAGGTCAGCGCAGACGTCCAGCGTCGTCCCGCTGCCACACATCGGGTCCAGCACCGTGTCGTCCGGCCGCGTGTAACGCACCAGCGTCTGCCAGACGACCCACGAGGGGCTTGCGCCGGCGTAGCGCGAGTCGCCCTGCATGACCCCGCGCAGGCCCGGCCGCGCCGAGCGATAGTGCTGGCTAGGGAAGTCCCACAGTGTGGTGCTGAGCAGCTCGAGGCCCGGTTTGGCAAACGACGCCGCGGTGCGACGCTCGCGGTCGATCCCGCGCGTGAACGTCGGCGCGGGCTCAGCATCTATCGGCGCGTCAGCGTCTGGACGGCGGCCGGGGCGGCCATCAGGACGGCCCTCGGGGCGGTTGCCGGGGCGCTCTGGCCCCTGCGGTCGTGGTCGTGATCTCATGGCTGGGGGCTCACGGTTCGAGGATAGACCCCCGCGCCAAGCGCGAGCGCCCGGGGCCCCGACGCCGCGGGTTTCCCTACGCTTGCCGCACATGCCCGCACCCACCGAACGCAAGAACATCCAGCTCCGCGCCGAGCGCGCGGTGCTCGCGGCCCTCCGCCTGCCCGACAGCAACTACGACACGCGCGACCCCTTCGGCGAGCTGACGGCTCTGGCCGAGCAGGCCGGCGCGACGGTCGTGGGCACCCTCGAGCAGAGCCTCGACGCGCCCGTCGCCTCCACCTTCATGGGCACGGGGAAGGTCCGCGAGCTGCGCGAGCTGTGCGACCAGCTCGGCGCGACCACGGTGGTTTTTGACCACGAGCTCTCGCCGCGCCAGATCGCCAACATCGAAGAGGTCGTCGAGCGCAAGATCGTTGACCGCTCGGAATTGATCTTGGACATCTTCGCCAGCCGTGCCACGACCAACGAGGCCAGGCTTCAGGTTGAGCTTGCCCAGCTTGAGTACACCCTGCCCCGCCTGCGCGCGATGTGGAGCCACCTTGAGCGCATCGTCGGTGCTGGCGGCATCGCGGGCATCGGCACGCGCGGGCCCGGCGAGCAGCAGCTCGAGATCGACCGCCGCCTGGCCCAGCGCAAGAAGCTCGCGCTGCAAGGGCGATTGTCCGAGATCCAGGACCGTCGGCGGCGCGAGGTTCAACAGCGCAACCGCGACCACTACACCGTGGGCATCGTGGGCTACACCAACGCGGGCAAGAGCACGCTGTTCAACACCCTGACCCCCGGCGGCGCGTACGCCGACGACCGCCTCTTCGCCACACTCACTACCCGCACACGCGAGTGGGACCTGAGCGTCAAGGGGTTCGGCGGCCTGCGCGTGCTGCTGAGCGACACCGTCGGGTTCGTGCGTGACTTGCCGCACAACCTGGTCGCCAGCTTCCGAGCGACGCTCGAAGAGGCCACCCACGCGCACCTGCTGCTGATCATCCTGGACGTGGCCGACCCGGCGGTTGAGCTGCACTACCAGACCGTTACCAGCACCCTTGACGAGCTGTTCGACGAGGTCCGCGCCGCTGAGAAGCGCGCCGGGCTGGCGGCTGACGACCCGCGCGCCTTTCACGCCCCGCGTCGCGTTGTGCTGCTGAACAAGGCCGACCGCCTGAACGACAACAAGGAAGTGCTGATCTGGCAGTCCAAGATCCCCGGCGCAATCGCCATCGAGGGGCGGAACCTGGCCCACCCCGGGCACGCGCTGCTGCGACGCCTGGTGCTCGAACACGCCCAGGGTTTGGTCGAGGACCTGCTGGTCACGCTACCGATGGCCGACGCACGCAGCGTGAGCACCCTTGAGCACAAGGGCCAGGTGCTGGCCCGCAGCTATCAGGGCGACCGCGTGACGCTGAGGGTCAAGATCGGGCGGCGGCAGCTTGACCAGCTCCGCTCCGCCGGCGCACAGCTTGAGGTGCTGCCGACAGGGGCCGGAACATCAGGCAAGCGGGCCAGCCCCGCGAGGGCCGCGCGGGGCACAACAACGCCTCAAGCAGATACGTCTGCCATGTCTGCCGTCAACCGCGCGACCAGCTTAGAGGCGGTCAAGAAGACCGCGCGCGAGCCGGGCAAGACGGCGGGCTCAGGCAAGTCGGCAAACACAGGCAAGTTATCAAACCCAGGCAAGACGGCAAACCCAGGCAAGTCGTCAAACCCAGGCAAGACGGACAAGTAGCTCCGAGCACCGGCGCCGGCCAAACGCCGCGGCAGCTAGGCCATCCGCACCCACTTCAGCAGCGTGATCAAGTTCGGCGGCTTGCCGTACAGCAGCACGCCGATGCGGAAGATCTTGCTCGCGCACCACACCGCGCCCACGGCGGCGGCCAGCGAGAACACCGCCGAGAGCGCGATGACCCACTGCGCCGGCGGCTGGTTGCTGCCGACCCGCGCGATCATCGCGAATGGCGAGAACGGGGGCATAAAGCTCAGCATCTTCGCCAGCGTTCCGGTGGGGTTCTGCACGATCGGGAAGACCGCGAACATCGGGATCATGATCAGCAGCATCGCCGGGGTCATCAGGCTGTTGGCCTCCTGGATATCAGAGACCGCCGACCCGATGGCCGTGAACACGCTGGCAATGAAGAGGTACGCCGCGATGAAGAAGACCATCATCCACGCGATCTGCCACCATGTGATCATGTCCGCATAAGCCAGCGCGACGAGCGCAAACACCCCCGCGGCCGCGTACACACTGATGATCACCAGCCCCGAGCCAAGCTGACCCAGGATCTTGCCCGCCATCAGCTCAAACGGCGAGACCGCGCTGAGCAAGACCTCCATGATCCGGTTGCTCTTCTCCTCGATCGTGTTGTTCAACAGCTGCCCCGCGCCGCTGAAGGCGCTGATCCACACCAGCATGAAGAACGCCAGCGGGATGATGAACTGCGCCGCGCCGCTCCCGCGCCGCTCGCCCTGCTTGGTCACCTCGGCCGCCCGCGGCACCGCCAGGCTCATCAGCCCCGCGATCCGCACCGGGTCAAGCCCCGCCCCGCGCAGCCGCGCATCCACCACCGCCTGATGCACCATCCCGCGGTTGATCGGAGCGACCACGCGCGGATCGAGCTTGGGGGCAGTGAAGACCTGGTAGGTTTCGATCGGCCCGCCGGCCTTCGGGGCAACCACGCCCGGCTCGATCACGATGAGCATCAGACGCCCGCCCTGATCGACCGTCCAATCAGAAAGCCGCGCCTTCTCCACGTCCACGCTCGCCTCCGCCGCCAGAACATCAAGCGTCAGCTTGGGCGTCGTGCCCGCGATCGCCGCGGCGGCCTGCACCGCGTCAAGCTGCCCGCCCACGGCCCCCACCGGGTCGGCCGGGCCCTTGGACGCCTGGTCTGCCGCCTTGCTCACGGCCTTGCTGACCTGCTCGCCCGCGTCGTCGCGATACAGCCGCTCAAGCGCCTCGGGCGTGAACTTCGCGGTCAGCGTGCTGGCGACCTGACCGGAGCGGTCGATGATCGCTACCGAGCCCTTCACCGCCGGCGCACGCTCGGTGCTGAAGGCCACCGAGATGGCGATGCCCAGCACAATCAGCGCCGGCGGCAGGATCAGACCGAGCAAGAACGCGCGCGTGAAGACCGTCGTTGTAAATTCGCGCTGCGCAACGGTGAGGATCTTGATCATGGTGGGCCTGGGGGTGCTGAGGCTTCTTCGTGGCTGAGGCTAATTTGCGTAATGAGTGGGTCAGTCGGTGTGATGCAGCAGTGGGGCGGGCCGTAAAAGTTAGTCTCCCGCGCCGTCGCCTCGGGCCGCCGTTGGCGTGCTAGACCGCAAGGCCTCGCGCAGCTTTTGGCGCTGCTCGCGCGTCGCCTGCCGCCCCTCAACAATGTCGATGAAGATGTCCTCAAGGCTCACGCGCCGCACCTCGACGCGCCGGCACGGCACCCGAGACGCCACGCCCGCCAGCGCCTCGGACGCTTCGGCACCAGGCTTCAGCGAGACTTCCCACACGCGCTCAACCTGCTCAACCCGCTCAACCTGCGGCAGGCTCTCCACCAGCGCCGGCTCTGCGTCCTCGTGCACTGGCTCGACAATCAGCGTCCGCGGGTCAAACTGGCTGGCGATCTCCTTGGGCGTCATGTCCAGACGCTTGACGCCCTGGTGGATCATCACGACCCGGTCGCAAATCGCCTCGGCCTGAGACATCTGGTGCGTGCTGAAGATGATCGTCCGGCCCGCCTGGTGCTGCTCGTCGATCAGGTCTCTCAGCAGCCGCGCGTTGAGAGGGTCAAGCCCGCTGAAGGGCTCGTCAAGGATGATCAGCTCGGGATGGTGGATCACCGCGCTGATGAACTGCACCTTCTGCTGCATGCCCTTTGAGAGCTCCATGCACTTCTTGACGCGCACATCGCCCAGGCCCACGCGGTCAAGCCACTGGTTGCTGGCGGCCTTTGAGTCTTGCGTGCTCATGCCCTTGAGCCGGGCCATGTACTGCACGAAGTCGCCGACTTTCATCTTGCGGTACACCCCGCGCTCTTCGGGCAGGTAGCCGATGCGGTCCTTGCTCTCAACCGCCGAGCGCCGGCCCAGCACGCTGAGCGTCCCGCTGTCGGGGAACAGGATCGACATAATCATGCGGATCGTGGTGGTCTTGCCCGCGCCGTTGGGCCCGATGAACCCAGTCATCGACCCCTGCGGGATCTCGAGGTCCAGCCCCTCCACTGCCACCTTGGCCCCGAAGGTCTTGCGGACCGCCTCAAGCTTGATCGCAACGCTCACACACACCTCCCGAGCCAGCCGCTCGGCGCCGGGCACGTCCCCAGCGCGCACAACCTGCGCTCAGCATATCCGCGGCGTCTACCCGCACGCGACCGCCCCGGTTGCGGCCCCACAAACCAGCCCCACAATCCAGCACCACAAACCAGCCTCACAAACCAGCCTCATCACCCAGCCGCGCGACCCTACTTCGCCATCGACTTGCCCCCGCGCACCGGCCCAAGCCCACAAGCCGCTAGCATGGCGGTCCCGTGACCTACGACGACCCATCCAGCACCGACACACCGGCCTCCACACCGGCTTCCAAACCGGCCCCCACACCCCCGCTCGCGCCCCCGCCCGAGGTGCCCGTGGTACTGCGCGAGCGCCTCGCCGCGCTCGATAAGCTGCGCTCGCTTCGCACGCACGAGCGTGAACTTGTCGCCAAACTCGCAGACCCAGACGTCGCCGGCGACCACCGCCGCGCTCGTGAGCTTGGGCTTGCGCGCGCAGCTCTTGAACCCCTGGCCCGCGCCGTTGACCAGATCGACGCGTTGCTTGGCGAGCTGGCTGGCAACGCCGCCCTGCTGGCCACACCGGGCATCCTTACCGGCCCAGACCGTGAGCTGGCACTTATGGCCCGCGACGAGCAGCCGCAAATTGAGCAGCGCGTGCTTGAGCTCTACCGCCAGGCCACCGGCTCACTCGCCCAGGCAGACGACAACAAGGTTGGCTCAATCATGCTCGAGCTCCGCGCCGGCACCGGCGGCGAAGAGGCCACGCTCTGGACCCGCGACCTGCTTGACGTCTACACCAAGTACGCCGCGAGCAAAGGCTGGAGCGTTGAAACCCTCGAGCTCGCCACCGAGCCGGGCGTCGGCGGCGTGCGAAGCTGCGTGCTCAACGTCCGCGGGCAGGGCGTCTGGACGTTCATGAGCTTCGAGGCCGGCGTCCACGGCGTCAAGCGCGTCCCCGCCACCGAGGCTCAAGGCCGCGTCCACACCTCCACCAGCACCGTCGCCGTCCTGCCCGAGCCCGATGAGGTTCAGGTCAAGATCGACTGGGCCAACGACGTCGAAGAGTTCGCCACCACCAGCCAGGGCCCCGGCGGGCAGAACGTCAACAAGGTCGCCACGGCCGTGCAGATCAAGCACAAGCCCAGCGGCATCATCATCCGCATGATGGAGAGCAAGAGCCAGCAGCAGAACCGCCAGATGGCCCGTCGCCTGCTCGCCGCACGGCTCTACGAGATCGAGCGCCAGCGCCAGCACGCCTCACGCGCCGCCGCCCGCACCGCGCAGATCGGCACCGGCGAACGCAGCGAAAAGGTCCGCACCTATCGCTGGAAGGAGGGCATCGTCGCCGACGAACGACTCCCCGGTGAGTACGCCTTGCGCGACGTACTCGCCGGTAACCTTGCGCCGCTGCACGCTGACTTGCTAGACCGCCAGACGCAGGCCCGCATCGCCGCGATGTGAGGCGGTTCAGTCTCGAACGCCGCGGCCTCAGCGGTCACCAATTCGTCAGCAGTCGCCCCATTTAGCACTCGCCCACAAACAGCGCGATGAACAGCACGATGTCGTCGGCCGTCAGCTCACCATCGGGCACCGTGCTGCCGCCGGGCCCAGCAACGTCAGCCACGCCCAGGTTGCCCCCGGTAAACGCGCTGATGAAGGCGATGATGTCGTCCGCCGTCCGCTCGCCATCGGGCCCCGGCGCGGCCTTCGCGCCCGCGATGTCCGCAAAGCACGCGATCGTGAACTTGCTGAATGGGCTGGATTATCCTCCGTCCCAGTAGTTGGGGATTTCGGCAACCAGCGTCCGTCAGTCTCCAGACGGAGGGCTTGCGCTCGCGGGCGGGCAGAACGACAGACCCGGCAGGCTCATCCCGCTTCAGCGGCACACCAATCGTGGTGGTAGACTCCGCAAGGACTCGCTCAAAGAACGCCTTGACTTCGCCAATGCGAGACACCACTTGCTGCCGCCGGTTTGCATCAGGAAACGCCGCCTCAAGCGAGCCCTGTTCAATCACATAGTTAATCGTAAACTGCGCCTGTGTAACTGGAGCCGCCCAACCGATGAGCGCGCCCATCAATAGCGTTGCGCGTTCGAGCCTCAGGCAGCGAGCAGCGAGCATGTCTGCTCCTGGGTTATTACAACCGTCCTTAGCCTACCAGGTCTGTCGCCGCTGGTGTCCGCCGCGATCCAAATTCGCCACAGTGCCTCGATCTTTGCGTCGCGTTCGCGGCCCGGTCGCACTCGATGGCCTGCCCAGCGTCAGCACGCTACCGCTGGACCCACCTTACCCCAACAGCCGCTCGGCGCCCATCTCCACTGCCGCCAGCATCATGCCGCCGCCGCGCGAGCGCGTCTGCACCATATAGCGCTGCAGGTTTCGCCCGGGGCACTCGGTAGGGTTCAGCTCGCGGTGGGTGTACACGCGTGAGAGCGGCACGCCGTAGCTGCGCATCTGCGTGGCCACGAAGCGGTCCAGGGCCGCGGTCTGCTCGCGCGTGGGGCTCTGACGCTCAAAGTTGCCCAGGCACAAGATGCCCATGTTGTTCTCGTTGTGGTCCTGCACGTGGGCACCCTGGTAGCGGATGCTCCGCCCCTCCCACACGCGGCCCTGCGCGTCAACAACATAGTGATAGCCGATGTCCGCCCAGCGCCCGCCGCCCTTGGCCGTCCGCCGCAGGTGTGACTGGCGGATCTGCTCGATGCGCGTGGCGCAGCGCGAGAAGTTGCGCTCGGTAAACACGTCCATCCCGTCGTGGTGGATCGTTATGCGCTTGACGCCGTTGAGCGGGTAGATGCTGTTGGGCCGCCCCACACCCGCGCGCGTCCACTGCCCGCGCGCTATCACGCCCGCGTTGGCACCGCCCGGCAGCGGCGAGGGCTCCACCGGCATCGGCACGCCCCCGATGGTCGTCGGCGGCAATCTGCCCATGCCCCCGGGGCCGGGCGTCGGGTAGTACACGTTCCCCGGCGCGCCGCGCACCGGGCTCAACGGCGGATCAGGCCACGGAATATCCGGCGTCGCGTCCGCGAGCCCAGCGTCGCCCGGCATCGCGCCCTTGTTCTGACAACCCGCAAGGTACAGCAAACCAAGGGCACCAGAGGCTTGCAGCAGAAGTCGACGTGAGAGCTGAACGTTCACGGAATCTCCATCGACACACCGCCGCGGCCCGCTGCAAATCTCACGGGGGCTCTGCGCAGCATACGCCTTCACACTCAACCCCCACACGCAGCCCCCAACCTCACCTCGCGGCGCCGCCTGTCGCCGGCCCACGCCGCCCAAGCCACTGCGCCCACACGCTAAGCGTTAGAAGCCCAAATAGCCGCTGCCCGTGTTCACGAGTTACCAGCCCCGACGCCCCCGTGCCCAGGTGCTCATCAACCATCTCCCGCACGGCCTTCACACTCACCAGCGGTGCAACGCCCACCGCCTCTGGCCCAAAGGGCTCTCGCCCCAGCAGCCGCTCTTGCAGCAGCCCGCGCAGCCCGCCAAAGTCCTCACGGAACCACCGCCCAATCGGGACCGCAAACCCGCGCTTAGGAAGCCTCAGCACGTCAGCGGGCAGGTGCCCAGCCGCCACGCGCCGCAGCAAACCCTTGCGCTCTGGTATCCCACCAACCAACCAAGAACCCACGCCCCCGCGCGTCGGCATCAGCACCTCTAGCGGCGCGCCCAGCGCGGCCTCCACAAGCGGGCGGGCCAGCATGGGTGACCGCAGCTCAAGCCCCACGGCCATCGACGCCGTATCGGTCTTGCACAGCACGTCCGGCCCCAAGTACGCAAAGAAGTCATCCGCCAGCGGGTCAGCCGCCGCCGGGTCATCCATCAGCGGCACCAGGCCTAGGCCGGCACTCACCCCGCCCGCGCGCGCGCTCAGCGAGGGCATGAGCTCCAGCAGCAGCTTGAGCGGCGTCTGCGCCCGCAGTTCGTGATACCCGTGCAGCACGCCGCCCTGCAGCCGCGCCGCACGCTCAAGCCAACCCCCAACTCGACCGCCGAGCGTCCCGCCGCGTGCCAGCAGCCGCCCGGCGTCATTGATCGCCCCGGCGTCTAGCGCACCAATCGCCAAGCGCAGTGCACTTCTACGCCAGTCCCCACGCGCACCTCCACGCGCGCCCCCACGCGCGTCAGCCCTTGGCCCCAGCAGCGCCGCCGCTACCTGACGCTCATACCCGCCAAACAGCTCATCGCCCCCGTCGCCGCTGAGCGCCACCTTCGCGTGCTCGCGTACCGCACGGCTGATCCAGTACGTCGGCAGCAGGCTGCTATCGCCCAGCGGCAGCCCAAGCTGCTCAATCAGTACAACCAGCGCCGCCGCCGCATCGTGGTGGCACTCAAGCGTCTGATGCTGCGTGCCCAAGTGTTTGGCCACATGCGCCGCAACGGGTGACTCATCGAGCACACCCGCGGGCATGCGGACGGTAAAGGTCCGCAGCGGGCCTGCCCCGCGAGCGCTCAGCGCCCGCTGCGCGTGCGAGGCCACCAACCCTGAGTCCAGCCCGCCCGAGAGAAAGCACGCCAGCGGCACGTCCGCCTCCAGCCGCTCCGCCACGCTCGCGCTCAGCAACGCATCGATCCGCTCGGGCGTCAATCGCTCACCTTGAAGCTCATTAACACCACCGCGCCTCGGCACCCGCGCCGCCAGCGCCCAACGCGCCGCCGGCTCGCCCAGCCTTTCAGCGCTGTGCAGCGCCGCCCGCGCTGGCCATGATTGCGCGGCACCTAGCGGCGCTTCGCTCGCGCCAAACCGCAGCCACTGGGCCAGATTGAGGTCGAGCGTCAGCTCACCTTCTGGCCGCCCTTCTGGCCCTCCTTCTGGCCCTCCTTCTGGCTCGCCTTCTGCACCAAGCTGTGCCGCCAGCGCAGACACGCCCGACGCCGTGCTCGCAAACCACAGCGTGCGGGTCATCTCGGCCCCGCTCTGCGTGCGAAGCTCGCCAACGTACAAAGGCTTCTCCAGCGCGCCATCGCGCGACAGCATCAAGCGCCCGCGCGCACCGTCCCAGATCGCCAGAGCCCACATCCCATCAAGCCGATCCACCAGCCGCTCGCCCCACGCCTCGTACCCGTGCAGCAGCACCTCGGTATCGCTGTGATCGCTGGCAAACCGCGCGCCCCGGCCCTCAAGCTCGCGCCGCAAGGCCCGATGGTTGTAGATGCACCCGTTGAAGACCACCGCCAACCGCGCGTCACGCGCAGCGCTCGGGTCCAAGAAGGTCTTGACCATCGGTTGCGCGCCACCGGCGTGGTCGATGATGCTCAGCCGCGCGTGCGTCAGCGCAACCTCCACGCGCTCAACCCCTCCTGGCTTTGCCGCCCGCGTGGTGCTGGCGCGGAACGTACCGTGACCATCGGGCCCGCGGTGCGCGATGTGCCGGTGCAGCAGGTCGAGCCAGGCCTGCGGGATCAGGCCAACGTGCGCGGCTTCATCGCCGCTCAGGCTCGTCACACGCAAGATGCCCGCGATGCCGCACACACGCGGAGATTACGCCCCGCCCGGGCCCGGCGGCACCGGCCCGCTGGGCTTCGGCACGCCAGCCGCGCCGCGTGAGCGCTTAACAACCCCCTGCGCGGCTCCCGCGAGGCCGGCCTGAACCTGCGGGACCGGGGCCTGCAAGTCCGCCCGCTCCATCGCGCCATTGCGCGAGGGCAGGTGCGCGCTGTTCCGCAGGTCACGCAGGTTCGGCACAATCGCCAGGTTGTTGGCGTTGCGGGCCCGTGTTGCCGCCTCCCACTGCTCCCAGACCTTCCGGTTTGAGTACAGCAGCCACGGCGTGTGCAGCCCGCGCGTCAGCAGCACCGCCGAGGCGTACGCCGGCAGCGCTGTCCACTCCGCCCGCACGCCCTCGTGCAGCAGCCACCACTGCACGCCCCACGCCGTCGCGTAAAAGATCGGCGAGAGGCACAGACGCTGAAACTGGATCGTCGTGGCATCCTTGATAAACGAGATGCTCGGCGGCGCGGCATCAATCACCCGATCCGCCGCGTCAACCACCCGCCGCGCCGCGCTGAGCCGCCCGGGCATGTGGCTCGCCAGCCAGTGCAGCCCGACGGCGATCACCAGGTCAAAGATCAGATCCAGCGCGAAGGTGATCCCCACAATCAGCCACTTGGGCTGGCCCTCGAGCAGGTGCCACGCGTTCAAGAGCTTTAGCACGCCGGTGGTCAGTACGATCGCCGAGAGCCCCGCCAACGCGATGTTCACGTTGACGTTGACGATCCGCCGGGCGTATTGGCGTGCGCACCACGAGAGCATTCAGAGGGCAGTTTAGCGGGTGCCTGGGCGCGCCATAGGCCCGACATTTAGAAGCCCTCGATCCGCCGTCCTAGCCGCCCACAACCGCTCGCGCGCGATCTGCGCCGCTCGCTCGCTGACGTCAAAGCCCACCGCGTCGCGTCCCAAGCGCGCCGCCGCCACCAGGCTCGTCCCGCTGCCGCAGCACGGGTCGAGAACCACGCCCCCGGGCGGGCAGCACGCGCCCACGAGCACCTCCAGCAGCGCCAGGGGCTTCTGCGTTGGGTACCCCGTCCGCTCCGCTGCCATGTTGTTGATCGCCGGGATCGCCAGCACGTCGGTCATCTTCTTGCTCTGGCCCCGCAGCCGCGCGCTCGTCGCCGGCACCCGCGGCGCCTCAAACCAGTGCGCCCCCGCGCGCCGAGCAAACAGCAAGATGTCATCGTGCTTGCGCGCAAAGCCCCGCGGCGAGCTGCCCCCGAGCCCGTAGCTCCAGATCAAATGATTCACAAACGCCGCCGGCCCCAGCAACTCGTCCAGCAGCAGGCGGACGTGCGCGCACGCACGCCAGTCGCAGTGAATCGCCACCAGCCCGCTGTCGCGGACCGCCGGCAATGTGACCACCAGCCGCGCCCGCAGCCACGCCGCCAGCTCCGCGGGGCCCGCGAACCGATCGTCAAAGCTCGCGGCATCTGCCCCTCCGGCACCACCACCCTCACGACTGGCCACACGA
>Ga0105047_10008088_pt1 | contig 17616 bp, 14 predicted proteins | sample MAT04_FD_78384 | JGI IMG/M metagenome (GOLD analysis project Ga0105047, IMG submission 78384) | Freshwater microbial communities from Lake Fryxell liftoff mats and glacier meltwater in Antarctica - MAT-04 (megahit assembly) | ecosystem: Environmental > Aquatic > Freshwater > Ice > Liftoff...
GGTGAAGCGCGGATTGGTGGCCCTGATGTCGCCGTCCTCGTAGGTGGCTCCTGCCAGGCTTCCTGTCAAAAAGCCACGACCCAGTGGCGAGTAGGCCATGAACGCGATGCCTTCCTGCTCGCAGAGGGGAATCACCGTGTCGATGTGATCACGCGTCCACAACGAGAGTTCGCTCTGCACGGCATCGACGCGGTGGTGGCTGTGACAATCGGCCAGCTGGGCGACCGTTACCTCTGACAGTCCGATCGCGCGGACCTTGCCCGCCGACCTGAGTTCGTCGAAGGCGCCCCACGACTCCAGAAGAGGCACCTCGGGATCGAGGCGGTGGAGCAGGTACAGATCGATCTCGTCGATGCTCAGCCGCTGAAGCGATGCTTCGCAGGCTTCGCGGATGTACTCCGGGCGGGCGTTGCGGATCACGGTGCCGGGTGCGGTTTCGATGGCGCCGCACTTGGTGCTGATTCGTACCTCGTCGCGGCGATCGGCGATCGCAGTGCCCACGAGTCGTTCGTTGGTGAAGGGTCCGTAGACGTCTGCGGTGTCGAACAGGTTGATCCCGAGATCGATGGCCTCGTGGATGACGGCGATCGACTCGTCGTCATCGCGCTCGCTTGGCGAGTACATCCACGACATCCCCATGCACCCGAGTCCGATGGCCGAGACGGGCATGTCGGCGATGGTGCGCATCTGCATGACCGAACCCTAGGGGCGCTATGCGCCTGGTTCGACGTGGCATGGGACGGGTATCGAGTCGCGTCGTTAGGCTCACCGTCGTGAGCGTGGTGTGCCTTCCGTGGAGCGATGCGGACGTCGTGGTGGGTCCGGTGCCGGACGGCCTCGACGTCGTCGTCTACGACGGCACGGGAAAGCCCTCCCGGATCGAGGAGATCGAGTTCTTCGTCCCGCCGTACATGGGTCCAGAACCCACGCTGGCCGTGATGGCGGGTATGACCTCGCTGAGGGTGGCGCAGACGTTGACCGCCGGCGTCGACAGCGTCTGGCCGCACCTGCCGGCCGGAGTCACGTTGTGCAATGCCAGGGGCGTTCATGACGCCAGCACGGCCGAACTCGTCGTCGGGCTGATCATCGCCTCGCTTCGCCGCATCCCGGAGTTCGTCCGGGCCCAGGACGAGGGCGTGTGGTTGCACGGGCGCTATGAGGCATTGGCCGATCGCACGGTGCTGATCGTGGGCTACGGAAGCGTGGGTGAAGCACTCGAACGTCGACTCCTGCCGTTCGAGGTCGACGTCGTCAAGGTCGCGCGCACTGCGCGTGGCGAGGTGCACGGCTTTGATGAGCTGGCCGGTCTGCTGCCGCAGGCCGATGTCGTCGTCCTGCTCTGCCCGTTGACCGACACCACGCGCGGTCTGGTCGACGACACGTTCATTGCAGCCATGCGGCACGGTGCATTGTTGGTCAATGCTGCCCGGGGACCTGTTGTCCAGACCGATGCGCTTCTGGCCGCAACGAACGCGGGACGCATCCGCGCGGCGCTCGACGTGACCGATCCTGAGCCCCTCCCCGCGAACCATCCCTTGTGGCACGCGCCAGGAGTGCTGATCAGCCCCCACGTGGGCGGCAACACCACGGCGTTTCTTCCCCGCGCGTACCGATTGGTGAGGCAGCAGCTCGAGCGGTTCGCCGCTGGCGAGTCGCTGGTGAACGTGATGACGCCGACAGTTTCGAACGACTGATGGTGCTGACGCGCGCGGCGGTCCTTCGCGAGGTCGGGCGGGCGGCGCCGTTTGCCCACTCGCATCCGTTGACCGTTGAGGACGTCCATCTGGATCCTCCAGGTCCCGGCGAGGTTCTGGTGGCCGTGCGGTCGGCGGGTCTGTGTCACTCCGATCTTTCTGTCGTGAACGGTGATCGCCCGCGCCCCGTGCCGATGGCACTGGGCCACGAGGCCGCCGGTGAGGTTCTCGAGGTCGGCGCAGGGGTCGGCTCGGTACGCCAGGGCGATCACGTCGTGATGGTGTTCGTTCCCGGCTGCGGTTCGTGCCGCCCGTGCAGCGAGGGTCGACCCGCGCTGTGCGAGCCCGGCGCCGTGTCGAATGCGGCTGGCACGCTGCTGTCCGGTCATCGACGCCTGCGCGATGCCGGGGGAGACCCGCTTCACCATCACCTCGGCTGCTCCGCTTTCGCCGAGCACGCCGTGGTGTCCGAACATTCGCTCGTGGTCATTGATCCCGATCTTCCGTGGGACCTCGCCGCCGTGTTCGGGTGCGCGGTTCTGACCGGCGCCGGTGCCGTGATCAACACCGGGCAGGCCGCGCCGGGATCCACCATCGCCGTCGTCGGACTGGGGGGAGTGGGCCTGGCCGCGGTGCTCGCAGCAGTCGCGCAGGATTGTCGCCGGATCATCGCTGTCGATGTGCACGCCGACAAACTGGCTCTCGCCTTGTCGTTGGGAGCCACCGACGCTGTCGAGGCAAGCGGAGATGCCGCGGATGCGATTCGTGAGATTACCGGGGGAGGCGTCGACCTAGCCGTTGAGCTGGCGGGCTCGGTGCCCGCGTTCGACACGGCCTACCGCGCGACGCGGCGCGGAGGGACGACGGTTACCGGTGGTCTGCCGCACCCTTCCGCGCTGTGGTCGATGTCACCCGCGCAACTGGTTGCCGACGAGCGCACCATCAAGGGTTCCTACATCGGTTCGTGTGTGCCGTCGCGAGATATCCCCTCGTTCCTTGCCATGCACCGCGAGGGCCGGCTGCCGGTTGAGAAACTCCTCGGAGAGCGAATCGGTCTCGACGCCATCAACGAGGGGCTCGACGCGCTTGCCAGCGGACACGCGTTGCGACAGATCGTGAGGATCTCCTGATGACCACGGCACGCACCGACTACCCCTTCCGCATCGTGATCCCGACCCGGTGGATGGACAACGATGTGTACGGCCACGTGAACAACGTGCAGTACTACTCGTTCGTCGACACGGTGGTGAACCGTTTCCTGGTCGACGAGGGTGGGCTCGATATGCACTCCGGCCCGGTGATCGGTGTTGCGGTGGAGTCGGGTTGTCGATTCAGCCGATCATTTGCCTTCCCCCAGCAGATCGAGGCCGGCCTCAGAGTGGCGCACCTGGGGACCTCGTCGGTGCGGTACGAAGTGGCGCTGTTCATTGGGGAAGACGCCACAGGTGAAGATGAGGCTGCAGCTGAAGCGTTCTTCGTTCACGTGTTCGTCGACCGCGAGCAAAGGCGCCCAACTCCTGTGCCCGCTCCACTACGGTCTGCTTTAACGCGTTTGATGAGCACCTGAGCAGACCGCCTGAACAGACCACCTGAACATCGCGAGGGAGGGCCATGTCGTTCGATCCGACGCCGGAGGACAAGAACATCTCCGAAGGCCCCAAGGCGTTCACCCGCGAGACCGTGCGAATCACACCCGCCCGGATCGGGTGGGCTGTCCTGGCGATCCTGGCGCTGGTCTTCGTCATCCAGAACGGCGACCGGGTCGATGCCAGATTCCTCTTCCTCCGTGCCGACCGGGTGCCGCTGTGGATGGTCATCGTCAGCGCCCTGATGCTGGGCTTCCTGATCGGCCTGCTGACCTCGGCGTTGCGCCGACGCCGACACCAGGAGCACAAGGAATAACGGGTCGGTAGGGTCGAACGCATGACTTCTCAGGACGCACAGGTGCCCACCGGCTCGACGCCTGACATCAAGCCGCGTAGCCGCGACGTGACCGATGGGCTTGAGGCGGTCGCAGCTCGCGGCATGCTGAGGGCTGTTGGCATGGGCGACGACGACTGGGCCAAGCCGCAAATCGGCATCGCCAGTAGTTGGAACGAGATCACGCCCTGCAATCTGAGCTTGGAACGCCTGGCCAAGTCGGCCAAGGAAGGCGTGTTCGCCGGCGGCGGCTACCCCCTCCAATTCGGCACGATCTCGGTCTCGGATGGCATCTCGATGGGCCACTCGGGGATGCATTTCTCGCTCGTCTCCCGCGAGGTCATTGCCGACTCGGTCGAGACAGTCATGCAGGCCGAGCGCATCGATGGCATGGTCACGTTGGCTGGCTGCGACAAGTCGCTGCCCGGAATGTTGATGGCCTCAGCACGCCTCGATGTGGCGGCGGTGTTTCTTTACGCGGGATCGACCATGCCGGGTCGCCTCGGCGATCGCGACGTCACCATCATCGATGCGTTTGAGGCCGTTGGGGCCTGCGCCGCAGGGCTAATCACACGCGATGAGGTCGATGCGATCGAGCGGGCCATCTGTCCGGGTGAAGGCGCGTGCGGCGGCATGTTCACTGCCAACACCATGGCTTCGATCGCTGAGGCGTTGGGCATGTCGCTGCCGGGGAGCGCGGCACCCCCGGCTGTCGACCGTCGCCGCGACGGATTCGCTCGCCGATCGGGTGAGGCCGTCGTCGAGATGCTGCGTCAGGGCATCACCGCCCGCACGATCCTCACCAAGCCGGCCTTCGAGAACGCGATCGCGATTCTGATGGCGCTGGGCGGCTCGACCAACGCCGTGCTCCACCTCTTGGCCATCGCGCACGAGGCCGAGGTCGAACTCAACCTCTCCGACTTCAATCGCATCGGCGACCGTGTTCCGCACCTGGCCGACGTGAAGCCCTTCGGCCGCTTCGTCATGACAGACATTGACCGCGTCGGAGGCGTGCCGGTCGTCCTGAAGGCGCTCCTGGACGCGGGTCTGCTGCATGGCGACGTCATGACCGTGACGGGACGAACGATGGCCGAGAACCTCGCAGACATCGCGCCGCCAGACCCCGACGGCGTGATCATCCGCGCCATCGATAAGCCGATCCACCGCACGGGTGGAGTCACGATCCTGCACGGATCGCTGGCCCCCGAGGGCTCCGTGGTGAAGACGGCCGGGTTTGATGCCAAGGTGTTCGAGGGCCCCGCTCGTGTCTTCGAACGCGAACGCCCAGCGATGGACGCGCTGGAGAACTCAGACGAGTTCTCCATCACGTTGGACGCGCTGGAGAACGGCACCATCAGGGCCGGAGATGTCGTGGTGATTCGCTACGAGGGCCCCAAGGGCGGTCCGGGTATGCGCGAGATGCTCGCGATCACCGCAGCCATCAAGGGCGCCGGGCTGGGCAAGGATGTTCTGCTCCTGACCGATGGGCGATTCAGCGGTGGAACCACGGGGCTGTGCATTGGCCACGTGGCCCCCGAGGCCGTCGATGGCGGTCCCATCGCCTTCGTCAGGGACGGGGATCTCATCAGGGTCGATATCGACGCCCGCACCATTGATCTGTTGGTCGACGAGGCCGAAATGACGGCGCGTCGCCAAGGGTGGGAGCCTCTCCAGCACAACTACACGCGGGGCGTACTGGCCAAGTACACGCGAATGGTGGGTTCGGCCGCCAACGGTGCCGTCTGCCACTAGGGGTTGACCGATACCCTGCCCATGCGTCAGGGTGGACCAATGAGCAATCTGAACCTCGGTTCCATCGTCGTAATTAACGGGCGCGTCGTCTGACGTCTCCGCTTCTTGCGACGCGCCCCCCGACCTGATGGTCCGAGGGGCTTTTTTGTTGCCTGCACCAGTTCGCCTGCACGAGTTCGCCAGCACTGCATGAAAGCCCCGATTCCCCGCACGACTGAGCTTGAGGACGATCGATGAGTGAGCAGCTGACCGGCGCCCAGAGCCTGATCCGCTCGTTGGAGCACGCTGGCGTCGACACCGTGTTCGGGATCCCCGGCGGTGCGATCCTGCCCGCCTACGACCCGTTGTTCGACTCCGAGCAGGTGCGTCACATCCTCGTCCGCCACGAACAGGCCGCCGGGCACGCGGCCGAGGGCTATGCCCTGGCCACCGGACGAGTGGGCGTCTGCATGGCCACCTCGGGCCCGGGTGCCACGAATCTGGTGACTCCGATCGCCGATGCCTACATGGACTCGGTTCCGATGGTCGCGGTCACCGGTCAGGTGCCCAGCAATGCCATCGGCACCGATGCCTTCCAGGAGGCCGACATCCGCGGCATCACCATGCCGATCACCAAGCACAACTTCCTGGTCACCGACCCCTCAGAGATCCCGCGCGCGGTGGCCGAGGCCTTCCACATCGCCAGCACGGGGCGCCCGGGTCCGGTGCTGATCGATGTGAGCAAGGACGCCCTCCAGGCCATGACCACTTTCGAATGGCCCACCCACATCGACCTGCCGGGTTATCGCCCGGTCACGCGTCCGCACGCCAAGCAGGTGCGTGAAGCAGCGCGCATGATCGTCGAGGCCAAGCGCCCCGTGCTGTATGTGGGTGGCGGCGTGATCAAGGCCGGTGCGTCGCAACAGCTGATGGAGCTTGCTGCGCTCACGGGCATCCCCGTGGTCACCACGCTGATGGCGCGCGGCGCCTTCCCGGACAGCCACCCGCAGCACCTGGGTATGCCCGGCATGCACGGCACTGTGGCCGCGGTCACGGCTCTGCAGAAGTCCGATCTGCTCATCGCCTTGGGCGCGCGTTTCGACGACCGCGTCACGGGCAAGATTGGCAGCTTCGCCCCCGGCGCCCAGGTGATCCACGCCGACGTCGACCCGGCCGAGATCAGCAAGAACCGGGTGGCCGACGTGCCGATCGTGGGCGATGCCCGCGAGGTGATCTCCGACCTCGTCGCTGCCCTGAAGGCTGAGCACGAGGCCGGCCGGGTGGGCGACTACGGCGCGTGGTGGTCGCGCGTTGACTCTTGGCGCGAGACCTACCCCTTGGGCTACGCACCCGCACCTGAGGGCGAGCTGTCGCCGCAGTACGCCATCGAGCGGCTCGGTTCGATCGTCGGGCCGGAGGCGATCTACACGGCGGGCGTGGGCCAGCACCAGATGTGGGCCGCGCAGTTCATTCGTTACGAGCACCCGATGACCTGGCTCAACTCCGGCGGGCTGGGCACCATGGGCTTTGCGGTTCCCGCGGCCATGGGAGCCAAGGTCGGTCGGCCCGATGCCACCGTGTGGGCGGTCGACGGCGACGGCTGTTTCCAGATGACCAATCAGGAGTTGGCCACGTGCACGGTCAACGACATCCCCATCAAGGTGGCGTTGATCAACAACGGCAGCCTCGGCATGGTGCGGCAGTGGCAGACGCTCTTCTACAACGAGCGCTACTCCGAGACCGATCTGAAGTCCAAGCAGATCCCTGACTTCGTCAAGCTGGCTGAGGCCTATGGATGCGTGGGCCTGAGAGTTGATCGGGCGGAGGACGTCGACGCAACGATCGAGAAGGCGATGTCGATCAACGACGCACCTGTCGTTGTCGAGTTCGTCGTCCACCAGGACGCAATGGTGTGGCCGATGGTGGCTGTCGGCACCAGCAACGACGACATCATCGCCGCGCGCGACGCCGCGCCGGTGTGGGATAGGGAGGACTGACATGAGTCGGCACACGTTGTCCGTGCTTGTCGAGAACCAGCCGGGAGTCCTGGCCCGCGTGGCCTCGCTCTTCTCCCGTCGAGGCTTCAACATCGAGTCGCTGGCGGTGGGACCCACCGAGAGCGATGAGGTCTCGCGCATGACCATCGTGGTCAACGTCGAAGAGCTTCCCCTCGAGCAGGTGACCAAGCAGTTGAACAAGCTGATCAATGTCATCAAGATCGTCGAGCTGGACGCGTCGTCGGCGGTGCAGCGCGAGCTCATCCTGGTGAAGGTGCGGGCCGATCTTGAGACCCGCTCCCACATCTTGGAGACCGTCCAGCTCTTCCGCGCCAAGGTGGTCGATGTGGCCTCCGACGCCGTGACCATCGAGGCCACCGGAAGCGTCGACAAGCTCGACGCCCTGCTCCGCGTCCTGGAGCCCTTCGGTGTCAAGGAACTGGTGCAGTCGGGCATGGTGGCCATCGGCCGGGGGCCGCGTTCCATCAGCGACCGCAGCCTGCGTACCCTCGAACGCGGCGCCTAGCGCCAGAACGGAGCCTCCGCAGCCCCGCTGGCAGGCTCCTCACGCAGTGTTTCACCGTTCCATCCGCCCGCCCGACCGCCTGATTCTGGAGTGCCTCCCCGTGGCCGAGATGTTCTCTGACGACGACGCCGATCTGTCCGTCATCCAGTCCCGCAAGGTGGCGGTGCTCGGCTATGGCAGCCAGGGCCACGCCCACGCGCTCTCGCTCCGTGACTCGGGCGTCGACGTCCGCGTCGGTCTGCCTGAGGGCTCCAAGAGCCGCGCCAAGGCCGAGGCTGAGGGCCTGCGCGTTGTGACGCCCGCCGAGGCGTCGGCCGAGGCCGATCTGATCATGGTCCTGGCACCCGACCCCGCCCAGCGCCGGCTGTACACCGAGTCGATCGAGCCCAACCTCAAGCCCGGTGACGCGCTCTTCTTCGGTCACGGCTTCAACATCCGCTTCGGCTACATCAAGCCGCCGGCCGACGTCGATGTGTGCATGGTGGCGCCCAAGGGCCCCGGTCACCTCGTGCGCCGTGAGTACGTCGCTGGTCGCGGCGTTCCCGTCATCGTCGCTGTCGAGCAGGACGCCACCGGTAACGCATGGCCCCTGACCTTGGCCTACGCCAAGGGCATCGGCGGCCTTCGCGCCGGCGGTATCAAGACCACGTTCACCGAGGAGACAGAGACCGACCTCTTCGGTGAGCAGGCCGTGCTGTGCGGCGGTGCCTCGCAACTGGTGATGTACGGCTTCGAGACCCTGATCGAGGCCGGCTACCAGCCTGAGGTTGCCTACTTCGAGTGCCTGCACGAGCTGAAGCTGATCGTCGACCTGATGTACGAAGGCGGCATCGCGAAGCAGCGTTGGTCGGTGTCCGACACGGCCGAGTACGGCGACTACGTCTCGGGTCCGCGCGTGATCGACGAGAGCGTCAAGGAGAACATGAAGGCCGTCCTGGCCGACATCCAGAGCGGTGCGTTCGCCGACCGCTTCATCGCCGACCAGGATGCCGGGGCACCGGAGTTCAAGGCACTGCGCGCCAAGGGCGAGCAGCACCCCATCGAGGCCACCGGGCGCGACCTTCGTGCCCTGATGTCGTGGGTCAAGTCTGGCGACTCCGACTACGTCGAGGGCACCGCTACCCGCTGATCCCCGTTTGCCTTGGTATCCGCACCACCGAACATGAGGAAGCCCTGTGGCCAAGCCCGTCGTCCTGCTCGCTGAAGAACTATCACCGGCCACGATCGACGCGCTCGGTCCGGACTTCGAGATCCGTCACTGCGATGGCGCCGATCGCGCCGCCCTGTTGTCGAGCATCGTTGATGTCGACGCGATCCTGGTGCGCAGTGCCACGCAGGTCGATGCCGAGGCGCTGGCCGCGGCCAAGCGGCTCAAGGTTGTGGCGCGGGCCGGTGTCGGGCTCGACAACGTCGATGTCAAGGCTGCTACGCAGGCCGGCGTCATGGTCGTCAATGCACCCACGTCGAACATCGGCTCGGCTGCCGAACTCGCAGTTGCGCTCCTGCTCGCCGCTGCTCGCAACATCCCGCAGGCCGATGCCGCGTTGAAGAACGGCCAGTGGAAGCGCAGCAAGTACACGGGCATCGAGGTGGCCGACAAGATCGTCGGAGTCGTCGGACTCGGACGTATCGGCATTCTGGTCGCCCAGCGCCTGAGTGCGTTCGGCGTCACGCTCATCGCCTACGACCCCTATGTGCAGCCGGCGCGTGCCGCGCAGATCGGCGTCAAGCTGGTCACGCTCGACGAACTGCTGCGCGAGTCCGACTTCATCACGGTCCACCTGCCCAAGACCCCCGAGACCGTGGGGTTGATCGGCACTGAGGCCCTCAAGCTCGTGAAGCCGAGCGTCGTCATCGTCAACGCGGCTCGGGGCGGCATCGTGGACGAACAGGCGTTGTACGAGGCCCTGAAGGATGGACGCGTGCACTCGGCCGGCGTCGACGTCTTCACCACGGAGCCGTGCACAGACTCTCCGCTCTTCACGCTCGACAACGTCGTGGTCACCCCGCACCTGGGCGCCAGCACGGACGAGGCGCAGGAGAAGGCCGGCATCGCCGTGGCCAAGTCGGTGCGTCTGGCACTAGCTGGCGAACTGGTTCCTGACGCCGTCAACGTCCAAGGCGGCATCGTGCCCGAGGATGTGCGCCCGGCTCTGCCGCTGGTCGAGAAGCTTGGTCGCATCGTCACGGCCCTGGCTGCGGGCATCCCGTCGGCCCTCGAGGTCGAGGTTCTCGGCGAGATCGCCGACCAGGACGTTTCGGTGCTCGAACTGTCGGCCCTCAAGGGACTGTTCGCCGATCTGGTCGACGAGCCGGTCTCCTATGTGAACGCACCGCTGTTGGCGGCCGACAAGGGCGTCGAAGTCTTGCTGACGACCTCGCCCGACAGCCCCGACTTCCGCAACCTTGTCCGCCTCAAGGCTGCGCTGCCCGACGGTACGTTGGTGTCGGTGGCCGGCACCCTCGCCGGTACTCGTCAGCGCGAGAAGATCGTCGAGGTCAACGGCTTCGATGTCGACGTGCTCGTGGCCGATCACATTGCGTTCTTCACCTACATCGACCGCCCCGGCGTCATTGGCTACCTCGGCGGAGTGCTTGGCGACTCGCACGTGAATATCGCTGGCATGCAGGTGAGTCGCAAGGGCGAAGGCGAACAGGCCATGGTCGTGCTCACCATCGATGAGGCGATCAGCCCGGACGTCGTCGACCGCATCATCGCCGGCGTCGGCGCCACCACGGGCCGCTCGGTCGACTTCGTCGACTAATCGCTGGGGCCCGCCCCACTACCTGCTCCGACTCCGGTTCCGCTGAATTACTTCGGAAGGCTCGACATGACCCAGCAGATCTCGTTGGCGGTCGCTTCCGGTGACGGCATCGGCCAAGAGGTCGTACCGGAGGCCCTGAAGGTCCTCGACGTCGTCGAGCAGGCCTGCGATCTGTCGATCGAGCGCACCGAGTACGACCTGGGCTGGCGGCTCTACGACCGCACGGGCGACGTGCTGCCCGATGAGGTCATCGACGAGCTACGTCGCCACGACGCCATCCTGTTCGGTGCCGTGGGAGACCAGCGCGTGCCACCGGGGCTCCTTGAGCGGGGGATGCTGCTGAAGCTTCGCTTCCGCCTCGATCACCACGTGAATCTGCGCCCGGTCAAGCTCTATCCGGGCATGTCCACCCCTGTGGCCGGGCTCACACCTGAGCGATGCGACATCGTCGTGGTGCGGGAAGGCACCGAGGGCCCCTATGTCGGTGCCGGCGGATCGATCCGCACGGGCACCCCGCATGAGGTGGCCACCGAAGAAAGCATCAACACCGCATTCGGTGTCGAGCGTGTTGTGCGCGACGCGTTCGCGCGGGCGATGAACCGCCGTCGCAAGCTCACCCTGGTCCACAAGGCGAACGTGCTGGTGCACGCGGGTGCGATGTGGCAGCGCATCGTGGCCGAGGTGGGGCGTGAGTTCCCCGACGTCGCTGTCGACTACCAGCACGTCGACGCGGCCTCCATGTTCTTCATCACGGCGCCCGAGAAGTACGACGTCATCGTTACCGACAACCTGTTCGGCGATGTCATTACCGATGTCGGAGCTGCTGTGGCCGGCGGTATCGGTCTGGCGGCGTCGGGAAGTATCGACGCCAGCGGCGTCAACCCCTCGATGTTCGAGCCGGTGCATGGTTCTGCTCCGGACATCGCCGGCCGGCAGTTGGCTGATCCCACGGCCGCGGTTCTCTCACTGGCCCTTCTGCTGGATCACGTGGGCGCCACCGAGGCGGCGGGCATCGTCGAGGCTGCTGCGGCTGCCGACCTCGCAGAGCGGGTGGGCTTCGGCGCTCGGAGCACCGCTCAGGTGGGCGATGCCATCGTGGCTCACGCCCGTGCGTTGGTCTGATCTGTTGTTCGTCTCATCGTCGCGGTCGGACGATGCGACGACCCGCCGTCGCATCCGCGCTCCGGCCGAGCGCAGGTAGGGTCCGTCCATGAGCAGCGCAGCGGCCACTTCGACACCTCTCATCACGTTGAAGCCGACGAGCACGCCCCTGCCTCAGGCGCAGCGCGACGCCATCCTGGCCGACCCCGGATTCGGACGGCACTTCTCTGATCACATGGTGCTCATCCGTTGGACCGAGGGTGCCGGTTGGCACGACGCAGAGCTGGTGCCTTACGGGCCCATCCAGATGGACCCTGCTACCAACTTCATCCACTACGGCCAGTCGATCTTCGAGGGCCTCAAGGCTTACCGCAGGGTCGACGGCACCATCGCTACGTTCCGACCGTTGGAAAACGCGCGACGCTTCCAGCGCAGCGCTGCCCGCTTAGCGATGCCGGGACTCCCCGAAGAGTTGTTCATCGCCGCGATCGAGGCGCTCGTGCAGACCGATGCGGCCTGGGTGCCGGATGACATCGAGAAGTCGCTGTACCTACGCCCCTTCATGTTCTCCACCGAGGTGGGGCTCGGTGTGCGCCCGGCCAACGAGTACCTCTTCGTCCTTATCGCGTCACCGGCCGGTGCCTACTTCCCGCGCGGCGTGAAGCCTGTCAGCGTATGGCTGTCGAAGGAGTATGTGCGGGCCGTGCCGGGCGGCACCGGCGAGGCCAAGTGCGCCGGCAACTACGCGGCGTCGTTGATCGCACAGGCTGAGGCCGCCGACCACGGATGCGATCAGGTGGTGTGGCTCGACGCCCTTGAGCGGAGGTGGGTTGAGGAGATGGGGGGCATGAACATGTACTTCGTGCATGGCTCAGGTCCCGATGCCCGCATCAGCACACCCGCGCTCACAGGGTCGCTCCTTCCGGGCGTCACCCGCGACTCCCTGCTCCAGGTGGCACGCGATCTGGGCTACACCGCCAGCGAGGAGCGCATCAGCGTCGAGCAGTGGCGCGAGCTCAACGCCACCGGCCAGATCACCGAGGTCTTCGCCTGCGGAACTGCAGCCGTGATCACGCCCGTCGGCGTGGTCAAGTCGTCTGAGGGCGAATGGGTGGTGGGTGATGGCCAGACAGGTCCCATCACCGCGCAACTCAGGACCCACCTTCTGCAGCTTCAGCACGGTGATGTCCCGGATACCCATCACTGGATGGTTGAGCTCGTCGGCTGAATTGCTGAACCGCTGATGTGGTGAGTGGCTGAGTCGGATCGGTCGCCCCGCGCCTGAACAGGTGGAGGACGTACGTGCGGATCGCTCGCTTCGTGATGGGCGAGGATGTTGGCTACGGCATCGTCGAAGGCGATGGATCAGCCGACGGACCGCTGGAGATCGCGGTCATTCGCAGTCACCCATTCGCTGAAGTCGAGTTGACGGGTGCGCGAATCCCGATCGATCGAGTGCGGCTTCTTGCTCCCGTGCTTCCGAGCAAGGTTCTGGCCTTCGCGCGTACCTATGCCGATCACGCGGCCGAGCTGGGCAACGAGGTGGCCAAGGAACCGTTGATGTTCCTCAAGCCATCGACGTCGGTCATCGGTCCCGGTGATCCCATTCGGCTGCCCGCGCTCTCGAGCGAGGTGCACTACGAGGCCGAGTTGGCGATCGTGATCGGTGCCCTGTGCAAGGACGTCGCTGTCGAGCGTGCGCACGAGGTGATCCTCGGATACACCTGCGCCAACGACGTGACGGCCCGGGATCTTCAGCGCAGCGACGGTCAGTGGAGCAGGGCAAAAGGGTTCGACACGTTCTGTCCGCTCGGACCCTGGATCGAGACCGATCTCGACCCGCGTGAGGTCCGCATCACCTGCGAGCTCGATGGCGCGCTGGTTCAGGACGGTCACACCTCGGAACTGGTGTTCAGTGTGGGCGAGCTCGTCGCGTTTGCATCGTCGGCGATGACGTTGCTGCCGGGCGATGTCATTCTCACTGGTACCCCCGCCGGCGTAGGGCCGATGGTTGATGGTTCGGTGGTCCGCGTGGGCATCGAGGGAATCGGGCAGTTGACCAACCCCGTCAGGGGGCTCTAGCCCGAGCCTTCAGCAGGCTGAGCCTTCACCAGACTCAGTTCCAACCGATCAGAACAGGTGATGCACCGTGAGCCCCGAACCTTCGCCGCTTGATCCGTCGGTGCGGGTGCGGTTCTGCCCCTCACCCACTGGCAATCCGCATGTGGGCCTGGTGCGGACCGCGCTGTTCAACTGGGCGTTCGCCCGACACAACGGTGGCACCTTCGTCTTCCGCATCGAAGACACCGACTCCACACGCGACAGCGAGGAGAGCTACGAGGCGCTGCTCGACACCCTCAAGTGGCTGGGTCTCATATGGGATGAAGGTCCTGTCGTCGGCGGGCCGGATGCTCCGTACCGGCAGAGCGAACGGCTGCCGATCTACCACGACGTTGCCCAGCGCCTTTTGGCCGCTGGCCTTGCCTATGAATCGTTCTCCACACCGGGCGAGGTCGAGGAGCGTCGTCGTGCAGCCGGTCAGGATCCCAAGCTCGGGTACGACAACGCTGACCGGTTCTTGACCGACGAACAGAAGGCTGTGTTCGTGACGCAGGGTCGTAGCCCCGTGCTGCGGTTGAAGATGCCCGCCGACGACATCGTCGTCGACGACCTCGTGCGTGGCGAGATTCGATTCCCGCAAGGCTCGGTGCCCGACTACGTCATCGTCCGTGGGAACGGCGAGCCGCTGTACACGTTGGTGAACCCAGTCGACGACGTGCTGATGCGCATCACCCATGTCCTTCGCGGAGAAGACCTCCTCTCATCGACACCCCGCCAGGTGGCGATGTACCGCGCACTGGGCGAGATCGGGGTGGGCGCCGGCACCGTTCCGCGCTTCGGCCACCTCCCGTACGTCATGGGCGAGGGCAACAAGAAGCTGAGCAAGCGCGATCCCGAGTCGGCGATCGGTTTCTACCGCGAGGCCGGTTTCATTCCTGAAGGGTTGCTCAACTACCTCGCGCTTCTGGGATGGTCGCTCAGCGAGGATCGCGACATCTTTGGGCTCGACGAGATGGTGGCGGCGTTTGAGATCTCGCGCGTCAATGCCAATCCTGCGCGCTTCGACCTTAAGAAGGCCGAGGCGATCAACTCCTCGCACATCCGCACCCTGGGGGCTGCGGACTTCGCCGGTCGAATCCGGGCTCGCCTGATCCACGACGGTGTCCTGACCGCTGAGCCGTCCGCGGAGCAGTCGGCCCTGGTGGTGCAGGCCGCGCCCCTGGTGCAGGAGCGGATGGTCCTGCTTGGCGAGGCCTCAATGATGCTGGGCTTCCTCTTCGTCGATGAGGCTGCTTTCAACTTCGACGAGGCCGCGGCGGCGAAGGCTCTGGGTGAAGAGTCCGCGCAGGTGCTCTCAACCGCTCGGGAATCGCTGCAGCCGCTCGAGTCCTTCGACGCTGTGTCGATCGAAGCCGCGCTTCGTGTCGCGTTGATCGAAGGGCTCGGCCTGAAGCCGAAGACGGCCTTCGCTCCGTTGCGAGTTGCGGTCACCGGACGCCTGGTTTCACCCCCGCTGTTCGAGTCGATGGAACTGCTGGGACGAGAGACGGTGCTGGCCCGCATCGCGTCGGCCCAGGCGATCGCCGCGTCGTGAGCCTGCCGGGGGAGCCCGCTTGGTACGGCTACCCACCACGCCCCTGGCCACCGCCGGGATGGCCCTCATCTTCGAGGCCGGCGTCATCGTTGCCCTCATCATCTTGGCCGGGGTCGCCGTTGGCTGAGCCGCCGCGGACGTATCTGCGCACACTCAGAGTGCGCAACTACCGCTGGTGGAAGCCGCTGTTGGGGCTTGGGGTCTTCAGCGTCTCCTATGTCGCACTGGTGCTCGTGTTGTTCGTAGTGCCGTCGTCGTTGGCCGTCGGCTTGGGCGCCACCGATGCCGACCTTGAGGACCAGGGTTCACCGCTGGTCTTCCTGCTCGGCAACGTCTCGCTGGCGGCGCTGATCCCGTGCGCGATGCTGGCGATCTGGGCGGTGCATGGCATCCGACCTGGCTTCCTCTCGTCCATCAGGGGTCGGATCCGCTGGAGCTGGTTGCTCGCATGCTCAGGTGCGGCGTTCGCGGTCGTCCTGGCCGGCTTTGCGGTCTCGTTCCTGATTCCAGTCGATCCCGACGCCGAGATGCTCGATCCCACACTGGCACCCCTCAGCACGTTCATTGCACTGGCTGCAGTGATCGTGCTCACCACCCCGCTGCAGGCGGCAGGTGAGGAGTACGCCTTTCGTGGCTACATCGCCCAGGCGATCGGTGCTTGGGTTCGCTTTCCGGTCGTCCCGATCGTGATCACCGCGCTGCTGTTCGCCTTCGCGCACGGATCCCAGAATCTTCCGCTGTTCCTCGATCGCTTCGTCTTCGGTCTTGTGGCCGGCTACCTCGTGGTGCGCACGGGGGGACTGGAGGCGTCGATCGCTCTGCACACGATCAACAATGTCGCCGTTCTTCTGGTCGGCGCGGCCTATGCCGATTTCGGCGATCAGTTGATGTCGACTGATGCTCCGTGGTCGCTGGTCGTCTTCGACGTGGTGCAGCTTGCCGTCTTCGCCATCGTCGTTGAACTGTTGCTGCGAACAAGTGTTGGTCGTCGTTCCGTGGCGCTGGCGCTCACGACGCACGGCCGCCCTGAGCACCCGCCCACGGGGGTGCCGGGTCCGATGACTGGCGGCCTGTAGACTTCCGCGGTCGCTGCAACCTGGCGATCCCATGGGGTATGGGGTAATTGGCAGCCCGACTGGTTCTGGTCCAGTTAGTCTAGGTTCGAGTCCTGGTACCCCAGCGGTGAGATGGTTCCGTTCGTGGGTACCGTTTCTATGTCGTTCGAAGGGTGCGCGCACCTGCCGGCGACGAACCGGCCCCGTTGTGTAGCGGCCTAGCACGCCGCCCTCTCAAGGCGGTAGCGCGGGTTCGAATCCCGTCGGGGCTACAGCGAAGGCCCAGGTCATAGACCTGGGCCTTCCGCTTTACTAATTGCCAGAACGAGGTTTACCTGGCGCGCCGCCTGTCGTCGACCGTTGAGTCGACGGAGACGAGGTTGCGCACAGCCAACCCGTGCTGGAGGGCAGGACTCCTATCCAGTTCCAGCGGCAGTACGGCTCAGGTCATCGTGATCGCGGCGACGTCGGCTGGCCAGCAGGATCATGCCGGTCAGCACCGCCAGCATCGCCAGCAGGGCGCTCACCGGGACCCACCAGCGGATGCCTGCGTCGGGGCGAGCCAACGAGGATTCGGCGCGGCTCTCGTCGATGGAGGACGGGTTCTTCACCAGTGGCTGCTCCACGCCATCCACCGAACGCGTCTTGCCCGCCGCAGACCGGATCGCACTCGCGCTTTTGGCCTGCGCCGCCGCCGCGGTGGCAGTCGGCGTCGCGGTGGAGGTCCGCGACGGGGTCGAAGTCGGGGTCGGGGTGGAGGTCGGCGACGGGGTCGGAGTTGAGGTCGGGATCGGGCTCGGAGTGACGTCGGGGCTCGAGCTGGCCGAGACTGTGGTCGATACATCGCTGTAGCCGTCTCGGATCACCCTGATCGTCACGATGCTCGCGGCCGACGGATCCAGCCCTGTCACCGTGATGAGCGATCCGTTGCGGACCACGACCGCTCCGCTGGAGGCAAGCACCTCGTAGGTGACGTCCGGGTCGTAGTTCGCGATCTCGAAGGTGAAGCCGTTTGGCGTGCTCACCGGCGCCGTGAACGTGGCCTCGATTCCGGCGAGCAGGGATGCACCGGTGATGGTGTCTGAGGTGGTGGTGTGTCCTGATCGGTTGGCGGTGACGGTGAGGGTGGAGGAGGCGCCGGGTGCCAGGCCTGTGACGGTGATGTTGCCACC
>Ga0105047_10008089_pt1 | contig 17616 bp, 16 predicted proteins | sample MAT04_FD_78384 | JGI IMG/M metagenome (GOLD analysis project Ga0105047, IMG submission 78384) | Freshwater microbial communities from Lake Fryxell liftoff mats and glacier meltwater in Antarctica - MAT-04 (megahit assembly) | ecosystem: Environmental > Aquatic > Freshwater > Ice > Liftoff...
CCTGCCCCACCCCGACCTGCCCCACCCCGACCTGCCCCGCCCCGACCTGCCCCACCCCCACCTGATCGACGCCGTCATCGACACCTGCGGCTACACCGTCGCCGGAGCCCACGCCGCCGCCCGCACGCTCGCCCACGTCCCCCGCTACGTCTACGTCAGCAGCATCAGTGCCTACCGCGGCTGGCCGCCCGGCCCGGTGCGCAGCGAGGACGACCAGACCTGGGCCCCCGAGGACGACCTCGACGACTACGGCCCGATGAAGGCGGAGAGCGAGCGTGTCCTGGCGGCCGCCTTCGGCGACCGCCTTCTGGTTGCCCGGGCCGGCCTGATCATCGGGCCCCGTGACGACACCCGACGCCTCACCGGCTGGCTGCACCGCATCGCCACCCGCCCCCGCGTCGCCGTGCCTCAGCACCTCGACCAGCCACTTGCCATGGTCGACGCTCGCGACCTCGCCGCCTGGCTTGTCGAGGCGGCCACCCACGACTGGTCGGGCCCCGTCACTGCGACGGGCCCCTCCGGGATGACGACCTGGGGCGGGCTGATCGATGCGTGCCGCCGAGCAGTCGCCGAGACCGGAGGTAGCCCGGCCGACGTCGTGCCCCTGGCAGACGACGTCCTGCTGGCCGGCGGTGCCCGGCCCTGGGTCGACCTGCCCTTCTGGCTGCCCCAGGACGTCGCCGTCACCGCCTGGGACGTCACCACCCGCCGGGCGCGAGCCCTGGGCCTGCCGAGCCGCCCGGTCGAGGAGTCGGTGCGCGATGCGTGGGCCTGGGTCCTGGCCGACGGCGTGCGCCACGACGATCTGCCGCCGCACCTCGACGCCCTGGTCGGGCTCTGAGGGTCGGGCTCTGAGCTCACCGTTGGGCCGACCCCGCAGGGGGAGCTACCCCGCCCCGCTCTCACACCCTGACCTCGCACCAACCCTCGCACCAACCCTCGCACCAACCCTCACACCCCCGCGTCGAACCCCCGCTGCCGCCACGCCTCGTAGGTCGCCACGGCGACGCAGTTCGCCAGGTTGAGCGAGCGTCGCCCGGGAAGCATCGGGATCCTCAGCTGACCACCGACGCGCCGATGGGCAAGCACCTCGGCCGGCAGCCCCGTCGGCTCCGGACCGAACAGCAGCACGTCGCCGTCGCCATAGGAGATGTCGGCGTAGGACGTCGTGGCCCGCGTCGTGAACGCGAGCACGCGGCTCTCCGGGACCGCGGCGAGGGCCGCGTCCAGGTCGGCGTGGACGACGACGTGCGCGAGGTCGTGGTAGTCGAGGCCGGCCCGGCGCAGCTTGGGTTCGGACAGGTCGAAGCCCAGCGGCTCGACCAGGTGCAGGGTCGCCCCGGTGGCGGCGCAGAGCCGGATGGCGTTGCCGGTGTTCCCGGCGATGCGGGGCTCGTAGAGCATGAGGTGGAGCACCCGGGCAGTCTCCCACCGCCCCCAGCCGCCCCGATCCGGCTACCGCCGCTCGGCCCGCTCCCGGATCCCGCGCATCATCCGCTCGGTCATCACGAAGCTCAGCCAGGTGATCGGCGGGACCATCCGTCGGGCCCAGCCCAGCTCGTAGCTGTAGCGCTCGCGCACCAGGAGCCGCGACCCCGAGTCGCCGCGCGGCTCGACGACGAAGGCCCAGACGAAGGTCGCGGGCGCCGGGTCGTCGTCGTCCACCGGCACGTCACCTTGCAGGACCAGCGCATGGTCGGGCTCCACGGTCACGGCCGTCAGCGTGACCTCGTCGGCCAGATGCACCGGGTCGCCCACAGCCAGGCCCTGCCACTGCGGCTCGATCCGTTCGGCGCTGTGGATGCCGAGCCCGACGAGGTTCTCCAGGGCGTCGTAGGAGTAGAAGCCGCCGCGCCCCTGGCCCATCTGCACGAGCCACGGCCAGACGGCGGACGGCGGCGCGTCGATGTCGATCGCGCGCGTCGCGACCAGATCGGCCGGCCCGAGCTCGTCCCCGGGCAGCATGCCCGCCACCTCCTGCGGGGTGGCCCCCCAGGTGAGCTGACGTTGATGGCCGAGGCGGATCAGCGGGACCGCGGCGGTCGCAGCGGCGACCAGGACGGCGACGGTGGGTAGTGCACGGCGGGAGGACTCAGCGTTCCGAGGGCTGTTCACCACGCCAGTCCACCGCACCGAGCCACCAGCCGCCCATGACCAACGGCCCTTCGGCCGGCGTGGCCAGCCCGGCCGGCGTGGCCAGCCCTGCGTCGGGCAGCGTCGGCGACCGGCTGTAGCGTGTCGCGCGTGAGCACCTACGCCGCTGCCCCTGACCGTTACTCCTCGATGCCCTACCGCCGGACGGGCCGCAGCGGGCTGGACCTGCCCACGCTGTCGCTCGGCCTGTGGCAGAACTTCGGCCACACCGCGCCGTTCGCGACCCAGGAGGCCGTCCTGCGCCGGGCGTTCGAGCTCGGCATCACGCACTTCGACCTGGCCAACAACTACGGGCCGCCCTACGGCTCGGCCGAGGAGCACTTCGGCGAGCACATGCGGCGCACCTTCGCCCCGTACCGCGACGAGCTCGTCATCTCCAGCAAGGCCGGCTACGACATGTGGCCCGGACCCTACGGCGACGGCGGCTCGCGCAAGTACCTGCTCTCGTCCCTCGACCAGTCGTTGCGCCGGATGGGCCTGGACTACGTCGACATCTTCTACTCCCACCGCCCGGACCCGAGCGTCCCGCTCGAGGAGACGATGGGAGCTCTGCACACCGCGGTGACGAGTGGCCGCGCCCTGTACGCGGGCATCTCCAACTACAGCCCGTCCCGCACGCGCGAGGCCGCCCGCATCCTCGGCGAGCTGGGTACGCCGCTGCTGATCCACCAGCCCTCCTACTCGATGTTCAACCGCCACATCGAGCTGGTCGCCGAGGGCGAGAACGAGCCGCTGATCGACGCCGTCGGTGACCTGGGCATCGGGATGATCGTCTTCAGCCCGCTCGCGCAGGGCCTGCTCACCGGCCGTTACCTCTCGGGCGAGGTCCCGGCGGGGTCGCGTGCCGCCGTCGGTCGCTCGCTCACGGCCGAGCGCCTCTCGGAGACCTACCTCACCCGCGCGCGCGCCCTCAACGAGATCGCCGCCGCCCGCGGCCAGTCGCTCGCGCAGCTCGCCCTGACCTGGGTGCTCCGCGACGACCGCCTGACCTCGGCGATCATCGGCGCGTCCAGCGTCGCCCAGCTCGAGGACAACGTCGCGGCACTGACCTCCGGCCCCCTGACGGCCGACGACCTCGGGGCCATCGAGGAGTACGCGGTGGACGGCACCGCGCGCTGACCAGCCCGAAAGCGCCGTCCGGCTCGGCGAGCGCGGGGCCGGCGAGCGCGGGGCTGGCGAGCAGCGGAGGCCTTGCCGCGGCACGCCTGGTCCTGACCGCTCCAGGTCGTCATGGGGCGGCGTCGTCGTCCTCCAGTGCGAGCGCCTCGGCGGGCACGTCCCCGGCACGGTCATGGACCCGGCCGCGCCAGCGGAGAGCAGCGGCGCCGAGCAGGGCCGCTGTCAGAGATCCGAAGAGGATGGCCGCCTTGACGGCCTCGCTGTGCGGCGAGTCCGCGCCGAACGAGAGCTCTGCGATGAGCAGGGAGACGGTGAAGCCGACACCGGCGACCATCGCGACGGCAGCGAGGTCAGGCCAGCGCACGACCGGGTCGAGCGACGCCCGAGTGAGCTTGACCAGCAGGAATGTCGCGACCAGGATCCCGATGGGCTTGCCGACGACGAGGCCGAGGGCCACCCCCTGGGCGGCCGGATCCCCGGCCGCGTCCCCGAGGGCGTCCGGGCTGAGGCTGACGCCGGCCGCGAACAGGGCGAACACCGGGACGGCGAGGCCCGCCGACACGGGCCGCCACAGGTGTTCGTATCGCTCGGCCAGGCTCGTCCGCTCCCCGGTCTGCGCGAGGGCGGGCACGGTGAACCCGAGGATGACGCCCGCGATCGTGGCGTGCACCCCCGAGGCGTGCATGAACCCCCAGGCCGCCACCGCGAGCGGGACCAGCAGCCACGGTGATGCGGGCCGTCGCACGGCCACGCCGAAGGCGACGATGGCGACACCGGCCGCTCCGAGCCACAGCAGGTCCAGGCCGTCGGAGTAGAAGGTCGCGATGACGACGATCCCGAGCAGGTCGTCGACCACCGCGAGGGTCAGCAGGAAGGCTCGCAGAGCGGTGGGCAGCCGGGAGCCGAAGATCGACAGCACGGCCACGGCGAAGGCGATGTCCGTGGCGACCGGGATCGCCCAGCCGTCGAGCGAGCCGCCCTCAGCCAGGCTGTTGACCAGCACGTACAGAGCCGCCGGGACCACCATCCCGCCGACGGCGGCCAGGATCGGGACGATCGCGGTGGCCGGCCGGCGCAGCTGGCCGTCGACCATCTCTCGCTTGAGCTCGAGGCCGACGACGAAGAAGAAGATCGCCAGGAGCCCGTCCGTCGCCCACTGCGAGATGGTCAGGTCGAGGTGCAGAACCGCGGGGCCGACGACGACCTGCCCCAGAGCGGCGTAGGACTCCTTCCACGGCGAGTTCGCCCAGACCAGCGCCACGACGGCGCCGACGAGCAGCAGGATCGCTCCGGTGTTCTCGGCACGCAGGTCGTCGGCGAAGTTGCGACGGCCTCCCGGCGTCAGACGCGAGAAGAGGCTGGTTCCAGGTGTCGACATGACGGGTACCCCAGGTGATGTTCAGGACGTGGCGCTCCGCTGCGCAGCATGAGGTGCCTACTGTAGCCAGATGGAACTTAGTTCCACCAGACGGAAGTCCTAGGTGCTGGTTCGGGCTGGGGCGCTCGGGTCGCAGGGTCGACCTCCGGGGGCGTGGGTCAGTCCTGTCCGCTGAGGTCTTCGAGGTACGCCTGGACGACGGCGGTGTCCCGGTCGCCGTAGCCGCGGGCGGTCAGGTCGGTGAACACCGCTCGCAGGACGTCGAGCTGTGGCGTGACCGTCGCAGTCCGCCGGGCCTCGGCCGTCGCGGCTACGAGGTCCTTGACCATGAAGCGAGCCGCGCCGGACGGGCTGTGGTCGTGGGTGGCGAAGCGGTGCTTCTTGACCTCCATGACCCGGCTGCCGGCGTAACCGCCGGCGAGCAGGTCGAACATCGCGGCCACGTCGAGCCCGGCGCGCTCGGCCACCACCGAGGCCTCACCCAGCGCCAGCACCGAGGCCGCGACGATCATCTGGTTGCAGGCCTTGGCGACCTGCCCGGCACCGAGGGGGCCGAGGTGCACCACCCGGCCAGTGGCCGACAGGATCGGGGAGACCACGGCGACATCGGCCGCGGCCCCGCCCACCATCACCGCCAGCGTCCCGGCGACCGCACCTTCCTCGCCGCCGCTGACGGGGGCATCGACGACCGTGACCATGCCGTCGGTCCGGCGAGCGAGCCGGTCGGCCAGGTCCCGGATGCCGTCCGGTGCGACCGTCGAGCTCACCACGAGGATGAGCGGCCCCTGCACCCCGGCGAGCAGTCCGTCCGGCCCGTCGAGGACGGCGTCGATGTCCGGCAGGTCCGGGACCATGACGACGACGGCGTCGCACCGGGCCGCCAGCTCACGCGCCGTGGGGTGCCAGGTCGCCCCGGCCTCGACCGCCGGGTGCGCCGAGGCCGTTCGGCGCGCTGTGACGTGCAGGTCGTAGCCGGCCGCCGCGATGTGGCCGGCCATCGGCGAGCCCATGACGCCCAGGCCGACGAAGCCCACGGCCGCCGCACCGCCGGCGCGCGCTCGTGCGGTCGCTCGCTCGGCAGGGTGGGGGGTCGACCGTCCTGTCGCAGAGGTGCTCATCGGGGCAGCGTAGGCCGATCGCTGTCGGGCCGCGCCACCGGTCGGCGCGCTGGAGCGGCCCCGCCGCGCTAGGGCTAAGGTGCCGCTCACCGCACCGATCCCGACGGAGGGACACCACGATGACGACCGCCCGAAGGCTGCGGATGGTGCTCGCCACACCGCTGGACGAGGCGCTGTGCCGGATGGTGGAGCAGCGCGAACCGAGGCTCGAGCTGGTGCGAGACCACGCGCTGCTGCCACCGATGCGCTTCCCCGGGGACCACGAGGGCGACCCCGCGTGGTCACGCACGCCGGGCCAGCAGGCGGCGTTCGAGGCCCTGCTCGACACAGCCGAGGCGCTCTATGGCATCCCGGACGTCTCGCCTGTCGCGCTCGCCCGCACCGTCGCGGCCAACGCCCGCTTGACCTGGGTGCAGACGATGGCGGCCGGCGGCGCGTCCCAGGTCGCCGCTGCCGGCTTGGACGACGCCGTGCTGCGTCGGCTCACCGTGACGACCTCGGCCGGGGTGCACGCCGGGACGCTCGCCGAGTTCGCCCTGTTCGGCCTCCTGGCCGGCGCCAAGGACCTGCCCGTGCTCCAGGCGCACCAACGGGTCCGGACCTGGGCTCCACGGTGGGCGATGGGCCAGCTCCACCAGCAGACGGTCGTCGTGCTGGGGCTCGGGAGCATCGGCCGTCGGACCGCCGAGCTCCTGGTCGCGCTCGGGGCCCAGGTGGTGGGCGTGAACCGCAGCCCGGTCCAGATCCTGGGGGTGGACCGGGTGGTGGCACCGGCTGAGCTGGCCGAGGCGGCGCGCGGCGCCGACGCGCTCGTGGCCACGCTGCCCGGCGCCGCGTCGACGACCGGTCTCGTCGGCGCAACGGTCCTTGCCGCGTTGCGCCCCGGGGCGACCGTGGTGAACGTCGGACGCGGGACGGTCATCGACGAGCCGGCCCTCGTCGCGGCGCTCCGCTCCGGGCAGGTCGGCTTCGCCGCGCTCGATGTCGCGGCGGTCGAGCCGCTGCCGCCCGACAGCCCGCTGTGGGCGATGCCCACCGTCGTGCTCAGTCCGCACACCGCCGCCCTCTCGCCGCACGAGGACCGGAGGATCGCCGAGCTGGTCGCCGAGAACGCCCGCCGGCTTCTGGACGGTGAGGATCTGCTCAACGTCGTGGCCGCGCGCGACCTCAGCTGACCCTGGCGGCCGTCGCAGCTTCATCCGCGACGGCCAGGGCCGCTCGGGCCACCGCAAGACGGTCGGCTACGGGAATGTCGCGGGGCCGCACCGAGACCTTCACCGCCAGCAACGTCCCGTCTCCGGCGGCCCGGACGGCAGCCTCGGTCTCCTGCGGGCCGAGCAGGGAGGGCGCGGAGGGTGCGAGTGCCGCGTCCGCACCGCGGGGCGGGATGTGGGCATCGCCCCACGCCGGACCCCAGGCGGTCTCGACGTCCGTCGCACCGGACAGCACCAGGGCGCGGAGCAGGCCTGACGCAGCGGCGGTGCGTACGTGCGCGGTGGCGGCCGCCGCGCTGCGCCCCTCGATCGCGGACCTGCCCCAGTTGATGCTCAGACCCAGCGGTGCGGTGGCCGGGTGCGTGCCCAGGACCAGGCGCACGGCTGCGAGCTCGTCATCGAGGGACCAGAACCCCTTCGCGGCCGGCTGGCCGGGGACCAACGCATCGCAGTGCTCCACGAGCACCTCCGCACCAGCGAGGTCCCAGGCCAGGATCTGCTCGAGGGACCGGGCCATGGCATCGACCGAGCCCCCGGCCGGCCCAGGGGCGCTGTGCACCTGGATCGCGACCACCCGCCGACGGCCGTGCTCGTCGGCAAGCCGGATGGCGAGGTCGCGTGCCCTCGCGACGTCCGCGAGGGCCAGCCCCCTGACGTCGTCGTCGGTGGCGGCCAACCCGTACCCCGGGTGGTCCCCCAGGCGAGCCATGACGCTGGGGATGCACGTGAGCAGCAGGGACCAGGTGGGGCGCAGAGTGCGGTCCAACCACGCTGGATCGAGGCTGGGTGACCCGGCCAGGGGCACCGGCAGCTCGAGACCGACGACGCCGAGGTCGGCCACGCCGGCGTAGAACGCGTCCTCGTCCGGGCCCGGGGCCGGTGCCATCGCATAGGCGCCGAGCAGAAGATCGGTGGCTGGGGTCAGTGCGGTCGAGGCGGTCGCCATGGTGCGCTCCTGGTGTGGTCCGGCCGCGGCGGTGCGGCAGGTCTCGATCCGGCATCGATCGACACCCGGGACCTTCGTCTCGTTGCCTTCTGCGCCGGCTGCGGTTAGTGTTCCGCACAACGGAACATAGTTCCATCCAGAGAACCGCTGACACCGAGGTCAGAGCGACCGCGACGTGGCGGGTCTCCAGGAGGAGCACACGGGCCGCCCCGGCGACCACGTGCACCAGTCCCGCACCACTCAAGCATCAGTGCGCTCACCAGCGTGAGCCGACAGAGGAGTTCACCCATGAGGCGAAACACAGCCGTTTCGATCACCGCCCTGATCGGCGCGTCGATCCTGGCGCTCACCGCGTGCAGCGCCGGCACCACGCCGGTCGCCGAGGAGACGGTCGCCGAGGAGACCGCCGCCGAGGGCGAGGCCACCGAGATCGACCCCGACGTCGAGACCCTCACCATGAAGGTCGCGTTCAACCAGCCCGAGACCCACCCGCAGTACATCGTCATGGACGAGCTCGGCGACGCGCTCTACGAGGCGACCGGTGGGGCGTACGACGTCGAGGTCTTCCCGAACGAGACCCTCGGCGCCCAGCGCGAGACGATCGAGCTGGTCCAGGCCGGCACGATCGAGATGGCCTATGTCGGCGGTCCGCTGCTGGAGAACTTCAACCCCGACTTCGTGGTCTTCAACCTGCCGTTCGTCTTCGACTCGCCGGAGCACCAGAGCGCGGTCACCAACGACCCCGAGATCGTCAAAGACCTGTACTCCTCGCTCGAGGACCAGGGGATCAAGATCCTCAGCGCCTTCCACGGCGGTGTCCGGTCGGTCTACAACTCCGAGAAGCCGATCAACACCCCGGCGGACCTCGCCGGCATGAAGATCCGGGTCATCGAGTCCGACACCAACATCGAGATGATGCGGCTCATGGGCGGCACCGGGACCCCGATGGGTCAGGGTGAGGTCTACACCGCCATCCAGTCCGGGATCCTCGAGGGCGGGGAGAACAACGAGCTCATCTTCTCCAACCTCAAGCACTCCGAGGTCGCGCCCTTCTACAGCTACACGCGCCACCTGATGTTCCCCGACTACCTCATGATCAACCCGACGGTCTGGGACGGCATGTCGGCCGAGCACCAGGAGATCTTCACCGAGCTCCTGGCCGAGGCACGCGTGCACGAGGCCGAGCTGTGGACCGAGCAGGTCGGCGGGGCCATCGAGGCCGCCGAGGCTGCCGGCGCCGTGTTCAACGAAGTCGACGCCGAGGCGTTCGCCGCGGCCATCGCCCCGTTGACCCAGCAGAAGCTCACGACCGAGGTCACCCAGACCATCTACGACCAGGTCCGCGCAGCGGCTGAGTGATCAGCCCCGACCCGAAGAGGCCGAAGCCATGAACACTGTCAAGAAGGTGCTGGACCCCGTGCTGACGTGGGCGTGCGTGGTGCTGTTCGCCGTGCTCGTCGTCGACGTCACCTGGCAGGTCTTCGCCCGCCAGGTCCTCGACCAGCCCAGCGGGTGGTCCGAGGAGCTCGCCAAGTACCTGTTCATCTGGCTGGGCCTCTTCTGGTCGGCGCTCGTCTTCGGCGAGCGTGGCCACATCGCCGTGGACTTCGCGGTCAAGAAGCTCCCGGAGCCGGCTCAGCGGGTCGTCGCCGTCCTCGTCCAGCTGGCCATCCTCGCCTTCACCGGTCTTGCCCTCATCTGGGGCGGCTTCCGGGTGTCGAGCCTGGCGTGGGAGCAGAACCTCACCGGCCTGCCGGTCAACGTGGGGCCGCTGTACCTGGCCCTGCCCATCTCGGGCATCCTCATCGCCTTCTACACCATCTACCACCTGGTCAGGATCCTCACCGGCGCCGAGAGCGCCGTCGAGGACGCCGAGCCGGACGTCCTGTGAAGGAGGGCTGACTCATGGATCCCGCAGCACTCGCAGCACTCATCCTCTTCGTCGGCATCGCCCTCTTCCTGCTCATGGGCGCGCCGATCAGCATCGCCGTCGGGCTCTCGTCGCTCATCGCGATGTTCACCGCGCTCGGCGTCGAGAACGGCGTCCTGACCGCCGCGCAGCAGATCTTCCGGGGGATCAACTCCTTCCCCCTGCTGGCCATCCCGTTCTTCGTCCTCGCCGGGGTGATCATGAATCAGGGCGGGATAGCACTGAGGCTGGTCAACGCGGCGAAGGTGATGGTGGGCCGGATGCCCGGCTCCCTCGCCCAGACGAACATCGCAGCGAACGCGCTGTTCGGCGCAGTCTCGGGCTCGGGCGTCGCTGCCGCGGCAGCGATCGGCTCGACGATCGGCCCCATCCAGGCCAAGGAGGGCTACAACAAGCCTTTCGCCGCCGCGGTGAACATCGCCTCGGCGCCCTCCGGGATGATCATCCCGCCGAGCAACCTCATGATCGTCTACTCGCTCGTCTCGAGCGCGTCGGTCGCGGCGCTGTTCGTCGCCGGCTACATCCCCGGCGCGATGTGGGCCATCGCCTGCATGATCATCGTCTACCTGTACGCCCGCAAGCGTCCTGAGCTCAAGGTCACCGAGCGGATCACCTTCCGCGAAGGTGCGACGACGATCCTCGCTGCCGTCCCCGCCCTGCTGCTCATCGTCGTCGTCATCGGCGGCATCCTCGCCGGCTTCTTCACCCCGACCGAGGGCTCCAACATCGCCGTCGTGTACTCGCTGCTGCTGTCGTTCGCCTACCGAACGATCAAGGTCAAGCAGCTGCCGTCGATGCTCATGGATGCGGCCCGGACCACCTCCGTGGTGATGTTCCTCGTCGGGGTCTCCTCGATCATGGGCTTCGTCATGTCCTACGCCCAGATCCCGGCCATGGCCAGCGAGGCGATCTTCTCGATCAGCAGCAACCCGATCGTGGTGCTCCTGCTCATCTCGGTGATCCTGCTGATCCTCGGCTGCTTCATGGACCCGACCCCCGCGGTGCTCATCTTCGCGCCGATCTTCCTGCCGATCGTCACGGCCATGGGGATCCACCCGGTGCACTTCGGGATCATGATGGTCTTCAACCTGTCCATCGGGACGATCACGCCGCCCGTCGGCCCGATCCTGTTCGTCGGGGCGAAGGTCGCCGACATCGCGATCGAGGACGTCGTCCGCCGGCTGCTGCCCTTCTTCGGGGCGCTGCTTCTGGTCCTCATGATGGTGATCTTCACCCCGGCGCTGTCGATGTGGCTGCCCACGATGCTCGGCCTGGTGACCCCGTGACCGACCGAACCCCCCGCGGACCTGAGAGGTCAACCATGGAGCAGCGCTATGCGACCAGCCCCGAGCACGTCCCCGGCATGGACACCGCCGAGCTGCGGCGGCGCTACCTCGTCGAAGACCTGTTCGTGCCGGGTGAGGTCAACGCCGTCTACACCCACCACGACCGGGTGGTCCTGCTCGGCGCCGTGCCCAGCACCGAGCCGCTCCCGCTGCCGACCTTCCCCGAGATCCGCTCGGCGACCTTCCTCGAGCACCGCGAGGTCGGGTTCGTCAACGTCGGCGGTCCGGGCGCCGTCTCGGCTGACGGGGTCACCCACGTCTTGGGCCACGGCGCGTGCCTGTACCTGGGCCGCGGCGTGCAGCAGGTCGTCCTGACCTCGACCGAGCCGGACGGCGAACCTGGCCCGGCCAAGTTCTACGGCATCTCGGCGCCCGCCCACACCACCCACCCCAGCACGCTCGTGGCGGCCGGTGCCGGCAACGTCCGCGAGCTCGGCGACGCTCTGACCTCCAACCGGCGCACGATCAACCAGTTCATCCACGAGGACGGAGTGCGCAGCTGCCAGATCGTCATGGGAGTGACCACGCTGCACCCCGGGTCGATGTGGAACACCATGCCCGCCCACACCCACGACCGCCGGATGGAGGCCTACCTCTACTTCGACCTGCCCGCCGAGGCCAGGGTGGTCCACCTCATGGGTGAGCCGACCGAGACCCGCCATCTGGTCGTGGCGAACGAGCAGGCGATCATCTCGCCGAGCTGGTCCGTGCACTCGGGCGTCGGCACCGCGAGCTACAGCTTCGTCTGGGCCATGGCGGGGGAGAACCAGTCGTTCGACGACATGGACGGCTTTGCCATCTCGGACATGCGCTGAGCAAGCAAGATGATGACCATGACCACCACGCACCCCTCGGGGCCAGAGCCGATCTCACCGTCGATCTCCCTGCCCGCCGTCGCGAGCGCCAGCGCGAGCGAGAAGACCCTGCTCGTCCTGGAGGCGGCGCTGAACCATCCCCGGTTCACCGACGTCGTCGAGGCGACCGGGCTGGCCAAGGCGACGGTGCACCGCATCATTCAGACGCTGGTGGAGCGCGGCTTCGTGACGATCGGGCCCGACGCGACGTACCTGCCCGGACCGAAGATCCTGGCGCTCGCCGGTCGAGCCTTGCAACGGATCGACATCTCCGCGATCGCCCAGCCGTATGTCGAGCAGCTCGTGCAGCAGGTGCACTGCACCGTGCACCTCGGGGTGGTCAACGGCGACGAGATCGTCTACCTCATCCGGGCCGACTCGGACAAGCCGTACCAGATGCCCTCCCGGGTCGGGCACTCGATCCCGATGCACTCCTCCGGGATCGGCAAGGTGGTCCTCGCCTCGTACTCCGACGACGCGATCGAGCGCTTCGTGGCGCGGGCGGGCCTGCCCCGGCGCACCGAGCACACCCTGACGACACTCGACGCCCTGCGCGCCGAGATCGCCGAGGTGCGCCGGCGTGGCTACGCCCTGGACCGCGAGGAGAACGTCCCCGGGGTCGCCTGCGTGGCGGCGCCCGTCCGCGACCACACCGGGAACGTGACCTACGGCCTGAGCATCTCCACGATCACCCTCGAGCACACGCTCGAAGAGGTCGAGGCGATGGCCGACCTGGCCGTCGCGACCGCAGCACAGATCTCCGAGGCCCTGGGTCACACGACCTGAGGCACCTACGCACGGCCCGCTACCGGTCCGCGCACGACAGATAGAGAGCACGGACCATGACCCTCGCACCCACCACTCCCGCAGCCTTCGCCGCCAGCCTCCTGACGCTGGAGGGTCGACTGGCCGTCGTGACCGGTGCGAGCCAGGGGATCGGCCTGGCCATCGCCGAGTGCCTGGCCGCCGCCGGCGCGGACGTCATTGGGGTCAGCCATGACATGCCCGAGGGTGACAGCGCGCTGCGCTCGGCCGTCGAGGCGCAGGGCCGCACCTTCGTGCCGCTGCGCGCCGACTTCTCGGTCCGTGAGCAGGTGACCGCGCTCGCCGCCGACCTGGCCTCGCGGGACGTCGACATCCTCGTCAACAACGGCGGGACCATTCGACGCACGCCCGCGGCGCACCACTGCGACGAGGACTTCGACCACGTCATGGACGTCAACCTCCGGGCGACCTTCGTGCTCTCCCGCGAGGTCGGGCGATCCATGCTCGAGCGTGGCCACGGCAAGATCGTCAACACCGCCTCGATGCTCAGCTTCCAGGGAGGCATCAACGTCCCGGGCTACACCGCCTCCAAGTCGGCGGTGGCCGGGCTGACGAAGGCGTTCGCCAACGAGTGGGCCGATAAGGGCATCAACGTCAACGCCGTCGCCCCGGGGTACGTGGCCACGGCGAACACGCACGACCTTCGCCAGGACACCGTGCGGGCCGATGCCATCCTCAGCCGCATCCCGGCAGCTCGTTGGGCCGAGGCGTCGGACATCGCCGGGGCCGTCCTCTTCCTGTGCTCCCACGCCGCTGACTACATCCACGGGGCGATCCTGCCGGTGGACGGCGGCTGGCTCGCGCGCTGAGGCGCGCGCCCCGGGGGAGCGGTGCGCACCCGCACCGGCCCCACCCCACGTCGTCGTCCCCACACCCCTGGAGCAGCTGTGAAGATCGTCATCACCGATTCCGACCACGACTCGTTCGCCGCTGAGCGCGCCGTCACCGACCCGGCCGGAGCCGATCTCGTCCTGACGCAGGGCCGGACGGCCGACGAGCTGGTCGCCAACGCCGAGGGGGCCGACGGGATCGTCGTCCAGTACGCTCAGATCACCGCCGAGGTCATGGACCGGTTGCCGAGCCTGCGGGCGATCGGCAGGTACGGCGTGGGCGTCGACTCGGTGGACGTCGACGCGGCGACCGCCCGGGGGATAGCGGTGTGCAACGTGCCCGACTACGGCACCGAGTCCGTCTCTGACCACGCGATCGCGATGGCACTGACGGCGGCCCGGGGCATCGCCCGCCTGGACCGTGGCATCCGGGCCGGCGCGTTCGATCTCGTGGCGGTCCGTCCGCTCTTCCAGACCCACGGCCGGGTTTTCGGTGTCATCGGGATGGGGCTGATCGGCACGGCGACGGCGCGCAAGGCCGCGGGCCTGGGGTACGAGGTGATTGGGTACGACGTCGCCGCACCGGTGGGGGAGCCGAGCTACCACGGGGTCACCTCGGTGAGCCTCGACGAGCTGCTCGAGCGGTCCCAGGTGGTCTCGATGCACACCCCGCTCACCCAGCAGACCCGCGGCATGATCGGCGCCCCTGAGCTCGCCCGGATGCGCAGCGACGCGATCCTGGTCAACACCAGCCGCGGCGGGGTGGTGGACACCGCTGCCCTCGTCGATGCCCTGCGCGACCGGACCATCTTGGGTGCCGCGATCGACGTGCACGACGTCGAGCCGGTCCCGGTGGGCCACCCGCTGATGGAGTTCGACTCAGTGGTGCTCACCCCCCACCTGGCCTGGTACTCCGAGGAGTCCTACGTCGAGCTCAAGCACCGGACCGTCGAGAACGTCGTCGAGGTCTGCGCCGACCGCGCACCGCGCAACATCGTCAACCCCGAGGTGCTTGGGGCCCCCGGCCGCAACGCCACCTGCGCACCGGCCACCGCAACGACAGGAGCTTGAGATGACATCGACCACCACCCCGGACGAGGTCGCCGCCCCGACGATGCTCGCTGCCGTCTGGACCGCCACCGACGCGGTCGAGGTGCGCGAGGTCCCGCTCCCGCACGTTCCCAAGGGCTGGGCCTTGGTGCGGATCGCCTACAACGGGATCTGCGGCACCGACCTGTCGATCCTGCACGGCAAGCACCCGCGCGCCCAGGCGCCCCTGGTCATGGGTCACGAGATGTCCGGCTGGGTGGAGCTCGCCGGAGCGACAGGGCCGGCGGAGGGGACCCTGGTGACCGTCGAGCCGCTGATCAGCTGCGGGACGTGCCTGGCCTGCCGCACCGGCAGCGCGCACGTCTGCCGCCGCCTCGGCCTGTACGGCATCGACACCCCGGGGGGGATGGCAGAGCTCGTCGCCCTGCCGCCCGAGGTGCTGCACGCGGTACCCGCCGGGGTCGACCCGCGGACTGCGACGCTCGCCGAGCCGCTCGCGGTCGCGGTGCACGCCGTGGCCCTGTCCGGCCTGACGCCCGGCGACACCGTCGCGGTCTACGGCGCCGGGCCGATCGGCGTGCTCGTCGCCCTGGTCGCCCGGCATGCCGGGGCGAAGCGCGTCGTCATCACCGAGCCCAGCCCCTGGCGCCGTGAGGTCGCGGCGAACCTGGGCCTGACCGTCGTCGCGGACGGCGCGACGATGGCGCAGACCCTCGCGCCGCTGACCGACGGCGAGGGTGCCGACGTCACGTTCGACTCGGCCGCGCACCCCTCGGTCGCCGCCGAGCTCGCCGCGGTGACCCGGGTGCTCGGCCGCATCGTCGTCGTGGGGGTCTACAAGGCACCGACGGCGCTGGACCTCCAGGCGATCTGCTTCAAGGAGCTGAGCCTGGTCGGCGTGCGCGTCTACACCTCCGCCGACGTCACCCGGGCGATCGAGCTGATCGCGGACGGCACGCTCGGCCTGGACCGGTTCCCGACGCGGGCCTTCGCCCTCGACCAGGTCTCGGAGGCGATCGACGCCGCGACCTCCGGGCAGGACTGCCTCAAGGTGCTGCTCACCCCTCTGGACGGAAAGGCAGACGCATGAGCTCCCCCTTCGACCTGACCGGATCGACCGCCGTGGTCACCGGCGGGGGCCGCGGTCTGGGCCTCGGCATCTCCACGGCGCTGCTGGACGCGGGGGCCGACGTCGTCGTGCTGTCCCGCGGCGGCCTGCCGGACTCGCTCGTCCAGCACGCGCAGGGCCTCGGTCGCGCGGTGCACCACTACCCGGTGGACCTGTCCGACGGCGAGGCGATCGCTGCGACCGCCGCAGCGGTGCTGACCGAGCACCGGGTCGACATCCTGGTCAACAACGCCGGGACGCAGGACCGGTACCCGGCGGTCGACTTCCCGCTCGAGGCGTGGGACGCCGTGCTCGACGTCAACCTGCGCGCGACGTTCCAGCTGTGCCAGCTCTTCGGCCGCCCGATGCTCGAGCGGGGGGCCGGCAAGATCGTCAACTTCGCGTCGCTACTCAGCTTCCAGGGTGGCCTGACGGTGCCGGCCTACGCCGCGAGCAAGGGCGCCGTCGCCCAGCTGACCAAGGCGTTGTGCAACGAGTGGTCGGGCAAGGGCGTCAACGTCAACGCAGTTGCCCCCGGCTACATGGCGACCGAGATGAACACCGCCCTGCTCGCCGACCCGGTGCGTCTCGAGCAGCTGTCGGTGCGCATCCCCGCCGGTCGGTGGGGCGAGCCGGAGGACGTCGGCACCGTGGTCGTCTTCCTCGCCTCACCGGCGGCCGGGTACGTCCACGGCCAGGTGCTCGCCGTCGACGGCGGGTGGCTGGCGCGCTGACCGCGATCCCCGGCGCGGGCCCGGGCGTGCTGGACCCGGAGCCGCCGGACCCGGCCGACCGGCTCCTCAGCCTCGACCACGTGATCGTCACTCCGCACTCGTTGTGCTGGACGCACGACTTCACGACGGCGGTCCCGTCCAGCGTGATCGACGCGATCCTCGACGTGGCCACCGGACGGCTGCCACGGCACCCGCTGGACACGAGCGCCCTCGAGGTCCGGGCCCGCAGGGGTTGGCTGACTCATAGGGTGTGCCCATGGCTGCCACCGGTGACACCGACGCACGGCCGGGCAGTGAGCGAGCGACGACCTCGCCGGTCGAGGCGGTCGACCGGGCCCTGCTGGTCCTGCAGGCCCTGGCGGGTGCCGGCGCGCGAGGCCGGGTGCTGGCCGACCTCGCCGCCGCCCTTGACCTGAACAAGACGACCGTCCACCGCACGCTCGCTGCGTTGCGCTTCCGAGGCTTCGTCTCCCAGGACCCCACGACGGGTGCCTACCTCCTGGGCCCGGCGACGACCCGGCTGGTCGACGAGTTCCTCGGGGACGAGAACCTTCCCGTGCTGCTGCATCCCGCCCTCGTCGCGCTGTGTGGCGAGGTGGGCGAGCTCGTGCACCTCGGTGTGCTGAGCGGCACCGAGGTGGTCTACCTCGACAAGGTGGAGCCCGAGCGTGCGGTCCGTGTGTGGTCGACCGTCGGCCGTCGGATCCCCGCGGTGACCACTGCCCTCGGGCGGGCACTGCTCGCCTTCCGGGGGACCGACCGGGCCTCGCTGGCCGGCTACGTCCGCGCGGCCGGGGACCACCCGCCGGTCGACGAGGACCGGGTGTGGGCCGTGATGCAGCGCGCTCTGGAGATCGGCTGCGCGACCGAGGACGAGGAGAACGAGCCGGGCATCGGCTGCGTCGCGGTGCCGCTGCTGCGCTCGGGGGGAGCCGTGGCCGCCGTGAGCGTCACCGCCCCGGCCGAGCGGATGACCCCCGACCGCGTCGTGTGGCTGCACGGTCGGATGC
>Ga0105047_10008091_pt1 | contig 17615 bp, 16 predicted proteins | sample MAT04_FD_78384 | JGI IMG/M metagenome (GOLD analysis project Ga0105047, IMG submission 78384) | Freshwater microbial communities from Lake Fryxell liftoff mats and glacier meltwater in Antarctica - MAT-04 (megahit assembly) | ecosystem: Environmental > Aquatic > Freshwater > Ice > Liftoff...
CGCCGAATTCGGCGCCGTGCTCAAGGAAGGCATGGGCGAGGACTTCTCGAACAAGGACCGGCTGGCCAAGCTGCTGCGTTTCGCGTCAACCAGCACCGACAACGCCAGCGTCGGCTTTGCCGACTACAAGGCCCGCATGAAGGAAGGCCAGGAAGCGATCTACTACATCACCGCCGACTCGCTGGCAGCCGCCAGGAACAGCCCACAACTGGAGGTGTTCCGGAAAAAGGGCATCGAGGTGCTGTTGATGACTGATCGGGTGGACGAATGGGCGCTGAACTACCTGACCGAGTTCGACGGCACGCCGCTGCAAAGCGTGGCCAAGGGCGCGGTCGACCTGGGCAAGCTGCAGGACGAAGCCGAGAAGAAGGCGGCCGAGGAAGCCGCCGAAACCTTCAAGCCGCTGCTGGCCAGGCTCAAGGAAGCACTCAAGGACAAGGCCGAGGACGTGCGCGTCACCACACGGCTGGTGGACAGCCCCGCTTGCCTGGTGGTGCAGGACCACGGCATGAGCACACAGCTCGCCCGCATGCTCAAGCAGGCCGGCCAGCAGGCGCCGGAGACCAAGCCGGTGCTCGAGGTCAATGCAGAACACCCGCTGGTCAAGAAGCTCGACAGCTCAGAACACTTCGACGACCTGGCGCACATCCTGTTCGACCAGGCGCTGCTGGCAGAAGGCGGGCTGCCGGACGATCCGGCAGCCTACGTCAAACGCGTCAACGCGCTGCTGATCTGAGACGCGGTTACCGGCCGGCCGAACCGTCGGCCTAATCGTCGGCCCAACCGTCGGCCTAATCGCCGGCCGACGGCCGCTCCAGCCGGGCGGCCCAGCGCTGCAGCGTCGGGCGCAGGTGCAGGAATGCGCGGTAGGCCTGCTCCATCAGCCAGGCAGCACCGGGCACGCGCCCAAGCCGCGCCAGCCAACGCCAGCCCGGCAACACCGCCCACATGGCCAGAAACGCCTGCGCGCCGCTGAGCAGGCTGCCGTTGGCCTGGCGCACATGGAAACGGGCCATCAATTGGTCGCGCGTGACGCCCTCGGGCACGACCGCCGCTGTGTCGCTGACGTCTTCGAAGTGCAGCGGTGCCGTGGCATGCAGGCCGCGGTACAGGCCGATCTCGCGCCGGCACAACGGACAGGCGCCGTCGTACAACACGGTCATCGGCGCCGCGTCCGCACCCGGGTCCCGATCGCGCGCCGGCGCTGAACCGACGTCCGGGCACGCGGGTTGCGAGAGCGGGTCGCCTTCGCACGCGGCATCCACGATCTGCTGCGATCGCTCAACCATGGTCCGGCACCCCAACCTTCCCACGCCGAATCGACGCGGCGCGCTCTTGCACCGCCTGCCGTTGGGCATCATCCAGCCGCGCCAGATTTTTCACTTGCAAGGCCATGCGCGGATTGCCGGCCAGCGCCGTTTGATGGCGCAGCAGGAAATCCCAGTAGAGCGTCGTGAACGGACAGGCGCGCACGCCGGTGCGCTGCGCCGGGTCGTAGCGACAGCCTTTGCAATGCGGGCTCATTCGCTCGATGTATTTGCCGGTGGCGGCATACGGCTTGCTGGCCATCAGGCCGCCGTCGGCATACTGGCTCATGCCCAGCGTGTTGGGCAACTCGACCCACTCGACGGCATCGACGTACATCCCCAGATACCAGGCGTGTACCTGGGAAGGCTCGACACCCAGCAACATGGCGTACAGGCCGGTCACCATCAGACGCTGGATGTGGTGCGAGTACCCCTGCTGCAAGGTCTGAGTGATGGCGTCGCGCAAGCAAGCCATGTCGGTGTCGCCGCTCCAGTACCAGGCAGGCAGATCTTCATGGGCCTCGAGCGCATTGTGCTGCCGGTACTGCGGCATCTGCGTCCAGTAGATGCCACGCACATACTCGCGCCACCCAAGCACCTGGCGCACGAACCCCTCGACCGCGGGCAGCGGCGCAGCGCCCGCACGGTAGGCGGCCTCGGCCCGGGCGACGACCTCGTGCGGATCCAGCAGCTTGAGGTTCAGCGCCGCCGACAGGTGCGCGTGGTAAAGCCAGGGCTGGTCGGGCCAGATCGCATCCTGATAACGACCGAACAGCGGCAGCCGCTCGTCGATGAAGGTGTCGAGCGCCTGAAGTGACTGCGCACGGTTCACCGGCCAGGCGAAATCGTCCGCGCTGCCGGGATGGTGTGCAAACCGCTGCTGCACCAGCGCGATGACATCGCGCGTGATCGCATCGGGCGCAAACCGGGTACGCGGCGGCACCACGCCAGGACCCTTGGCGCCAAACGATCCCCGGTTCTCGGCATCGAAATTCCACTGACCGCCCGCCGGCTCGTTTCCATCCATCAGGATACCGAGGCGGCGGCGTTGCTCCCGGTAGAAAAACTCCATCCGCAGGCTCTTGCGGTTCTTCGCGTGGGCGGAAAACGACTGACGACTGCCAAAAAAATGGCGGTCATCGCGCACTTCCAGCGGGACGGCGCTGGCGCTGGCCACTGCCTGCAGCGCATGAAGCACCCGCCACTCACCGGGCTCGGTCATCACCATGCGTTCAGGCTGCAAGAGTGCGATTCCTGCCCGTAATTCTGCGGCCAGGCTGCCACGGTTGCCAACATCGTCGAGACGCACGTAATGCAGGGTCCGGCCCAAAGCCTGCAACTCGACGGCAAAATGCCGCATGGCCGACAAGAACAACACGCTGCGCATCTTGCTCGATGTCACGTGCGTCGATTCCTCGGCCACTTCTGCCATCCAGACTGCATCGCACGCGGCATCGAAACCGTCGAACGCGGCTGCACCGTGATCGAGCTGGTCGCCCAGCACGATGACCAGCGTGCGCAACTCAGGCATCGGCCTTGCGCTGGCGCCGGCAGGCTTCGCTGCAGAACTTCACGGCATCCCAGTTACGGGCCCAGTGCCGGCGCCAGACCATGGGCAGGCCACAACCCGTACAGGGCTTGGACGGCAGTTGCGCCTTGTTGCCCTTGAATCCGTTGGCGCGGGGGCGCATCACTGAATCCTGGGCGCAGACGCAAGCTCGATCAGGCCTTCTTGACCCAGGCGCTGCACCAGCCCGGGCCCGCCACCTGCTTGCCGGCGAACAGCGCGCAACCACCGGCCTTGTCGGTCGGTTTGCCCTGGAACAGCGAGCAATTCGTACACACCTGGCCGGCCGCATATTTCGGGTACTTCTTGGTGTCAACGCGCTTTGCATCGGCCACATAACCGAGGGCTGCAGCCTGCGCGTTCTTTTCATCGAGCATCGCTTGCGCCTGCGCCTGGCCGGCAATGACGAGAGCGGCTCCGGCGGACGCAGTGTGGATCAGGAAAACGCGGCGGTTTGAGGTGATGGACATGGCAACTCCTGGTATGTAGAAAAAATCGTAGGCCAGAGTATAAGAACAGATGCGTCAATCGTGGTTCAATCGAGCGCTTAACCCCGATTTTTTCCCGATTTATTCCCGATAATCGGGTTCAAAGCCAGTTCACCCAACTTCCCACCTCCCAACTTCCCACCTGATAACGCCAGACATGCACCCCGAATCTGCCGTATCTACCGTACCCGCTGCAACCGATGATGCGCCGCGCTACCGCAGTGGCGCCGTGGCACGCATGGCCGGCATGCCGGTGGCCACGTTGCGTGTCTGGGAGCGCCGCTACCGGGTCACGATGCCCGAGGCTACCGCCAGCGGCCAGCGCCTGTACACGGCAGCCGATGTCCGCCGCCTGGCCCTGATCCGGCAATTGACGGAGCTCGGCCATGCCATCGGCGCGTTGGCAACACTGAGCCGGGCCCAGCTGCAGACCGTGGCCACGACCCATTTCGGCGCCGAGACCAGCTTCGCGGGTTCGAACCACGACGATACGCAGCCCGGCTCGGCTGTGCGCGAATGGCGGCTGGCGGTGGTCGGCTCCGCGCTGGCCGATCGCCTGCAGCGCCCCGGGTTGCTGCGGCACCTCGGACGGCCCTTGCGGGAGGTCCTCCCCTTCGACAGCCTGGGGCAGGCGGCTACGGCGATCGAACGCTCGCCGGTGGACGCCTTGCTGATCCATGCGCCGACCTTGCATCCAGGCTGGCAGGCCGAAATCGATGCCGCCGCGCCGGGCCTGCGTGCCCTGCCCACGGCCGTGTTGTACGGGTTTGCCGCCGACAACGTGTGTGCGGAACTGGCAGCAGCGGGGATGCGCTTGTTGCGCGAGCCCCAGAACGACACCGTGCTGGGGCAATGGTTGCGCAGTTTGGCCGGCCCCGTACCGGCCCATCCGCAGCCCTTTGCACTGGCACCATCGGCACTCGCCCCGGCGCCGCAGCGCCGCTGGAACGACGACACCTTGTCGGGCTTTGCCGCCCTGTCGACGACCATCGCCTGTGAGTGCCCGCGCCATATCGCCGAGTTGCTGCTGCAACTGACGCGCTTCGAGGACTACAGCGCCGAATGCGCGAACCGCAACACTGCAGATGCAGCGCTGCATGCCTACCTCGGTCAGGTGGCGGGCCTCACACGCGCGCAGTTCGAGACCGCGCTCGAACAGGTCGCCGCGGCAGAGGGGTTGTCACTGCCGCCAGGCTGACAGCGTTGCGCCCCGGCTGCGGCCCGCCCGGTCGCTTGCGGCGCCGGTTCACCGGATCTTGCCCAGCATCGCCTCCATTTGCTCCATCATGTGGGCCAGATCGCCGGAGGCTGCGGCCTTGTCGCCCAGGCGCTCGCCCAGCTCCTGCTCGATGAAACACACGGTCATGCGGACATAGGCGCTGTCCAGCGCCTTGCGCACCGCGGACATCTGCCCGGCGATCGCCAGGCAGTCGGCACCTTCCTCGATCATGCGCTGCACGCCGCGCAACTGACCCTCCGCTCGCTTGAGGCGGTGCAGCAGGTTGGTGCGCGTCTTCTGGTCGCTCAGAGTGGTCATGGCGCAGCTGGCCGCAACGCGGCTGTTGGGTGTCGATCGCGCCATTATCTTGTCACTTCATGCCCACACCGTCGCCGCCCGGCACCGGAAAAAAACCAGATATACCGTCTCGCTGCTGCCGGCCAACGTTTCAGGCCCGTCCGGGCGCTTTTTCCGGCACGCCGAGCTTCTTCAGGATGAATCCGAGCGGACAGACATTGCTGAACCCGAACTGGAACAGGTTGGCGCCGACAAAAGCGGTGAATGCCAGCCACCACGGGCTGACGAAAACCGGACTGCCCTGCACGCCCAATGCGAGCGAGATCAGGATGAATAGTCCGGCAAAAATGCGGATGTAGCGTTCTACGGTCATGGCTTGACTCCTTCAGTTGAAAAAAACGGTTGCACGGGTTTCACTTCTCGACCAGGCGCACGATGCCCAGTGCCTTGAGCACATACTTTTCGTACACCGGCTCGACATTGCCGGTCTTCATCTTGCGCATGAAGTACTTCTCGAAGCCGATCTTGGCCAGGTGAACCCACTTGCCCTTCTTGAACCAGTTCACGTTGCGCGGCGGAATCTGCGGCAGCGCGACGAAGGCTGCACCGGTGTCGCCCATGTCGGCCAGGCAGATCGCATTCCAGGTCGCTTTCGACGTCGGCTGCTTGCCGGCCATTTCGTCGGCGATGTTGTGCGCGATCGCGGTGACCATGGTCTCGATCATGTAACCGGTCTTGGGCGCACCCGTTGGCACCGGCGTGACCTCCACGGGTGGGATTGCCACGCAGACACCGGCCGAAAAGATGTTCTTGAACGCCTTGCTGCGCTGGAATTCGTCGATCAGCACGAAGCCGCGCGGGTTGCACAGGCCGGGCACCGCGGCCACCGGGTCCACGCCCTTGAACGCCGGCAGCATCATGGCCAGCTTGAACGGCACCGCGTGTTCCTTGTGCACATAGCCCTTGTCGTCGAGTTCGGACACATGCAGCTTGTCGGCGTCGACCTGGGTGGTCCTGGCGTTGGTGATCCACTTGATATCGTGGCCCCGCATCTCGGACTCCAGCATCGACTTGCTGTCGCCGACACCGCCCAGGCCCAGATGGCCGATGTACGGCTCGCTGGTGACGAAGGTGATCGGCACCTTGTGGCGCAGCTTGCGCTTGCGCAGGTCGGCATCCAGGATGAAGGCGAACTCGTAGGCTGGCCCGAAGCAGCTCGCACCCGGCATCGCGCCCACGGCGATCGGGCCGGGATCCTTCAGGAACTCCTGGTACTGGGCCCAGAACTGTTCGGCATGCGGCACGGTGCAGACCGAGTGCGTGTGGCCGCCGTGCGGCCCGGCACCGGGCACCTCGTCGAAGGCCAGCTTGGGGCCGGTAGTGATGACCAGATAGTCGTAGGCCAGTGTCTCGCCACCGCCGAGCGTGACCGTGCTGCCCGGTGCATCGATGCCGGTCACCGGTTTCGCGATAAACGCAATGCCCTTTCTCTCGAGCGCGGGTGCGATCGGCATCGTCACCACCGCACGCTCGCGCCAGCCCACGGCCACCCAGGGGTTGGACGGCGTGAACTGGAAAAAGTCGACCGGGTTGACGACGGTGATGCGGTGTTCCTTGGCCAGCAAGGCCCGCATTTCATAGGCGGCGGGCATGCCGCCGATTCCGGCTCCGACGATGACGATATGGGCCATGGTTGTCTCCTGGGGGTTGATCACTCGGTGGGCGCAGCGGCTGCGCGCGCTGCCATGCGACGCCGGAACACGGCGTAGTACAGGACCGGAATCACGACCAGCGTCAGCAGTGTCGACACGAAGATACCGAAGATCAGCGACACCGCCAGACCGTTGAAGATCGGGTCGTCCAGAATGAAGAAGGCGCCGATCATCGCGGCCACGCCGGTCAGCACGATGGGCTGTGCCCGCACCGCGGCCGATTGCACGACCGCCTGCTGGAACGGCACGCCGCGTGCGACCTCCAGCTCGATGAAGTCCACCAGCAAGATCGAGTTGCGCACGATGATGCCGGCCAGTGCGATCATGCCGATCATCGAGGTCGCGGTGTATTGCGCGTTCATCAGCGCATGGCCCGGCATCACGCCGATGATGGTCAGCGGGATCGGCGCCATGATGATCAGCGGAGTCACATAGCTGCGGAACTGTGCCACCACCAGCAGGTAGATCAGGATCAGGCCCACGCCGTAGGCCGCTCCCATGTCGCGGAACGTCTCGTAGGTGATCTGCCACTCGCCGTCCCACTTGATCGCGTAGCCACGATATGGATCGGCCGGTTGGCGGATCCAGTATTCGTCCAGCGCGCCGGTATGGGGCAGCGCCGCGGCCTGCAGATGGCTGCGGATACCGAACAGGACGTACAGCGGCGAGTCGACGAAGCCGGCCGTCTGCCTACCCCCGTCCAGTGGCCGCGCACCCACGTCACCCATCACGTAGGTCAGCGGCAGCAGGTCCTTGGTGTACAAGGTCTTGTCGATGACGCCACGCTCGATCTGCACCAGTTCGGACAAGGGCACCAGGGCTCCGTTGGCAGCACGCATCGGCAGCGCCAGCACTGCGTCCAGGCCGACCTGGCGCTCGAGTGGCAGGCCGATACGCACCGGCACCGGGTATTTCGACTGGCCGTCGTGCAGGTACGTGGTGTTCGAGCCCATCAGAGCCGCCTGCACCGTCTGCGCCACGGCCGCCACCGGAATTCCCAAGGTCTCTGCGCGCTGGCGCTGCACGCGCAGGAAGCTGCGCGGCGCGTCCGCCTGCAGCGTGCTGTCGATACCCACCACATGCGCGGTGTCACCGAATGCCTTGACCAAGCGCGCGGCCAATGCCTGCCGACCAGCCTCATCGGGGCCATAGACCTCGGCCACCAGTGGCGACATCACCGGCGGGCCCGGCGGCACTTCGACCACCTTGACCCGGGCACCGTAACGCTGCGCGATCGCCTCCAGGGCCGGGCGCATCCGCTGCGCGATCGCGTGGCTCTGCTCATCGCGGTGCGCCTTGTCGACCAGATTCACCTGCAGGTCACCCTGCTCGGCTTCGGCACGCAGGTAATACTGGCGCACCAGGCCGTTGAACGTGATCGGCGACGCGGTGCCGGCGTACGCCTGCAGGTCGCGCACCTCGGGCTGCGCCGACAGATGCAGGCCCATCTCCTGCAACGCGGCAGCGGTGTCTTCCAGCGGCGTACCGGCGGGCATCTCCAGCACCACCTGGAACTCGCTCTTGTTGTCGAACGGCAGCATCTTGAGCACCACCCACTGCACGGCAGCCAGGCCGACCGACAACAACAGTGCGGCCAGGATGCCCAACGCCAGCAGCCAGCGTTTGCGCGCGCTTTGCAGCAGCGGCAGCAGAAGCCAGCTGAACAGGCGCTGAACCCATCCGGGCTTGGCCGGGATGTCGCCTTCATGGGCATGGGCCGCGCCATGGTGATCGCCCGTCTTCATCAGCCGCAGCGCCAGCCACGGCGTGACGGTGAAGGCGATCGCCAGCGACAACGCCATACCCAGGCTGGAGTTGATCGGAATAGGGCTCATGTACGGCCCCATCAGCCCGCTCACGAAGGCCATCGGCAACAGCGCCGCGATCACGGTCAGCGTGGCCAGGATGGTGGGCCCGCCGACCTCGTCGACCGCGACCGGAATGATCTCGCGCAGCGGCTTGCCGGGTTCGAGCTGCTGGTGCCGGTGGATGTTCTCGACCACGACGATGGCATCGTCGACCAGGATGCCGATCGAGAAGATCAGCGCGAACAGCGACACCCGGTTCAGCGTGAAGCCCCAGGCCCAGGACGCGAACAGCGTCGCCGTCAGCGTCAGGATCACCGCCGCGCCGACGATGACCGCCTCGCGCCGGCCCAACGCCAGGCCGACCAGCAGGATCACCGAGCCGGTTGCGAATGCCAGTTTCTGGATCAGCTTGTTGGCCTTTTCGGCCGCGGTCTCGCCATAGTCACGGGTGATCGTGACCTGCACCCCTGCCGGTATCACGGTGTTGCGCAATTCGTCGAGCCGCGTGCGCGCTGCGCGCGCCACGTCGACTGCATTTTGACCCGGCTTCTTGGTCAAGGTCAGCGTCAAGGCCGGGAAAGCGCCGCCTACCCAGGCTTCGCCCGGCCCTGCAAGGGGGTTCAGTTGCTCTCGGGGCGGCCCAGCGGGCGACCTGGAGTGCCCGGCCACCGGCGGCGTGGTCGCAGTGATCGCATCCGGCTTGTCCGCGGCTGCCCCCGGCGTGAACCAGACGTATTGGCCCGGCGTGCGCGCTCCGTATTCGACGCGGGCGACCTCCCGCAGGTAGACCGGCCGACCCTTGCTGACACCAACGACCAGATCGGCCACCTCGTCGACAGAGGCAAGCAGGTTGCCGGTCTCCACCGTGAGCATGCGGGTCGCGCCGCTGACCTGCTCGATCACCGCGCCTGCTGGCAAACCCATGTTGGCCGCGCTCAAGGTCTGCTGCAGCCGCAGCAGGTCCACCCCGCGTTCGCGCATGCGCCCTGGATCGAGCCAGACATTCACCGCACGACCCGGGCCGCCGATGGTCTGCACCTCGCGCGCGCCCGGCACCCGCTTGAGTTCCGCCTCGAGCGTGTGCGCGATACGTTCGAGCTCGACGGCCGGCGTCGCATCCATGCTCCACAAGGTCACGCCCAGCACCGGAACGTCGTCGATGCCCTTGGGCCGCACCACCGGCGGCAATGCGCCCAGGTTGCTCGGCAACCAGTCCTGGTTGGCGTTGAGCACGTCGTACAGGCGCACCAGCGCCTCGGTGCGTGGCACGCCGACCTTGAACTGCACCGTCAACACGGCCATGCCGGGACGCGACACCGAGTAGGTATGCTCGATGTCGGCGATCTGACCGAGCACCTGCTCGGCCGGACGCGCCACCATGTTCTGCACGTCGGCGCTGCTGGCGCCCGGGAACGCGATCAGCACGTTGGCCATCGTCACGTTGATCTGCGGCTCCTCCTCGCGCGGCGTCACCAGCACCGCGAACAGGCCCAGCAACAAAGCCACCAGCGCCAGCAGCGGCGTGATCGCGTTGTTCTGGAACGCCGCGGCGAGGCGCCCGGCCACTCCCAGCGCCGGCTTCGCGGCGGGCGGGGTCTGGAGCGTGTCTGTCGATTCCATGGCCGGTATCACTGCGCGATCGCACCTGGCAGGCCGGCGCGTACCGGATCGCGCGCGACCCGCTCGCCGGTGCGAAGGCCGGCCAGCACCTCGACCGTGTCCGCCAGCGCCGGGCCGACCCGTACCGCGCGCAGAATGAATCCGCGCTCGGACGCGACATAGACCGCTGTCAGTTCGCCGCGGTGCAGGATTGCCTCCCTTGGCACCGTCAGACGCGTACCGGCAGCCGGCGCGGAACCGACGGCGCCAGTGGTGCGCACGCGCACCATCTGGCCCGGCCGCAGCCCGGCGGCCGCGGGCGGCAAAAGCAGCCGCCACTCCACGGTCTGCGACACCGGATCGGCTGTGGGCTGCATCTCGCGCGCGCTCGGAACGACCGTACGACCATCGGGCAGCATCACGTGCACCTCGGTGCTCGCAGCCATCTGCGCCACCCGCGATGCCGGCACATAAGCCACGGCCCGCAACAGACCCGGCTGATAGAGCGTGACCAGCGCGCGTCCCGGCAACGCGAGGTCACCGGGCTGGACATGGGTCTCGAGCACCACGGCATCGAACGGTGCCACCAGGTCCGCAAAACCCTGAGCCACGCCGGCCTGGGTGCGAGCCGCCTGAGCCTGGCCCACGGCAGCCTGGGCCGACCTGACCTGGTTCTCGGCGCCGTCGAGCGCGGCCGCGCTCAAGAAGCCGCTCTTGCGCAGTTCGCGGTTGCGCTCAAGCACCTGCTGAGCATCGCGCAATGCCGCCTGAGCCTGCACCACGGCGGCAGCGGTGCGCTCGGTATTGGCGCGCATTTCCCGGTCGTCCAGTCGTACCAGCGCCTGGCCTCGACGCACCGAATCGCCCGCCTTCACCTGCAAGGCCAGCACGCTGCCGCCGACCTGGGCGGTCACGGTGGCCTGGCGCTGCGGCTCGATCACCGCGTCGATGTCGCGCACGGCACCGGCACCAGACTGGCCCACCAGCACCGTGGCGACCCGGACGCCGGCCGGATCGGGCATGGCTGCGCCGGCCGGCATGGCCAGCACTACCAGAACAACCCATAACGGACGCAGGACAGACATGATGTGGACTCCTATACCCTACCGAGTATATACCCCAACGGGTATAAAGCCCATTGTCACGGGTCTGGTGGCGCCAAGCTTGATGCGGATCAAACTCCGGTTGCCGCGTGCGCATGGCAGCGTTGAGCCGTCGCCGAACGGGAGTCGCGATGTCGAATCGGTAGTTGATCGTCAAGCCCCGGGGGCAACGCGCCGGCGCGACCGGCGGGCCACGGATCGTGGCCTGGCAAAAACCGCTGGCGCGGGTCGCACCGGCAGCGGCGGCCGGCGGCCAGCGCCGGCGCTTCGTGGTCAGTTGATCGTACGCCCGGCGATACGCTTGCGCAGGTCGCGCAGCTTGGCCTTGACCAGGCTGGTGTTGCGCAGCCCCATGCGCAGCAGGATCTTCTGGCCAGATGGCCGCGCCTCGATGCCCGGGTCGGCATATTCGTACCGCAGCCAGGGGCGTTTCTCGGCGATCGGTCCCTGGACCCGCATCAACGTGACCTCGATCGGCATCTCCGGCTCCGGCGTCTGCAGCAACTGGTCGATCACCTCGACCAGCCGGTTGTTGAAATACTTGCCCGGGTATCCCAGGTCTTCATACGCCTTCTGCAGCAACGGGTACATGCGAACATACAAGGCCACCGCGCCATCACTGTCGATGCCGGTCACAAACCGCACGAAGGCGTTATAGCGGTCCGCGTTGCCGCCGGCGATGGTCGTCCTGCCATCCTTCTCGACCACCAGGAAGCGCGCTGGCGCCGGCGCAACCGGCCACAGGCGCGAGGCCGCATGGCTGCGCGCCAGGTTGTCAACCGTGGCGACGATCCGGCGCGCGAAGTCGTTCAGATCCAGGAACGACAACACCGGCTCGCGACCGAGCAACTCGATAACCGCATCGCGTAGCGCATTGTTGTCGTCGGCCGCCAGCGGCGGCAAGGCCACCGATGAACCCGTTGCCGGTGCGATGGCCTCGATCGGGTAGTTGGCCGGCGCCGAGGCAGCCTCTTGCGGCGCCTGAGCCAGTGAATCGGGCGCAGCGCCAGGTGCACCGGCGATCGGCACCAGGGCTGGCCCCTGCTGCTTTTGCCACCACAGGTAGCCTATGCCGGCCAGGCCGGCGACCAGCACGGCCGCGATCAACCAACGGGAGAGGTGTTGCATGGCGTCATGGCCCCGCCGCTGCTCATGTACCGGGACGGCAACGCATCACCTGCATCCGCATGGATGCGGGCGATGACGGGCATGGCGGCGCGTTCAGTTGGGATGCAAACAGTTTACGCCACCCCTGCCCGTGGCAGCAACCGGCGCCGTTCAGGCGTCGCGCACGTCGGCAATGACCGGATCACCGAAGTCGGCACGCGACAGGTAGGCCAGCACCTGACGCGCCGCGGTGTCCGGCGATGTCAACGACGCGGAGTCCTTGAGCCGCTGGAAGTTGTCACGGTCCGGAAACTGCCGCGGGTCGCCGCCGCGCAACTCGGTCTGCATGCCGGTGTCGATGACGCCTGGCGCCAGTGCGACGATTCGCGCGCCATACGGCTTGCGCGCCTCGTCCAGCGCGACACAGCGGCTGAAGTGGTCCATGCCGGCCTTCGCAGCGCAGTACAGCGCCGTGCCCGCCATGGCACGGCGGCCCAGGCCGGAGGAAATGTTCAGGATCCGGCGCGGCAGGCACCAGTCGTCGGTCGCCGCCAGGAACGCCGCCGTCAATTGCATCGGCGCCTCAAGGTCGATGCGCAGCGCGGCGGCGATGTCCTGTGCCGCGCCCGTCTCCAGCGGCCCGAGATGGCCGATGACGCCGGCATTGTTGATCAGCGTCGCGCTGCCCCGCCCGTTCGGATCCTGCGCCTGCAACCAGCTGCGCAACCGCCCGGCCAGCGGCGCCGGATCGGCCAGATCGGCCGTCCACTGCATCAGCTGCGCGCCCTGGGCATCGGCCCAGGTCTGCAGCGCATCGGATCGGTTGCGGGAAATACACAGCAGCATCGCGCCTGGCACGCACAGCTGGTGCGCCATCGCCAGCCCCATGCCGCGCGAGGCGCCGGTCAGAACCGTCAGATCGGGGTTTGCCATCGGAAAGGCCTCCTTGTCGGACCATTGTGCACGCGGGTCGGCCAGTTGCGCGCAAAATCGGTTTCACCTCACCCCAGCCAGATACCAAGCCAGATACCAAGCCAGACACCATGACCGACACCCGCTACACCGACGCTGCCACCACCTGGAACAAGCGTTTCGACAACGCCGACTACCTGTTCGGCACCAAGCCCAACGTCTACCTGCAGTCGTATACCGACCACTACCCGAAAGCGGGCAACGCGTTGTGCGTGGCCGATGGCGAAGGGCGCAACAGCGTCTGGCTTGCGCGCGAGGGACTGCAGGTCGACGCCTTCGACATCTCCGAGGTCGGGGTGGCCAAGGCCCGCAAGCTGGCGCACGAGGCCGGCGCGCACGTCAACTACGCGGTCGCCGACTGTGACCAGTGGCACTGGCCCCAGGAGCATTACGACCTGGTGGCTGCGATCTTCATCCAGTTCGCCGACCCGGCGATGCGCACGCGCCTGTTTGCCAACATGGTGCGCACTCTCAAGCTCGGCGGCCTGCTGATCGTGCAGGGCTACACGCCCCAGCAGCTCGAGTACAAGACCGGCGGCCCGCCCCTGCTGGCCAACCTGTATACCGAGGAACTGCTGCGCGAGGCATTCGCCGATCTGGAGTTGCTGGAGTTGCGGATGTACGAGGACGACCTGGCCGAAGGGCAACACCATCTGGGCCGCTCGGCACTGGTGGGCCTGGTCGCGCGCAAGCCCTGACGCGACGCCCGCGCCCAGGCACCGATGGTCCGCGCCGAGCGGAGCTGCACACGCCGACGTCGCAAGCTCGGCGCGCGGCACGCGGCAAGCCGGCCGCAGCCGGCGCACCCGGCTGATCCACGAGGATGGAGCTACGCGCCGGCTTCGACGGCAAACGTCAGACCGGCGTTCTTCTGCAACCGCGCGCGCAGTTGTGAGCCCATCGCCGATGCTGGCGTCCAGATACCGCCCGCCGTATCCTTCGCGTCCTGCAGCAGGCACACGGCCGCCTCGGCGATCATCTTGGACGTGGAGCCATAACCGGGATCACGGTCGCCCTTGACACCCACGCGCAGCGTGTCGCCGTTGGGTTTGCTGCCAATGAACAACACGTCATAGAAACCGGCCTCGCGCTCTTCGCGCGACGGACCTTCGCCCGGTTTCGGACCCCCTTCGCCGCCCAGCGACTTGTCGGCGGCCACCGCATGGGCCATCGCCTCGCCCTTGTCGCCGGCCCCGGTGACCAGCATCTCGTCGTAGACGAAGTCCTGGCCCCAGGCATGGCCGAGCAGCAAGTTGGAGCGGTGCAGGTTGCGTGTGTTGATCGCCGCCATGATGAACGGCGCGACCCACAGACCGAGTGTCTCGTCGAGCATCGGCTTGTTGCCCGACGGCTGGCGCGGGCCTTCGAAACCCGGCGTCAACGAGAACGGGTTGCGCAGCAGGTCGAGCACGCCCGGGTCCTTGCTTGCGGCGGCCATCGTCGCCTTCAGGCTGGCAGCCGTGCCGCCCGAGAATGTGCCCTTCATCTTGCGCACCCGGCCCCGGACCCGGTTTGCCGGGGTACCGAAACGCGCGCGCATCTCGTCCTGCAGCATCGCCACGCCGAGGTCGAACGGAATCGAGTCGAAACCACAGGAGAACACTATACGCGCGCCACTGGCCTTGGCATCGGCTTCATGTGCATCGATCATCTGGCGCATCCAGGCCGGCTCGCCACACAGGTCGACGTAATCGACACCCGCCTTCGCACAGGCGGCGACCAGTTCGCTGCCGTACAACTGGTAGGGGCCGACAGTTGTCAATACCAGACGGGTGCGCGCCATCAACGCGTGCAGGCTGGCCGGATCGGCACTGTCGGTGACGAGCAGCGGCGTGTCGGGCGGGGCCCTCACCGCGTCACGCACCTGCGCCAGCTTGTCGGCACTGCGTCCGCCCATGGCCCAGCGCACTCCACTGCCGGCAGGATATTGCTGCAACAGATATTCGATGACCAGGCGGCCCGTGAAACCGGTCGCTCCGTGCACGACGATGTCAAATTCCTTGCTGTTGCGATCGTGCTGCATGTCGTGTTCTCCTCGTGTGTGTCAAACGCCCAGCTGGTCGCGCAACTGGTACCACAATGCGCCCATGGCGGTGAACGGCACGCGCAACAGGCGCCCGCCGGGAAACGGGTGGTGCGGCAGGCGCGCGAAGGCGTCGAAGCGGGCCGTGTCACCCTGCAGCGCCTCGCCCAGCACCCGCCCGATCAGGTGCGTGAACGTCACGCCATGCCCGGAACACCCCTGAGAAAAATAGATGTTGGGCGCCAATCTGCCCACCTGCGGCAGGCGCGACAGCGTCAGCAGAAAGTTGCCGGTCCAGCCGAACTCGATCTCCACCTCCTGCAGTTGGGGAAAGGTCTCGACCATCTGCGGCCGGATCAGCGATTTCACCTCTTTCGGATCGCGCGCACCGTAGACCACGCCACCACCGTAGACCATGCGTTTGTCCGCCGACAGCCGGAAGTAGTCGAGCAGAAAGTTGTTGTCTTCCACGCAGTAGTCGGACGGAATCAGCTCGTCGGCCAGCGCACCGAGTGGCGCGGTGGCGATGACCTGCGTGCCGCAGGGCATGGAACGCCTGGCGAGCTTGGGCTCCAGGTTCCCGCCATAGGCGTTGCAGGCCACGATCACCTGCTGCGCACGGATCCGGCCCTGCGCCGTATGCACGATGGCGGGAGAGCCCCGTTCGATCCGCGTCACGCCCGAGCCTTCGTGGATCGTGCCGCCCAGGCTCTCGAATGCCGCGGCCTCGCCCAGCGCCAGGTTCAGCGGATGAAAGTGGCCACCGGTCGGGTCCACCAGCAAGGCGCTGTAACGATCGCTGCCCACCCGCTTGCGCACCTCCGCCGGACGGTCGACCAGTGTCAGGCCCGGATGGCCCCAGCGTTCCCACAAGGCCTTCTGCTCGAGCAGCCCCTTGGCCTTGGAATCGTTCACGGCGGCAAAGATGCCACCGTCCTTGAGGTCGCAATCGATGTCGTACCTGGCGACCCGCTCGCGGATGACCTGCGCGCCCTCGAACATCATGCGCCCCAGAGGTTCGGCTACGGCGTGGCCATGCTTGGCCTCGATCACGTCCAGGTCGCGCGAATAACTGTGCACGATCTGGCCGCCATTGCGCCCGGACGCGCCCCAGCCCACCGACGACTATTCGAGGATCACGACACGTTTGCCTGCCTCGGCCAGAGCGATGCCCGCCGACAGGCCGGTATACCCGGCGCCGACGATGCAGACGTCCGCCTCGACCGGACCGGTCAAGGGTTGCCGCCGCGGCGCTGCATGGGCCGAGTGCGCGTAGTAGGAGGGTGCGTGGGCAGATTTGGCCATGTCGGTCGGCGTTTTGTCTGTGAAGTGTTGCTCGTCCCAGTCTAGTACGAAGACAGCACGGGCCTTTCGACGCGACGACACGACGATGCCGGCCCGGATCAGCACCAACGCTACGCGGTGGACAGGCCCGGGCGTTGTGTCATCGCACCAACTGTAGCCTGCCCTGGCCCTGGCCGTCGCCCTCACGCATACCGCTTGCCTACAATGCCGCTGCCCGCGCTGGCCGCTGCGCCCGCTCTGGCCGGGGCAGAGGCAGCGCAGGTTGAGCCGTCCATGCCCGCCGACCACACCCCTATCCCCCCCGCGACCCGGCGCACCGTGCTGCTGCTGTCGTTCGCGACCTTCTCCAGCATGGTGGCGCAACGCATATGCGACCCGATGTTGCCCGAACTGGCGCGCGTTTTCGACACCGGACTGGCGCAGGCCGCGCAGGTGGTGTCGCTGTTTGCCGTCGTCTACGGCGTGGCGCAGCTGGTGTACGGGCCGCTGGGCGACCGGCTGGGCAAATTCCGCATCGTGGCCTGGGCCACGCTGGGCTGCGGCGTTGGCAGCGTGCTGGCATCGCTGGCTGACAGCCTGGATGCACTGGTGCTGGCGCGCATGGCCACAGGCCTGGCCGCGGCGGCGGTGATACCGCTGGCGCTGGCCTGGATCGGCGACAACGTGCCCTATGAGCAACTGCAGGAAACCATTGCCCGGGTCGGACTGGGCACGACGCTGGGCATCGGCGTGGGGCAACTGGTGGGCGGCCTGTTGACGCAAACGCTGGGATGGCGCTGGGCCTTTGTCTTCATGGCCCTGTTGTTCGGCCTCGTCGGTGCGCTGCTGCTGGCGGACTGGCGCCGCCAACGCGGCTCGGCCCGCGCCCTGCAGCCCGATCCGGCTGGCACGGTGCGCAGCTCGTTTTTCGCGCAAATCCTGCCCATCCTTACCGGCCGCTGGTCACGGGTCGTGCTGCTGATCGCATTCGCCGAAGGTGCGGCCGGTTTCGGCGTGCTGGCAATATGGGCGTCGCACCTGCAGCGCGGCATCGGCATGTCGGTATCGGGCTCGGGCGCGGTCGTGGCCTTGTTCGGCCTGGGCGGCATGGCCTACATGGCCAGCGCAC
>Ga0105047_10008092_pt1 | contig 17609 bp, 15 predicted proteins | sample MAT04_FD_78384 | JGI IMG/M metagenome (GOLD analysis project Ga0105047, IMG submission 78384) | Freshwater microbial communities from Lake Fryxell liftoff mats and glacier meltwater in Antarctica - MAT-04 (megahit assembly) | ecosystem: Environmental > Aquatic > Freshwater > Ice > Liftoff...
CAATAAGCGGTACACGGTAAAAACTTTTCTACAACGCGCCCACGGCTCGGCGGAGTTTGATCTCGGCGAGCTTCCAGGCGTAGACCGCGCGGATCTCGTCGGCATCGGCTTGGAGCTTGTCCAGCTTGGCTTTGCGCAGGTCCGCCGCGCCGAGCACGCCGTTCTTCACCTTGATCGCGATATCGTCCTGACTCTTTGCGGCGGCGGTCGTGGCTTCGCGCGTGAAGGCCAAGGCATCCTGCCGGGCGAGCAGTTCGTCGAGGGCGGTCGTCGTCTCGCGGATCACTTCCCGTTCCTTATCCTTGGCAGCCGAGTTGACCGCTTCGCGAAGGGCGGAGAAATCCGGCGTCGTGCACAGCAGTGCCAAGCCGCTGAGCTTCGGCAACGGCGGCAAGGCGGCCCCGGCGAGTGGCGAGACGGCGCCGAGTGCCGACTGCACCGCCGCCGCGGTATCGTCCGTCAGGCCTCCGGCGAGAGTCCGAATGGCTCGCAGGTCGGCCCGATTCTGAACCGCGGCGCCTGCGACACTTGCGGCATCGAGCGGTTCGGGCACCACGTTCACCGCGTCGCTCGGCAGGATGCGGCCGGGGACGGCATCGAGGCCGACGAGGCCCTTCAATTCCGTGCTCAAGCGGGCGATGCCCACCTGGGCTTCGGTCGCCTTCCCGAGCAGTTCGCTGCGCGTCACCTTGGCGGTCGCCAACTCGGCCGGTTCGCGGGCGCCGGCTTTCACTGCGGTCTCGCCGTCCGCGATGAGGCCGTTCACTTCCACCAACGACGCGGTCAACACGTCCTGAAGCAGTTCCGCTTCCTGCAGGCGATAGTACAAGTCGAGGGCGGCGGCGGCGGTGCGACTGCGGATGTCCTCACTGAGGTCGTGGGCGATGCTCCGTCGCAGCGTATCGGCGGCATCGCAGGCCTTGCGCGAGCGGAAGCAACTTGCCTCGGTCGGGCCGGGGTGTGCGGCCAACCCGTCGAGCAGATTGGCCGTGCCGGAGTGGTTGCGGGCAGCACGGCGGCATTCCTCCGCCGTCAGTCGCAGATAGGTCGGAGTGGTCGAAGTCGTCGGCAGTGGGGCGTCGGACCAGTTCGGCTTCGGCAGCAGTCGTTCCGCAGGCTGCACGGCCGCCGCGGCCGGATCGGCGCGTTCCGCGACGACAAGCTCAGGTGTGCGGCAGCCGAAAACCCCGAATGAACATGACGCAGCATAGGCAACAGCGAGGGCGAACGTTTTTCGACGGCTCATCGAAATCACCCATCCCGCATTGAGAATCGACACTCCTCGTTAATATCGGCTCAATCATCGACGCCTCTGTCGCTAAAATGCGAATTCACCCACCAGGACCGGTCTTCGATGCAAACCGCACCGTCCGCGATTTCGGATCAATCCACCGTGGCTGATTCAACAGCCGTCGAGTTGCCGCCACCGGCGAAAGCGTCGTCGTTTTGGGAGGAGTGGACCGAACCGCTGATGTTCGCGGCGGCCTTCGTGGAATTGCTGCTCATCGCCGGCCTGATTCACCGCGCCGGTACGGACGGCGAAGCAACCGCGTTCGAGCAGATGCTGATTCTGACCGTCTCGGCGTTTCTCTGGCCCGCCTTCATCGCCGAAGGCACCATTGCCTACCTGCGACGTGCCCCGGGTGTGAGTCGCCGCCGCGCGGCCTTACGGATCCTCATGGTGTGGTTCCTGCCGCCGCTTCGGCTGGGCTGGATTCACCCGGCGACGAACCGCATCTGGCTGCCCTGGTTGGGCCGGCAGCAGCCGAGCAAGGCACTGGCCAAGGTCCTGGATCGCCGCTTCGGCGTGCCGATGCTGGCGTTCGCCTTCCTGATTCTTCCCGTGCTCGCCCTGGAGATGTATCAGCCGAATTGGGCCAAGCACGTGCCCTACTTCGTCCTCGCCTTGGATGCAGCGGGTGCGACCATCTGGGTGGCGTTCGCGTTCGAGTTGATCGTCAAAGCCTCGGCGGCGCCGAGCACGCTGCGCTACCTGAAGGAACGCTGGATCGACGTCGCCATCGTCGGCTTGCCGACGCTGGAATTCGTCATGACCCATTGGGTCGACGCAGCCCCGATCGCCCGATTGTTTCGGCTCAGCAAAGTCATCCGGCCGGATTCCCTGCAGGCCGTCACCAAGGCCTATCGGCTGCGCGGGCTGATGATGAAGGGCTGGCAGGCCTTCATGCTGTTGGAGAGTGTGTCCCGCCTCACCGGCAACTCACCCGCCAAACAGTTGATCAGACTGGAAGCCCGCATCGCGGACTTGGAAGCCGAGCTTGCGGAAGCCCGCGCCGATGCCGATGAGCTGCGCAGCCGTTTCGCACCGGCGGTGGTTGTGCATGAGGATTGATGAGGTTCGAGTTCCGTGTACTGGGACGTCGCATCAGAAATCAGGCGGTGTCTCGAATTGACGGGGGCGGAGGCCGGCGCTTGCCCTGCGGTCGATCCCGGTTTAAACTGCATCTTCGTTCGACTCTCCTCAGAGGCCGTCCCATGTTGCTTTCCCTGTTCGGAGCGATCGGCCTCGCGCTCGGCGGGGCGAACGCAGTCCTGATGCCGACGGAGGTTGCCGCGTCGATCCGCAATCTGGAAAGCCCCGACTTTGAAACGCGCGAGGAAGCAACGCGATTCCTCGCCGCCTACGGTCCGGCCGCGCTGCCGGCGCTCCGGCAGGCTGAGGACGACGATTCCCCGGAAGTGGCCGAGCGCGCTTCAGCGCTGGTCGTGTTGCTCACCGTCCGCGCTGAGACCGAACGGCTGTTGACGGCCAAGCCTTATGCCGTGAGCTTCGAGGCCGCCGGCATGATACAGACGACGACTGAGTTCAACGCCCGCATCGGCGCGACGATTCCCACCGACGCCCGGGTTCTGCCGTCGGATGCGAAACTCACCCTGATCGGATCGCTGCCGTTCTGGCGCATCGTCGACGACATCGAATCGACCTTCGACCTGACTTACGGGAACAACGCGGGCGGCGCGGGCATGTGGCTGCCCAAGGACGATCGCATTCGCACGGCGACCACCCCGAGTGCGTTTCGGCTGACCGCCACGGCATTGCCGGAACGGACCAAGGCAACCGGATCGCTTCTTTGGTTCACATTGCAGGCCGAACCGAGCCGCACGGTCGTCCGCGTCGAGTCGATTCGGTTGGATGAAATCATCGGAGTGGACGGTGATGGACTGGTCGCGAAGGATGCCATCGTCGCGCCGCCGCAGGTCGATCCGTACCGCTCGCGCATGATCCGCGGCGGCCGCATTGTGGTTGCCGGCAATGGTATGGAGTTGATTCCCGATGCCTCTTCGGCATCGCTGAGTCTGATGCAGCAACAGATTGCCGTCCCCGTCGTCTGGCCCGCGGATTGCGAACGCATCGAGACATTGTCCGGCGAGATCCGCGCGCAGGTGAAGGGCGAAGCGACCGAGTTGCTGCGTCTTCCCAAACTCGACGGCGGGCCTACGAGCGCTTCAGCCCGGGCGGTCGTACTGAAGATCGCGGACAAGAAGCCGGAAGCCGATGCCGACCCCGGCATCATCGTGACCGCGACCTACCTGCCCGGCGAGATTTCCTTCCCGAACAATCCCAACGTCGAAACGCCGACGAACGAAACGATTCTGATCAATGGTCGAGCACGAATCATCGTCCGCGGCCAAGGGGTCGCGATCGTCAACAGCAACCGTATCGGCGGGCTCGAAAGCTTCGCCTACCACGGACTGAAGCTGTTCGCGGCGGACGGCTCGCCGGTGCGCTTCCGCGTCGATGCTCCGTCGATCAGTTACCAGGCCGACGGGAGTGTCGTCGAGCAGTTCGTCGCCCGGCTTCGACTCGCCAATCTCGAAGAAAAGGGCCGACCCGTCGCGGCGACCCTGACGGCCAGGATGACGCGGACCATCTCGATTCCATTCCAGATGAAGAATCTGCCTCGCCCGAAAGCAGCCGGCCCGTGAGCGACGCGCTCGCGGCCGTCTGTGTGTTCGTTGGCGGTGGCACCGGAGCCGTGCTGCGCTGGGCGGCCGGGCGAGTTGTTGGTCCATGGGACGAGCTGGTCGGCTTTCCTTGGGTCACGCTCGGGATCAACGTCGTCGGTTCGGCGGCCCTCGGTGTGCTGGTCGTGCTTGCCAAGGATCGGCCGTGGCCCTGGCTGCTGTTGGGGGTCGGCGTTTGCGGCGGCTTCACGACCTTCAGCACCTTCAGCGCGGAACTGGTGAAGCTGGTCGATGCCGGACGCACGATTGCGGTATTCTGTTATGCTTGTGCGTCGCTCGCGGGCGGATTCTTAGGCGTTCTCGCGGCCGCCCGCTTGGCGACGGCAGTCGCACCGACGTAAGATGTGCGACGTTCTCGTTCCATCCCGTAACGATGAGGCAACGATGCGCGTGTGGCATTTCGTCCTACTTTGCTGGTGTGGGGGTATGGCGATGATGGAACCTGCGGTTTCGGCGCAAGCCCCGACGCTCGGCAAAGTCAGCTCGCCCGAACAATTGACCTTGGACGTCCTCAAGGACATCCACAACCGCGGCGCGGAACTGTACAACCGCGGCGACGTTGCCGGGGCGTTTCGGCTCTACGAAGGGGCGTTGCGGACCGCGAGCGTTTTTCTGAACGGTCGCCCCAATATTCAGAAGCTGATCGCGGACGGGCTGGAGGAAGTCGGCAAAACCGAGGGCGTGAAGATTCAGGCCTTCCGCCTGCACGAGGTCATCGAGCAGGTCCGCGGCGAACTCAAAGAGATCCTGTTCAAGCCGAAGTCGGATCCGGCCGCGACGAGCACATCGAGTGCGAAGGACAACAAAACGCCGATGCCCGAAACCCTGCCGCTGCCGCGCCCCGCCAAGCCGAAAGCGATCGAGAAGCCGAAAGCGATCGAGAAGCTCAAAGCGATCGAGAAGCCGAAACCCAAGGCACCCTTCTCCGGCAAGGTGACCTTTCAAGGTAAGCCGATGGGTGGCGGTGCCATCACCATCGCCTCGATGGATACCGACGTGCCGAAGACCTTCACCGCCGTCACCGCGGCCGACGGTAGTTTCGCGTTCCTCGACCGTTTGCCGCTCGGCAGATACGTTGCCCTCATCGACGATCCCGCGGGCAAGCTGCCGGCCCGGTACGGCTCGCTGATGTCTTCCGGCTTGCGCTTCGAGCTGACCGAGGCACCGAGAAGTGTCACGTGGGAACTGCGGGAATAGAGCACGACGTCAGACCTTCGTCGTCACTCCTTCGGTCCACGCGAAGAACTGTGCGGCCTTGGCGGGCCAACCCTCGGCCTGGAGCTTCTTCCGGGACTCGATCTGCGCCGTCGGGACGCCGGTTCGGATTCGTTCGACCACGAGGGCCGCGAACTCGTCCGCCGTCGCGGCGGCATCCAACGCATCGGCCCAATCCCGGACGGCAGGCAAATCGCGTACGACCGCGGGCTTACCCGTCGCCAGGTATTCCTTCATCTTCAACGGCTGCATCGCCTGCGTGACCGGGGCGTCGATGTACGGCATAATGAGCACATCCGCCGCCTGCGCCAACGCGGGCAGCTCGGCGAACGGCATCGGCGGCCGCACCACGACCCGCGGCAGCTTCATCCAAGTGGGGTCGGGTGCTTCCTGCGGTCCGACGAACAGGAGCGTGCCGGTCGTCAATTTGGCGGAGAGTGCCTGAATCCAAGCCGTATCCATGCGGCGATCGATCACCCCCCAGAAGAGCACGAGCGGCTTCGGCATCGCGGCGATGTCCGCCGGTAACGTCGCTGTCGGCTTCGTCCAGTGCTCGAGATCGACGCCGTGGGTGAGCAGATGGGCGTCGTGGCCGAACTGTTTCAGATGAGTCTGCAGCGTCGTTCCGACTGCGATCGCGACCGCGCAGTTCGGTGCCAAGTCCCGTTCCATCGCCGCCATGCTCGCGCCGTCGTAGCCGGGCCAGACGCTGAAGTCGTCCACGCAGTAATAGACCCAGCGATGCACGGGAAGGACGCCGATCAGGTCCGCCGTCAGCGGCAGCGTCGTCACCACGATCGGCGGCATCGGCAGGGATTCAACCAAGGGAAGCAGGGCGTTCTTCAACAGCTTGGCATTCAGTCGGCGCGACCAGCCGGAGGCGAACGACGGTACCATCCGGGGTGCATGAACCATCGGCGCGGTCGGGTCGGCCGGCGCTGCGGTCTCCGCCGGCTTCGGGTCGAACCAGCCGCGCAGCTTGCCGAAACCGCGCTTGAGAGTGCTCAGGTCCAAGCGCGGCGGACGGGTTCCGATGGTGTCGATCCACTCGACGCGGATGCCGGCAGGACGGCGCCGAATCAGGTGCTGGGCACTGGACGGATGCCGGCCCCAATCGTCCGCAAAGACCAGCACCGGGCGATGTTCACTCATGATGCTATTATGGACCACGAAGCCCCACCGAGAGACGCATCCCCGATGAAAGTTCCGCTGCGTGCCGAATCCGCCGAGCCGAGTTGCCGCACGGACGAACCGACGACCTTCGGCTTGCCGTGGCCGCGCGGCGCGGTGAGCGACGACCGGCTGTTTCACCTGACCGCCGCGAATGGAACGAGCGCACCGCTGCAGACCGAAGTGCTCGCCCGCTGGGCTGATGGTTCCATCCGCTGGTGTTTGTTCGACGCACAACTGACGACGACGGGCAACGGCGACACCGGGTATGCGATCGAGGTGCGCGAGATGCCTCGCGCACCTTCCGTTGCTGCGCTGCAGGTGGAAAGTGCGAAAGGCAACGTCACGATTCGTACGGGCCGCAACGCGTGGGCCTTCGTACCCGGCGATGATTTCCTGTGCGAAGAACTTGAACTCGAACTCCACGAAGTCGGGCCGGACAGCCTGCCGCTGCCGATCGAAATTGTCCTTGCCGAATTGTCCACGAACGGGACCTTGCGGGCCACGGTCGCGGTCGAGGCGATGGTGCCGATGGAGCCGGTGCTGAAGGTGCGGGCCGTGGTCGATCTGTATGCGAATCACGGTGTCGCGCGGATCGCTCTGAGCCTGACCAACACGGCGGCGGCCGATCACCCCGGCGGCAACTGGGATCTCGGCAACGGCGGTTCGTTTTACCCCGGCTTGTTCATCGTGAAACTTTCGACGCCGACCGGCGAGACGCGGCTTTCCCCGGAGCGGGCAGTGACGTCGCAAGCCGTCTCCGAACTTGCAAGCCTTTATCAGGATTCGTCCGGCGGCGAGAACTGGAAGAGCAGCAATCACTTGAATCGAAACCGCATCGTCCCACACGAATTTCGCGGGTACAAGTTCGAGAACGGCAACGACGCGAGCGACGGCCTGCGGGCCACACCAGTGCTGACGCGGATCGGCGGGAGCAACTTCCGCGGTTTGACGATGCCCTATTTCTGGGAGAACTTCCCGGCGGCCGTGAGCGCGGCTCCCGGTCGATTGACGCTCGAACTCTATCCGCGGCGCGGCAGCCACCAGCACGAGCTTCAGGGTGGCGAGCAGAAGACGTGGGTCTTTTTCGCGAGCCTCGCCGCGGACGCGGTCACCGCCGAGCCGATGCAATGGTGCCGCAGCCCGATCCGCGTCTCAGCCGCGCCCGAATGGTACTGTGCTGCCGGTGTGTTCCCGGAGATGGTCCCGCGGTCCGCCGACCCGAACGCGGACTACCTGAAGCTCGTGGACCTGGCCTTGGATGGCAACGACACATTCCTGACGAAGCGGGAGACGATCGACGAATACGGCGTGCGCCACTTCGGCGATCTCTACGGCGATCACGAAGCGGTCTACCACCGCGGGCCGACGCCGATGATATCGCATTACAACAATCAATACGACTGTGTGCTGGCTCTGATTCAGCACTGGATGCGCAGCGGCGATCCCCGAAGTCTTGCACAAGGTCTCGAATGTGCGAATCACACGATCGACACGGACTTGTACCACACGGAGGACGACAAGTCCGCCTATAACGGCGGGCTGTTCTGGCACACGTATCACTACGCCGATGCGGACACGGGCAACCATCGCAGTTACCCGCGGTCGCTCAAGCGCGGCGGGCACTTCGATGCCGGGCAAGATCTCTCGAAGATGGGCGAAACCGGCGCGGATCTGCAGAAAGTCTACGCCGTCGGCGGCGGCCCGGCCGGGTCCCACAACTACAATGCCGGGCTGATGATCGCCTACTGCCTCACCGGCGAAATGCGATATCGCGAGGCGGCGTTGCAACTCGCGGACTTTGTCATATCCATCGATGACCCAAAGGGAACCAAGTTCAAATATCTCAGTCATGAGTTTACTGGCTTGGCGAGTGAATCCGGCTATCAATATCACGGACCCGGGCGAGCGACTGCCAACAGTATTCTTGCGTTGCTCGTCGGCTACACCCTTACCAATCATGCCAAGTATCTCCTGAAGTGTGAGGAGTTGATCCGCCGCGTGGTTCACCCCAAGCAGAATCCGGCAGCGCTCGATCTGCTTAATGCCGAATCGCGCTGGTACTACACGATGACCCTGCAGGCCCTCGGCGAGTACCTCGACCACAAAGCCGAACGCGGGCAACTCGACCGCACGTACGCTTACGCTCGGCTGACGCTCCTGCACTACGCCCGCTGGATGGCGACGCACGAGCGACCGATTCTCGATGCGCCGGAGAAACTGCAGTACCCGACTGAGACGTGGGCGGCACAAGACCTTCGCAAGGTCGAAGTCTTTCAGTTTGCCGCCAAGCATGCGGAGGGGGACGACCGGATGAAGTTCCTGGAGCGGGCCGATTGGTTCTTCCGGACCAGTGTGGCCAAGCTGCACACCTTCGAGACCAAGTCCCTGTGTCGGCCGGTGATTCTGGCGATGCGCTACGGCTGGAGCCGCGCCGCGTGGCAGGCCGATCCGAACCGGGATGCGCCGCCGCCGAGCGAACCTTTGACGGCGGAAGACTTCGGCGGCTGGAGCATGTTCGTGCCGCAGAAGGCCAAGGCGATCCGGCGGGCGAAAATGCTGGCCGTGATCGGTGCAATCGCGGCCGCAAGCCTCTTCCTCACGTTGATTGTGTGGCTGCTGCGGTAGCCGACGCGTTATTGCGATCGGCAGAATCCATTCAACTTGTGGAGGATCTGCGGTCGATGTCAAAGATGACAAACGATCTTTTCGACGGTATCGACCATGAACCAACTGTCCACAGTCCGCCGGTCCAGGTTGGCCGCAGCCGTTGGTTTTGCTGCAGCAACTCTGCTTCTTGCCTCCGGCTGTCGGATACTCGGGGATCCGGTTCGCGGCTTGAGCACCGCCGTGAAGGCCGGGCTGAACACGCGCGATCTGATCGACCCGCCTGCCCAGAAGGAAGCGGATGAACTGCTCAGCGGTGCCGACTTCAGTGCCTTCGGCAACGAAATCCGACAATCGGTGATCGCCAAAGCGTACGAGGCCCATCCGGAGCAGATGGCTCTGCCGCCGAAGAACGTGCTCTGTCTGTCCGGCGGCGGCTCCTTCGGTGCATTCAGCGCGGGCTATCTGAACGGCTGGACGGCGACCGGTACGCGGCCCACGTTCGACGTCGTCACCGGCATCAGCACGGGTGCGCTGATCGCGCCGCTGGCTTTCCTCGGCCCTCAGTACGATGCCGAAGTCAAGCGGTTCTACACCGAGCTCACGACGAAGGACGTCTACATCAAGCAATTCGTCCGCGTGCTGGTGTCCGAATCGCTGGCGGACAACGCTCCGCTCGTCAAAGAAGTCGACAGAGTGCTCACGCCGAAGATCATGTGCGAAATCGCGCAGGCACACCGCGAAGGCCGTCGTCTTTACATCGGCACGACGGAATTGGAAGGCAAGCGCTTCGTCGTCTGGGATATCGGCGCGATCGCGATCAAGGGCGGTGAGGAAAACCGCGAACTGATCAAGCAGATTCTGGTCGGCTCGTCCGCGATTCCCGGTTTCTTTCCGCCGTCCAAGATCCGCGTCACCGTCGACGGCAAGAAATACTACGAGAAGCATGGCGACGGCGGCACGTCCCAAGCCATCTTCTTCCGTCCGCCCTACTTATCGGAAGCCGAACGAACCAACAGAGATGGGCTGCACTTGGCCGGCACGCGGATCTGGTGCATCGTCGCCGGCAAGCTCTACGCCGATCCGGACCCCCTGCGGGCCAGGGCGTTGACGGTCGCAGGGACGAGTGTCTCGAGCATCATTTACGCCCAGACGCGCGGCGACCTGCAGCGCATCTTCACCGTCAGCCTCTTGTCCGGCATGGATTACAACATCGCAGCAATGGATGAGGAATTCGCGGCGCCGAAATCCGCGACCGCCTTCGAAATCGAACCACTGTTGAGCATGTACAACGAAGGCTACCGCGAAGCAACATCCGAGAAGCCATGGCGGAAAAGCCCCCCCGGCAACCGCATGAATGAAGGTGTCCTGGAACGCGGCGGCACCGACCTGATCCTGTCGCCGCGGGGCGGAACGACGCCGATTCTCAACAACAACCCCTACTTCACTCCAGCCCCAGGCCCGATGCCGATTCCCGTCCTTCCCGGTACGGTGGTCAAGTAGTCGTTGTCAGCGGCCGTCCGGCACCAGGCCGGCGGTCATAGCCGCCGAAAAGTGTTTGCGGCAGAGCGAGACGTAACGCTCGTTGCCGCCGATTTCCACTTGGGTGCCCACCCGTTCGACCGTGCCGCAAGCACCGACGCGGACGACCATGGTCGCCTTGCGGCCGCAGAAGCAGATCGTCTTCAGCTCCGTGAGCGTGTCGGCCCACGACAGCAGTGCCGCAGAGCCGGGGAACAGGTTGCCGAGAAAGTCCGTCCGCAAGCCGTAACAGAGCACCGGCACATTGCGGTCGTCCACGAGTTGGGCCAGCGAGCGGACTTGATCCTGCGACAAAAACTGCGCCTCGTCCACCAGCACGCAATCGACGGTTCGGCCGAGCAGTTCCGCGGCGAAATCGGTGGTGTCGTCGAAATGCTCGGCCTCGACGGCGATGCCGATGCGGGAGGCGATCCGGCCCTTCGCCCGTTGATCCAACCGCGCCGTGTAGAGGACGGGGACCATGCCCCGTTCGCGGTAATTGTGCGCGGCCTGCAACAGGGCTGTCGATTTCCCGGCGTTCATCGTCGAATAATGGAAGTAGAGCTTCGCCATCGACTCGGACTTTCTCGGGATCGGGTTGGCCGAACGGAAATGATAGCCGACGGCAAAGCGATCCGCACCTTGGGAAAGAAAGCCGTTCGATGAATCGCCGACTCGTGCCGGAACTGATGGACAATCCGAACCTCGACCCGGTCGCGCATCGGCAGGCCTTGGCGGGTCTCGCGCGGCTCAATTCGGTCTCGGACGCGGGCCGGATTCTGCTGCCGTACCTGCGGCGGCTCAGCGAAACGCACCGGCGACCGCTGCGAATTCTCGACGTGGCAACCGGGGCGGGGGACGGGTTGCTGCCCCTCCTGCGACGATCGAAGTTGTGGCGGTTTCCCCTGGTCGGCGCCGGCTGCGACCTCAGTGAAACGGCCCTGGACGAAGCCCGGCAGCGAGCCGTCGCATCCGGGGTGCAGGCCGAGTTCTTCGCCCACGACGCGTTGAAATCCGCATTGCCGATGGGCTATGATGTCATCATGAATTCGTTGTTCTTCCACCATCTTACGGATGCCGATATCTCAAGACTGTTACAAGACTTTGGCCGGGCGGCAGCCGTGGGTATTCTGGTCAACGACCTGCGCCGCAGCCGTTGGAACCGCATGCAGGTGTGGGTGGCTACTCGGTTGTTGTCCCGCTCCCCGGTGGTCCATTTCGACGGCCCCGTTTCGGTGCAGGCTGCGTTGACGCCCGCGGAGCTTTCTCGGCATGCTGCCAAGGCAGGCCTTTGCAACGCCGTCGTCCGCACGCACTTCCCCTGTCGCATGGTGCTGGCCTGGACCAAGTCATGACGACGCGACGCCAAGTCGTGGTCGTCGGTGCCGGGCCTGCAGGTTCGGTGGTTGCCTACCGGCTCGCGACGCTCGGCTTGGATGTCCTGCTGATCGACTCTGCGAACTTTCCGCGCGGCAAGGTGTGCGGTTGTTGCCTCAACGGGACGGCCCTCGACGTTCTCGAACGCATCGGACTTGGACCCGCGATTCGCCGACTCAAGCCGGTGCCGCTGCGGCGGGCTCGCCTGGCTTACGGCGGTCGCTCGGCCGTGCTCCCGTTCGTCGGCGGCGTCAGTCTTTCCCGCGAAGCGTTGGACTGGGCGCTGATCGAAGCGGCTGTCGCCGCCGGGGTTGAATTTCGACCGCGCACGAAGGCGACCGTGCTCGCGGATCGAGTGCTTCAGTTGGAAGGTGAAGACACGACGACCGTCCAAGCGGATGCGATCGTCGCGGCGGACGGGCTGAACGGTCGTACGGTGACGGCCCTGACTGGAGCCAAGTCCGTCATTGCGGAGCAGTCCCACCTCGGGGCCGGGGCGGTGCTCGCCGATGGCGACTTGGCGGCCGCAGGCGAGGTGCGGATGCTCGCCGGCCGCGGCGGCTACTTAGGCATGGTTCGCTTGGAGGACGGCCGCATCGACCTGGCCGCGGCCTTCGGCGCGGAGTTCGTTCGGGAGGCGGGCAGCTTGGGGGAAGCCGCCTCGATCGTTTACCGCGAGGCCGCCGGAAGCGATGCCCCGGACATCGCCGGGGCGGTCTGGCGCGGCACGCCGTTGCTGACGCGCCGACCGACCGCGTCCTCGGGTCCGGGCTGGCTTGCCGTCGGCGATGCATCGGGGTACGTGGAACCGTTCACCGGCGAGGGCATGGCTTGGGCGATCGCCTCGGCCGCCGCTGCGGCACCGTTTGTGCATAAAATGCTCGAAGGCGAAACACCTGCGTGGGCGGACTACCAGGAATCCTTGCTGGGCAGCCGCCGTCGCGCATGCAGGAGGCTGACTTCCGCATTGCGTCGACCGTGGTTTTGTGCCCTCGGAATCCGGGCCTTGGCGATGGCACCTTGGCTGGCGCAACCGTTCGTTCGGCGTCTGCATGCTCCGACCCTTCCCTTGCTCGTCGGCAGGTCGATTCCATGAACTTCATCCTGCTCGGACTTGGCTTGGCCGTGCCCGAAGATTATTTCACCCAAGAAGAAGCCGTCCTCGGTGCCGCACAACTCGGGCAGCCTAACGATGTGGAACCGGAACGGGTAAAGCTGCTCTATCAACGGGCCGGCGTTCAAAAACGTCACACGGTCCTCGGTCGGGCTTTCATCGAGGATCTGTTGGCCGGAACGCGCACATCGCTGTCGGCGTTTCTGCCCGGCCCGTTGGACGGCCCCACCACCGGCCAACGCATGGCCGCCTTTGCGGAGCACGCTTGGCCGCCCGCACTCTCCGCCGCACGGCGGGCACTGCAGCACGGTAACGTGGATCCGAAGACCGTGACGCATCTGGTGACCGTATCCTGTACCGGTTTCGCAGCACCCGGTGTCGAGCGGAAGCTCATCGAAAAACTCGGCCTGCCCGCGACGACCGAACGCATCCACGTCGGCTTCATGGGTTGCCACGCGGCGGTGAATGGTCTGCGTGTTGTTGCCGGCTTGGCTGCGGCGAACCCGGACGCAGTCGTGCTCATGGTCGCGGTCGAACTGTGCACCCTTCACCACTGCTATCGGCCCACTTTGGAGCGAGTTGTTGCCAATACGCTGTTTGCCGACGGTGCCGCCGCCGTCGTCGGCCGCGCGGGTACCGACGGCTGGCGGGTCGCGGGGACGGCTTCCATCCTGATTCCCGAAACCGATGGCGAGATGAGCTGGACCATCGGCGATCACGGCTTCACCATGACGTTGTCCCGCCATGTGTCCGAGGCGATCCGCACTCACCTGAAACCGTGGCTCACGACCTGGCTGGCCAAACACGACCTCACCCCGGAGCAAGTGGGCCAATGGGCCGTGCACCCGGGCGGGCCGAAGATTCTCGACGCCGTTGCCGAGGCGATGAGCCTGCCGCCGGATGCGCTCGATGCGTCCCGATACATCCTGCAGAATTACGGTAACATGTCGTCGCCGACGGTGCTGTTCACTTGGGATCGGCTGCGGAAAACGACGTCGGACGCCCCGTGCGTGATGCTCGCCTTCGGTCCGGGCCTGACCGCCGAGGCCGCTCTGCTCATGCCCCCGAATTCGTCCGCGCCCTGACCGGATTGGGCCGACCGAGCACGTCCCCGCAAAGCTGATAGCGGAAGTTGCCGATGGTCAGTTCGTCGCCCGCCACCAGTCGGCCTTCCTGCACGCGGACGCCGTTGATCTTCACCCCGTTGGTGCTGCCCAAGTCCCGGATCACAAACGCCTCGCCGACCTGAGCCAGGCAACAATGGCGACGGGACACCTTCTTCGATTCCAACTGAACATCGCACTCCGGATGGCGACCGAACAGCAGGATCGGCTTGTCCAACAACACGCTGGGTCCGTCGGTCAGAGAAAGCAGATGGGCAGGCATGGCGGTGAACATTCGCAGGTGAGGGAGATTCGAGAAATCGTAACATCCTGCAGCGACCATGCGAAGGGCAAAGCGGGATAGAGGTTTTACTCAGAAACGGGCAACCCGGCGGTGTCAGTGAGGACGCACAAGACTTCGCCGCCGCCGAATGACTCAGGTAACCCGCAGCCGCATGGGCATGTTCGGGATCCGCTCGAACACTTCCACCCACGGCTCCGACCCGCAGAACGTCCAGACCGCCAGCCGCAGCTCGCGAGGCGGATTACCACGCGGCCAGATCGACGTTTGGCCGCAGCACTCAGGAACAGCGACATCGCCCGATACCGCGTCGTTAATGCCGCGTCGTTACTGCCGTGCCGATGGTACTACGCCGTCCGCAGCTCGGAAGGTACGCTACACCACCGCCTAGCGAACCTCGGGCACCAAGGTGTAGTCCTGGAAGTTGCCGAAGTCCCGCTCGTCGGTCGGGCCGCGCGTCACGGCGTTCACGAGGTACTTGCCGCCCACGAAGTGGCCCTTCCACGACTGGCCGATGCCGCCGAAGACTTCCTCGCGGTCGCCGCGCGAACGCATCTTGTTCACGCCGACCTTGAACGCGCGCAGTTCGCCGGCCACCCGTGCGGCGGTCGCCGGGTCGTCGCAGGCGATCGACGCCACGAGACTGCCGTTGGAGACGTTCATCTCAGCGACGAGTTCGTCCAGGCGGTCCACCACGACGATGGTGTCCACGGGTCCGAACGGCTCTTCGTGGTACAGTCGGCTGTTGCGGGGTACGTTGAGGAGTGCAGCCGGAGCGAAGTACGCCGACGTATCCTGATCGGGGAGGAATCGCATGGGGTCGAGCTGGCCCTGGTACACCGGAAGCCCGCCGAGGCCGACCGCCTCACCGACGAGTCCCGAGAGCAGTTCGGCCTTCGCGGCGTTGATCAGCGGGCCGATTTCCAGCACCGGCGGCTCCCCGTCGGCGGTTTCCGCGAGCAGCGGGTGCCCGACGCGGATGGAGCCGAGTACGCCGAGGTAGGCTTCGAGAAATTTCGGTAAAAGCGTCCGCTGGACGACCCAGCGCACGTAGGCGGTACAGCGCTGCTTGCCGTAGTCGAATCCTTTTCTGATTTGCGAGGCCAACGCCGACCAGTCGGAGAAGTTCCAGACCCCGTAGGCGTTGACGCCTTCCATCTCGAGCATGTAGCGCTTGGTGCGGCTGGTCAGCCGCGCGGCGATCTCGCGGCCGTTGCTCTTGCCGCCCACGAACGCCAGGCAGTCGACGTCGTCGCCCAGCACGAGTGCCTCGCTGAGCCGGCCCCCGGAGCCGCTCACCAGGGACACGGGCAGGCCGCAGCGACGCGCCACCGCGCACGCGGCGGTGAGGCAGAACAATCCGCCGTCGGTGGGGGTCTTGGAAATGGCTGCGTTGCCGCACAGCACCTGCACCAGCACCGAGTGCATCAGCACCGACATCGGGTAGTTCCACGACGCGATGTTCGACACCAGCCCGAGCGGCGTGCGGCCGCGCATCATGTCGGGCATCTGCTCGACGTACCACTCCACCCCCTCCAGACAGCGATCCACATCGATCAACGCGAGTTGGTACGGCTTCCCGATCTCCCACACCAGCAGCAGGGCAAGTAGGTCGCGCTCCCGTCGGAGTTCGGCCACACACTGCGCGACGCGCCTCTGCCGTTCGGGCAGCGGCACCATGGCCCACTCCTTGCCCTCCGCTGCGGCGAACGCCACCGCCCGTGCCGCGGACGGCAGGTCGAGCATCGGGTACGACCCGAGCGAGCTGCCGTCGACCGCCGAAAGAAACGGCTTGCCCCGGCCTGGGTGGCCCCACGCCCCACCCACGAGGTTCAGCACCTGCCCATCGGCGAACGATTCGGGCGCCAACTTGTGAAGGCGATTCGTGAGTACGGGCCAGGCGGCATTTGCGATAAGCGTCAGTGGCATACGTTGGCATCGGCGTGTTGGTATCGTGGAAGAACCGTAACCGCGATGATAGTCTTGGGGCAACCGTCCCTGCCTGCGATTCCCTCTTCAAGGCGACGAGAACTATGACATGGATCTGTCCGATTCCCACTTGAATTGTCCGCAACCGGCACCAAAAACGAATCTACCCTCGAAACGAACTGAGTACTCACGAGGATCGGCGTCATGGACCTGGCATCCGCTATCAAGCACTTCGGCCATCACCCTAAGCGCGGGTTCCGCTTCGAGCGGTCCGGCGGCGGTTCAGCCAAGAAATGGTGGGCGTCGTGCCAGTTCGAGGTACGGATCGAACTCGATGAAAAACTCAGTCCTGCCGAGTTGGCCCAGATCGAATATCGGCAGTTCATCCGCGGCGGCGTCTGGTTTCGTCGCGGTACCGAAGCCTGGAAGCCGGACCATCTCCCCAATGGGAACGCCGCCTTCAAGATTCCTGCGTACGGCGGACTTGCCAAACCCGTAACCGGGATTCCCTCAGGCGCGGTTGCCGGCGCCGGCCTGAGTTTCGATTGGAAGGAAGACGGCGAAGTCGAAGCGGGCGGCACCGAACGCTACGGCTACCGGGACACGGCGAACGTCGCGGCCAAAAATGAAGTTGATCATTGGCAATCAGTTCACAGCTATTTGGCCCGGGACACACCTTCGATCGGCGGCGACTGGGGCAGCCAAGGTGAAGCGGTCGAAGTCTGGATCGAACTCTACTTTCAAGGCTTCGTCGTGCAGGTCGAACGCAACGCGGCCAAGAAAACGCAGCCGGTAAAGGTACTCGATAAGTTGAGTTGGGAATGGTCGTGGAAGGAGATGAAGATGACCGAGTGGTTGCCCCAACCAGAGGCGCTGTAACGACTCAAGCGGCGATGCTCACTCGTCGCGGGCCAGATCCCGCTCACGGCCACGAGCAAGACGGGCAAGGGTGATCGAAGGCCACTTCTCTCGGAGACAGGCCTGTAAGGATCAGTTCCGCATTTTTTGCAGCAAGACCGATACGACCAGCTTGGCCTTGCACGGACCCAGCAGATCTTCCGGATGCGGTCGAAGCCGAAGACTCGGCGGGTAAAACCGGGTAAGTTCATGGCGAGCCGCCGGTGGTAACCGGCGGAGTCTTCGCTCGGCAAAGACTCGACGGATTACCACCCGCCGCTCGCCAAGCATGGAACACACGTTTCCACCAGCGGCAGGCCATAGGTGCCTCAGATGCCGCGATACTTTTCATTCATTGTTCAAGTGAGCTGGCTGGGGATCGAACCCA
>Ga0105047_10008093_pt1 | contig 17609 bp, 18 predicted proteins | sample MAT04_FD_78384 | JGI IMG/M metagenome (GOLD analysis project Ga0105047, IMG submission 78384) | Freshwater microbial communities from Lake Fryxell liftoff mats and glacier meltwater in Antarctica - MAT-04 (megahit assembly) | ecosystem: Environmental > Aquatic > Freshwater > Ice > Liftoff...
CAAAGCCGTGCGCGCGCACGCTCACCCGCCTGGGCGGGCGTGCCGGCGACGAAGCTGCGCGCCAGAGCCTCGGGGGGCGGAAAGACGCTGAGGTCGTTCTGGATTTCGGGCGGCAGCAGCGCGCGTGAGGCCGGAACGGCATTGGGATAGCGCACCTGCCGCGTGATGCCAGCCATCACATCGGGCTGGAGGATGAAGTTGATGAAGGCATGTGCCGCATCCGGGTTGGGCGCATCGCGCGGGATCGCGATCATGTCAAACCAAAGCTGCGCGCCTTCACGCGGCATCACATAGCTGACCTCATGCGCGCGTCGTGCCTCGCGCGCACGGGCGGTGGCCTGGATCACATCGCCCGAATAGCTGAAGGCGAGGCAGATCTCACCGGCCGCCAGCGCATCAATGATGGCGGGCGGCGAGGGGATGGAGCGCAGGAAAGGGCGAATGGCCAGCAGCGCCCGCTGTGCGGCCTCCAGCTCAGTCGGCACCACGCTGTCAGGCGAGAAACCCAGGTGGCGCAGCACGGAGGGCAGTACATCCACCGCACTGTCCATCACCGCGATGCCGCAGCGCGCGATGCGCCGCGCATGCTCGGGGTTGAGCAGCAATTGCAGGCTATCGAGTGGCGCATCAGGCGCGAGTTCGCGGATGCGCGCGGCGTTCATCCCCAGCCCCACCGTGCCCCAGAGATAGATCACGCCATGGCGGTTGCCCGGGTCCACGCCGGCGATGCGCGCCATCAGCGCGGGATCGAGATTTCGCGCATTGGGGATGCGCGCCATATCGAGCGGCTGCAAAGCACCGGCGCGGACCAGGCGGTTGAAAGAAGGCTCACTGGTCGGCACGACAATGTCATAGCCTGAGCGACCTGCGGATAATTTTCCTTCCAGCGTCTCCAGTGTGTCATAGACATCGTAGCGGATGCGGATGCCCGTCTCGCGCTGGAAGCGCTCGATCGCGTAGGGATCGATGTAATCCGCCCAGTTGTAGATGTTCAGCACAGGCGCAGACCCTTGCTGGGCTTGCACATTTACGCCGGCGAGGAGCAAGGCGAAGGTCAGCAGCAGGCGGCGCATGAGGCAGGCTCCAAAGCGGGCACATATGGCTATGACGCAGACGCCGGCATTTCACAACATCCGCTTTTTTTCCTTGACGTTCTTTATTTGTTCTCGTAAGTAGGGCGGGCCAAGGGGTGAATTGCGTTCACCGCCGCCCCCTCCCGCACCCCAGCATTTTAACGCCGCGCGGCCCTCATGGCCCAGGAGACGCACGCCCATGCCCTTCACCTCCGTCAACCTCGTCCCGCTTATGCAGACGCCGGTCTTCAGCATGTGGCATTATCGCAGCCCTGACCTGATGGTCGCGATCACCACGCCTGGCTATTTCGCTCCTGCCGCTGCAATGCTTCGCGCGGGCGATCTCATGATCACTCAGTCCGCCGATGCGATGGCAATGCTGCCCATCCGCAGCAATGCGGTCACGGGCCCCGGAGTCACGCTGGATGGTGCGGTCACGCCCATCGCGCTCACGCGCTCCATCGCACAGACGCTGCGCATGGTGCAGGCCGCCGGCGCCGTCGTATCCACCATCATCCTTGCCCCGCTCATGGCAGGCATCATCGTGGGCACTTCCATCCCTGTGCAGGCGCAGATCGTAGGCCCCATCAGCCAGGTCGTCGTCTCGCTGCGCAATGCGCAGAACCAGATCATCCCGCCCACGCAACTGCTCAATGTCAGCCAGGGCTACGTGACCACCACCCTGCCCACGCCGGCCGTGGGCAGCGGCTATCGCATCCGCATCGAGGACGCGCTGGACACCGGTGTCGTCGCCACCTCGCGCACCTTCAACATTTTGCCCGATCTTCGCCTCGTGCTGATGGAGGACGGTATGAACCTCCTCCAGGAGGACGGCGCGGCCATCGCGCAGAACTGACCCTCACCCCGCCTCTCCCTTCCCCCCCCAGATTGGACGGAGCCCCATGCCCGACCTCAAGATCAGTGAATTGCCGGCGGCCACTTCCGTCGCCGATGCCGACATCACGCCCTTCGTTCAGGGCAGCACCACGCGCCGGGCCAGCATTTCCCAATTGCGCGGCGCGGTCCTCGCCGACCGCGGCGTGGATGTGCGCGATTTTGGCGCCGTCGGGAATGGCAGCGCCAATGATGCCCCGGCAATCCAGGCCGCCATCAATGCGCTGGGTACGGCGGGCGGCGTCGTGCAGCTTGGCCCGCGCACCTATCGCCTCGCCTCCGCAATCGTGATCACCAACACCTCCGTCCGGCTTCAGGGTGCTGGCTTCAACGAGGGCGGCGGGCCGGGCAATGGAACCTGGCTCACCGTGGACCAGACGGGCTTTACCCCCATCACCTTCACCGGAGTTGCTGCCCGCGGTTCCGTGGTGCGCGACATTGCCTTCCGCCAGAGCCATACCGCCCCGCTGAACGCCTCCTGGGCGCCCACCAATTACGATTACCTCATCCGCGTGACGGATTGCCTGGGCGGGGTGGATTTCGACAATGTGATGCTCTCGGGCATCAATCGCGGCATCTTCGTACGCAATTCCGGCCGCACGGATTTCCGCCGCATCCGTGGCCAGGTCTTCACGGCCGGCATCGAGATTGACGAAGCCTTCGACACGGGGCGCATCCAGAACCTGCATTTCTGGCCTTTTTGGTCCGGCAACAATTTCGTCGTTCGCTGGCAGCAGGCCAATTGCGACGCACTGATTTTCCGCCGCTGCGACGGCATTTTCGTGGACCAGGCTTTCGCGCTTGGCGCGCGTTCCATGTTCCGCTTCAGCTCCTCGGCGGCCGGCTTCACGCAAAAGTTCAGCATCGGCCAGGCCTATGCCGATTTTGTGCGATACGGCATCTGGGTCGAGGCCAATGGCACAGATGGCCAGATTGATGCCATGACGGTGCAGTGCGAAATCTACAACGCCGCGGGAGCTCCGCTCCCGGGTTCGATCGGCATCTACGTCAATGCAGCTTCCAGCCGCATCCAGATCGGTTCGCTGCGCATTGATGATGCCGAAGACAACCCGATCCGCATCGAGCAGCATACGAACCTGCTCAACATCGGTGCGCTGCGCTGCGTGAATTTCAATCTGCGCAATAATGGTGCGGCGGCGATCCATCTGGCCAATGCCGTGGGCAATACACCAAACCGGGTGAACCTGGGCGCGGCGCCCTTGCTGGAGACGCCCATTCTCGGTCCGCTGTTCAATGCGGGCAGCAATGGCTCCGTCGGGCTACTGGCCCCCGCTGGAGAAGCGGTGCGGCCAGGGCTCTCTGTCGGGCAAAGTGACACGGGGCTCTACCGCCCGGCAGCGGCCATTCTCGCCGCAACGGCGGGCGGCGCGGAGGTTCTGCGCGCGGCGAGCGGTAGCCTGACGTTGGGCGCCGCCCCCGGCGCGCATGGCCTTGAGGTCACCACTCCCGCAAGCGCCGTCAATCGCCCTGAGGTCCTGGGCGGCGTGACCGGGACGCCGGGCCTGACCGGCTGGCGTGCGGTGGGGCTGGACGCCAACATCTCGACCGTCATCGGCCAGCCCAAGGGCGCGGGCGCTTTGATGGCACAGTTCCCCGACAACGCGGTTTCCGGCGGCAATGCGCGCGGGGTGGGCGCGGTGGATTGGCAGACTGCCCGCACCGCCGCGAACCAGGTGGCGAGCGGCTCGAACGCAACCATCGGCGGCGGGCAGGGCAACCTGGCCAATAGCGTCAACGCAACTGTGGCAGGGGGCAGCGGCAACATCGCCAACGGTGCCGGTGGCGCGGTGGCTGGCGGAATCAGCAACACCGCGAGCGGTGCGAATAGTCTCGCGGGGGGCAACAACTCGACCGCCAGTGGTTTGAGCAGCATTGCAATCGGGGGTGGCGTTGTCGCGAGCGGGATTGGCAGCGTTGCGCTTGGTAGCGGCAGCACGGCAAGCGGCCAAAACTCCATTGCCCTGGGCCGCTTTGCCAGCACGCGCGGCGTTTTCGGGCGCATTGCTTTCGCTCCTGAGCGAGCGGTGCTCACTGGCGACGCGCAGTGCGGCGAACACCCGCTGAATATACAAACTACAGCCGCGACACCTACGCGCATCACCGCAAACACGGGTGCAGCCTCACCCATCAACACCATCAACCTTCCCGACTTCGGCGCCTATGCCGGGGTGCTGACGGTTGTCGCCAAGGCGCAGGGCAGCACGGCTTCAGCAACTTGGCGCGTGAACGTCTCAGCGGTGCGCGGCAATGGCGTAGCTACGACCGCCCTTTATGAGGGGGGCGGCAGCGCCATCGTGCCGACCGCAAGCAGCGGCTTGGGCAGCGCCTGGCGCCATGCTGTGGCGGCTGACACCACCAATGGCGGCATTGCAGTGACGGGCACCGGCGCTGCTGCAAGCATCGTCACTTGGTCGGTCCGCTATTCGAACGTCGAAGCCGTAAGCGCGAGCTAACCCCCTTCCAGGAGAACACCATGGCCTTTCTCATTCCCATCGAAATCCAGGACACCGGCACCTTCGCCGAATACTGGCGGTTGACGCACGTCCAGGTGGACCGCGTCGCCGGCATCGTCGAGGCGCAGCTGCACGGCTACCGCGACCAGGCCGCCCGCCGCGAAGGGAAGTCGCCACTGCACCGGTTGAATTTCCGCTTCGCGCAGGACGCGATGGAGGACCCCTATACGCTCGCCGTAGAGGATCTCTACCGCACGATCCGCTGCCATTCCCCGGGTACGTGCCCGAAGGGTGAGGCAATGCCCTCTCCCTTCGCCGCCGCCACCGACATCTGATCCAGCACAAGAAGGATTTTCCTGATGAGCTCCCTCACCGATCATGCGAAGAACGTCCTCACGCGCGCCCTTTGCGGCCGCTCGCCCGTGCTGCCCTCCGCCGTCTTCCTGGCCCTGGGCAGTGGTGGCAGCGACCCGACGGGTGTCAGCGGCGAGCCGGCGGGCAATGGCTATGCACGCCAACGCGTGACCTTCACCGGCACCGGCGTGCAGCAGAACGCCGAGGCCGTGCGCTTCACCTTCACCGCCGCCGCCGGCAGCTTCTCGCATGTCGGGCTCTATGATGCGGCAAGCGGGGGCAACCCGCTCACCTGGTCGCCGCTGACCACGGCCGTCGCTGTGGCGGGCCCGGGCACGGTGACGATCAACCCAGGCGCCTTCACCATGACCGGCGACTGACTCACCGGCCATAGCCCGCCACGGCCGGTGCGGGTGGCGTTCACCAAGCTTGCAACTCGGACAATGTGAGGCTTACTCTGCTCCACGAGGGGAAGAGAGCCCATCGCCGTGAACCGACTTGACGCCACCCGCCTGCTTGAGCCTCCCCAACCCGTCAAGCCAGCCGGCCGCACGGTTGATGCCTGTGCCACCTGTGGCAGCCGTGTGGCCGGCCTTTGCCATCGGCTTGACGCTTCCGCGCTCGATGATTTCGCTTCCGATTCCCAGCGCTTCCGCCTTGCCACAAAGAGCACCCTGTTCCGGGAGGGCGATCCCGCTGATCGGGCGTATGTCCTGGTCGAAGGCGTCGTCAAACTCTCCCGCCTCATGCGCGACGGAAAGCAGCAGGTGGTGGGCTTCCGCTTCTCCGGAGACATCCTGGGCTATGGCGCCGGCCCGAGCTATCCCTTCGACGCCGAGCTGCTGACCGAGGCGCATCTTTGCCGGATCGAGCGCCCCCGCCTCGACGCCCTGCTGCGGCTCTATCCCCAGATGGAGCGCCGCTTGCTTGACCTGTGCCTGACGGAATTGGTCAACACCCAGGAGCAGCTCGTCACGATCGGCCGCCGTTCAGCTGAAGCCCGCGTGGCGAGTTTCCTCCTCGGCCTGGCCGACGTCCATCGGTTGCGCGGCGCCAAGCCTGGCGAACTTCCCTTGCCCATGACGCGCAGCGACATCGGCGATTTCCTGGGGCTGACGCTGGAGACCGTCAGCCGCTGCTTTGCCGCCTTCAAACGCCAGATGCTCATTGCGGAGCCCGGACAGCACAGGCTTTGCATCCTCGATAGCGCCGCCCTGCTGCGGCTGATCGAGGGCCACCCCTGAAATCCTGGGCGGATGCCTTTGCTGAAGCCCCAGCCGAATAGCGGAGGGATGACGGCCACAAGGGACATGCAACCAGTTCCACGCCAGCGGGTTTTGCTACGTGGTAGGGTTCTTGTCGGTTCGCCAGTGCCACTATTTTCTCTGAAGCAACGGGCAATGTCTTTACTGGGCCAAAGCAAGGTCAGGCCTGTCAATCCTGCGTGCGGGCCCCCCATTGAATGAGTCGTTTCGCCGGCACCACCCAAGCAATTCCAAAAAAAACATAGTATATGAGTTGTACAGACCAGTGAAGCGGGATCACATAATCCCCCAGCGCAACGATGACGCCGGTATAAACTATAAATCCGACCACGCCGATCAGGGACGCAAGCTTACCTCGTGACATAGGAACGACCTGACCTTCCTGGTTTCTTTGGCCCCGCATTTAGCCAAAACCTTGCTAGATATTGTGCACTCGCATTAGGCTTCAAGAACCGCAGGAATCCTGCTTGCGGCGCCTGCCTTGAGCAGCATTTAAGCGAAGAGAGCCGTGACGGAAAACGAACTCAAAAGCCACATCCGTGGTATCCCCGATTTCCCAAAGCCGGGCATCCTGTTCTACGACATCTCCACCCTGCTTCGGCACGGGCCGGCCTGGAAGGCTGCCATGGCCGCAATGGCGGCGCGGATCACCCCCTACCATCCGCATCTTCTGGCCGGCATCGAAAGCCGAGGCTTTCTTCTGGCCGCTCCCCTCGCCCTGGAACTGGGCCTCGGCTTCATCATGCTTCGCAAGCCGCGCAAGCTGCCAGGCGCCGTCATGGGCCTCGATTACGCTCTCGAATATGGCACCGACCGGATCGAAATGCAGGCCGACGCCGTCCATGCCGGACAGAGAGTGATTGTGCTCGATGATCTTCTCGCCACCGGCGGAACGATGACCGCCGCCGTGCGGCTGTTGCAACAGGCCGGCGCAATCGTGCCTGCTGCAGCTGCATTGATCGAGCTCAGCTTCCTTGGCGGAAGGAATCGCCTCGATGTCCCGGTCGAAACACTTCTCACTTATGACGATTGACTTGGCCTCCACCATCATCATCCGCGATGAGGGCGGCAATGCCTACCTGGAGGGCAGCGACGGCGCGATCACCGCCGCCGGGTTCGGTGGTGTCCTGGCATTGGCCATCGCTGCGGCGCCCACAGGCATCACTGTTGCTGATCCTTCTCTGCCCGATTGCCCATTGGTCTTCATGAACCCTGCCTTCACGAGCATCACCGGCTATCAGCCCGAAGACGTACTCGGCCGTAACTGCCGCTTTCTTCAAGGCCGCGGAACCGAGAAGGCTTCCATCCGCGCCTTGCGCAACGCCGTCGCGGCCGCCAGGCCCCTCACGCTGGAAATCATCAACCACCGCAAGGATGGCCGACGCTTCTTGAATGAGTTGCGCATGGCCCCCGTGCTCGATGATCACGGCGTTCTGATCGCCTATATTGGCATCCAGCATGATATCACCGACCGTAAGCGCGCAGAGCAAGAAATCGCGCGCGCGCGCCGGGCGGCCGAGCGCGCCAAGCAGGACAGAAGTGACTTCCTCGCCTTCATGTCGCATGAGGTGCGCATTCCGTTGCACGGTGTCATGGGCACACTCTCCTTGCTGGTTGACACGGGCCTCGACGCCAATCAAAGCGCCTACGCGCAGACCGCTCAGCGCTGCGGCGCCGCCCTGCTCCACACGGTCAATGAACTGCGCGATCTCAGTCTGATCGAGGCACGCAAACTCGATATCCATCGCGATCCTTTCGCGCTGGCCGACATCATCAAGGACGTGCTCGGCCTTCTTGCCGCAGCGGCAGAGGAGAAGGGCATCGAGCTTTCGGCCAGTCTTGACCATCTTTTGCCCGCCCAGTTGGTCGGCGACCCCGGGCGCATCCGCCAGGTGCTGATCAACCTCACGGACAACGCCATCAAGTTCACCCATCGCGGCAATGTCGAACTTCGAATCGCCGCCTTGCCGGACGGGCATGTTGGCTTCGCTGTTACCGATACGGGTGTGGGCATTTCCCAAAAGCTGCGCGCCAACCTTCTTACCCGCTTTTCCCAGGGCGACCAGGGGCGCCAATCCAAAGGCGAGAAGACAGGTGCGGGCCTGGGCCTGGCCATCTGCAAGCGCCTGGTCGCGCTGATGGGCGGGCAGATCGCGGTGGACAGCACGCCGGGGCGTGGCAGCACGTTCTTCTTCGACCTGCCACTCGCGCAAGTGCCGCTGGGCGGCTCGCCGCCGCTCGCGCCCCAACCCATGCTCGTGCAGCCGCTGGGCGCGCATGGACGCATCCTGCTGGCCGAGGATGGCGAGGCCAGTCGGCTCGTCGCTGCCGCCATCCTGCGCAAGGCGGGCTATACAGTGGACGTCGCGCGCGATGGGGCGGAGGCCGCCGCTGCCGCGCAATGCAGCGACTACGACCTTATTCTCATGGATGTGCGCATGCCTCTCATGGATGGCTACGCCGCCACCCGTGCCATTCGCGCCGTGTCCGGATCACGCGGCCGTGTGCCCATCATCGCCATGACCGCCTGCGCCATGCCCGGCGATCCCGAAAGATGCACCGAGGCCGGGATGGATGGCCACCTTGCGAAGCCTCTCAGCCGCATGGACCTTCTGGCCGCCGTCCACAGGGTGCTGAACGCGCGCCCCACCCGTCCGCGGGTCGCCATTCCCGACGCCGAACCCGGCTCGATGGCGCCCCTGCTTGACCGCGAGACGCTTGAAGAGCTTCGCGCCGCCGTCGGCCCCGGCCGGCTGCCCCGCCTCATCAGCGTGTTTACGGCCGAGACGAAGGAGCGCGTGCGCCGGATGCACGCGCTGAAGGACCCGACCCGCATCGAAGACGAGGCGCATAGCCTGAAGGCCGCAGCGGCAACTTTCGGCGCCACCGCACTGCGAGACGCCGCGCAGGCCCTAGAGGGTGCCTGCCGCAGCGGCGAACCCAGCAATTGGCGCCGTATCCTGGATGGGCTGCCCGGTCTCGCTGATCGGAGCATCGCAGCCTTCCCTCTCGCGCGGTTTGCGGCACGCCCGAGGAACGCCCCCGACCACAGGAGCCGCTGAAAAACCGCCATTCGCGCCCGCTCAGAGGCGGCGCAGCGTCATCGCGATAGCGTCGAGCTCGGCGAGCAGTTCGGCGAGGCCCCTCTCTTCCGAGGGCTCGCCCAAGGGCAATTCCGGCTCCCCTTCCCCCAATAGGCGCTGGACGCCTTTGATCGTATAGCCTTGCGTGTAAAGCAGGTCTGAAATGCGCTTGAGCAGCGCCAAATCCTCTGGCCGGTAATAGCGTCGCCCGCCGCCTCGCTTGAGCGGCTTCAGCTGCGGAAATTTGGTCTCCCAGAAGCGCAGAACGTGCTGTGGCACGTTCAATTGCTCCGCCGCCTCGCTGATGGTGCGGAAGGCCAGCGCCGATTTGCGCGGTCGGGGGCGATCCTCCAGATCAGCGTCTTCCGTCACACTTTGCCGCCCTTGGCGATGGTCTGTACGTCGGAGCTTTCCCCATTAATCCGGGCTTTGAGAACCTGGCTCGGACGAAAGGTGAGAACCCGCCGTGGTAGAATCGGGACTTCAACGCCGGTTTTCGGATTGCGGCCAATCCGCTGCCCCTTTTGGCGAATGAGGAAAGTACCGAAACCCGATAGCTTCACGGATTCGCCCGTCTCCAGCACGCTGGCAACGCGCTCCAGAACCGCCTCCAGCAATGCAGCGGATTCATTACGGGACAGCCCAACCTCGGCATAAATCGCCTCGGCCAGGCCTGATCGCGTCAAGGTCTCCATTTCAGCGTCTCCATAAAGGCAAGCCAAACCCGCAAGTGCTTGAACCGGCAGGAAAGCCGGTAAGTGCTTGCCACGTCAACCTTCTTTCGCGGCTCCGATGCGAAAACCCGACTGGAGTCGGAGAAACTGCTCCGAGCCAAGCGGGGCACTCACAGCGTGCGCCGCGTCAATCCGCCATCTACAACGATCTCGGCACCCGTCACGTATTTCGTCTCATCACAGGCCAGGTAAAGTGCTGCATAGGCCACATCGCCGCCACATCGCCGCCGCTGCGCTGGCCGGCCAGGCGTGCCTCGACCAGCGGCGTGTGCATCAATCCCGGGCACCACCACGTTGCACCGAATCCCCTGGGGCGCGTATCGCACCGCGATCATCTTCGACAGCGCAACCACGCCGGATTTCGAAGCCGCATAGGCCATCAACTCACTGCCGATATGGCGCATCGCGGCGACCGAGCAGAGGTTCACAATCTCTCCGGCGCCCTGCTTCATCATGATGGGAAGCACGGCGCGCGTGCTGAGATGCACGCAGTGCAAATTGTGGTGAAACTGCTTGTGCCAGATTTCCGGCGACATCTCCTCCGGCCCGCCCGGCACGCTGCCGCCCACATTGTTCACCAGAATGCCAATGCGCCCGAAGGCCGCCATCGTCGCATCCACGATGCGCGCGATCTCGCTACATCACGAATTACCCTCCTTGAGCCATTTGATCAGGCGCGAAAGCCCTTCGCGCATCTCCACTTCCGGCTTCCAGCCGATTGCGGAAAACGCCTTCCCATGCGCGATGCGAAAGGCCCCGCCCGAGGTGAGCCGAACCTTGCCCGCCGCCTCACCAACGAAGCGCGGGGCAGGGCCGCCGCCGGCGAGTTCCGTGACGAGAGCGACCAGTTCCCTCGTTGTCACCGGCTTGGGTCCGGAGCAATTCAACGCGACATTGCTGGCCGCGCTTTCAAATGCCATGCGATTGGCGCGGGCAAGATCGCCCACATACACAAAATGCTTGGTCTCGCTGCCATCGCCAAAGATTTCCGGCGGCTCGCCCCGCGCGAGCTTCTCCAACGTCTCGATGATGTAGAGCGCGTTGGCGGCGCGGTGATGCTGCCGCTCGCCATAGACGGTGGAGTAGCGCAGCACGACATGCGGCAGGCCGTGCTTTGCCGTGTAGGTGCGGCAAAGCTGCTCGCCGATGATCTTCGTCGCGCCGTAGATGACCGCGGCGGCAGGCGCGCCCTCGCTGTGAAAGGGCGTGCCTTCCACCAGATCGCCATGGATGCCCGGCCCATAGCCATAGACTGCGTTTGATGAGGCGAAGACCACCTTCCTCACACCGCGCGCAGTGGCGGCCTCCAATGCGTTCTGCACGCCGCGGATGTTCACATCCAGGCCACCCCAGGGGTCGCGGTCCATGTTCAGCGTCATGTAAGCTGCGAGCAGAAGGGCGCCGTCCATCCCCTCCATGGCGGGCAGAAGATCGCTCATCCGCATCACGTCGCCCCGAATGATCGTCAAGCGCGGATGATCCTTCAGATGCGCGACCGCACTCTCCGCCCCCATCGAAAAATTGTCGAAAAGCCGTAGCTCGGCCGCACCTGCTTCGAGAAATTCGCTGGCCGTGGCGGAGCCCACAAGGCTGCCGCCACCGATCATCAAGAAACGGCCGCCGGCCATGGGAATGGACGCCATGCATTTCCTCCAAACTTGTTTCCTGGACGCGAGGATGGAACCGCCATCCGTTCAGGGCAATGGATCGGCCCATTGCACAGCCCAGCTTTGCCGCAGAATACATTGGCGCTCTGGCGTGAAGCGATAGATCACGAGCCCGTCATAGGCCTCACGCAGCCCCGTCTGGACCGAGGTGTAACGGGCGCGCCAGCGCACGAGTGCCGAGGCCTCGGTGAAGCCCAGAATCTCCACCTCGCTGTGCATCTCCCGCTGACCGGAGAATTGCGCCTCGATGTGACGAAGGATGGCGGAGACGCCCTCCAGTGGCGGCTGGTCAGGCCTCAGGAAATAGCGCGCCTCGGTGGCGAATGCTTCGGCAAAGCAGCCGATGTCATGCGCCGTGATGCCACGTTGGATCTGCCCCAGCCACTGGGTGAACCAGGGCGCCGGCGTGCCGCCGAACAGCATCAGCGCCAATCCAGAGGCGGCAGCACGCCCAAGGGCAGGCGCGCTGCGGTCAGGCGCCGGTTGCGCAGTTCCAGTGGCAATTCCACGCGGGGCGGCCCGCCCTGAGGCGGCACGCGCGCGGCCAGGCCGAGCACGGTGCGCAAGGCGGGTGCCGCCTGTGGCGCAATCAACCCCGATGCGGTCATGAGCGAAATCACCTCCGCCACATTTGTCACGGCCAGATTGCCCCGGCCCTCGGGTTGCAACGCAGCGTCCAGCGTGATCGTCGCGGAGAGCAGGGCGCTGGCCTGGCCAGAGCGCAACTCGAATCGCTCGACGCTGAGCGTGCCACCCGCCGCCCGCCATGCCGCCGCCGTGACGCCCAGCGGCTGCAGTGAACGCCCGGTGAAATGCAATGTATCAATGCGCGGAAGTCCGTTGGCCACGATCTGCTCGCCGCGCAAATCCATCGCCCAGCCAAACAGGTCCACCGAGAGCCTTCGCAGGGCAAGCTCCTGCCCAAAGCGCAGCGCATCCCCCTCCAGCGTTCCGCCCTGCCCATCCAGGCGCAGGCGGGCTGTCAGGCTATCACCCAGCACGGGCATCTCGCCGCGCGGATGGCTGAGGCGCTGGGCGCCCTCGAAGCTGAGCCGAAGCTGGCGATGATCCTGGGCGAAAAGTGCGAGCGTCGTGCGCTCGGAATGCCAGCCCAGGCCGTTCGGTGCCAGGATCCGCAGATCGGACAGCTTCAACGAGGCCGCGATTGGAAAGCCTGCCCTTTCAGGTGGCGCATGGGTGATGCGCCAGCCCTCCGCGCGGCGGGCTTCTGTCCAGCGGCCGAGCTCCGTTTCCAGGCGGCTGGTTGCCTCCTGCCAGATGAAGCCCACCCCCCCGCCGGCGACGAGCAGGATCAGAAACAGATACGCCCACCATTTTCTTGCCATGTGCAAAGGCTTAAAGCGACACATCGCTTTCGCAAAGGTCACGCTGCGGTGCAGGATTTGCCGCTCGATGCCGATGGGCATCTTTATGTCTTCGCCTATGGCTCGCTCATCTGGCGGCCGGGTTTTGTGCATATGGGGCATGAGCCCGCGCTGCTGCGCGGCTTTCATCGCCGATTCTGCCTTTGGTCCAAGCATTACCGCGGCACGCCGGAATGCCCAGGGCTCGTGCTGGGCCTTGATCGCGGCGGCGCATGCCGGGGGGTGGCCTTCCGCGTCGCCCGCGGCGAGGCGACCGAGGTGCTGGACTATCTGGAATCGCGCGAGAACCCCAATGGCGAGAATGTCTATCACCGCCGGTCGCTGAAACTTCGCATGGCCTCGGGCCGAGAGGTGCGCGGCATCAGCTACGTGGCGGACCGCGCACACCCCGCCTATTGCCGCCCCTGCGAGGCCAGCACGGCCGAGACCATCGCGCGGGGCAATGGCACGGCCGGCCCGAACCGCGAATATCTGGTGAACACGGCACGGCAACTGGCCTCGCTGGGTCTGCCGGATCGCCGGCTGGACCGACTGGTGCGCCTGGTGATGGCAAGGCCTGATTAACCAACAAGCCTGATCCTCCTTTGCGGAGGATCACCGCGATGACAGTGGATTTGCCGGATGAGGTGCGCGAGGCAAGGCTGCGCTGTGCGCGACACCTGGCTGATCTGCACCGCCTCCACCTCGCCATGCTGGCCGAGGGGCGCACGCTGAAGCGCTTCACCGCGGCCGGGCGTTCCAGCGCCGAGATCGAAATCACGGCCGAATTGCTGGAGCACTACCTCTCGGCCAGCGATGCCTTTCTGGAAAACATGCGCGGGCGGATGGAAGCGCGCCTGGGGCTGTTGCGCCGCGGCGAGCCGTTGGTGAATGGAAAGCCCGATGACGCGCCGGGGCATGGTGGCTTCTGGCTGAGCTTTTCGCGGCTTTGTGCGGTGCTGCGCCGTGTCTCGCGCCGGGCGGAGATGTAGAAGAGTTCTTGCGACCAGAAAACGCGAATGGCATCTGGCGACGTTTTGTTTGCCTGCGGTGCGCTCAAGCCTCATATTTTTGACTTGCGCGCGACCCTGGCCGAGCAGCCGGCCGGCCTTCGAGAACCAGGGCGCAGGGAGGCCGGGCCGGCTGGTCTCCCCGCTCCCGCATACCCGATGGACGGCCGTGAGCTGGCTTCGTCGCGCGGGCCGGCGGAGGGCTCACCTTCGACGGTCCTGTGCATCAGCTGGGCAGGATGCCGGTTTGCTCGCCGTAAAGCGTCGTTTGGCTCCGGGGCGGAGTGGCTACTTCTCCGGAGGCTGCGGTGCCGCCTGCTCGCCTCTCCGCTGCCTGAGCCAGTCCGTCAGGTCGTCCGGATCGTGGCTGGTCTTGTTCGGGTCGAACTGCAAGGATCCGAGTTCCGGCCTGGTGAACAAGGGCTTGCCTGCGACGTAGATCGTTGGAGTCGTGAGCGACTTCATCGGCGTTTTCCTTGAACGAGCCTTTCTGAGCGTCTATCGTACAATTCTGCGATTGCTCGCAAGGTGGCCAATCCCCTTGAACATCGCATCGCAGTGCACCCGACGGCGGAGGTCGCCCCCTGGGGCAACGGGAGATGCAAGAAACTGAGATTCTTGCTGGAGGGCTTGAGGAGCAAAGCCCCTCATTGCCGCAAACCAACCCCAAACGCAGCCTCGTAACGCTCCCCGAAACGCGCCTTCACCTCAGGATTGACAATACGAGGCGGCATGCGCCCCGCCGCGACATCTGAAAAAGCAAGTGCTGCGATCTTCGTGATATTCGCCCGGCTTTCCTGCGTGACCCCCGCCGTATGCTGGCTTGCGATCACGGCGCGGTGATGCAGCAAGGGGTGGTCCACCGGCGGTGGCTCCACCTCCCAGACATCCAACCCGGCGCTGGCCACCTGGCCGGAGTTCAGCGCTTCCAGCAGCGCCACTTCGTCATGGATGGAGCCCCGCGCGGTGGTGACGAAAACCGCGCCCGGCTTCATCGCGGCGAAGGCTGCGGCATTGATCATGCCGCGCGTGGCAGCCGTGAGCGGGCAATGGACACTGACGACGTCGGCCTGCGCCAAAAGTTCCGCCATCGCCACCTTCTCGGCGCCACTTCTCGCAATGGTGGCCGCATCGAGGAAGGGATCGCAGACGATCACGCGACAGCCGAAGGCAAGCTTGACGATCTCAGTGACGCGCGCGCCCACATTGCCGCAGCCGATCAGCCCGACCACGCGGCCGCGCAACTCACGGCCCAGCAATGTCGCGCGGTTGCGCGCCGTGCCGGCGATCATCGCCGCATGGGCTTCGGGCATGCGCTTGAGGCAGGCGAGCATCATGCCCACCGCGTGCTCGGCCACGCCCTGAGCATTGCCGCCCGCCTGGTTGATCAGCAGCACACCCGCTTCGGTGCAATCCTCGGGCGAGCAGGTGTCGTAGCCGGCGCCATAACTTGCGGCCATCAGCAGGTTCGGCAGCTTGCCAAGCAGTTCGGCGTGGACATGCAGCGGCACAGGAACCTCATCGCGCGCGGCCATCACGTAATAGCCATGGCAGGAGGAAAGCGCCTGCACCGCCTCGCCCGTGCTGAACTCCAGCGGGATGTGCACCACCTCCAGCGCGGGATCCTTCGCGCAGGTCTCCAGGAAATTGGGGTGCGGCACGAAGCCGACATAGCCGATGCGGAACTTTCCCATACATGTCTCCCTTGTTGGCAAGGCTCGCGCAACGCGTGCCGCTTGGCTAGCCTGCCCCACAACAAGGGAGATCCAGATGGGCGCGGGACCACTTGCGGGCATTCGCGTGCTCGACATGACGACGGTGCTCTTTGGCCCCTACGCCACGCAACTCATGGCCGAAATGGGCGCCGACATCATCAAGCTCGAAGCGCCAGAGGGCGATGTGACACGGCACACGGAACCGGCGCGGAATCCGGGCATGGGGGCGATCTTTCTGACGCTCAACCGTGGCAAGCGCAGCCTCAGCCTGGACCTGAAGCAGCCTGCCGCGCGGGATGCCGCGCTGGCCGTGGCGCGCGGCTGCGACGTGGTGATCAGCAATGTGCGCCCCCGTGCGCTCGCCCGGCTGGGGCTCGATTCCGCAACCCTGCGCGCAGCCGATCCGCGCCTGGTCTTCTGTGCGCTGGTGGGCTTTGGGCAAAGCGGGCCTTACGCGCAGAGCCCCGCCTATGACGATCTGATCCAGGGGATTGGCGGCCTGGCACATCTGGCCGTCGCGCAAGGGGCGGTCGCCCCCCGATACGCGCCGATGGCTCTGGCCGACCGGATGGCCGGGATGCATGCGCTTTCCGCCATCCTCGCCGCGCTGCTGGAGCGTTCGCGCACGGGCCTCGGCCAGGAGGTAGAGGTGCCGATGTTCGAGGTGATGGCCAGCATGGTGCTGGGCGACCATTTGGGCGGGATGGGCTTCGAGCCGCCGCTGGACGATGGCGGCTATGCCCGCCTCATCAGCCCCGACCGCAAACCCTACGCGACGCAGGACGGCTATATCGGCGTGGTGATCTACAACCAGACGCAATGGGAGCGCTTTTTCGCCGCCATCGGCACGCCCGAGCGCATGACGACCGACCCGCGACTGCTGAACCACACCACGCGGCTGCGCCATATAGACGCGATCTATGCAGAACTTGCGGCAATTCTTGCCACGCGCGGCACGTCGGAATGGCTCGCGCTGCTGCAAGCGGCCGACCTGCCCTGCGCGCCGGTGCATGACCTGCCGGCTTTGCGTGCCGACCGGCATCTGAACGAGAGTGGCTTTTTCCAAAGCGAGCAGCACGCCAGCGAAGGCGCGCTCACCCGCATGGCCGCGCCCGTGCGCTTTTCGGCGCATGGTGAAGTGCCGCGGTTGCCCAGCCCGCGCTTGGGCGAGCATGGGCGCGAAGTGTTGGCTGAAGCGGGGCTGGATGCGTCGGCAATCGCGGCGCTCGTCGCGGCCGGCGGGTTGATCTTGCCCGACAGCGCATAAATCCATTGCCGGCAGCGCTTTTGCTCAGCACCATGCGCAACACACAGAACGGAGCCCCCCCTATGACGGACCTCGCCCGCCGCTCGCTACTCGCCGCGCCTCTCGCTTTGGCCGCCCCCGCCATGGTCGCTGCCCCCGCCATCGTGGCAGCCCAGGGCGCGCGCTCGCTGCGCTTCGTGCCGCAATCCGACGTGACCGTGCTGGACCCTCTCTGGTCCACCGCCTTCGTCAGCCGCAACCACGCCTATCTCGTCTATGACACGCTCTACGGCATGGATGCGGACTTCAACCCGCAGCCGCAAATGGCCGAGGGCCATGTGGTCGAGGATGGCGGCCTCACCTGGATCATCACGCTGCGCCCGGGCCTGCGCTTTCATGATGGTGAACCCGTCCGCGCCGCCGATGCTGTGGCCAGCCTGCGCCGCTGGGGCTCGCGCGATGCCTTCGGCCAGGCGCTGTTTGCCGCGACGGATGAATTGGTGGCCCTTGATGACCGCCGGCTCCGCTTCCGGCTGAAGAAGCCCTTTCCCCTGCTGCCCGCAGCGCTGGGCAAAACCACCGTCACCGTCCCCTTCATCATGCCCGAGCGCCTGGCCCGCACCGATGCCGCGACACAGGTGAGCGAGATCATCGGCTCCGGCCCCTATCGCTTCGTCCCTGGCGAGCGTGTGGCCGGTGCGCGCACCGTCTATTCCCGCTTCGATGGCTA
>Ga0105047_10008094_pt1 | contig 17607 bp, 15 predicted proteins | sample MAT04_FD_78384 | JGI IMG/M metagenome (GOLD analysis project Ga0105047, IMG submission 78384) | Freshwater microbial communities from Lake Fryxell liftoff mats and glacier meltwater in Antarctica - MAT-04 (megahit assembly) | ecosystem: Environmental > Aquatic > Freshwater > Ice > Liftoff...
GAACTTACGGTTCTTGTCCCCACCTTTGGCCTCCTCGATCGCCATGCGCTCTAGCGCGCGGCGCTATCGAGGCTGAGTTCCTCCAGATTGGCGACACCGCGCCCCAGACGCGGGCTTGCCGCACACGCTCCGAACGGCGGTGAGCCGACGGAAGGGCCCGCTTCCGCGAGCCCCGCTGTCGTTCACCTCACCGCGACAGCGCGTTCAGCACCTTCGCGATTCGGATCGCCTCGGCGATGAGCTCCGGGTCGGCCTTCACGTAGCCGATGGCGTCGGCGAACTGATGTGCTGCCCTCGTCTCGTCCGTGCTGCCCATCGCGTCATCGAAGCGATTGCGTCCCTTGCCGCCCCGCTGCTTGGCGCCTTCGGCGGTGTTGAGGAGCATGCTGGCGAGTGCGCGCCGCAGCTGCTTCGCCAAATCCGGGTCTCGCTTCTCGATGGCGAGGACCACCTCGCGCATGCGCCGCACGTATTCGAGAATGTCGTCGTAGATTCTGAGAGCCATATCAACCTCGCTGTGTTGCGCTCCGACCTGCTCGGGCGCGAAGCGCCCCACCCAGGTGCACGCAGGCGGGGTCAACCCTCGCGAAGCGACCGAGGAGGGAAAAGCGAAGAATCAATGGAGTCGTCGTTTGCTCCGTTGATTGTTCGCTTTTCGCGGAGCGGCGGCCGGAGGCCGGGGTTACGCCGCCGAGCACACCGGTACGATGGAGATCCCCGAGCAGCCCCTCTTCGCTACCAGGTGGCGTGTAGTCGGCGATGGCGAAGCCGAGCCGGTCGCTAGGACCGTAGCTGGGAGCTGATGCTGCAGCCGCAGCTGCAGCTGGCAGCCGAAGCTGCAGCTGCAGCTGGGAGCTGATGCTGATGCTGATGCTGCAGCCGAAGCCGAAGCCGAACTCAGGCCTTGGCGGTCTCGGGTCCGTCGGAGCGTCCGCTCTCAGACTGCGTGCTCTCGTCGACCTGAATCGCGGCGAGCTCCTTACCGATGCGCCGCAGCCAAGCCTGCTTCAGATGGAAAGGCATGAACGACGCCTTGAACCCATTCAACACCATGTGCTTGATGTCGGCCAGCCCCATGCCCATCTGGGTGTGGCAGAGCCACAGCTCCTTGGAGACGGTGGTGTCCGTGATGAGCCGGTTGTCGGTGTTGATCGTCACCCGCACGCCGAGGTCGTAGTAGAGCTTGAGCGGGTGCGAGCTCAGATCGCGCACGGCTCCGGTCTGCACGTTCGAGCTGGGGCAGCACTCGAGCGCGATGCGGTGATCGTTCACGTAGTGAAGGAGATCGCCGTCCTCGCGCAGGCGGCAACCGTGACCGATGCGGTGCGCGCCGCACTGGTGGATCGCCTGGTGGATCGAGGCCGGCCCATACGCTTCACCCGCGTGGATGGTCACGTTGATGTTGTTGTCGCGCACCAGCTGGAACGCCGGGATGTGGTGCTTCGGCGGATAGTCGTATTCCGCGCCTGCGAGATCGAAGGCGACCACGCCGCGCCCCTTGTAGGCGACCGCGAGCTGCGCCATCTCGAGCGAGCTCTCAGGCGAGATGTTGCGGATGCCGCAGAGGATGAGGGTGGACTCGATGCCGAACTCTTCTTTGGCCTGCCAGAGGCCTTCGATCACCGCCTCGACCACCTGGGTCAGCCGCATCCCGCCGCGGGTGTGCAGCATCGGGGCGTAGCGGACCTCCATGTAGCGGACGTTCTCCTTGGCCGCGTCCTCACCAAGCTCACGCGCCGCTCGCACCAACGCGTCCTCGCGCTGCAGGACCTGCAGGGTGACGTCGAACGCCTTCAGGTACTCGACGAGCGAGCCGGTGTTCTCCCCGAGGTGCATCGCTCGCTTCAGCTCGCCCGCCGTCTTTCCCGGGAGCTCGATACCGTGGGTATCTGCGAGCTCGAGGATGGTCTCTAAGCGAAGCGACCCGTCGAGGTGAACGTGCAGGTCGGTCTTGGGGAGCCGCTCGAAGAAGGACAGGGGTAGCGTCATGCGAACGCATAGCACGAAATCGCGACGGCGAAGTCCCCCTCCGCGGCGTCGCGCGCTCCGCTTCGGACTCAGCTTTCGGGCTCAGCTTTCCGGAGGCGGCGGGGTCTCGCGAATCGGGCTGGCGTGGGGCATCCGCTCGCCGCGCGATGCGCGCTCGTCCATGTCGTAGCGGGACGGGCAGCGGGGGATCACTTCACTCGCGATGAAGGTCCCATCCACCATGCGACCCTGGACCACCACGCTGATGTCCATGTGATCGCGGAACGTGTCCGGCACGATGCACTGGGAGAAAACGACCGGAATCACGTGATCGCCCTCCTCGATGGTGAAGCGCCACTCGCAGGGATCGTCACGAAAGCGCACCGAGCCGTCGGTGAGCATGCCTTCGACGCGGAGCTCGCGGCCGGCGTACTCGTCGGGGGTGCTCGCCACTTCGGTCACGCTCTGCGAGTACACGAAGGGATCCCCGCCTCCGAGGATCAGCCAGCCGACCCCGAGCGACAGACCCAGCAGCGCCAGAGCGAGCGCCCATGCGGGCACGCCCGGACCGCCTTCGGTCTCGCCGTCCTTGGCCGTCGAGTCGTGGCCCTCGGCATCGCGGGCGTTCGGTCGGACTTCGGGGGCGTCGCCGTCGGGCATGGGCGGAAGTATGCCAACACTGGCGGAGAAGGCCAACCGCTGCCTAACAGCGGACTCGACCATTCGCCCCGACCCTTGGTAGAACGCTCGTCCCGTGGAGGTGCTCGCCCCGCTACCGCTCGCCCTCGATGCCTTGCCGGAGGCGCTGCGCCGCTTCGCCAACCCGGAGGCCCCCGAGCGCGCGCGACAAGCGGCGGCGAAGGGATTGGTTCCCCTCAAGGGCGGGGAGCTGGTGGGCCTGCTGCTGCAGCTCATGGCGGACGGCGACGAGTCGATCGCCAGCGCCGCCCGCGGCAGCTTCGAGGGCCTGCCGCCCGCCGTGCTCGAGGGCGCGCTCGAGGCGCCGATGCACCCCTCGTTCCTCGACAGGCTCGCGGATCTGGTCGCTGGCGAGAACGTCGATCGCCTGGTCGCGAACCCGTCCACCCCTGATCAGACCATCGCGCGGGTCGCTCGGACCTGTAACGAGCGGGTATGCGAGCGCATCGCGGTCAACGAGCAGCGGGTCTTGCGCGCGCCCGAGATCATCGAGTCGCTCTACAAAAACCGGGCGACCCGGATGTCGACGGTGGACCGCCTCATCGAGCTGGCGGTGCGCAACGGCGTGCGGTGCGACGGCATCTCCACCTTCGACGCGCACGCCGAGGCGATCGGGGGGCAGCTCATCCCGGAGCCCTCGGACGAGGCGCTCCCGGGCGACTCGTTCTTCAACCGCGCGCTGGAGATCGACGCCGACGAGGACGCGATCGACGTCGACAGAGTGGACGGCAGCGAGGCATTGAAGGACAAGTTCAAGCCGCTCTCGACCCAGATAGCCGACATGAACCTCCAGGAGAAGATCCGCCTCACCTTGGTTGGCAACGCCGCCGCCCGGGCGATCCTGGTGCGCGACTCCAACAAGATGGTCTCGCAGGCGGCGGTGATGTCGCCGATGGTCACCGAGGCTGAGGCCACCGCCATCGCGCACAGCCGCCAGGTGGGTGAGGATGTGCTGCGGATCATCGGCAACCGCCGCGAGTGGCTCTCCAACTACGAACTCAAGCGCGCCTTGATCTTCAACCCGAAGACGCCCATTGGGATCTCCCTGCGGTTTCTGTCGCATCTCCACGTCGCCGATCTACGCAACATCGCCCGCTCGCGCGGCATACCCGCCGCCCTCAAGACGGCCGCCACGCAGCGAGCGATGAAGAAGGAAAGTTGATCCTAGAGATATGTCGTTCTTCAGCAGGTTGTTTGGGACCTCCAATCCCGAGAGCGAGAAGAAAGAAGCCGAAGCCCACTTCGACGCAGGCCGCTACTACGAGGCCCGTCAGATCTTCGATCGCCTGACCGACAATCGAGAGGCCAGCCAGACCGACCGGGCCTACGCGGAGGCAGGCGTGGTGCGCTGCCAGGACAAGATGGCGGAGGCCCGCATCGCGGAGGCCGAGCGCCTGATGGAGGAGGGGCAGCTCGCCCTGGGACGCACGGAGCTCCAGCACGCGATCGACACGGCGCGTAGTCCCGCGGTGATCGAGCGGGCTCGGCGGCGCCTCGATGGCTCCGAGCGCCGCGCGGTGAAGAAACAGATGGTCGAGGTGGAGCTCGATGACGAGGAGCGCTGGGCGCTCATCGCGGGCAACTGGGAGGAAGCGCAGATCGAGGAGTACGACGCCTACGGCGAGGAGCTGCGCACCGCGCTCCTGGCGATGTCACGCGGCGAGGCCGAAGTGGCCGGCAAGCTGCTCGAGTCCCTCGGCAAGGAGCACGGCGAGGACGCGGTGTACCTCTGGCTGGAGGTCGCGCGGGCCCGCTCGCGCCTCGAGAAGCACGACAACGCGCGCATCGCGCTCAAGCGCTTCCTCAAGCGGGTGCCCGACGAGGATCGCAGCGAGGCGCGCGTCGAGGCCTACGCCTACATGGCCCAGCTCGCCGACAAGGCGGGCGAGGAAGAGCAGGCCATCGAGCACCTCGAGCGCGCGATCGAGGTGATGCCCGATGACCCGCGTCCGTTCGTGAACCTGGGCGCGTACCTTCGCGCGAAGGGCCACGCACCGGAGGCGGTCGATGTGCTCGACGCGGCGATAGCCCTGATGGACGAGGATCGTCCGAGCCCGATGGCGCTTCAGGAGCTGGGCCTGGCGCGGCGCGACGCGGGGCGTGACTACGACGCCATCGAGACCCTCGAGCAGGTGATCCGGATCTTCGTCTCGCGCGCAGCGATCGACGACTTCCCCCCGGGGACCGCGGTGCCGCTCGCCGAGCTGCACGAGAAGACGGGCAACCTCGCGCGGGCCGCCGATCTCTGGGCCTCGCTCACCCGCACCAAAGATCGGGAGAACCTGCTGCACTACCACCGCGAGGCGGCGCGGTTGCTCGGTCTTCTAGGCGAGCGCGGCGAGGCCCGGCGCTTCTTGGCCCGCGCCGCCGTGCTCGTAGAAGGCGACAGCCGCCTGACCGACAGCATCGAGATGCAGCTCGACGGTCTCGACAAGGACGAGGACTAGTCAGGCCTTGCCGAAAGCGGGCATGCCGGCTCGAACGTCGAACACCCCCCGCTGCTTGGCAGCGGCCAGCACCCGGATGGCTTCGCGGTAGCCGCGGGTCAGGAGCTGCCTCGCGTTGCGCAGATCGAGGAACGACATCTTGCCGAGATCGGGCGAGATGTTGAGGATCGTGAGGTGCGGGTAGAGGCGGTGGATGAGGTCGATCCCGCGTCGTTCTTTCTCGGAGAGCACGACGTTGGCGGTCTGCCTCAGCATCGCGGACGCGCCACCGAAGGCGACTGACGGCTCGCCGGGGCGAGTCAGGTGCGGGCGGTAGACGTTCGAGACGATCACCACGTCGGCGCCCGCTTCGACCGCGAGATCGAGGCTCAGGGTGCGGACCAGCTCGCCGTCGACGTAGTAGCGGTCGCCGATCTGGTACGGCCGAAACAAGAGCGGCATGCACGAGCTCGCGGCGACCGCCTGGCTGATGTTCACGTCGTCGATGTGGCCCTTGCCGAACACCACGCGACCGCGACCATCCACGTCCGTGGCCGTCACGATCAGCGGGCGGTCCAGCATGCGGAAGTCGTTCTGCGGCAGGCGCGAGGCCAAGAACCGCTCGAACCTGTCGATGGAGAACAACCCGCTGGTGAGCCAGCCCGCCGAGCCCCACTGCCCTCGGGTAGGGGCCCCAAAGAAGTAGCGGGTCTTGAGCGCGCTCGCAGGATCGCGGCGCTGCCAGCTCGGGCGCAGCCAGTCGATCATCTCGTCGGTCTTGGTGCCTTGCGCCGCGAACGCGCCGGCGATGGCGCCGGTCGATGCGCCGACGAAGACGTCGGGCGTGAGCCCAAGCTCCTCCATGGCCTTGAGCACGCCGATGTGCGCGATGCCCTTGGTCGCTCCCCCCGATCCCACGAATGCCACTCTGGGTCGGCTCATGTACTACTCCGTCGGGCTTACAACTGCTCACGATCGAGGCGCGGATACGCTCGATCCTCGGCTCACAGCTCGACGTTCTGGGTGAACACCACGAAGTCACTCGCGGTGGTCACGTTCGCGTTGCGCTCGGCGGTCACGAAGAGGGTGAAGCGATCGTGCGGGGTGGTCGCGGTCGCGGTGCCTTCGCGGGTGTCGTCGGCGTACTCGAGCTCGCTGGCGAGCGCGGCGGGCGCGCTGCCGGCGCGAATCCACACCATGAACACGGTGTTGCCGGTGCCGAGGCGGGCCGCGGGCGTGAGGTGGCGGACCGTGATGGTCATCAGGTGGTTGCCACCTGCGATGTTCTCGATCTGGATCTGCGCGTCGGCACCCGGGTCACGCTGGGTACCGGTCACGCGGTAGTTGCGCGGACCGCCGCAGCCGGCAGCGCCGAAGGTGAGGGCGAGGGCGAGGGCAGACGCGAACAGGCTACGGGCGAGCATCATCAGAGGCCTCCTGAATGGGAGTCCACCTTCTAAGTGCCGCGGGCTGTCCCCGTCAAGCTTCGGAAACGTACACAGTCGCCATCTCTCGCCATGGCAGGCCCGGTTGCTCCGCGGGCCCACAGAGGCTAAGCGCCGGGGCCCTCATGGCCGACGTCGACGAAGAGATCCGCGAGATCAAACGCGAGATCATCGAATCGCGAGGCTTGCTCATCAAGTCGAGCAACCTCACCAACTCGCTGGCCGCCGATCTGAAGAGCATCGCCAAGCGCCAGGCGGGCTACGAGCGCCGCTTCACTTGGAACAGCGGCGTGGCCTACGTGCTCTTCGCCACCCTCTCATTCTTCGGCCTGTGGTTCGCCTCGGGTTCTCGATACGACGATCTCACCAGCCAGGTCGCGACCCTCGAGGAGGACTCGGACAGCCTGCGCCAGGAGCTCACCGAGGAGACCGAGCGCGCCGAGCGCCGGGCCCGCGCCGATACTGCCGCCGCGGAGTTCTATCGATTGATTCGGGAGCGTCGTCGGGCCGAGGCGGTCGAGGCGTACGCCGATATCCGCCGCGAGGAGCTCTCCGCGGCTGAGGCCGCGTTCTTCCGCGACACCATCGATCAGTTCCAGACCGATCTCTCGGTCGCCGCCTACAACGCGGGCCTCGATCTGGTCCGCACTGGTCGCTACGCCGAGGCGGCCGAGTCGTTCCAGGAGTCGCTGCGCCTGTCGGAGGACGCGCCCCACGTGCCCGCGGTTCGCCTCGAGCTCGCCCGCGCGCTTCGTCGGCTGGGACAGGACGCGCGCGCCAAAGAGCTGGCCGCCGAGGTCGCCGAGCAGACGGTGGATCGTGAGCTCCAGGATGACGCGCTCCTGCTCTTCGCGGAGTGCGCCGAGGCGCTGGGCGAGATCGACGAAGCGCGCGCTGCCCTTCGCACGTATCTGCGTCGCTGGCCCCGGGGCGCGTTCGCGGTCGACGTGCGGCAGCACCTCTCGGATCTGAACCGCCGGGTCATGCGCGGCGAGATCGGTCGCCGCAGCACCGGCGGCTGACGCTTCCCGAGGCGGCTGATCTCAGGTCAGGACCCTTCGCAGCGTCTTCAGATAGCCCTCGCGTGCCGCCTCGTACTTGGGATGCAGCCCATCCTCGACGATCCGCTCGCCGCCCACCCAGACGTCGCGCACCGCGCGGCTCGAGGCGTGGAACGCCACCGCGTCATCGATGGCGGGATCGACGGCGCTGAGGCTGGCGCCCACCAGCGCGGGATCATCCTCGCGCAGCACCACCCGGTCGCCGGTCTCCTGCCCCAGGCCTAGCGCCGTGTAGCCGTTCGTGGTGAGCACGCCGAGGATCTCTGGCGCCTCCAGCGCGGCGTGACGCGCGCCTATCCGGCAGCGCTCATCGAGCTCCATCGCGCGCGCTTCCTCGAAGGGATCGCTGTTGAAGTGGCTGTCGGTTCCGACGGTGAGACGAATGCCTGCCTGGACCATCGCGCCCAGATCGGGCACGCCGTCCCCGAGATCGCGCTCCGTCGTGCGACACACGCACGCGGTCGCGCCCGCCTGGCCCATGAGCTGGGCTTCGCCGTCCCGCAGATGGGTGGCGTGCACCCCAACGAAGCGAGGGCCCAGGGCGTCGAGCGAGGCGAGCAGCGCGATCGGGGTCTGGCCGTGTTCGGCCAGGCACTCGATGAGCTCGCGCGGCTGCTCCGAGACGTGCATGTGCAGCGGGAGGCGATGTCGATCGGCGAATGTCACGCACTCGGCGAGCGATTCCTTGCCGACGGCCCGGGTGCTGTGAGGCGCGAGGCCGACGTTCACTTTCGGGTGATCCGCGTAGCGAACGATCAGCTGCTCGGTGTCCCGCAGCGCGTCCTCCACATTCAAATCGACGAAGCGCCGCTGTCCTGCCTCGAGCGAGTGACCGAAGCCCGCGCGCTGGTAGAGCACCCGCAAGAGAGTGATCCGCAGGCCCGCGTCCAGCGCAGCGCGCACCACCGCGTCGCTCAGCACCAAGCGATCGGCGTAGGGCACGCCGCCGACGTCGTGGTGCACGTAATGAAACTCGCCCACCGCGGTCACCCCCGAGAGCGCGAGCTCGACGAACGCGAAGTGGGACAGGTCGTAGAGCGTCTCGGGATCCAGTCGATCGGCGAGCTGAAACATGAGCCCGCGCCACGACCAGAACGAGCCTGCGTCCGTCGATCGGCGCTGGGTGCGCCCCCGGAGCGCGCGCTGAAATGCGTGCGAATGAACGGTGGCGATGCCCGGGAGCCACAGGCCACGCGGATCGATGGCGACGACGGTCATGGGCCCTCTCTATCACGAGGGGCTGCCATCAACGGAGGGCGTCCAGCTCCTCGAGCCGCGCGCGGATGCGCTCCCGATCCTCGTCCGTGGGCGCGAGATCGAGCGCCTCGGTGTACGCCTGGAAGGCCTCGTTCACTTCGCCTCGGCGTCGGAAATCGCCGCCCGCGAAGCGGAAGAAATCGTACTGCTCCTCCGTGCGCCCGAGTGATGCGTACGTGCCCGCAACGCACAGCAGCAGTCCCACCGCGGCGCCGAGGGTAGGGCGTCGCAACGACTCGCGCGCGGTGCTCGCGATCCCCGCGCCGAGGATCGCGACCGCCGCCACACCGAGGCCGAGGTCGGCGCCCGGCACGCGCACATCGCTGGCCAGCTTGCACGCCAACCCCGCGGCGATGAGGGCCAGGGCCAGCGGAGGGAGCGAACCGAGCGGCTTCGGGTCCATCCACCCGCGCAGCCACCGATGCGCGAGGGTCGGCACCAGGACGAGCGCGCCGAGCCAATGGGATGGGACGAGCATGGCCGTCGCGAGCGCGATCATGTAGTAGCTGAACCAGCCGATCTCGAGGCCCATCGCTTCCGCGCCGAGGTGAAACGCGGTCGTCGCGATCCAACCGAGCACCCCGACGCCGCGCGCAGCACCGGTGGCGAGCGCGGTGCCCGAGGCGGTACCCCAACGCTGGCTCGACCACACCACGAGGCCGACCCCGACGAGCGTCGGCAGCCCCAGCAGCATCGGGTGTCCCAGCGAGTACCAGAGCATGCCGCCGCCGAGCATCAAGACCGCGCCCGCGCCCAGCGCCCATCCACGCAGGCGGTCCGCGGCGTGTACCTCACCGAGATCGAGATCCGCGACTGGCACCAGCGCGTACGCGAGGCTCACCACGATCTGGATGGCGATGGTGGTCCCGCCCAAGAACGGCCAGACCTCGTCACCGATCACACCGAGTGAACGAAGCGACTCGGTCGCCGACTCGAGTCCTTGCCCGCCGTGGGTCAGGGCCGCGAGCGCCTCGCCGTTGCGCCACTCGGGCTCGAGCTTGGCGATCGCGGTGTAGCCGTAGACCGTCGCCGGCCCGATGCAGAGCAGGCGGAACGTCCACGCGTGGGTGCGCGGCACCAGGCCATGCGGCAGGGTCGCAAGCTGGTCCCAGACACCGTCGGGCTGGCTGCTAGGCGGCCCGAAGAGCTCGGTCGCGTCGCGGCTCGGGATCACGGCGATCGCGAGGAGCAACCACGAGATGAGGTAGTGGTGCTGGTAGCTGTCGTGCATCGAGGACGACCAGCCCCAGAGATAGAGCACCGCTACAGCGATGGTGAGCCAGCGGGGAGGGCGCTTCATCGTCGCGGCCACCGCCGCGCCGCTCGACACCAGCGCGAGCATCGCGACGTACCCGCTCGCGGTCGGGATCGGCAGCGCGTCGAGTAGCGCGAAGTGGGCGACGTTGAAGTCGGCCGTCCCGTAGCGCCACGCCGCGCCGAGGTGGGTGGTCCACACATCGAACGCGAGGATCCAGAGGAGCACACGCGTCGCGAGATACGGCCGAACCGCAGCGATGGGACCGAAGGCCCACTGATCCCACCTGAACGTCGTCTGCGAAGGGACGGCGAGCGTCGGAACCGGGTCGCTCGAGACAGGCCTCTCGCTGGGCTTGGACTCGCGTCGGCCCGGCTTGCGCTTGGCGCTCATTCGTCGCCCTCGTCGGTGATGGCGCCGGTGCTGCAGTCGATCTCGCGAACGATGGGATCGAGCGCCACGCCCGAGGTGTCGCTGCAGCGCGTGGTGACGCGGACGGTGTCGCGCGCGCCTTCCGCGTCGCACCGCCAAAGGAGAAAGCGGTGCACGACGGCCGGGCGGTTGCGTTGCAGCAGCGCGTGCCACGGCGCGGGCAGGATCCCCGGCGCGCTGGGGTCGCGGCCCAGCACCACCAGGGCCAACCCATCTTCGGTGACCTCCGCCGAGCACTCCTGCACCCGCACCCGGGAGAACATCCGCCACGCGAAGCGCTCGTCGTAGAGATCGTCGCCCAGGTAGTAGCGCAGCGGGATGGCGATCGAGACGAGCGCGAAGAGCGCCAGCACCCAGCCCGCCCGCTGACGCGTCGGCCCATCGAAGGGCGGATCCAGATCGGGGTTCGGCTCGCTCACACTTGGCGCCATTGTACCCGAGGGGTGGGGCTGTCAATCGCCTCTCGAATGCGTCAGCAAGCAGTTGACGATCGGGTGCGTCGCGCTAGTTCACACGCCCTTTAGGAAGGCTCCGTCACCGATGCAATCGCAGGTTCTAGAGATCGATCCCGTCACCGTCGAAGTCAAAGTCGAAGTTCCCTGGGATCGCATCCAAAAGGGCCTCGATGAGACCTTCGGTCGCCTGCAGCGCACCGCCAAAGTGAAGGGCTTCCGTCCCGGCAAGGCCCCCAAGAGCGTCGTCATTCAGCTCTTCAGCAAGGAAGTGAAGAGCGACGTCGCCTCCAGCCTGATGGAAGAGGGCCTCATCGCGGCGGTCAAGCAGCACGAGATCCCGGTGGTCTCGAACGCGATGGTCGATACCATCCCTGCTATCGAGACCGGCAAGCCCCTGGCGTTCACCGCCAAGTTCGAGGTCCGCCCCAAGATCGAGAAGCTCGAGACCGCGCTCTCGATCGCCAAGGTGGTCCACGCGGTCGGCGACGACGAGATCGGTGCCGAGATCGAGCGCCTGCGCGGCGAGCACGCGGTGATGGAGCCCGTCGAGCCCGCACGCCCGGCCGCGAAGGGCGACAACGCCGTCATCGACTTCGTAGTGACGGTCGATGGCAAGAAGAACGAGGGCGACAGCGGGACCGACCGCCGGATCAGCCTGGGCGATGGTCGGGTGCTCCCCGAGCTCGAGGACGGGATCCTCGGCCTGAGCGTCGGCGAGAGCAGGGCGGTCACCGTGACCCGCCCCGCCGACGACGGGAACAAGGAGCTCGCCGGCAAGGTCGTGGTCTTCGATGTGACGCTCAAGGAGCTTCAGACCCGGCGTCTACCCACGCTGGACGACGACTTCGCCAAGGATGTGGGCGAGTACGAGTCGCTCGCGGATCTGAAGAGCAAGGTGAAGGCTCGGCTCGAGGACACCGCCAAGGGCCGCACCGAGAGCGATCTGCGCGAGGCGGTCGTCGACGCGTTCGTGAAGGCGAACCCCGTCCCGGTGCCGCCGTCGCTCATCGACCAGCAGTTCCGCTCGATGGCCCAGGAGTACCTCCAGATCTTCCAGATGATGGGTCAAGAGCCCCGCATCGACGACGACCTGATCAAGAACATGCGCGCGCGCGCCGAAGAGAAGGTCCGCGCGGCGCTCCTGCTCGGTGATCTCGCGCGTCGTGAGTCCATCGAGGCCACCACCGAGGAGATCGACGCCAAGCTCCTCGAGATTGCTACTCGCACCGGCAAGCACATTGCGAAGGTGAAGGCGGAGCACCAGGGAGAGAAGCGCGAGGCGATGGAGACGTCGGTCCTGGAGGCCAAGCTCATCCAACACCTCGTCAGCAAGGCCAAGATCACCGAGAAGACCCCGGCCCAGGCCGAGGTGGACGCCAAGGCCGCCGCCGAAGCGAAGGCCGAGAAGAGCGAGACGGCCGAGCCCAAGAAGACCGAGAAGAAGGTCGAAAAGAAGGCCGAGGCCAAGGCGGACGACGCCGAGGCCAAGAGCGACGACAAGACCGAGGACGCCGAGAAGGCGCCCAAGAAGGCCGCGAAGAAGGCCCCCAAGAAGGCCGAGGAGAAGAGCGAATGAACGGCGAGATTCACCCCGCAGTCGCGACCTACTACCCGACGATCGTCGAGACGACCCACCGCGGCGAGCAGCGTTGGGACCTCTTCTCCCGCTTGCTCAAGGACCGCATCGTCTTCCTCGGCAGCGAGGTCAACGACGAGGTCGCCAACGCGATCATCGCGCAGCTCCTGGTGCTCGAGGGCGAGGACCCCGACAAGGAGATCACGATGTACATCAACAGCCCGGGCGGCGTCATCACCGCGGGCTTGGCCATCTACGACACCATGCAGTACGTGCGCTGCCCCGTGAGCACGGTGTGCCTGGGTCAGGCCGCCTCGATGGGCGCGGTGCTCTTGGCCGCTGGCAGCAAGGGTCGCCGTCGGGCGCTCCCCAACAGCCGGGTGATGATCCACCAGCCGCACGGCGGCGCGCGCGGTCAGGCTACGGACATCGAGATACAGGCCAAGGAGATCCTTCTCCTTCGTGCTCGCCTCAACGGGATCCTCGCGCACCACACCGGACTCACCGTCGAGCAGATCAAGGCGGACACCGAGCGCGATCGCTTCCTCAGCGCCCCCGAAGCCAAAGAGTACGGCATCGTCGACGACGTCATCGCGCCCCGTAAGACGTGAGCGGTACGACCTGAGGCGAGACCCGATCGCACCGAGCGACCCCGAGCGCACTCGCGTCTCGGGGTCGTGTCGTTCTGGGTCGGCGATAGAAACGCGATCGAGTCGCGGCGCTTTCGTTGCCCTGCACCCGCGCTGGCACTAAGCTCCCGCCCACGTTCATGCCTGTTGATCGACGTCGCGAAGATGGCCACGGGAACCTTCAATGCTCCTTCTGCGGGAAATCGCAGAGGGAGGTCAAGAAGCTGATCGCTGGCCCCACTGTCTACATCTGCGATGAGTGCATCGCGCTGTGCAACGACATCATCGCGGAGGAGGTGGACCGCGACGATTCGTTCCAGAGCGGCACGCCACTCCCGAAGCCATCGGAGATCAAAGCGGTCCTCGATGAGTACGTCATCGGGCAGGACCGGGCGAAGAAGGTCCTCGCCGTAGCGGTGCACAACCACTACAAGCGGATCGATTCCCGGGTCGGGCCCGACGAGGTGGAGCTCCAGAAGAGCAACATCCTGATGATCGGCCCCACGGGCACCGGCAAGACGCTGCTGGCGCAGACCTTGGCGCGGATCCTCAACGTGCCCTTCGCGATCGCGGATGCGACCACGCTGACCGAGGCGGGCTACGTCGGTGAAGACGTCGAGAACATCATCGTTCAGCTCCTTCAGAACGCCGATCACGACGTCGAGCGAGCCCAGCGCGGCATCGTCTACATCGACGAGATCGACAAGATCGCGCGCAAGGGCGACAACCCCTCCATCACCCGCGACGTGAGCGGCGAGGGCGTGCAGCAGGCGCTGCTGAAGATCATCGAGGGGACGATGGCGAACGTCCCGCCGAAGGGCGGGCGCAAGCACCCTCAGCAGGACTTCATCCAGGTCGACACCCACAACATCCTCTTCATCTGCGGCGGCGCCTTCGTGGGCCTCGATCAGATCGTCGAGCGGCGGGTGGGCGAAAAATCGCTCGGCTTCGGCGCCGAGATCCCCAGCAAGAAAGAAAAGAAGCTGGGTCGCGTGCTCGAGCAGGTGCAGCCCGAGGATCTCGTTCGCGCGGGTCTCATCCCCGAGTTCATCGGCCGTCTCCCCGTGGTGGCGACCCTGCACGAGCTCAACGAGGACGCGCTGATCGACATCCTCACCCAGCCCAAGAACGCGCTGGTGAAGCAGTACCAGCGCCTCTTCGACATGGATCAGGTGCGCATCAAGTTCACCCGCGGCGCGCTCGTCGCGGTGGCCAAGGAAGCGCTCAAGCGGAACGCCGGCGCCCGTGGTCTGCGCGCGATCCTCGAGCACGCGATGCTCGACATCATGTACGAGATCCCCTCACGCAGCGGGGTCCGCGAGGTTCACGTGAACGAGGACGTGATCATCCGCGGCGAGAAGCCGCTCCTCGTGTTCGAGAAAGAGACGGGGACGGCTTGAGCGCTGTGGGGCCCTGTTGCCCGGCGCCTTCGGCGTGAGCCTGTTGCCCGGCACCTTCGGCGTGAGCCCGCGCTCCGCTGAGGCGGTTGCTGCGTCCGCACACTGTCATCGCGGGGGCGGTGGCCTCATGCATTCGGCCTGCGCTCTTCAACCCTCGGGTCGCTGAGCCTCGATCACCGGCTGTCCGTCGGGCGGCGCAACGGAGCGACCATGTTCTTCAACAAGCCCAGCGACGACAAGGCCAAGAGCACCAAAGAGCGGGTGACCCCGCTCCTGCCGCTGCGCGACATCATCGTGTTTCCCCACATGGTGGTGAACCTCTTCGTGGGCCGCGAGAAGTCGATCCGCGCGCTCGAGGAGGCGATGCAGGGCGACAAGGAGCTGATCCTCGCCGCGCAGAAGAAGGCGAAGACCAACGACCCGCTCCCCGAGGACATCTACACCACGGGGACCATCGGGGTGATCATCCAGCTCCTCCGCTTGCCCGACGGAACGGTGAAGGTGCTCGTCGAGGGCAAGCGCCGCGGGCGCATCAAGCGCTTCGTCCCTCACGACACCTGCTTTGCGTGCGAGGTCGAGACGCTCGAAGAGACGAGCTCGAGTTCCGTGGAACTCGAGGCGCTGATGCGTCAGGTGCAGTCCACGTTCGATGCGTACGTGAAGCTGCAGAAGCGGATCCCGCCCGAGACGCTCATGCAGGTGCAGACGATCGAGGATCCGTCGCGCCTGGCGGACACCATCGTCGCGCAACTCGACGCGGTGAAGCTGCACGACAAGCAGGACATCCTCGAGACCACCGACGCCGAGAAGCGCCTGCAGCGGCTCTACGAGCTGATGAGCGCCGAGATCGAGATCCTGAACGTCGAGAAGAGGCTCCGCTCGCGCGTGAAGCGCCAGATGGAGAAGACGCAGAAGGAGTACTACCTGAACGAGCAAATGCAGGCGATTCAGAAGGAACTCGGCGACCGCGACGAGTTCAAGAACGAGCTGCAGGAACTCGAAGACAAGGTCGGCAAGAAGAAGCTCTCCGAGGAGGCCGAAGGCCGCGTCAAGAAGGAGATGAAGAAGCTCAAGATGATGCAGCCGATGAGCGCCGAGGCGACCGTCGTCCGCAACTACATCGACTGGGTCCTCGCCCTGCCTTGGGACGAGAAGACCGAAGAGAACTACGACATCGATCTCGCCGAGCGGATCCTCGATGAGGATCACTACGGCCTCAAGAAGATCAAAGAGCGCGTCCTCGAGTACCTCGCGGTGCAGGCGCTGGTCCGCAAGCTCAAGGGCCCCGTGCTCTGTCTCGTGGGTCCGCCCGGTGTCGGTAAGACCTCACTCGCGCGCAGCATCGCGCGGAGCACGGGGCGCAAGTTCGTCCGCATGTCGCTCGGCGGCGTGCGCGACGAGGCGGAGATCCGGGGCCATCGGCGCACGTACATCGGCGCGCTGCCCGGCCGCATCGTGCAGGCGCTGCGCAAGGTCGGCGCCAACAACCCAGTCTTCTTGCTCGACGAGATCGACAAGATGTCAAGCGACTTTCGAGGCGATCCGGCTTCGGCGCTGCTCGAGGTGCTCGACCCCGAGCAGAACAAGGCGTTCAACGATCACTACCTCGATCTCGACTACGACCTCTCGGACGTGATGTTCGTGACCACCGCGAACTCGCTGAGCGGGATCCCGATGCCGCTCCGTGATCGCATGGAGATCATCGAGCTCACTGGCTACACCGAGTTCGAGAAGCTGAACATCGCGGTGAAGTACTTGGTGCCGCGCCAGAAGGAAGATGCGGGCCTGGTGGGTGTCGACATCGACCTCACCGAGAACGCGCTGCGCACGATCATCCACCACTACACCAAAGAGAGCGGGGTTCGGAACCTCGAGCGCGAGATAGGCAGCGTGTGCCGCAAGATCGCGCGTGAGGTGGTCAAGGATCGTCCGGGCGCCGAGAGTCCCGAGGGCGCGTCCGCCACGCCGGCGAAGAGCTACCGCATCGCAGCCAAGAACGTCCCGACCTACCTCGGCGTGCCGAAGTTCAGCTCTCAGAAGGCGGGCGAGCACGACGAGATCGGACTCACCAACGGCCTGTCGGTCTCGTACTACGGCGGCAGCGTGCTCGAGTGCGAAGCCAGCGTGGTGCCGGGCAAAGGCAAGCTGGTGATCACCGGCCTGCTGGAGAAGGGGATGCAGGAGTCGGGACAGGCGGCGATGAGCTACATCCGCTCGCGCCAGAGCGTCCTGGGGCTGCCCGAGGACTTCCATCAGAACCTCGATGTGCACGTGCACTTCCCCGAGTTCGTGCCGAAGGACGGCCCCAGCGCCGGCGTCACGATGGCGACCTCGATCGCCAGCGCGCTGATGCGCATCCCGGTGCGGCGCAACGTCGCGATGACGGGTGAGATCACGCTGCGCGGCCGGGTGATGCCGATAGGTGGCCTGAAGGAGAAGATGCTCGCGGCACACCGCGCGGGCATCACCACCATCCTGGTGCCCCGCGAGAACCGGAAGGACCTGCGTGAGATCCCGCGGCGGGTGCTGACCGCCATGCGCGTGGTGCTCGTCGAGCACATGGACGAGGTCCTGCGCGAGGCGCTGGTGCTCGCGGATCCCGACGCGATGTTCGGCAAGCGGGTACCGCCGGTCGAGTACGCGAACGGCAAGCTCGTCGAGCCCAAGATCGATCCCGAGGCGGTCCCCACCCCGACCGTCGAAGGCCCGGGCGCACGGCAGTAGCGCGGCCCCTCTTTCGCGCGAGAGGCTTCCGCGCTAGAGAGCGCGACCGACCGCAGGCGGGTAGCTCAGCGGTAGAGCGGCGCCTTTACACGGCGCTGGTCGCAGGTTCGATCCCTGTCCCGCCTATAGTCTTTTCGGTCGTCGAGCGCCCGCTTCGAACTTCGCCCCTAGCGGCTCCGCGATCGAGGCCCCGGAGGGGGCCATGACTTTCGAGCAAGAGGATTCGATCTTTTTGGTCGGTGGTGGCATCGCCCGAGCAGGGGGCCTCGACTTTTTCTGA